>Ga0065711_1001585_pt1:0-25000 | contig 49839 bp, 29 predicted proteins | sample Hoacrofraction12_FD_59098 | JGI IMG/M metagenome (GOLD analysis project Ga0065711, IMG submission 59098) | Hoatzin crop microbial communities from Cojedes, Venezuela - Epithelial fraction 12 v2 (version 2) | ecosystem: Host-associated > Birds > Digestive system > Esophagus > Crop... | reverse complement strand
ATTGTCTGCGTTTTACTCTGAGAAGCACCAAAGTGCCTTATTCTAAACCCCATGTTTATGTATAAAAGGGATTAATAGCTTTGAAGTAGAAAGGAATTACTTGAACGAGACCACCACTTAAGTTTGGCCAAGTCTTCAGCAGGGACGGTAGCCAGTTCAGTTACTGTGCAGCTCCTCTCTCCTGTAACATTTTGAAATAAACCTCTTCTTTCTGTGACCACTGTACCTATGCTTTCAGTTATTTCATTGCAGAATAGTAAATCGAGGGTGTGTGTAAATTTGTAATATTTGGGGCACATCATCCTCAGTCAACCAGGTTTCCTACTGACTGTGCCAGTGATGGTAATTAGTTCACTTTGTCCAGTGACCTGGTGGCAAACACATTTTGGTCACAGCAATGTCCCTGGTCTGCTTTCTGCCAAAGATGGCTTTAAGAGCGATCGCTTTAATGCCTGAGCTTGACCATATGGGTGGGAAGTATCTTACTTTCTCCAATAACAAATCTCTTTAAAGTGTCCTGCTATATAGTAGGAGAAATGTATCTCTCCTGGTGGGGCTGAATGAACCAGAAAGATGCAATTTTTTATTTGCATCATGGTGAATTTTTGGACTCGTGGCTATGGGAAAAAAAAAAGGTCTTTTGGCAAACAAATGTTTGTGGAAGCCCAAGGGACTAGAAGAACAGGAGGCCATAATGTTAGGTTTTTACTAACTTCTCAGATGAGAGCTGAATTTTAGTCAAAATTTTCTTTAGGTCAAAGTAAGGTAACCAGTGCTGTCTTTCAGTTGAGTAAATTAATGGACTTTTGATTGCAGTTTGAACAACGAATGAGATTTGTCCATTGACTCAAAAAAAATTAGTCGTTCCTTTTTCTAATTAGGCAATTCTCATGTCTATAGAGTGTATCCTGCCAGTGTCAACGCTATCCCATGCGTCTCCTGAACCCTTCCTTGAGGTTTCTGAGAGAAATGAGCTTGACCGATCCCACTGATTTGAACAAACCAGGATCACTGGTGACGAGAGGTTAAGGTTTATGATCATTCCAGTGGTAGGAAGCTGAAAGCAAGGCTCAGAGGATTCTGGTTTAGATGCGGACACACAGCCAGCTCAGGAAAGGTTTTTAACTTTCCAGTGTCAGCCGAGAATCATTTGCAAGGATTTTTAATGTGCTGTTATACAACCTGGGCAATACAAATGTGCGCCCTTTTCAAAAATACACCTACATTTTTTTCCCGAGAATCACTCACTTGAAAATCAGCTACGACGAAGGAATATTTAAAGTTGAATTTTACCTGGTGGATATGATTTTGTTATATCCATTTTCAGTAAAAGGCAGCCAGGAAGCGATGTGATGCATAAAAGAGCAGTGTGCTAGAAGCTGATGTCTACAGGAATTTAAAAATCACAACTCTCAGATCTGCAGTGAACCGAACAATATTTTTAATCAGGGGAAGGAATGAATGAATATATCTCCTTTATATAAACCTTCATTTGTATTGTTGATAACAATAGGTAGAAAACTCAAAGCTGAAGCAAACCTCATTTAAACAAAGAATCTGTCAATTCTGCCGATGTTTTGATTGAAGACGCACATTTCATTCCGGGGCTGGATGCTGCACACAACCAATATGCACAGACAGCTGAAGTCTGCAGGTGATTCCTGAAAGTATGTCCCTCCCATCACTGTAGCTTCTTGTGCAAGGAGAATGGCGAGAGTGGTGGTCTGGGAAATATATTAGTTTTTCTATTTGTGTGCAGGAAACCGCTGCTCTTCTGCATCAGGGGAAACGGCAGCACAAGTACAGGCGTTCTTCAACGTATTTGCTGGTTTTGTGCTCACTCAGTGGATACCTTTTGGATTCGGTATCTGTGAAAATTGTGTAGAAGATGATTCTTAGGCACCAACTCAGGCAGTTTACCTGCCTCGCGCTCTGGCTGGCCCCAGCTGCTCTCCACCGTGCTCCCCCGTGTGCCGATGCCTGCGGTAAAGGGGCTAAAGGGAAGGGCACTGGCAGGAGTGCAGTGTGGAAATTCAAACAACAGCAAATTAAGAGATTCAATTCTGGTTTATTTGCAACTTAAAGTTGTTATCAACTGAAAGAAAACAGAACAAATCTTTCCTAAAAAGGATGATCAGCACAGCGTTAAAAGACCACAACCTTCATCGGGAGAACTTTCTCTCACGTAGGTGTTCACATTTGATATAAATGTTTTATTTATTTGATGTAAATACCCTTTGGTGCCACATTTGATTTAAAACTCACAAAGGTTTTCTCTCTTAGAGCAAGTGCGTTATAACCCTAAATGCAGTTTAGACTTCTGCAAAATTTTGATAGGGCCGCTTGTGTGCTGCTGAGCCTGGGGGGACATGCTGGTGGGTCCGCATGTCCTCGGTGTGCTGCTTCTGCAAGGGAACAGAACAGATCAGCCACAGCAGGACCTTCCCCAGCTCCGCCCTGGTGACTCTGTTCTGAGTACCAGGAGCAAGGAGAGGTTTTTTGTTTCCGAAACCTTTCATGATTGTTACCGAGCTCGCCCCCGTTTACAAATGCGCTGTGGGATCTTCAGCACAGCGCTGCTGTCTAACTGCTTTCTCAGCTTGCCCTGAAATTTGACTCGTTCATGCTAGAGAAGGCAATTTAAAGATTTCAGTAGGATCCGAATTGAGTGAGCTGGATATCCTCTATGGACGAGTTAACATAAACCAGGCTACTGGTGAAGCAGCGCTAGACCACCGATGCCTTTCCACACATTAACCTATATTAAAAATGGCTGGAGTAGGTCTGACAAAATGTTTTTCTCACCAAAAACAAAGCCAGCCAGCCAGCCTGCCTTGTGGTCCGCTGCTCCCTCCCAAGAGCTGTAATAAAAACCCTGATGTGAGGCCGCTGTGAAGAGTTAAAATCTTTGTGACACTGCTTGACTGGAAACTCCTTAGACAGTCCTGCTCTGAAAACATGCATCACTTCATTCTTTAGTACAAAAAATAATATTTCAGATTGTACTTTGGATGCAATGTCCACTTCTTTGGCTCAACAAACAAGCCAGAAATTGTTTTTAGATTTCCTCCTTGGCATTCACAAAGTTTTGCCTAAAACCCTTGGAGACTTGCTGAAAGAGATTTATTTATGTGCATTACAAGGAGCTTGCCAAATAACTTCAGCTTCATGTTTTTTAATATTTTTCTAGATTTAAAAATTAATAAAAAAGAAGAAACTTTTGGTTTAGTCATTATTAATTATGAATATTTCCATCTATTCTGCCTTAAATATAAAAGATAAACAAAAGCTAAGAAAGTGCTAGGAAGTTAAAAATACTGGCAAAAGCCCTACCCCTATTGTGTGCATGGGTTTGTAGAGTGTTTTCTATTACTTTTTTGGTGACACTCTCTCCAGTTATCAAAATTTGGAGATCAGCTTGGAGACTTCCTTTTGAAAGAGCTGTTGGCTCGCTTCTCTCTATTAAATTCTGAGGTGCTTTTTGGAGGTGTTAGAAGGAAAAAAAAAGTAGTTCTGCTTTAACAAAAAGGACACACTTTATGAACTGTGATGTTTTTCGTTTCAAAGTAGGAGGGAAAATTCCCAGACTTGAGCAGGAGCAAGACCAGATTTGCCCTCCTTTCCCTTGTATGTGACAGAGCTGAGGACACTGTAGTCAAAATTAATGTTTACTTGATTTGTCTCATAAGTAGTAAAAAAGAATTACTCTGGTTATTTTGTGGTTTCAGAGCCCTGTGGTCTACTTCAGAAGCCTGGGACATCCTTTGGTGTACTCATTCCAAGTTTTTTATTTGATTTCACCAAGTATTTGATTTAATTAAAAGGTCAGTTAAGACATATTCTGTTCTTATCAGTTAGATGTAAATGATCGCATGCTATTTTCCTAGCTGAGTCTGCTTTGCCATCTCTAAGGGGTGATGATATATATTTATGTCTACTGTGCAAATGAGAGACTGATAATGGCATGGCAATATTAGATACGAGTTTTTGATAGGGATTTTAATATAACCACTATATCAAAAAGCAAAATTGGAGCACTAGAAAATGTCCATAGATATACTGCGCTACGCTGTGTGGATACTACACCAACGCTTTGCAAACTGTTCATCACAGCCATTTTTTTGCTCGTGCGTGTACAGGGGGCTGAATGAACCAGTCATGGCAAAACTTGGTCCCAGTGTGCTCACCGGGATCAAGGAGTAGCCCAAGGATTGAACTAAGCCACTATTAAATTAATTGTAATTGTTTTGGAATAAAAAATAATTAGGGGAAATGGTGGCAGAAGTGATTTTCCCAGAATTTTGGTTGCTTTTGTAATTTGTTTATTTTTTTAAGGCAAAAAATGTGTACTCGTCAGGGAACCCGAGAGTAGGATTTGTGCTCAAATCTACTACTTTCCTCCACCCTAAGCCTTCAGACCTATGTCTTGCCGTTCACTAGCTCCAGGTTGAAAGCAGCTTGTCAAATATTGTGCCTATGAGTGCAAGCAAGGCAGAGGGAGGAGAAAGTTATTATTTAAAAATACTCTTCTGGCCCCTTCTCCAGGGCTGCCGCAGGATGCTCCCTGCAGAAGGAGCTCACTCCTTCGGTGGGCAGGAGGCATCCATGGCTCGCTGCGGGTGGCTGGAAAGCAGCAGCTGGACTTTGTTACTGGATTGAGTAGATTCATAACTGAAGGTAACGGAGAAATAAGTAGGAATAGAAATAAGCCAGGCTAAAATATAGCTTAAATAATGTCAGTTATCCCTCTTCAGGTCACTGTTGTTTTTTTTCACTCTGAACTATGTTTTGTGGTGGAAGGATATTGAAACAACTGTCTTTTTTTCCTTCTCTTCCCCCCTCCCCTCTTTTACTACGTAATATAAAAACAAAGAAGTATATTGTATTAATATGAATACGTGCCAGAGAGAGCTTTATAGGGTCATTAATACATTTCTTGGGAGGTCAAAAGACATGAAACTGAAGGGCTTGTGCCTCACAATAAAAGTGAGGCATGTATTGTTGGCCCAGGAAAACATGCCCTGGAGTATAATATTTGTGTATTTAAAAAATTATACTGGCAGAAAATACAAGGGCAGCTGCAGTGCTTCGGACTGTGCGTAACCGAAGTGACACAGGTGAGGGCTGGAACCGAGGTTGTAATGGTGGGAAAATTGGGCTTTTGCCTCTTTTTGGTTCTTTATGAGGTAGAAAAAATTGTCTTAACAGTTTAAAAAACATTTTTCTCCTTGCATGCGTGTTTTTTTTTTTGTTTTTTCTTTAAATACGAGGAACTCCGGTCACCTGTATACTAGGCTCTGGATGCATGAAAAGGATATCCCATGAAAACCCTGGAGAGAGGAAAAAATTAACCACCTAAAGCAACTGATGAAGTGCAGAAAAATCTTGGTTAAGGCAGAAAATACTACCTGTGTGCCAACTCAGACCAGGTCTTCCTCTCTGAGCTGTGTTGGGTTTGGAGTACTCGCCTGTGCTCCGGGGCAGGGATGGGATGGGCAGTGGTTCCCCGGGGCTGATGCAAAGGACATGGTGACCTCTGGTCTTCTCTGGGGTTGACTGTGGACTTTTAATCCTGCTCTGCTGGCTGGTGCAAGGGTATTTTCCAGGAGGGATTTCTCAAGGAATGCAAAGTCCTGTCTTTTCTCATGAAAGACTGAGAATAAACTAGGTGGAGACAGAGGTCTCCTAGGGAAGAACGGTGATAGACATATCTTTTGCATTATTTCTCAGGTAAAATAAAAAAGCAACAACCGCTAAAAATTTCCAAACTTAACAGCTTTCTCCATTCAATTCCTTCAACTCCTTAAAAAATAACCAAACCCGAACAGTCATACTTAAAGCCTTCATAGCTGCATAACCCCTTTGCTGGCCAAGCTGAAGCCTACGCAGATTTTAAATGCGTTTGCATCTGGATAGTGGAAAACACCCCTACTTTTTAACAACCGACTGGTCGTCTTGATGCTACAGAACAGGCAATGAGTGTATTATTGTTTTGTCCATGTAGGTCGGCCTGTGGCCGAGCAGAGGGCTATGGCTAGAGACCCTCAATTCACCATACCAGCTTCTGCAGGAGCACGAGGCTGCCCTCAGAGACTGCACCAGCGAGCCTCTTCTGTTGCCTTGGAAAGTGGTAGCTAGCTGTTTGTTTAACACTGATGAAGCTTTTCATTATCTTACCACTAATACACTGCAGAAAACGGAATCATTAGAGTACAGCAGCATTCAAATGTAAACATTTGAATAATTTACACTTCCAGCCAGTGTTAAATAAAAGGTTTCAATCTCCAAAGGAAATCTGACAATAAATATTCATTTCTAGTTTTCAATAAGTAAACTTTATGACTTCTTAAAAGCCATTTTTTCCCTGGTGTAATGGCAATTTTGACACTTGGGCATGTTTGGGATTGACCCTCTGGTCAACAGAACCATCAAAAGTCATTATAAATATTAAAAGCTAGAAATAATTACAAACGTTACTATTAGTAGCAATTTTGGGGATCTTGATGTACTGCAGCCTACAAAAGCTGTGTCTTTTCCATGAAGTTTTCCTGAGAGATGTGAAAAAAGAAGTAGAGGAAAGGAATTGCCTTGCCGGCTGTGGCCTGAGACTGGAAGGGTGCCAGCATTGAAATAATTTTGTGATAGCAGAGGCAGCAGTGAAGTTTCAGGAGCGTCATTTATAGGCACATCTTTGGAAAAGAAGGTGAGATTTGCAGGGGGATTCAGTACCTGCAAACCGTAGGAGCACCCGGTGTTCCCATGATAGATGTCTCTCCTGGTTTCCCCTACAAACTTTTATTTTCAGAGGTTTATGGGTCTGTAGTAAAAATCCACTCAGAGTTTACACTTGGTTTACACCAGGTCTCTGTCTACCAAAGTTTATTTTAACAACATTTTTATGTGGCTCTTCTTCAGGCGGCTTTAGTTGAATAAAACTTGGTGCGTGCTGGTTTCCAGTGCTGCCAGCATGGTTTTACCACCAGAATGATTTTTGTGGTCAGTGAGATCAGGAGGGGTCATCGTTAGAAGCATCGGCTTCCAGCACAATTAATGTCTTTTTTCAATGTGATTTTAGCACATCGTTGTTGGACAGCAAGGGTTTCATAAAATGCGGAGATGCGATTGCACAGTAAAAGTGTCTATGAGATACTTCATCAGACACCTGCAACGCCTGGCCTTGCTCACCTGGTCCAGCGCTCTGTGTCCTACTGTGGCCACCGCTGACATATGAAGTAATGGATTTTTGGAATTATGTTCTCTTTAAATCTTATTCCAGGTACAGTGTTGGAACGGGGCTTCCAGACAGAAGACTGATGTGTAATGCCCCTTCCAGAGTCTGCAATTAGTGATTCTGCTCCTTTGTGATGCATAAATGTCCGCACTTGAATATCGCTGCGACGTCGGTCCTAGTGATATTCATCTGTCTGAGTTTCAGGTTGGGCAACACAAAACTTCTTTTCATCTGCTTTGAATTTGTGAGTGTTTGATTGATTGTGTGCTTTGAGTCAGAAGCTCTTGATCTGGCTCATCTGTGCTGATCAGTATTTTTTATACTGCATCACATCTTCTCTATTGTGCTTCCTTCTAAGGTATAAGTGTTATCTACCAATCTCCTTATATTTCATTAATAAATAGATTTGCAGCCCTCCTCTGATTGTTCCTGTCGTCATTCTCAGGGCTCCTGGGATTTGGGCAATGCTGTTTTCCTAACACAAGGTAACCAACACTGCCGTCAGCAGTCCAGAACAATCTCCATCATTAATTTCTATTCTTTAGGATAGTTCCCGCAGAAACTTGTGTCTAATGTGACTGTGTGGTCCTGATTAACATCAGTAATCCCTGTGACAGTGTTGTTCAACAATATCACTGAACTACACTATGGGGGAAGGGCAGAGAGAAGAGAAACAAAAAAAGTAAAATAATTTTTGGATTCTTCGTGAGTAAAGACCATCAAACTTTCCACAAAGGATTTAAAACAAAAATAATGATACTTTCCAAATCTGCTATGTTTTTGTGGTGCCTAGGTTGGAAGGAATGTTTGTTCTTCGCATTAGTGGATTTTTACACGTTAATGAGCAAGGAAGGGAGAGGGAGGGGGACCACAGGGGATGGTCAGCTGGAGAAAACCACCTAAGCAGCTCCCTGCTCTTCTCAGCAGCCCCGCGCCTGCTCTCCCGCCTGGGAGTGCAGCGTTAAGGGTGAGAGTTTCATTACTCCCTTTGCACGTTTGTGCTATAAAAATTTCTAGAGCNGACTGAAACCCGACACGTTGGAGAGGTCAGACCCGGCTGATTCATGGGGGAAGAGGACAGGGCTGGGGAAACTCTCCTTCATGCCAAGGGCCCTTCACACTGCCCAAGCGCGGTCCCTTGTTGGGATACCGCATCTCACCATCACTGCTGCTAATTACGAGGTCTTCTGGCAGGAGTCTCAGTTAAGGTGGCGTCCAAACAGTGACGGTTTGTGCTGAGCCCCACTGACCGAGATGGGCAGAGGGATGGGTGAGGAGGAGGCAATGTGCAGGACTTGTTCCCACGCTGCACGTCAGTGTGCCCCAACGCTAGGCGTTGGAATGCTGCAGATTGACTCAGAATAAAAAAGAAAATCCAGAGTAATTAGAGAAACTTCAGTTTTCAGAAACCACTTCCTACACATATATAAGTGTGCATACATAAAATGTTTTATATACATACATATCTGCAGTCCTGGGAGTGAAAAAGCTGTTATTAGGCTGTTGGAGCCGCAGTTTGGTGATGCAGCCGTAGGCGTGCCGCAGCCGACCCTGTGCACGTTGGCCTCTGAGGGCTGCACGGCCATACTGCACGACAGCACGCTCCGTCTTTGCCTCACCACAAATATATGGCAAAGTACCGAAATGAGGGGAGTCTTGAACATCCCTTCACGCAGTCTTTGCTGCTTTGCTGTGCTCTGGTCCAGAGGAGAGCCCCCCAGCACCGTCACCCGTTGTTTGTGGCAGTCACAGAACGCAGAGAGGCATAAAATGTTGCCTCTCAGCACCGATCAGCACTGGATTTATTGCAGAAAATATTTCCCTAAGCCAAGGTACTGGCCAGCACCATGTCTTCTTTTCCTTCTTTTCTGGTCTGTTCTTGCCCTTCTGCCTCCTGGCATGTGGAACTAGAATATACGTTAGGAAGGAAAGATGTGTGAATTGTTTTCCTTTTAGAGCAACTTGCCTTTATTGAGATGCATTTGTTTTCGTGGACTTCCAAGAAGCACCTTGCCCTTTTCTTGCTCTGGTTTCCATTTCTGTCTCTTCTTCATCCCTAACTTTATTTTCTCTTTATTTCCCTTCTCAGTTTTCTTTTCCTTTACATCTGCTTCCTTTCTCTACTTGTGCTCATCCTTCTTCTCATCACTCACTTGATTTAAAGTAAGGAGAGCACATGTGAAGAGAATTGCCATGTACAAAAGTTAAAGATATATATGGGATCCTTCATAATGCGGTTCACTCAGGCTGGTGATAGTGAAAAGGTATGTTTTCCCTGAGCTTGCCAGCAGTGTAAACCATTCAATTGATAACATAATACGTTTTTATGGTCTCTGTATAGCGATTTTCCATTTAAGTGTAAGTTAAATTGATGAATTCACATAGAGGCATAGAGGAAAGTTTTTCCTTTTTCTTTTGTAGTATAAATTCTACATGAACACTCCTGCCCTCCATTGTGAGTGGGTTTTCCTCCCAGCCATATATGAAATGTGCCCTTAGGTTCTGTTACAAATAGGTTTACACTGATGTGTATGGCTGCTATAAGCATTATGGTCTTGATCCTGCAGTCATTGAAATCAATGGCCGTGCTTCCCTCCCCTGCAACAGTGTGAGATCAGAGCCTGCAGGTCGCTCTGAGAATACAAAAGACCTCATGGCTTTGTTTTTGGACACTTTTCCATCTATTTTGTGTACATCAGTTGTTAGCCGGATCTACTCTATCTGATATTCTTGTCTTGTGGCACACAGCGTTCACGTTTTGGTGCTTTCACAGGCAATTACTTAGGAATTTTTCTTTGTAGGTTATCCAATTACAGAGTTTCTAGTCTTGTTCCTGTTGGCTTGGGAGATCCGTTACTTGAGCTGAGATCTTTTTCCTCCATGAAAACTAAGCAACACTCTTGCCAGGTGGGTTATAGAAGCGGAGTCTTCCGCAGAAATAGGAGTTGCTGGGAGGAATGGCATTTGTTGTTCAGTGGGTAACAAATTTTCTCAGTAACTTTGCTGTCTGGAGTGCCTGCCTTTCCCATGAAATGTAAAACGTGACCATTTGTGCTCTCTAACAGGATCCAGCAACAGTTTCAAAGTGTCTGGTCACATTTCAACGTGGCTAAGCTATAATTCACCCCTCTGAAATACATTAATCAAATATATTTTCTGCAGTCTGTTCCCTAACAAGGACTCACATACTTATTTTCTGTGCCAGCGCTGCTATATTTCACATGAATTCTAATATTTCAGTAGTCAGTAAGGAATCCTCATTCGTATGGGTCTGAGCTCAGCTTGGCTGAAAGGTGCTATTAGAAGTCAGGGGCTGCATGTTTATACAATATTAGCTAAAATATTGGATTATAATCTTTGCCATGCTTCATGAAGTGCCAGCCTTGGCATGTCCATAACTACAAGTTTCAGAACATAAAATGCCAACTGCCCCACCCATGTGAGCCCCGTTTCGGACCCCAGTTCACAGAAACATCTAAGCACGTGCTTAACTCCATTCCGTGCAAGTGCATGGTGAATCCATTATTACTCAGAATAGCCTTTAGCAGTTCTTATAATGCACTTAAAGTTTAGGGCATAGTGAAGTAATGCCCCGAACGTGAATGTTTTCTGAGCGGTGAGTTGGAGCACCACATCTGGCAACACCTGCAGCATCTCGGCTGGAGCAGAAGGAGGGGGACGGCGCCAGCTGTGCCCAATGGAGCATGCGGGTGGGTTCCAAAGGATGCTGCTTAACCGCCTTGACCCTCTACCCCTCCAACATTACTGATTAGGGAATGGCAAGTTCATTTTCTGATAACAGGGGCTAACACGTTCTTAAAAATAAAAAGAAAACTGATGAACATTTGTCTTGAGCCATGTGAAACTTTGGGCCCAGCCCCACTTTAATGTCGCCTATGCCACAGAGGGGTCTCGCGCTTACCTTCCTCAAACCTTTTGTGCTGCCTCTGTACCAGAGCCGTGCTGGGATGTGGGTCACTCCTTTGTTTTTAGAGTGAGAACTGAGCCTTGCAGCATCTTTGGCATACCAATAAAGCCAGCAACAATAAAAAGGAACAGTGTTCATTATACTGCTGTGTGGGGAGTTTCTTTAAGAGTTGGGCCCTAAATGGTTTTTAATCCCAGGATGCACTGATTGTGATAATGTGGAGAGGCAAACCAAGCATCAGTTATAAAATCATTGCAAATATGAACTGAATAAAAAACGGTCAAAAGGATCTTGTTACAATTTCTGCTTATTCCACAAGGGCTTAAGGAAAGTAAAATAGGCAATGATTGTGTTTGGGACTTGTTTATGAAAGATTACTTTTTGTATAGGTAAGTCAAAAGGTTAAGGAAGTAAACAGAATTTAAATACAGTCAGTTTTAGTAATTTTTTCTGTTGTTTGCTTTAACTGCTTCCTAACATCATAAAAAAGCCTGCAGCACTCAGGTTAAAAGAAAAAAAAACACAACAAAACCTCAAGCCAACAACAAAAACCTGCACCAAGCCAGCCTGAAGAAGTAAAAGCTGTAAAATGTAAGATATGGCACACCTATAAAATATAATTTTGCTTTTCAGCCTGCAAAAGTGCTGTAGATCTAAAATTACAATAAATCTCCAAATGTCCGGCATTGATTACTTCAAGCTTGTGGCTTTAATGGACAACAGAGCAGCACATTATGATGCCATGATTAAGGAATTGTGGAAAAGAGTGAGAGTGATTTTGGACTTTATTTTGGCACCTTGCAGAGCTCAACGTTACCACAATTATTGGTTTTCTGAAATATGTCCCTATGCATTATTCTGATCAGATTACTTGCATTGCACAATCCTCCAGTGAATAACAGGACAATAGCACAAAATAAATCTCTCCCTGAAATTTAATCTCCATGACTGTAGACTGGCAAGAAGAACATCCACATCCCTCTGATAAGAAGTTGTATATTTTCCTGAATGGTGGTATATTTTTGTTTTATAATTGTCCTTAATGTAAATTCTCAAGCAAGAAAGCGTGATGTCAAAGATCTCCAAGGAAAGAAGGGCTGAAATATGGGTAAACTGTTCCCTTAAGCTCAGCAGGAAGAAACCCTAATTTTCTTAGTAAACTAGAGGGGCGGGTGAATTTGGTGGCTTACAGAAATCATTAACCTTTCCCCTATTATTGGTTCTCAGTGTAATTTGTTTGATGATCTTCTTTCTCAGAAGAAGTGAGGTCCAGCTTGTCAGCTAATAAAACATCCTTTCGTACTTTTGCAGTGTTTAGAACGTTGTGGCTATGATACAGCTGACACTAAAGCAAAATCACCTGCTCTGTTTGGGGTACGCTTCTAAGCCAGGGATTGGAAAGAAACCCGTATTTATGGACTGAAGGGTGAGCATGTGTTTATTATTGCTCATCCACTGAGCTCCACGGACAAGCTAGGGCATAATTGTTATATTAAGAAAGCAGAAAATAAACTGAGTTTTAAGCACTTGGCTTTCACTTGCACGGGTTCAGAAATAAACCTTTATAAAAGCGCAGGTGGTTACTGATCCTTGAGACACCCATGAAACAGCCTTCAGCTTGCACAAAGATCAGTACATTCAGAGAGGTACACGAAGGGTCGCGTGACTGCAACCAAGCTGCCGGTGGCCGGTCTTGGACGGGTGTTTGCAGCTGCAAAACGTAGGTGTGAATTCTGCCAGGGCAAATTTCCTGCGAGCTCGCTGGGTACCCTGAAAGCTGAGGTTTGCTGTGCAGGTCTGTGAGCGGGGTTGATAGTGTTGCTCAGCGGCTGCTGGATCTGCCCGCGCTACGTGCCGAGCTCCCTGTCAGGCTGGCATACCGTCTCCTCTTGGCTGTGAATCTCTCCCCCAGGCAGCCCAGCTCACTCCCAGCTCCCCATGCAGGCTGGTGCAGCACGCAAACATCATTAGCAGGCGATGGCAGAGCCTCGGTGGCACGCCGGGCCACCGCGTTAGCCTTTCACCTCTGCAGAACCGGGTACAAGCCGAGGCTCAATTCACAAGTGAAAATTGGATTTGGGAACTTCATTTTAGTGTCCGCGCCTTTCTATCACGACAACGGCTACGCGGGTGGGCACGACTGCCAATTCTGCTCAGAAACGCTCCAAGGCTGGGGTGGAGCGCTGGACATTGCCAGTTGAGATGAAGATGTATTGGCAGAGGCATGGGTGGAAGTTCACCCACCAACTGCTGACATGATGCTGGCTCCGTTCCTGCTACTCTATCCATCCCAGTACTTTCAGTCACTAAATAAACCTAACTGGAAGAAAAGTTGGCTCTTCTGCACCGTGTGCCTATTCCACACAGAAATTATGGAGATGATTATTGAATTTGTGTGGTTCAGGACTGAAGAGTAAAATATGCGTTATGTTTAAACCGAGATCATTAGGACCTATGAGTTGGCACTGCTCCAAGGAAGCACTATCCAAGGGTACCGTGCTGGTTTACATCTGGTGAAGTCCTGGCCTTTGCATTGCGTGTGTGGACGTACAGAGTAGCCCCCCTCTTTCAGGCCGTTTGGGAAGAGGTGGGCTGTGCTGTGTCGTGCCCCAGGAGCTCTGTGAACGGTGACGCGGGGCACTGCGCGTGCTGCTGCTGAGAGCGTCCTGCCACGTCTGCGGAGGGCAGCTGTGGGGTGACTTTGCTCTGATTTAGCGGTCCCCAAACCAGAGAGCTAAAAACTGTCTGTCCTCAGCTCTGCTACTGACCTAGTGTGGGTTCAGCGATTAACCTGATCTGCAAGTTGTTTCTCAGCTGTGACTGGAGAGAGACACTGTCTCTGGCACACAGGGTTTCCTTTCTATGCCTTTCCCTTTCCTCCCAGCTGGTTTTTTTTCCTATCTATCTCTGCTCTATTTAGTTTCCAACAATTGTATTTTCATCAGTTTTCAGATTTCACTAGTCAAAAGTACTATAAAGTATCAGTTTGAAATAGTTTTGCTTACACTATCTTAAAAATTCCAATTAAAATTCCACATTGTTGAACCCTGCATAGTTTATCATTAATTATCATGGTTTCTACTCAGAACTGATCGACACTTCTTTTCCCCTTCATTTCTCTCTCCTCTGTCTCCCCTCTCTCTGTTCCTACTGCAGTGATTTAGGCTCTCTCCAGGCTTTTCCACAGCAGCTGGAGGAGGGCTGTGCCTGTCCCTGGGCACATCTGCGTGGTGCCGGCTCTCCGGATTCCCTTGCACCCACGGGGTACCACATAGCGCTGCCTTGCACAAAATGGCTCACCAGTGTCATTCTTCATTCTAGTGTGAATTACGTGGTTTTGGGACTGGAAAATCTCAAGCATCTGAACTGTTTTCTCCATGTCATTTTTTGGATATAGTATGGTGAAGAGCCAATGAGGAACAAGAGGGGCGATGGTGCTCAATTTTACCTCTTCCAGGAGTGCTAATGGTGCCAGCCAGAGCAACCATCTCCTTATTCTCTGACTCTTCTGGCCTAGAAAGCTACCAGCTGATGGCATTTTTCCATATGCAGTGCAAGCAGCCTGGCACTTAAGTAGGTCAAATCCTGCTCCTTTTACAGTTAATGGTGGTTTTGCTCTGGGTTTTAGTGAAGCCAGGATGTGATGGTTTCACACAGACTAGGTGAGGATGCTGAGGCACTTGGTGGGGCTATTCAAGTTTCAGCAATACCTGGATTGGTCCAGGATCCGCGCTTACTTTGTCTGTCCCAAGAGTGCGCAGGTTTACATGCTACCTACATGTGGAAAACCATCCGGGCATCTCGCTGTTCTTGCAGAGTGGAAAATCTGCCTCGTTTATTCTGCAGAATAACATTTATCCTGAAGAATAACATTTATCTGTAGCCGGCGCAGGTTGGCTATCAAAGACTTGGAGAGAATGGTTTGGATCAATTGAGTGTGTTTAAAAAAAAAACTGAGCAGTGGAGTTCTGTGTCAGGAAACTGCAACTCTTTTTGTTAACTTAGCAAAGGGGTTGAAAAGTAAAATGATGATGAGTCCAAGTTGATGGTAATTCTTCCATTCACCTCAACAGGATAGAATTTCAGATGCTAAATTTCTAGAAAAAGTTAAACATAGTAAACAAAGTAAATATATCAGCATATTGCAATACACATGATCTGATTACTGCTTGTCTGGTTGTCTTGTTTGTACAACTGAAAAATCTTTGATAGATATAGTTTATAACATAGTTTATAATTATAATATAGTTTATAATATAGTTTATAATTGCATTTTGGGTTATCTTAGAGACGAGCCTTCAGAGAGGGAAGGTAATATTTATTCCTTCAAATTATTTTAGTACTTTATAATGATAGCTTACTGGTCATTAAAGAATAAGTAGAAACTTAGAACTAGAGGACAAAACATCTATCAAAAAATACATGTGTTGAATTTCAGTACTTTGCAGTGCTTAGCATTAATATTACTTAATAACTGCTGGACTTCTGTGACTAGTTCACTGGCTAATATTCAAATCACAGAGAAATCTATGCTCAGTTTTGTCATAATTTCTAGTTAAATATGTTTTATAGCATTTATATTGTTCAAGGTTCTTTATTAATCTAATTTTCTAAAATACCCAAAGTGGTCTGAAACTTAGAAATTCCCAGCAAAGATTTTAGTAGAAATATTTTATAAGTTTCCAAAATTAAGTAGACAATGCTGATGTTTTAAAAATATCAGCTCAGGGAAATGAAATAGTTTTTTAAGATCTTAATTTCCAAAGTCTTAGAAAGCTTGTATACTTTACTTAAGAACTAGATAATTCAACGGCAAAAGTCACCTGGCCTTTATATATGGGTGCAGGCAGTGGAACAGTCTTGAAAATGCTTGAACATGTCAAGAGTCAACATACAACAGTGTAATGCAGGCAACGTGGTTGGCATGTCTGAAATCAGGAGGAGAAGACCTGCAGGAGAGCTTCCTGATGGGCGTCCTCCTCCCCTTTGTCTCAGCAGCTCCCTCTTTTGTCCAGCTGTACACTCAGACTTTCGTGCAAGATGTTTGTTGTGAGTTCTCAAGTTTTGTATTGTGTCTAAAAAAAAGTTATGGACAATATAGCAGCAATGCAGAAGCAGAAGTCTTTTTTTCTGTTATACAACATATTGTAGTATGAGTATGGGGCATTTCTGTCCAGGCATGGTTGTAGAGATGGAAAGAAAAAGAAATTGGAGCAGATAGTCTAATTTTAGGGATGGTCTGATATACAGAGAGACCAGATTTAATAAATACTGATTGGCCTTATATGCCAGAAGATCGTTTAAATTCAAGGGTAGTGGTTGGTTGGTTGCTTGCTTGCTTGTGATGGTGACTTTAATTTTATGTTTTAATGCAAAGTAGCAGTTCAAAGTTATGCATTTTTGACTCAGGAGAAGGAGCTTCTTCCCAGTGTGACTCCTCTGGCATTTGAATCTTCGTCCTCTTGACTTGCTCCTTCACTCTTCTGGGCTTTCTGTGTGCCTATAAATCCACCAAGGCCAATCTGTGAAAGGTATGATAAGGCTGCGTGGGGATGCACAGCCTCGTTACTGCTTCCGACATTTACTAGGGACATCTCATGCAACCAGTCAGAAAGGGAACGCTGGCCATGAGCAGCATGAAAGAGCTCGTGCAGCGAGCCAGGAGGGTTGTTGTGGCTCTGGAGGCACAAAGGAGCTGCCTGTGGATGACATTCGGTAGTCTACATCTCCTCCAAAGGCAGGGAAGGGGTTTAGCGGGAAGGCTGGAGCTGTGANTGCCTTGGCCACAGCCCAGGTGAAGCCCTTGAGATGGTNGAGTTCAGTGACTGGGGATCAAACCTGCAAACNCGGAGCTGCTCTNGTGCCAAAACACACCTNGTCTCAAGCCGGTATAGCTCAGAGCCGAGGTCACAGTGAATCCCGACTGTCCCTGGCTGTGTGCGATGGGGCTGATGTGAGAAAACTGCCAGGGAACTTTGGTGCTGGTGATCGTACTTCGTGCTGCAAGGTCAGGTAGGTAGCTGGCTTCGTTGTCCTGTTTTGTTTCAGAAAAGCTTCAAAAGTGCATTGTGAAAATCTGAAATAAAGCAGCTACCAAGTACTATGCAGATACTAATTCTTCCATAATTTGCTCATATTTTAATCTCCGTTTAATTAGAGGAGAAAAAGAGGAAAACCTGAGGTGGTTTATCAGTAGTCAGGCATCAAACCAATGACAAACCTGGCTCAAATTTTGGTTGTCCATTGAGTGCTCCGTTACCTCGGCTGTCCTGATTTCTCCGGCTTTATACAGCTCGTTCATCACTCCTCTGCCCAGTCTTTGCCAAGGCAGGACACGAGTCTCTGGTGCAACGCCCTGAGAGGTTGTTATTTAACAAAATCCACCATGCAAAATGAGATCTTTCTCTGTTTCCTGAAATGTTTACATTTGGCAGCTCCTTCGTTCCTTGTCCCTGAATTTTAGTTAGTCACCGAGGAGCAATGAGCTCATCGGAAGTAAACAGGGCTTGTTTCCGCGCAGCGCTGCCGGTGCTGCCTGCCCAGGATCCCTTTGTGCTACCAAAGGTGGCAAAACATTCCTGATGGGTTTTTTTTTTCTGTAAACACGTCCGAAAGGGGAAAAAAAAAAGAACAATGCAGAACGGGCGGCGAGTGGTGCGTCCACCCAGACAGTTTAACCCTTGGGTCAGCGTGTTTGTATTTCACTTATTGGATTGTTAATAGATTTTCTTCATTTGTGCGAGACATTGTGAATGATGTGCTGAGGCCTTTCTATTACTTCGCCGCCGGTGCCCGTGGTCCACCTGTAAGAAGATAGCGTTAAAAGCTGCTGGAGTTTCTACCTCTTGACAACATCCCAGCTGTAGACTAGCAATAGCAATCCTCCCGTGGCAGTTTTAATTATCGGCCCCGGCGATACCATCAGTAAGTGTGTAATTACGTGTCACTTTCCTGGCTGTTGGGTATGAAAAGTGGAACCAGTGAGATGATGATCGTTGAAGCTGTAGACTCATATTTAAACAATTCAAAATGTGTAACTGGCAGTGTCATTAAACAGAGAGAGTCTGACCCCAGCTGTCAGTTACTTTTCCTTATGCAGATTTTTTTTCATGCTGTCTGTCAAAAGAGCTCCATGGGCTGAGATGGGACAGAAGAGGCAGCGCAATGCAGAAGTGCTGCTCTCCTCCACTCCCGCCAAGGTGGTCTTTTACCCTAAATAAATACTACTGGAGAGAGTGTAAATAAACGGCCGGCCACGCAGGAAATTATATAGACTTTGGCGATGAATAAACAAAGGGAGACCATCAAACAGATATTCGACCCTTCAAAAAATATGAATAAAATCTGACTCATTACCCTGAACTTAAAGAACAAGGCTTATGGTAATTTGGGGGATTCATTACTGAAGGATAAAAATGGAATCCATTTTCATTTCTCCGTTTCTGCCAAAAAATTTTTGAAGCCATGTTAGATAAATGAATAACCTGAAGGTTATGATTGTTATTTAAATGCATATACGTATATACACACATATATGTATTTATTTATATGAGACACACGCACACGCATACATATCTACATGAGCAATAACAATTTTTGAACATTGCTTTCAAAAAATATTAGGATATGAATCACCTTAACTTCAAAGTCAGCAGATATTTAAGGTGTGCAAAGTGCTAGAAACATGTCACCTGGCCAATATATGCTAAAAAGATGGAAAAAAAATAAATACATGTGCATAGGAGTAGGCAAGTAAAGAATATTTTTCCTCCAAATAGAGCCAGAAATTTCTAAAATGACAACTCTTCGCTAACTGAAGACAGCCACACTTGTTTGACTGGGAACTTGGAAAATACTGGCATTCCAAGAGTTAATTTTGGAAACACAAGCAAATAAATGAAATAGTACTTTAAAAAAAAAATAGAGTTTAAATAAAATTGGAGGCTAAATAAACATTAATTGTGAAGCAAGAGAAAAATGTTTCTTTAATTTTTAAAAGGTTTTCATTTCTCATAACGAAGCTAAGTTACAGTTGCAAACAAATAACATTATCTCATACCCGTAAGACACCTTAATTTGAAGCTTTGGAGTCCACGTTGACTCCGGTGGCAGCAGCAGTCGAACAACAGAGACACACTGGACGCCCAGCCTTTGAGAATGCACTGCATCGCACCTACTCTTTCAGATTTTGAGGACAAATATATTCATTTTGTGTGTAAGTTTCTTTTCATATCCGTGTATCAAAGCTTTGCGTATATTTCTTGTTTCAAAGACAATGCTACAGACCAGCGCATACCGTAGCATAGGCTATGTTAATTGCAGCAGTACTTTCATACTTGAAAGTAATAAATAGGCACATATTAAATCCTCTAAGGATTAATTTGTATTTTATCAGCTGTGAAAAGGGCAATTTTTTACATATCCAGACTTAAGAGGTAGCCTTATTAGACCTTCATTGGAAAACAAATTCTGCATATATTTTGCAACAGGACTTTTAATTTTCTTTCTTTTTCTCCCTTTTCCCTGTCTTTTTAAACGCATTTCTTATGGCAAGCAGTTATGTAATTTAATGCTGAGGAGGAAATGAGCTGTTGTGTCGTGGACAGGCAAACATGGCTCTGTAAAACTCTGCCTCCTATGTATTTGCGTGAGCAATTAACAGAAAGCCCAACAGAAAATGCCACACTGTAATGCGTTAAGTGTCTCACTTTTCTGTGGCATTTGAAACATCCAGTGCTTAAGGTCATTCAGTTTTGATGCATACATATTAACATCATTGCAGATATCTTTATAGTTGCATTTAGAAATTATTTGCCGTTGCCACTAATGAATATTTGCAGGGGAGCCCTCCCAGACACAGTGGTACCAGGCAGCTATGAGGAGCCAGTTTTTGCATGCCAAACAGCCATTTTTCTTTGTCTTTCATGGAGTCGTCTGTAGGGTTGAGTATTTTCAAGTTCTGTTTCTGTCCTACTTGCATGCTAGCTGCAGGCGATCTGCATCACAGGGACAGGCAGTCCCTCGGGGAGGGCCCACTTTGCTGCATTTAGTTGGTTGCTTTGAAAGCAAAGGATGCTAAAAAAATTAGCTCTCTTTGAGGGGGGCTGGATGACTCGCGCACAACAAACAGATTCATAGTTGAAGGCTCCTGCATTGTTTTTTTTGTTTTTTTTTTGGAAGGAAGGAAGACAAGTTGGGATTTTTAAAGGGACATGGAATACTTAATCTATTCCAAAAACCTGGAGGTGCCTCCAGCAAAGGAGGGGAGTTGGAGCTCATGTCCTGTTGTCTGGCGGAGGTGGTGGAACCTCCCTTGCTGTGGGTAGGAAGCTAATGCTTTTCAGAATTGCCGGTGTCCTGCACTCTGTCACTTGACGCTGGGCTTTCTGCACGCTTGCACAGGCAGTTGAACATGGTGGAGCACTGCACGGCCTGGGACTGTGCCACCTAAGAGCCTGCTTCTCTCCGGGCATACTTTGTCACTGCAGTTAAGGTCGTTTGGGGTGCACTAGCTGTGGCTTCCCCGTTTGCAGTCTCGAGGGGCGAGCATAGGGCTTGCGGATGCCACCACCCCTGTGCTCTCCGTAGCTCTCTGCCAGAGCCCACCTCCTCCCGGCTCCAGGACACACCCCGCTGCCATTTCTTCATGGGTTCTCTCCTCCAAAAGTCCATAAAAATTTTCATTAACCCATTTTTATAGACATGTGCAAATAAAATATCGACTCATAAATAATTTTCTCGATGCATTTGATATCATAGCAAAGTTTATCTTGAAAGCGTAAGCTGTGTGAATAAGCACTGCAGATTTTTGTTGTCTTCTTCCTTTTCAAGGAACGTGCACTGCACATTTCCCGTTCATCTGAATCCTTCTTTTACAAAACTGGTGGCAGTCTGAGAATAAGTTTTGGTTTTTATCGGCTCTTGAAACAAATCTGCCGATGTAATCTTTGCTGTCTCTGTCTGGGTGCTCAGTGCTTATTTGAATACTAAGGTGATCGTCGATAAATCAGTATCATAGGCATGGGCTGCAGTGATGGTGACCCCGTGAGATGTTTCAGCAGCTTGATAGCTGAAGGACTACTCACTGAAACCATTGTCCAGTTGTGACCTCTGGTTCTCCTCTCGTTGTCAAATCACCTGAATTCACATTGACTGTTATCCCCCCCTAAATAACATAACATCAGTGTTGTGACCCTTCTTTACTGTTAGCTGTTGATATAAAATTCAGAGAAATATCTTGCTAATAACAACAGGAACTCTAGGATTTTCTTTTGAGGATAGATCTCCCATTCTAAACCAGTCTCCAAATACGGTTAAGGTGAAAGAACTATTTTTACCTTATGAGGTCAGCGCAAGCACTTCTGTTCCGGTATCCAAATAACAAAACCATGCTGTACGATGAAGACAGTCATTTTGGACATAGCGGAATAAAATCCAGTGGGTTGTAGGGCCGGTGGAGTATTATTTCCCAAGTATGATTTCAATAAGGAAGTGGAGATACAAAAAGGCACGTTCTGCAAAGGAAAAGCAGCCAGCTGTCTCACGATAATTACTGTCCAGCTTCAGAGAGAAGTTCCGTGCTTGCACAGAGGCTGGGAACAGCGGCACCCCTGCAGAATTGCCACTGGGGACACCGGGAAGCCAGTGGGCACAAGGGTAGGAGACTATCAGGGTTGATAACTTTGAAACATAAAGCACAAGATTCTGGTTTTAGCCGATTTAAAGTAAGGTGGAAAACAATTACAGCGGCTAAATCCCATGAATGCAGTCAGGTTAGTAGTTACGTGATTAAGGGAAGCAGAATTTCTCTCAACTGAGTTGACCGGAGATTCCTAAAGAGTTCTCATTTTCTTTGGTTTTAATGCATCATTGCTGCACGATGATAATTGCTAACCACACTGGCTTAATCATAGATTTTCTTCACAAACTTACATTCTTTCTCATTAAGTTGGACCAACATGGTAGAGTCTTACAAATGCTTTAGGACAAAATGTACAACTTTGTTTCTTTATCAAAGCACTATATTCGAGCAGACCTGACTACGCAGCTGTGGCGGCTTCTTCGCAGTGCTGCGACGCTCCCTCTGTGTCTGCCCCTCAGTGGGTGGTTTCCCTTTCCGACTCTGTCACCCTTCCCAAAGCCACGGTTTGTTTCGCTCTCAGTTTTCACTCCCAGCAGAATGAACCTGGATGCTAGCATGAAGGCTGCCTATTGCAAATAATTGCAAACAATAACATGTCTTAGCTTAATATTGAAAACTACCTTGAAATTATGAAGCAGCAGATGTACTTTGTTTATCACAGTGGAAACCTATTGGACAAGTACCCTTGGTGCATGGCAAATATATGCTTTTAACAGTTTTAATCCTTTATCAATTATTCATATGCAAAGTTTTTTCTGTATTTGTACAGTTTGTTGGATGGAATAGCAAGCATGCCTTTATTTGTCCAACAGTTTTGTTCGAACTCTATCAGATAAGATATTTAACACACCCAAACATATTTAATTTAAGAAATAAAGAGCCATTCTTTCTGTGGGGTTTTACACATCATTCTTCTTTATTACGCCAGGTTTTGCTCATCATACCACGTTCTTCCTCAGAGGACAGAGACAAATAACCATTCTCTGCAAGGACAATGTGTGTGTTGAACGCATTTTAAATGCTGCACTTTGTTATGATTGCAACCAACATTTTAAATATGCCACAATCAAATTCCAAAATGACATGAGAAAAATGACATCAGAGAGTAAATCTATTAGGCTGCTCAGGCAACAGAAATGTTTGAGCTGGAGCATACTTAGCTGGAAAGTTAAAGATTGAGTACAATGTTTATTTTATTTGCTTAAGAGAGGCAAGCCTAATTCATCCCTGTTGTGGAAATCAATGGAGTTACAGTATAAATATACTCTTCAAATATATTTGGCATATTACATGAGTTAAATAGCATTACCTAAATATAGTTTAGCTTTTAAATATCACATGAGATTACCGATTTACATTGTGCTAGGTTTGTTTAAACTATTCAAGGGTCTCACCCATGCCATACGTAGTAATTCTGCCCATAGGCCTGGAAGAGGGAAACCAAAGTCGAATGAGCTTCCTAGTGAAGCTGTAGGACTGGCCGAGGCTGGGCTGGCCGGTGCGGTGCCTAGCTGCATAGGTGGAGACTGCAGCAACCTTGTGGGTAAGATGCCTATAGTCTGTTTTATACTTTTCTAATTTGATACATTTACTTGATCCTAGCATAAACGCATTGTATTTAGTCACCATGCAATGAGGGATTTAGGAGTTACCTGAATAAATTAATTTCTCTTGTTGCAACAGTTTTGATCCCTTCAGCAAAAGTCCTGCAGCTCTTAAGCCTGGGACGGTGTTTCTTCTAAGAACAGGAATCCAGAGAGGAGCAAACATGCTGGGGTCAGCCTTATGGCTGGATCCTTTCCTAGGGCTTTAATGGTCCAGGCTCCTATGTTTTGCACCATGTCTCTCATAAACAGGCTTTCAGCTGGGCTAGAAAGCCCATTGAGTGATCATTTACTATACCATGGACTATTTCCTTGTGTTTCTTCTTGGTGTAGAGGAACATGGGCTGTAGAATGAAAGATCTTGGAGAAAAAAAAATATCCCATTGAGCTTCCTGCTAAGAATGATTCAGGCTTTGAGACGGAAACACTTTTATCCTAGTAGGATCGCCAGTCCCTGGGGTCTAGTAAATGCTTTAGGAATTTCTGGGCCAAGTCATTCTGCTTTCTGGCTGGGCATTAAGGTATTAGCTCCTGTTACTCTTGGTATGAATATTCCTTATACATCTTCCTGAAAAATTCCCCTTAAAGAAAATAAATGATGTCTTACATTCAAAGTTCTTAAGTGCGCATGGCTGGGATGATGGATTTAGCTTGTCTTATGTGATAAAAATAGTAGGAAATAAAGTGGTATTCAAAAATGGGATTTGTTTGCCTTCAAAATTGGAGCTTTAGTTCTCTCCAAAGAATCAGAACTGAGCAGGTGTTGTCTAGGTAGGAAAATTTCACTTAAAGATCTCTGAACTGTCCCAAACTGAAGTCCATTCTCATCCATAAGGTAATTTAGCCCTTGACAGATATATAGAGCTCTTGTAGCTTTCTGTTCTTCACAAAATCTCCCGAGCTTCAAGTCTCACTGACCAGATGGGTTGTAATTTGGCCTCTGACATGGTGCAGTCCTGCTAGAGGGTGAAAATTACCCGAACTGGCCAGCGCCGAGGTCACACTCCTCTTTCCTTGAAGTCATTTTCTTTTCCTCAGGCTCCTGCCTCCCATTCCCCAGCACTCGGATCTCTGTTTTCTGTATTTTGAATAGTGCAAGGTAGCGAGACGTGGAATACTTATCCCCTCAGAAGTCAGATATTATATTTAAATGTCTTAAGCCTCTGCTGAACATCAGTCACAGGACTGATTTAGCCTTAGCAATATCTGACTCCACAAGTAAGATGCTGAGATTTCCCCGTGTAGGGTAGATATTGAAATACTTCATGGTATGTCAAGTGTCGCAAACAGAAATGCATGGCATATAAATGTGCTTAATTAAGGAGAGCTTTGAGTGCTTTTCCAGACTGAGACCTCATGACAGAACAAATATTCATGCATATTTTCGATGCTTTAATTCTTTTTTGGAAAAATACAAATGAAATATTGTAGAACAACTCCATCCACATGGCATCTCCCCTAAAGCTGTTACTTCTTCAGACTCCTATGCCTGAGCGGATGGTGTGAATATACTTTACTTAAGATGAAGTGTGGGAAGTTTTGCTCTTGTAAATAACAAAAATTACAGAGACTTTTGTGACAGTGTTTTCCTTTCC
>Ga0065711_1027406_pt1 | contig 49842 bp, 15 predicted proteins | sample Hoacrofraction12_FD_59098 | JGI IMG/M metagenome (GOLD analysis project Ga0065711, IMG submission 59098) | Hoatzin crop microbial communities from Cojedes, Venezuela - Epithelial fraction 12 v2 (version 2) | ecosystem: Host-associated > Birds > Digestive system > Esophagus > Crop | place... | reverse complement strand
CCAGTCACTAGGGACTTCCCCTGACTGCCATGACTTTTCAAATATCATGGAGAGTGGCTTGGCAACTATATCAGCCAGTTCCCTCAGGACTCTGGGATGCATCTCATCAGGTCCCATGGACTTCTGTACGTTTAGGTTCCTCAGGAGGTCCCCGAACCTGATCTTCACTTACAACTGGAGGGATTTTACCCTCCTGGTCTCCTTCATGCCATCCATCGACTCAGGAGGGGTGAGGAGAGAGGTTGTCAGTGAAGACTGAGGCAAAAAAGTTGTGGAGTACCTCAGCTTTCTCCTCATCTGCTGTTTCCAGTTTGTGGGTCTCGCTCATGAGTGGGGGCACGCTTTGACCATCTTTTTCCAGCTGACATACCTGTAGAAGCCCTTCTTGTTATTTTTCGCATCCCTTGCGAAGTTCAGCTCCAGCTGTGCCTTGGCCTTCCTGACGCCATCCCTACACAACCGGGCAGCTTCCCTATACTCTTCCCAGGAAGCCAGTCCCTGCTTCCACTCTGTGCAGTTCCCTCTTCTTCCTTAGTTTGACCAGCATCTCTTGTGCCTTGAAGAGGGCTAGTGGAATTAGATAGTTAGAAAAAGGATGAAGGGAGAAGAGGGAGTCAACACTGCATTCCCATTGCTCATCCCCCAGAGCAGATGAGCTTGCTCTCTCCCAGCTTTGAAGAGAATGAGCAAGATTATCTGCTTGAATTGTTTCTCAGACAAATAGGTTTTCAAGGGAGTAAGAGTAGCCAGGTTGAAGACAGCCTGAGGGTAAAGGGAGCAAATAAAGTCAAAGACAGGCTTTTGAGATAAAAATGATGTAAAACAGGAGGACATAGGATCAGAAGTTGCATATGATGTAGAATAAAGAGTAAGAGCTATGTAAGGCCAAGTAAAAGAAAGTTTTAATTGCTACCATATCCAAGAGCCCAGGAATTTTGAGTTCTAGAATTCCACTGCTACCAGCTAACAGCTGTGCAACCTACACAACCTATCTGCTTCATCAGTGGAAAGATTTGTAAGGCAAAAGAGGTTATTTAAGGCAGCTGAATATTTGGTATTTTATTCATATAGTTCTTGCTGCTGTGTCCTGCACAGCTGCTGGACAATTCCCGATATCAAAGTATTCACAACTTACCTGTAACTGCATATTTGTTATTTCTGAATGTTAAGTATGCACAACTGGAAAAAAACAACAGTAAAGTGTGTTTTGGTTATATAAAGAGCTATATAAATGTAAATATTCTGAGAAAGCATATTAACGTTACTTTGGGTACCAAACTGAAAAGTCACTTGGCAAATAACCTCTTTGTTTCTCTGTTCCACCACCTGAAAAAAGGAGGATGCTATCTTCTCTAAAATCAGAATGTTTAAAACTGTAAATACCTTTTAAATATGCAAGAGGTTTGTAGAACATTCCAATTAAACAGATGAGTGCGCAGAAGATTCACAGAGGAGTGTTCTCTGAGTTTGCAAGATTTGGATAATGCAGTAAAAAAAGAAAAAAGACGTGGCTTAAAGCCCAGTGTAACTCAGCCTATTTGTGAATGAGAAAAAAAAAAATTACTGCAGACTTACATTTCAGTACATGCTTCATAGTAGTTTTCCATTTGGGAGAAATAGCTCTGTTCAAGGCTGAGGAGAAGGACTGAATAATTGTTTCTATGAACTCTAGGTGAGAGGGAGGACAAGAATATTTATTTTCTAGTTTACGATCCATGGCATTGTGATATTCTTTATAAGTACTAAAGGTTGCAGAGGATTAGTGTTCTTACAGGCTGTTACTGTTTCCAGCAGATCAAAATCATCATTCTAAATATCTGTAATAGTTCCAATCATCATCAGTTCGTTATTGGTACTTATAACATGCTTATAACCTATTTATTAACAATAATGAGTTGGTAATTTGTTTAGTGTACAAATGTTAGATACATGATATATGAAGTACATGTAACTGGCAAACTGTCTGCATTAATTGACCAAATTCCTCTTTTATTTGTATCATGTTTGTACAGCTAGTTTGTTTCATTCCTGTCTTCTTAGCTTTAGAGGGATTTTGAAGCTGACAAACATTGTCTGTGTTAAATCAGCCAGCATTTTTTTTTTTAAGATTACAAGGATTGACTGGGTTATGCCTGACTGATTTGTATTTCAGGCAGTGACTGCTCTGTGTCAGTAACTTTAATACTTATCAACTGCTAGATTAAGATTTGTCTCATTAAACAGCAATAAACCTAATGTACTGAAGAATATAGAACAGCTAATCACAACACAGTTTTCTGTACATTGTCATAATCATCAATGTCCCACAAATAGGAGTATTCATTTGTGTTTGTAGTTTTTCAAAGGTGTGAATGTGTAAGTTTTTGCATTTATATACACATCATATATGAATTAATATTTTATCTGGAAAGTTGCGTTGGTTTACATTGCAAACTATAACAGTACCTGTAAAAAGAGAGAATCATCTCAAGCACGTATAGATCCCCCTTCCAAGGTTTTCTCTTAATAATTGGTTCCTCTCTCATCAGAAACATTACCCACTTGGACCTGGATAAACAAAACCAGCATGGGCATTTTTAACTATCACTTATGTAAAGTTTTTTATACAAAAGTGAAACAATGAAGGTGTCATGTGCACTGGGGTCTAAAATTTGGTGAGAAAAGTCCAAGCCACATTGTGTCCACTTTTATAATTGTTCCTTCTATAGCACAGCCAGCTAGGACCTGATTCTTAATAGGTTTTGCAGCTACTTCCACAATACAACTGTCAAACAATATCAGCAGGCTTAAGGAACAACAGCAAGATGGTGGCTGTCAGGGACAAAAGTGCAAGGAGATGGGAAGTGTTTTATAAGGGGCTTCATACACCAAGTAGTAAAAAAAGCATAAAAAAAAGAAAGATATTGGCCTAAAAACATCCCTAAACTACTACTGTTTCCTCTCAGTTATAATAGTGGAAGTTCAATGTTTTCATAGATGTTTACCCAAGAAAACAATGAGTTCAGGTATAGGGTGAGGCAGTACAATTTGAAAAGGAGTGTGGTGTGATGTAACCTAGTTCATTCTATCCACCTCACATTCTGCATATTTTATTAAAGTTACACTGTTGATTTGATTTTAAGTTGATGAGACAAGCCACATGTTTGCAGTCAAGCACATGCTCGATACCTTACTAAATAGAGCCTTGTGTAGGCACCTAAATAGTAACTGAGCCAATTTCTTTGACAAGCAGTGAGATGTGCAGCCAGGAGCTTTTTCTTAAATTAGTTCTTTGCTAGAATTACAATTGACAGGGCTGGGAAAGGTGACACTGATATGTTAAAGGCAGCATACAGCACGCAGGATGATCATTTACCTGTCTATCAAAGAAGATGATGAAAGAAAAAAAAAGTGAAAAGGCTAGTTTCCTGTGTGACTGGCAAAGAGAATGAGGCATTTTTCTTTAAAAAAGTAGTTCCAGTCAGTCCAAGACAGCTTCCCTGTGTTGTTGGGAGTTATGGAGTAGGAAAGAAATGCAAAGCAGCTCTTTGGGATGTTGTGCAGCCTCCGCCATGGCTTGGAACGTACCTTTGCTACATGAAATCTAGACCTTTGGTCATGACTCATGAGGAGACTTTACTGCCAAGCCACTGATTTTCTGCTGTCACAATAGCTTAGATCTGCATTCTGCTGAAAGGCACTAATCAGGTGGATTGCTTCACAGTGCTCTTTTGATAATGTATGATATCTAGCAGTTCTCACCATTCATTAGATAGTTATCCAAGTTCAACAGATACTTTGGCAGAATACTTTGGTGTGTCGGAGGAAGTCAACAAGCTATTTGGTCATTGATAGAAGAGTACAGTCCAGCATGACAGAATATGATTATTTGTACTCCCACCACTGAGAATTGCTGAAGTATGACCAATAAAACAAGGGATGAAATTGTTCTATGTGGTGGTTAATTCAGATTTTCTTTCTTAGTTATATTCCACGGATAAATTTTTAATTTCATTGTGTTCCATGCCAGACACGATAAAAGAAATGTGTGCATATATATATATATGTGTGTGTGTGTGTGTGTGTATATTTATCCATATCCAGCTGTGTGTCAGTTACTCAGGAAAAGAGGCTGTGGGTAGCCCTTTTTTTTCCCCCAGATTTCAGTGCAGTTAAGAAGGATGGAACAAAACATAAGCATGTTTGTTTGAACATACACCTGACTCCTAATCTAGGAGAAAGAGAGGGCCTCCTCTCACTTGCTGTTTAAGTTGCCATGCTGTGTGCTTTGAGGAGAATTAAAACCATGTTTATTTTTGTAGGATGTGTCTTTAAACTTAGTTGAAAACTGATTTTTAATATAAGTTAGCTTAGATATAAAACATGTCTTTAGTTTGGCTTTGAAAGTTTGTTATACCAGGTGATGGTAACACATAAATTATAGATCTCTCTGCCAGGTGGATTTGCTAAATATGGTTGTTTGAGTAGCTCAGTGTTATTCTATTGAAGGCTTTTTGAAATAAGATTTCTTCTCTTTGACTGAGTAGTTCATATTACTACTGTGCATTAAAACTATGAATTATTTGGAACCCGCTTAGGCAATCCATTTCAGTTTTAATTACCTTGAATATAACTGAAGAAATGTGTTCAAGGCACACGATGAAAATGCAGATCTACATGATGGTGCTGATATAAAAGGTACCATGGTGGATTATTATTGAGCTTTCTGAATTATGTTTTTTTTTTCTAGTGAATGCAGTTTTTAAAATTTACAGTTTGAACTGGAGTTTTGCGTGCTTGATAAAAACAAGCAAAAGTCATGGAAGAAATTATAGCTAATTTTCAGCAGTGTACAAAAATTACAAATTCTGTTGCCCTTGTTCAGGTTTAATTGTTACTGTTACCCGTTACTCAGAACAAGAGTATCAATATGAGAAAGGGAAGGAGGGATTTTGTGTCATGTACTATGTTTTATAACAATGCCACGTAATCTACAGATCTCCATACTTTAAATGAAAATAATCATGAACAGAAAGGACTTCACAATTTGTATGTGCACTAAGAACAAAGAAAAGTATTTGTAAATTAATTTGTAAATTTTGAATTTGCGGGTCAGTAGTTTTTCCTTTGGAAAAAAAATGCTTTAGTGTGCAATTTTCTGTTTTAACAAATACTGGTGCTGCTACAAGGAGATTTTGCAAACTTAAAAGAAAAATATACTTTTATTCCATGAGATATTTGGATTAAATTGGACTACTGACATAATCTGGTTTTATAATTCTAAATCTTCTTGTTGAAGTTTCTCAAAGAATTAACTAAAATTAGTTTATATCAAGGCTTTTTATAACAATGTATCTGTAAGTCTGTACTTTACTAGTACAAGTGCAGAACAATCTTAATTTTGTACGGGTAGAATAAATAAGCAGTTGATTATTTCAATTTTATTTCTGTGAGACTGCTAAGAAAACAATGGTAGCTAGAACTGAGCTGAAGTAAGCTAGGTTGCTTACCTTTTGACCACTCTTCCTTTTGCTTTAATGACTGCAGACAAGTTTCCAAATATTTCTGGAATTCAAATTATGCTGAAGGACCAAATATTTGACCTTTACTGCTTCAATTTCAACTACTTCAGCATTTAGCCACAGAAGAAAACACCAGCTCTTAAAGATGGCAATAAAATTGTGGTTCTTTTGTTACTAAAGGATTCTTCACATACACATTCAGTTTGTGCAGTCTCTTAAGGCTCCATTTTCAGACCACTTTATTATACTTACGTAGTTTTTCTTCTCATTTTTGTTTCAAAACACCTTTTAAGGATTTTGTATTTTTTTTGTGTGAAACCTGAGGGTAAAATATAGTAGTAAATATGATGGAAAATTGTGTATTTCTATGCTGCAATATGATTGTTCTGTTGGCCTGTGTGAGGGGCCTATCTATGTGGGGACTTTCCACGTCCATGGAGAGGTAATCCCAATATCATTCAAATAACTGAGTCATACTCTTTTTATGACTGAAAGTCAGAGCACAGTCAGTTGGGATGGGTATTGCAAAGGTAAATCTTTTGTTCATTTTTTGGTATTGGCTGAGTTGTGTGAAGTTGTATTTCTACAGAGGGAGAGTTTTGGAGACCTGGGAGCTCACAAAGCGGTTTCTGGTTGCGGGTTGCTGAGACATTGAGCCTTCTTATAATTCCTCTGGGTAGCAAAGTTATCCTAACCAGTGCACAAAGGTGGTTTCTGGGAACTTTTTTATGCAAGATAATATAAAGACAGGTATCTGATGAAAGGATGGGTTTGTGAGAGCTGCGCTCAAGGTCCAGCATAACCAGGCTGTGTCCCCACTGCTTAAATTTGTCATTTTGGCCAGTGAGATTCTTACTATCAAACATGATTACAGTTATTGTGAGAATGTGCCATCTCAGATATTTCAAATTAGTTCAAGAAATTCTGCATCTAAATAAGCAAAAGTCTGTTTACAATTCCTTTTAGACTTGGTCCCATACTGACTGCAGCAACTGATGCAATTACTAACTGCAGAATGACTTGATGGCCTGAAGAATAACGTTTTGATTTTCAGTATTAGCTGATTCCTGATTAGCTAACATCCAGCCAAGCTGAGAAGATAACAAGTCAAAGTAGATCCAGTAATGATACAGAATTTAATGTGTAAGAGGGTATCTTCTATTTGTTTTGCATTTTCTGGCAATTAAGTGTCCTTCTGCCTGAAAATCCTTTTGAGGTTTTCTGTGGGCGTTATTCTTGCTCTTCTACAAGTCATGTTGCTTATAATACTTCTATTAAAATATGATGTTATTTTTTTTTTATTTTTCCACTGCTGTCTTAGCAGCCAGGATCTCCAAATTAATTCTGTGGTAAAAGTAAATTTTCTTGCTCAGTAGGTAATTCTGTAATAATAAATATTCTCATAGAAAGCTAATTTAAAGGACGAGTCTTCTCCTGAACAAGACTAAGAAAGGTACTTCAATTGTCAGTGTTTGATATAGCAAAGTGAGAAAGTTTTCCTGTAATTTCCAGTAGAACTTGTATAATGATAGAGGGTGGGAACAGAGAGGGTATGTGTCCCATGAATGACCCTGGGACAGGGTTAGAGGGCAATCATGTGTGTCTGCAGCACTTCTGGAACAGGTTTTCCAGATCACGGTACAAGGATGATCTCTGCTGATTAATTCCAAAATGTTGATTCCTCTTATTTGCAGCTTGGTTAAACTACACCTCAAATGTCTTGTCTGTCTTCCGTACTTGAGACAGTATCAATGGAGCTGGGTTGTTTCTGTCTGTTCCTCTGCTGTGATGCCTTGAAGAACCGTATCAGATCAGGATGTCATGCCACAAATTGAATGATTTGTGGGTTTTTGGTAGTTGATCTGAGTACATTGTATTGCCATTTGTTCAGTACTATGTGTTTTGATGGATGTATTCATCAATTAAAATATTACGTAACAGTAGCTTGACTTCATGAGGCTCAGGCTAGCTTAGTAAAATTTGGAACTAAATCTGTGTGTTTCATGGTAGTCTGTGAAACTGTATTTGAGTTGATTGGCCATGAAAACTGTGTGACAAGCACTACAAATATAGATATAAAAAAATGTATGCCTAGCCAGGTGTGGGAGGCACAGGAGGTTTTCTTACTTTGTTTTCCATTTCAAGTTTATGTAGTTCTCTTTCATTTTCCATGGGTCTGCTGTCCTGTCTCCTAATATTAGATAGGAAAATCTTTAAGAAAAATTGGTTAAGAAAAAGTGTCATCAAAGTGTTATATGATCTTCAGAGGTGGTTGTTTGCATTGGAGATGTAGTAATCTGTGATTAATCAGTAATTCATTGGATTTGTAGTTATCTGTGATTAATCATCCTAGATGTTCTAGCTGAAAATGCATTGTAAGGGAGGAAGAAAGCAATACCAGAAAATCCTTTTGTATTCTCTGTTTATTTTTTATTTTTTATTTTTTATATTTTTAAATATTTATTTTCTCCTTGTTAATTTTTCCATAGAAATCTGGGGTGGATGGGTTTTCTTAGCAGTTTATGTAAATGGCAATAGCATAATTGCATTCTGAAACTGGTTCCGATATCATTGGTTTAAACTTCAGTTTCACAGACTTATGTGGCAAGAGATGTAGGTCTTTAATCTCTTTTGTTTGGTTTTTTTCTTTTTAATGAATCAACCAGAAATGGATTGTGTGCTTTATTAGTTGGTTGTATGTCCTGATCTGCACTGAGGAGAATGAGTTCATACATCACAAACACACAAAGAAATGATTGCAGCAGTGCAATTTGCATGCACAATTAGTGTGTAAATCACAAGGACAATTTCTGCTTCTGCTCTAGATCTAAATCTTTTGTCTTCCTAATGTAAACAAGAGATCATATAAAGAGACAAGGTCAACTTCTGTTTGGCTGGTGCACTTGGAGATACGTTAGAAAACTTGCACCCAAATAAGCAGTGTAAAATGGAAGAGCTACGCACAGATTAGCCTGTATAAGGAACACATTACAAGCCTTTTAAAGCAGATGTTTATGTAGCTGTATCAAGAGTATTTCTGACATATACAGTAATAATTGTACTAAGAGGAGCAGAGGTAGTTTTCTGTGCTGACTGGAAGGTGTACCTATGTAATGCAATGTTAAAGTGCACTATTTTGATAGCTGAATATAGCCAATATTTTGAGTTTTAATTTGTCCGTGTAATATAAAATTCCTTGTCTTGTCATCTTCTATGTATTTCATTATTAACATTTTCTATACGGTATGATTTTTAATAAAATAAAAAAGAAGAACAATACAGTTCTTCATACTGAAAGCTATGAAGAAGAATATTTGTTTTGGATTACATCCTATGGTTTATGTAAAAATACATGGTCCCAGCAGATCTAGATTTCTACCTGAGAGAAAATATTGGTAAACATAAGTAAAATAAGAACAGTAAATGCTGAATTGTATTGCACAAGGTTATTGTGCAAGCTTATTGTGCAGAGTGAACTGTTTGAAAAGTACTCAAACCTGTATTTGCTGATGAAAACAAACATCAAAGGAGCATACAATCTTTTCTATCTTTCCTAGTAATTATTTCTGTGGCTGTATGTTTTATCTGCCTGATGAAGATGGTGTTCAGAGTCATGAATGACTGCCTGTCTCAGACAGACTTCTACACCCATTGCACAGCTGAGTTACATTCTGTACCAGTGGTTCAACACCATTGTGCAAGTTAAAATAGCACTTCTATCGTGCTGTTGTTAAACAGCTATTTTCACATACTGAACAGCTGAAAGAAAAGAATTGGAGCAAATGTTACCTACAGCACATTACCTTCTGTGGTGTATGAGTGACGTATGATACCAACTTTAAAATCTTAGTCCTGATTCACTGATTTTCTTTAGTTTTGAATTGATTTGACAACACTGAAAACTAGAGTTACTCATGAAGTAGGTAGTGAGAAAGGTAGTAGGCCTGTGGAAGAGCTGAACAAACAAGCAAGGCCTTGAGAATAACTGATTGTCTGAAAATTCCCTGTAGTTGGAGGAATTTTTATCCAATAATTTTTCTAAGAATGAAAAAGTCTAGAATTGGTAAAATTGGTACTGTTAAAATCTTCCCTCAAAGGCTTATAAACATGAACAGTTTTAGTGAGAAAGGAACAAAAGCACTTTTTCTTCACAAACTATAAATCAGTTTCAGTTATTTTTTAATCTTTAAAACAACTGGAAAAAAGCAGGGATTTGTTTCTGATGAAATTTTTCATAAGATTGCACCTTATTATATCTGCCATTATTGTATGGTGGTGTTTTTACTCTGTTACTCTATTTTATTGTATTACACTATTTCACTATAATAAAGGTAAGGTAATATTACTGACCCTGGATTTTGGCATAGTTTGTGACATCTGAGTGTGTGCTCAACTCTCCCTGGACCTAGTGGGTGAGGTGCAGCGGCTTCAGGAGATAGCACACAGTCAGCTGTTTCCAGATAACAATACTCACACTGTTAAATCCAGTGCTTGTATGTGAGTGTGACCTTAATGATTTTTTTCTAGTTCAGACTATGAGCTATTTTTGTTCCTGTGTTGTAATTTCTTTAACTTTCTGCCTTCAACTTCACCTGTCTCAGGTGAAAAAGAAATCTTTACAAAATCTCTTTTCCATCGCTGCCCCGAGCTATTGCAATATTAAGAAACACTCTCCCTACACTCCATGTGTCCCTATAAATATTTGTCTACCTTATTTTTTCATCTTTGATTTTACAGGCCCTCATATATCACTCCCATTATCACTCTACTGTCATCTCTCCCCCTCTTTTTACTTTTTCATATAATGCTGATGTGTACAGTGTTAGTACTTTCCTCAGGCTTTTTCTGCTGTTACTCCATGCTGAAAAAGGCAATGGGCATTTTGTGATAAACTCTGATATCAGGTAGCTATGTATTTCCCTGCAGTCCTTGTTCAAGGTACATATTTTCAATAAATATTTCTTTTTTTTTTTATGCCTTTAGACAGTAGATCATGGAGCGGAGGATCATTTTCTAGTATTTGTGTAGGCTTCTGAGCACTGAGGACTTAACTACAGTTATTGTTAAGGGTAATTGTAGAAAACAGGACTAAAGGAATTTTAACAGATTTCCTGTATTTATCTGCATGCAGAACTAGTCACTCCACAAGCATTTATCTGTTTTCTTAGTCTGTTCCTAAGACCTCCCACTGATGGAAAGCCCACAGACTTCCTGGGTGTAAATCCCCAGAGTCTAATAATCACTGAAGACACAAAGTGATCACTGGACATTCAAATCTCTGTGCTGCTGAATAGCAAAGCTACCTACTGTCTGTCCCGTAGGATGACATGAATTGCAAGATGGATGTATCCTTCAACCAGTGTTGAATGGGCTCAGAGAGGAAAAAAAATTAAAATGCTGTTACCAAAGCGTTGGAAGGGTGGCAGGTGTTACACCCGTGCGATGACTGCTGGAGGTGGGTGACTTGTACAAAAGTTACTTCATAAGACATTGGCAGCAGTTAAGTATATGAATTTGTACCTTTTACATATGGTATTTTACAGTTGGCTGTGACGTACTTATTTGTCCTTGAACAAAATCTCCATCATCTATTAGATGCGGGGTGAAACAGTGACAAACGGTGAGGAAAAGGCTGAGGTACCTCAGCCTTCTTTGCTTCAGTCTTTAACAATAAGACAAGTTCTTCTACAGACACCCAGCCCCCTGATAGGGATGGGGATTAGAAGAAAACCCCCAAAATCCAAGGGGAATTGGCCAATGACCTGTTGTGCCACATAGACACACACAACTCTATGGATCTGGAAGGGATCCACCCAAGGGTGCTTGCCAAGAAACTTTCCATCATCTATCAGAAGTCTTGTCTAACTGGGGAGGTCTCAGTTGACTGGAAGTTAGCAAATGTGACGCCCATCTACAAGAAGGACTGGAAGGAGGATCGCAGGAGCTACAACCCTGTCAGGCTGACCTTGGTGCCAGGGGAGGTTATGGAGCAGATCATCTTGTGTGCCATCATGCAGCACAGACAGGAAAACCAGGGGATCAGGCCCAGTCAACATGGGTTTATGAAAGGCGGGTCCTGCTGGACTAACCTGATCCCCTTGTATGACATCATGACCCGCTTAGTGGATGAGGGAAAGGCTGTGGATGTTGTCTACCTAGACTTTAGCAAAGTCTTTGACACCATTTAGCAAAGTCTTTGGCACCCTTTAGCAAAATTTTTGACATTGTTTCCCACAGCATTCTCCTGGGGAAACTGGCTTCTCATGGCTTGGACCAGTGTACAGTTTGCTGGGTAAAAATCTGGCTGGATGGCTGGGCCCAAAGAGTGGTGGTGAAAGGAATTAAATCCAGCCGGCAGCTGGTCATGAGTGGTATCCCCCAGGGCTCAGCATTGGGGCCAGCTCTGTTTAATGTTTTTATCAATGATCTGGATGAGGGGATCGAGTACACCCTCAGTAAGTTTGCAGATGACACCAAGTTGGATGGGAGTGTTGATCTACTTGACAGTAGGAAGGCTTTGCAGAGCAATCTGGATAGACTGGATTGATGGGCCAAACATATGAGTTTCAACAAGACCAGATGCCAGGTCCTGCCCTTGGGTCACAACCGCCCCATGCAATGCTACAGGCTTGGGGAGGAGTGGCTGGAAAGCTGACCAACAGAAAAGGACCCGGGGGTGCCGGTCGACAGCCAGATGAATGTGAGCCAGCAGTGGATGCTGGCTTGTATCAGGAATAGTGTGGCCAGCAGGAGTAGGGAGGTGATCACGCCCCTGTACTCGGCACTGGTGAGGCCGCATCTGGACTACTGTGTTCAGCTTTGGGCCCCTCAATACAAGAAAGACATTGAGGTGCTGGAGCGTGTTAAGAAGAAAGGCATCCAGGCTGGTGAGGGGTCTAGAGAACAAGTCTTACGAGGAGCGGCTGAGGGAACTGGGGCTGTTTAGCCTGGAGAAGAGGAGGCTGAGGGGGACTTTATTGCTCTCTACAACTACCTGAAAGGAAGTTGTAGCAAGGTGGGTGTTGGTCTCTTCTCTAAAGTAACAGGCAGTAGGACAAGGAGAAGTGGCTTAAAGTTGCATCAGGGGAGGTTTAGATTAGATATTAGGAAAAATTTCTTTCCTGAAAGAGTTGTAAATCATTGCAACAGGCTACCCAGGGAAGTGGTTGAGGCACCATCCCTTAAGGTATTTAAAAGATGTATAGATGCGGAGCTTGGGAACATGGTTTAGTTGTGGAATTGATGGTGTTAGGTTAATGGTTGGACTTGATAATCTTGAAGGTCTCGTCCAACGTAAACAATTCTATGATTCTATGAAAAGTAGTCTCAAGCTATATCTTTCTTTCAATTTTTATACAACTAGCATACATAGTTGGGAATTTTGCCAGTATTTTAAGTCTATTTGTCTTGTATATGTTTAGTATATTCATTTATATTTTTCTTACAGGAATTATCCAGCAGTTTAAATACTCCTTTTTGTAGTACCTTAATTCACAAAATATCAGTAGAGCTTTCTATTTAACTGAAATGTGTGTATATTTAAAAGTGACTTAAACTGTTCTCTTCAGAGAATCTTGGGTATAAATAGTTGATAAACATATATATATATTTTATATATATATATATATGACAGATTGGTATTTGTTCATTAAAAGCAGAAAATGCATGTTTGAACCAACAGAGGAAATTACTACTTTGGTTATCCAGGCTAAGGGAAATAAGAACTTACTAACTTAAAGGACAAAATACAAAATTACATATAGAGACTACAAATACTTTAAGAAAAATGAACATACTTTCTTTAAAGAATGGCTTTTTTGTGCCTTTTTTTTTTCTTCTTTTATTAGATCTCTGGTATTCCTACGATTTAGCATAGCCTAAAGCTTTTGGAGCATGCTAAAGTATATTGACTCACATCTGTTGAACACCTCGTAAGTAATTTGTAATTGGCTAGTGTCTGTATAAGCACTGAAAATTTATAGGCCTCACTGTGTTTTCTGTCCAAATCCTTTGTGGCATAAACTGGTAGTGCTTCGGAAGACAAAAGACTTCTGGCTACTGAGTCAATGCATGTTTGCCTTCTGTCAGCCAGTGTTTCCTATCTTCTCTGTCCTTCCAGAAGGCAATAGGGAGGGCTCTACAGGGAGTAAAAATCCTTATGGGAGTGGTGAGATTTGGGAGAGTCAGAGATGCTGCATTCATGAAACTTGACAAACTAGGCAAGGTAGCCAGAAACTGGCGCACCCTTGCTGGGGAAAGGGTTTGTTGTGGAACTGAGCATTGGTTTAGACACCCTGATGGCTAGACAAAAGATTGGCCTTGTATAATTCAAGAGCAATTGCCCTCACTTAAGAAACAAATGTTGCACGGGGTAAAATATATTGAGAGACAATTCAGCTTCTGTAATTGTTTCTAATTCTGTGTCTTTTTAGTGGATATCTTCATTTATTCTTGTGAGGTATTTGAGTGATGTGCAAAGAATTGGTGCTGTGGGGAGGAACAGTTCTGTTGTCAGCAATGTACAGGTGAAAAAAATGGAATAAACCTATGGTGATGGAAGGAGTATCCTCTTTCTCTGTTTTTACCGTTATTGAGGATCTGCCTCAGTAATCTGATAGGTGAGCAACAGAAAGTGTGAGTATAGGTGTAACCTAGGATTGACATTGTAACCTGCTCTGAATAAAAACATGAAACTGTACAAGGAATTGACTGTTTAACATTTCACATTAATCACATGGCATGTCTGCATTTAATAGGTCAAGTAGCAACTGAGAAAACTCAGAAGTTGAGTGAACCCGTGTCCTTTCACAGATTTTCTGACATTATGGATTGTTATACTTGGCCTAATCTCTCTTTGGCCTGCAGTCTTCAATTTTCAGAGTGTTTCTCAAGAGTAAAAGCTTTCTTGATATGATATATTAACACACAATTTTATTTTCTTGTAGGGTGCTTTGAGTGTTGCATCAAATGTCTGGGAGGTATTCCCTACGCATCTTTGATTGCTACCATCCTGCTGTATGCTGGAGTCGCGCTATTCTGTGGTTGTGGACATGAAGCACTTTCAGGAACTGTCAACATTCTGCAAACCTACTTTGAGATGACAAGAGCTGCAGGAGATGTTATTGATGTCTTTACCATGTAAGTTACTAGCTTAGCTTAATTGTTTCCTTTTAAAACTGCTGAAAAATTCCACAGGGGATATAAATTTCATTCAAGAAAATACCTTGTAATGAAAATCATAGAAAGAATTATTTGGATAAGGTCAGCAGATGAAATTTTGACAGAGCTGATATTTTGTTACTAGACATTTCTTCATAAAATCTTGATGAAACTGTTCCATCCATGCTTGCTTTTCTCCTTTGAATCCTGTGATAATTTCTTTGCTGATGTGTAAAAAACCCCCCCAGCAAACTCAATACTCAAAATAGATAAAGCAGGAGTGTGTAACTAGTAACGGATTAGTTCCGGGAATAAATGCAGTAAAGAAGTAGCTGAAGAGTTATGGAAAACCCTGAGACTTGAAATGTCAAAACTCTGTTGCCTCTGGTTTTCCTAGAATTCATCTGTTTTGAAGGTTTCAGGCTTTGCTACTCCTGAAAACCTATTTCTGGAAGGCATTTGTTTTGTTGAGTGTCTCCTTCCTTTTGGTAAATTAATTACATTTAATAAAGTATCTTACTGTAACCTGAAATTAAAATACATATTTTCTAACATTATTGTCTCTTTAAAACATGATTTTCTTAGATATTTGAAATCCAAATTCTTATCTGGCTGCTAATGATTGTAACTAAAGCTGAAGAATGGTATCCTCAAATCTGCATGCCTCTTCTTTCATGAATGTTTTTTTGAGAAGTGATTTGATCATCCATCAAAATATTGACCTCTTATGATGGATATTTCCATGATAGTGCTGGCTCAGTGCTTAGCAGTGGTCAAGAAGCAAATCAAGTACCAGGAACTACTGGGAAAATCATGTAGAAACAGAGAACATACTTATGCCATCGTATAAATTAATCTTTCATCCATATCATTAGTACTGTGTACAATATTGGTGCCACAAAGAAGGCAAACAAGGATGATTAGAGTTATAGAACAGAGGCTATACGGTTAAAAATTGAGTATAGTAGGACTCTTCATTCTAGAGAGAGTGATAAAGAGCTGTTGGGCTAGAGGTCTATGAATTCACAATGTTATGAATAAGGTGAGCAAGTTCAGATTGTATTTCTCTTCCAGTACAAGAGGTTAGAGGTATCAGAGCAAACAAGTAGGGACCAGGTTCAGAAGGAACAAGTGATGGTTCTTCAATTGTTGTATAGCAGACCTGTGAAGCTAATTGAGTATTGTGGATGCCAGAATCTTATATGGGTTCAACAGAAGATCGGATAATCTTGGAATTCAAATCCATTGATGGTTTCTAATGGCATACAGACTTACCCAGCTCAGGAAGTCCCAGAGGCTGGAATAGCGTTGGGGGTTATCTTACCAACATGCCTGCTCTTACTTTTTTATATCCATTGTTTGAGACAGGAAAATGAACAAGATGTGTTTTATCGGACATGGTACCACTGTTTTCATAATAATTAGAAACAGAATCTTACATCTCCTAATTTGTGTAGCCCTATATTATCAACACTCTTTCCAAAGCTTCTCTGTGAACATTTGCGCTATTGTTTGTGGAATTAGCAGCCAGAAGGGAGAATATACCAAATAAGTATGTCACTGCGATGCCATATCCAGATTTCTTCTTAGGACTGAGTAATTTAGATGTTCTTGTATAATAATGTATTGGGTTGATGGGAAGTATATGACTTTTGCTTTGCCTTTTTTGGATTGTCGTTTAGAATAATGGGTCTGACTTGACTTGGCAGCTAAGGTTCATTGTTATCCTGAATGAGAGATCAGTCATTTTATAAGGCTCTAAGTTATTTTATTAGTCCCTAGGAAGCCATTAGTGCAGAACAGCCACAAATCGATGCTTTCTCTTTATAGCAAATTTTGCAGCTTCCCTCTGACAAGTACTTAATTGAAAATATCAGTCAGGAGACATAGTTCAAATGCATATGATTCACTGGAAATGATTAAGGAACTGTAAAAGTGAGGTTTTTTTCTTGACATTTAATTGTTTGGCTTAGGTAGTAGCTTTTTGATTTGTTTGTTTTTTGTTTACTTAAAGATACAGTAAACACAATTCTTCCCTTGGCAGACCTACTGGAATCAAAATTTCAGTTTATTCAGTTAAAATTGTATCTTAAAGGGAGGAGGAGAAAATATTTTGACTAAAAGCAAATGAGTCATTGCTTTTAGCTGGATAAAATGTGTGATTCTTGAAATATGTATGTGTTAAATTTCTACCTGCTTAAGTAGATATTACTCTGGTTTTAAAACTAGTTTTGTAGGGAGAACAATATGCTTAATATTTTGTTACAACTATTGATTGATAGTTGGCAGTACAAAAGCCCTGTGGTAATTATACTGCTTTGAGAGGCCAAAGAGTGGGGGGAAAAAAAAAAAGTAGAAACAAGAAATGCAGTGCCTAAGTTCTTAAAACTATCCATATTGAAATAGAAATAAAACCTAGTTGCTTATTGTTCTGATTAGAAATAATAAGAATTAAAAAAAAATCTAGCAGTGTGCCCTATTAAATGATACTTTTTTGAGGTTATTTAAGACATTTGGCTCTTAATACTTCTAGTGCTGTGAAGTGTCTTAGGCTGACCTGGAGTCCGTCCTTCTGTGATAAGTGTCACAGGCAGATGTTGCAGTGAAGTGTGTTAGATTCTATTTAATCATGCTTACCGTTTTTGTTTGTATTTTTATTAGCACGGTGGATTTCAAACGTCATTCAGAATAAAAATCAATCACTGTTGGAGAGCTACTTACGTGGGTGGTAGGAGATAAGGGCTTTTTTTACTGTGCCCACAACAGTGTTTGGTCTGAACTCAAACAATATGACTCACAACCCACCCTGTATCTTTTATCTTTGTCAATATAGCTGCTCATTGCATTTTAAAAGAAGCAGCAGACTCCTGTAGAGAAAGTAGGGCATAATGAGGGCATAAACAAGATCTGAAACACTCTTTAATTGCCTAAAATAAAAGCCCAAGTACCTACATCCAACAAAGCCATCCAGAAATGTCCATGTCAATGTCCCTGAGGGCATCAACAGCCCTGACTGTCCCTGCCTGGCCTCCCCTGGGCCATCCCCTCAACCTGCCCATGGTCCAGCCTGGGGTTCTTAGCCCCTTACCGTGGACTTATTGGGCCGAGGGGCTGGGGCAGCCCTTGTTTCCCCACGGCTGTCCCACGGCTGCCCCACTCCCTGGCCGGGGTCCTGGGATGGTCCCTGGCTGCCCCATGGGGAGCCCTCATCCCACCTGATGTCCTGATGTTTAGGGAGAGATGAATTAATTACCAGCCTGAGGTAGGCCTTCAGGTCCCTTTGGAGGGCTCTACCCTTGGGGGTTCAGCCAAGAGCAGCAGCCCCATGGGTCAGAAGAGGGGGTCTGAGTGCTGGCCATGCAAAGTGGATGTGGTCACTGATTCCAGCTCCCCAGGCTGTTATCTGAGTTCAAATAATATACAACAGCAGCAGTTCATATCTGCTTTGGAAATACTAGTAAGTAGTAAATAGTTACAGTTTTTAAAACAAAGATCAAGTTTTGCAGCTGGTTTTATAATTCCTTAAATGCCAGGCAGTTAAATAATTTTTCTCAAATTTGTGATTTTCTTTCCGAGTTAAAATGTGGAATGATTATGGTCAATAATTCTGAGGTATGGGAGACATCTTGGAGGGATGCTGAGCAGGGTAGAGATAGTGCTTTTATAGCAATGGTTTATGGTAAAGAATACTCTTTTGCATGCTTGCTTTGAAGGGAAAAAAACAACCCCAACTTTGGCCTGTAATAGGGTGCTAAAAACAATAGTTTTGAAAAAGTAACAATGATTTTTTTAAAAATAATGTTGTCTCAAAATACTGGATTACAACCTGACTTGAATTTCTTCAGAGGGATGCAGCTAAAGCAGATAATCTAAAGTCTTGAAAACTAATATGAATCAAATGTATTAAAATTAACGCGAACACTTCTTGTTCAGACAGGTATTGCTTGTGGAGAGAGCTTATCTTGAAAAATTACAAAGCTGAGTGAGATAGACTCTCTCTTTAAACAGTAATTTCTAAATCCATGAACCTTTAATAAATTGGATGGTTGTAAAAAACATTTGGAATTGTCAATGAGTTGCCTTTTGATTGTCACTAACAGCTATATATATTGCTTTTGTGAAACTTCATTCCCCCTAGCCCCAGACTTCTTCACTATCAACATTATCACTGCTCTAACGATATCTGCCTTTTTTTTTCTCTCCCAAGAGAAGAAATGCCTGTTTGGGGATTTAATGTACAGAAGTCGTAAGATGTTGTTTGGGATGTGCATTCCTTCAGTGGATGTAGAGTGGTTATTTTAGTTCCTTGTGATTCAAAGGAATCCTAAGAAAATAAATGTGGTGGTTTAAGTTGTCCTGAGAACTGCCTTTATGACATTTTAATTGCAAGAGGTGAACTGTTTATGTTGCCCACTTTGTCAGTTTAATAGCTCTGTAGGCTTCACTGAAACTGAGTAATCTGCTTGAGGCAGATGTGATATTCAGTCATTCTTCTAATAACGTAATAAACTGGAGTGAACACTGTATCTGCAAAGGACTGGGTATAACTAGATTCGCTTACTTCATCACTGATTTTGACAAGATTCCGAAGTCAGCAGAAATAGCTGAATGATTATAAAATGTGTTTTGTATGGGTTGGATTTTCACATTTTTCTGGTGTTTGGAACAAATTCCAGAAGGTGTTTTTTTAGGAAATAGGCAGCACGAGGTATGTTTGGTGTATTTACCAACAGCAGTTTTTCACAGTTCTTTCTCCTTAGTATGCAAGGCCAGTCAGTGCCATCTGTCACATGTTTGTGATATATAGGCCACAAAACAAGGGAATCACGCTCTTAGGGTGGAAAATGAAGAAAGCTTCCCAATAGAAACACTAAGAACATTTTCCTACTACAGTCAGAGCTAATTCAGGTCGTTGTAAATTCACTTCCTTTTAAAGGTGTGAAACCAAATAGTAAACTAAATGAAGTTTCAGTCTGTAAATCTGTTGTCACTATCTTCTCTGTTGGAAGTGCCACTGACACTCTGCTGGAGCCACCTTCTTACAGCTAAAAATTTTCTACCTTTCAAAATCTGAAAGCCTGTGTTTCAGATGCTGTTGTGTCCAGGTTTGATGTGTGCTGATAGTAGTCAGTGTATAGTCATTGTTTGTTAACATATATTGGATATTATATCTGGATATTTGATAATATGGATATTCTTTAGTGATATACATATGTGTATGCAACTGTTTTATTTTGAGGAAAAACAAAAGAGCACACGTAGAAGCTTTTATGACACCCCTTTTAGTGTTTCAAAGCAGTGTTTTGAGAGGTAGAAATATGGATCTTATTCCGATCTTCTGCTGCTTGTTTTTGTTGTCTTTGCAGGTATCACATTAAATATTGGTGCCACTAATAATATTATTGGTGTCATTAATTGTTATTACACTACAAGACCTGTAGTAAAGGCTAGCTGATATGAAATATGATATTTATAAATGTTTGCACTAGACCATGGGATGGGTCTGTTTTAGTCACCTGCTTAGTACGCAATAGTACTAACCTGGTTTTTGCTATACATATTTGTTCTGATACAAAAGCTTGGCATTCTTTAAATTTGAACTTAAATTAGGTTTTAGACACTATTTGTATTATGGGAAGCAAAGCATGGAAGGCTCTGTATCAGGTCAAGCAATTGCTAACTCAGGCAAGGCTGTGTCACAGCATGTCTGGAAAGAGCAACCACCCTAGAGAGCCCTGGCAGATGACCCCACTGGTTCCGTAAGGAGATTCATCTGGGCACCAATTCAGCTATCTGGGCCTATGAACAGGAAGGAGAGACAGGAAAGAAGTGGATGTGTACACGGTTTGCATATAGCAAATCAGTAAGATGACTGTCTGTGGTTGAAGTCCAGGCTTATATGGTTATTTTTTTTTGAGGTGTGCCGAGTTTCAGCATCCATGCAGGGACAGGAATGACTCTCACACACTGATACAATGCACAGTCAGTTCGATTTATTAGTCTGCTTGCGTGGTTATATACATTTTTCATATCTGCACATGCGATCACGCTTATTCGGATAGGCTACAGACATAAATCACGCGCTGTTCACGCACCCTGTATTCCCTTATGATTGGTAACTATGCACTAACACTAATAGCAACAGACCACCTCCACGTCCCTGAACACATCTGGTTTTTGCTAACCCACATCATGTGCACTATCAGAACTTTCTCAATTGTTATTCTTAGCTGTCCTTTGCAGCGGCCTGTTCAGTTATGCTAACTGTTTTGCTTAAGCGGCCTAGTCATCGTAACTCAAGCTACATCGACCCCAACAGAGGTGTATACTGCTGTTCGGTAAGGATTCTTTTCACACTCTTGATTATGTAATTGTATCCAATTAGTTATTTAAAAAATAGTTTATATTTCCTTTATATTTCAAATTAATATGTTATCTAGGAAATATGATCTAAAGTTTTCCGCTTCATATGGATAAAATTGGCATTAAAAGGTTCTTATGAAATGATAGTTTTATACAAGAAATAATTATTTTTAAAGTATGCCACCTTAGCAGTATGTTTGGTTTTAGATACTAGATTTTATTGTTGCATTAGGTCAATTCAATACCTTTAAAAGTACCCAAAAAAAGTTCTGTATCTGAAAGAAGTGATAGATATCAGCAAAAATATTCTATTACAAAATATTTTTCAAATGCAATGGAAACTATCCTTAAAATCCTCAAATATTACTACATTGGTGCATGTGAAGTATAGTTTCTTCTGTGATAGCAAGCAATTTTCAACTAACCTTATTTCACCAAAGTACTGGAGAAATCCTAGCTTGGTATGTAATACTGTGTGCCTACTGTGTATGCTGCATAGACGGATGATCACCTCACACTATGAAAAACGGACAACAGTGGGCTGAGAACTGCCCTGTTCAAACCCTCCTTTGAAATCTACAGAGAATCTGCTCCTTTGGTATTTTTGAAATGTAAGCTCTGGAGATGTAGTCCAGAGTTAAGCAGAAGAGTGGTATGACTACACATACATTAGAAGGCAGTGTTAGCACAATAGAAATTGATCAGTATACTTAAATACTTGGTGCTAATAATTTGCTGTTCATGCAATATTTACTTCAGGGACTTACTCTGGACTCAGTCTTGCCCAATGCAATGGACTGAACATCCATTAGCAGTTGGAGTGCAGTAGGATCACTCCTGGAGCATACTTCCCATTTAACTTAATTGGAAAGGAATTCATGTTGTGCAGTCTGAAAAACATGATGCAAACCACATCTCCATAAGTGGGGACAGCTGCGGGACTTGTTTACAAAAAAAAAATCCATTCTTGAGCCAAAACACTAATGGGGATGTACCCATAACCCCTACTGCTGTAAAGTTAAAGGTTTGTTCACTGAGGTCAGTGGTAAAAAGACTTCTAACTAGGCTAATGGAAGTTCTCACTAATAGCACCCTTTGAGTTCTTGTACCTGGATTCTGACTATGTGTAGGAGAAAGAAATTATGTCTGCAAGGAAGACCTGACTTTGGCCCATGTGTCTTGTTCGTGTATTGTAATTTGACAGGAACCACCAGAGCGCAAAATATCATTGAGGATGCATTTTTCATTTTAAAAAAATGCAGTTTTCTTAAGGTGAACAGTTTCTATTTCACTGGAATGGTTCAGTCACACATAAAAATAACACTGGACAAACATATTAAAGATTAGGTGCAGAACATAGCATTTTAGATCTGATAACATTCGGTAGATGCACTAAATCTGACAAAACATGCCAGCCCTTGAGAAGATGTCCTTTTCAAGATTATACCGTGCTGAAAAGTCACGTTTACTACCTGCTCAGCTGTATTGTTTAGCCTAGTGTTCTATATTTTGTTAAAAGCAAAACCAGTAAGAATCTGTGTAAGTAAAATTTAGGATTTGGGAAGTACCTGCAAAAATTTGATCCTCATTTCATGAAATAATTGAAAAAGGAAATTCATAGCAGCACATGTGAATAACAGCAGAAGGATCTTACATAAAGAATTTTTTATCTTCATATGTGCAATTGCAGTCCACTACTTTTAGGCAGACATCTGTGTTATTTATTACCGTGTTAAGCAGATCTCTTTCTTGGTTGTCTGCAAATTTAGGTTGACTGTAATCACTGTGTGCCTGTGACTTGAAGTATTTGCAATAGACCTTTCTCAGAAGGTGGTCCATCCTCGCAGGAAATATCTTTTTCCCAATTAAGTGCCTTTGTTTCCTTTTTGACTTAGTTTACTTCATAAATACGTAAAATGGAAAGTATATATTCCTATGTAATACACATATTGCTAAATCTTGCTTCATGTGCCGTGCAAAACTAAGATAACTGGCGTTTCCACAGGAGATTTGGAAAGGGTAAAACTGACTACTACCATCCCAATCTGGAGGTTTAGCATCAAGTTGTCAGTCTTAGCTTTCAGTATTTACTGTATGTGACTCCAAGTTTACATCTGTAATAATGAAGTACTTACAAATCCTGTGATATGCTTTTGCCATGTCTTTTTACACTTTATTGCTTTGGAAAGTTGCCTGGGAATTCAGTATCCATAGTACACAACATCATCATGTAATCCTGCCAGAAATCTGCACATTACTGTGGGCTAATTCCGATCTTTTTTTGGCCTTCTTCAGGCAAAGAGGGCTCCAGATCTCTTCTGTAATTAGCATCTTGAAAAATGTATCTAAGAAAGTAGTCTTGCCAGAGGTGAGCAGACAGAATAAGCCTAGATAATCAGCAACAACTTTGAGAAGCAGCATCCTCCGTACGTCATAGCATTTTGTGGTTTGGACTCAAACATTTCATGATTATTTAAATTCTTATGTTGGATCCTTTCCTGTTTCAAGAAAGTTACAAGATGCATAGGGCAGAAATGTGGTTTGCAGTGGTTTTACTGCTCTTCTATTAGCTTGTGAAGCCTCTATGGCTTTTAGAGGTGCTCCACGAAATCTTGGCTCAACTGCCCCATTCCTAGAAAGGAAGAAAGAATCAGACTTTCAGAGGATGATGATTTAGAGTTTTATTCTGCAACTTGTAGAGAGTTGTGCGCCACAAATTAATCTGTTAAAGTCAATGGGATCTTATGTCACATCAGCTGCTATTGAGAGTAGAATGTGAGCATAACCTGCCTGTTACAGTAAGATGAGCTCTTCTTTATATAATCCTGATAGTCTGGCTTTAGTTTTGAGCAAATGATTGGTATGATTACATACCAAATTTCTTTCAGAAATACAGAAGCGCAAGATTCCGTTTGCTTTTTATTATGTCTTATTTCTTCTTTAATAAAAAATACTTTTAGGTCTTTGTTGCTCTTATGCTGTGTCTACAGTTAATCCTTTATCCTGTTGTCATTTCCTGACAAATTTTAATTGAGGATTTTGTACTCCAATTTTGTTTTCTTTCCATCTTAAATTCAGAAGTTTAGACTGTATGAACCTAATCTTAGAAAAATCCTTCATGGACTTATGATGACATTTTCTTCCTGGTTTCATTTTTCTTTTCTCCACAGCGAGGGTGTTTCAGTTTTTTACCTCATTTATGTTGTTACCTGGAATTTTTTGGTCTTACTTTGCAGGTAGTACATGATTAGTAATAAATCCTTCTTTCTCCCTGCTGGTTGTATGTTTTCCTTCTGAAGTTTGCCTTTGCTTGTCTCCTCCCTTTGCTAACTATTCTGCTGTGCTTCATGGTACCAGCGTCTTCTTTGCTCAAACTACTGAAGTGAATAATGTCATGAACTTATACCAAGAAATTGTTCCCAGCTGTTTTGCAGGAGAGCTTGAGCCCCTCTTTTAAAGACTTCCATGGGGCATGGCTTCTGGATTACCATAAACAAACCTTACAAACATTCCCTTACATTTTGTCTGTCTTCAAAAAACATGTTTGCAAAACTGTTTCTACAAGCTTGAGATAGCTTGATGCAGTGGACTGCTACCTCAGTCTCTTAACAGCCTCTTGGGATTAGTCCCTCAGAGGGCAAGAGGATCAGCATGAAGGCCAGCATTGCTGTTTTGCAGAGTAACAGAGATTATTGTACATTCTGGATGTGAACATCAACTATTCAAAGTTCCTTGTGATTGGAAAAAATAAATAAATGGAAAAAAACCTTCAACCCCCTCAAAATAGTATACCCCAATGGCAGTGATTCCATGCATTTTTCATCTTTCTAAGCTGTCTATACCAGCTATAAAGAAAGACAGTTTTTAATTAGGAATTGTACTATGATAATCCAACTAACTTTTTAGTACTTTCGTAGCATTGGTACTTTATTTTCCTTATTGTGTTTTTTTTTAGCTTGAAAATAGGTGTGATAGCTTGAATCTACTTGCATTCTGAAAGTATAGGTACAGTTTGTTGGCAATTAGGTGCTATTCAGCACCCATAGTATCTAAATGTCATTATCTGTGTTTGGAGAATTTACGTTATGAAATCAGGAAGAAAATGGGAGGCAGAATTATAAATGCTGGAAAACAAGTTGCACAGTAATGCCTAGTACTCTGGTGGGCTAGACCAAGCAAAACTGCTGTAATACTAGGCTTTTATCTCTTGTTCAGACTGAAGTGTACACATCCTTTATTCGAATAAAAAGGTTTTCTGGACAGCATGAGAATCACGTGCCGCAGGGCAAAGTAATGTGTTTTTTTTGTTGCTGCTAATTGTGAATAAATGCCTTCCTATATAAACCAAATCAAAGAAAAAATATCCTAGCTAGTATGTAGATTGTTCCAAAGCAATATTAAATATTTTTGATAGAAAAATACGTGTTGGTGTGCATTAGCTGAGTACCAGCCTTCAACATGGAGAATAGAAATGATTAGAGAAAGTACCATGATTAGACCAAATAGTGTAAATGCTTCAGGGTTCCTATAATTTGCAATTCCTTGTAGGACACAGTAAAATATGAAGGGTCAATGTTAACAGTTTTTCTTGCCTTAGCTGTTGGGATAATCAATCCATTTATTATGGTAGAGCAGTATTGATTTACTCTAGTGAAGCAACTAGTTTCTCCAGCCCAAAACATTAGTACTTCTAGACACAGTTAACAGAAGCTACTTATGAATATTTAAATACTTTCGAAACAGGATGTAATAATTATGAGTTCAATTGATTGAAGGAGTCTCAACAATGAAATAATAACTAATTTGTTTGAACACCCTTTTTGCAAAAGCTTGCTACACATAGACATGACCGTTCAACTGTTAATCTTAATGCTTGCTGATTTATTTTATTTTTTAGTCCTTGAATTTGCCAAAGCACCATGAAAATACACAGTAGGAAATCAGCAACATTGAAAATGTTTTCACTCACCTCTGACTTGTCTCTGCCAGGACAGTCTACTCTGTACTCAGCTACAACCTGTTCATTGAGATGTTAGCATTGAAGGCTTCCATCAATAACTTCTGTCGGAGGAAGAACACGTTTTCTCTAGAGCTATTTTTAATATTCGTCGTGTTGGATAGAATCCAGATTCAGATGAATGAATTAGGAAGTCTGCTTAATATCGAATAATTAATGACCTGGCAGTATAAAAAGAACTAAAAATTGAAATATCAACTTGATTTAAATCATAAATTGAAAACAGTGATGTTTGTGGTTTGAATATTTCTGAACAGAGTGCTGTGAGGAAAATCAGATTTGGAACCCGTGGAGACTCCACAATATTAAGACAGTATGCAAAATATGTTTTAGATTATTCTATTTAAAAAAAGGCTTTTACTAATCTAAAGATGTTTTTCACAATTAATTTACATTTAGATGATCATTCAGCTTATTCTGCCCAGCAACTTATGTTAATACATGAAGACCTCATGATCGACGTGAATTTGTTAAAATCAGGTTTATCTTCACAATCTTCATTGACTGCCTTTTAACAGACTTTAATTATATAATTATATAATATCTGTAGGACTCCTACATTTAGTGAATAGGTATGCAAGATATTTTTTTATTCTTCTCGTTGAGTGTAGCTTTAGTCTTCACCTAATGTATGTCTTTCCAATCCTGTCAGTAGCACAAAATTTACCTTTATAATTTTGTCTCTTTTTCCTTTGCCCCTTACCCACCTCTATCCTTCCATTCCAACCTACACAAGTACGAGCCGTGGTTGTCCTTTTCTTTGTCTTTACCCACCTCGCCCATCAGCTCATGTTCATCACTCCTTCTGCCATTCGCCTCTACTTCTCAGGTTGCTCTCGTGCTCTGTCTGCAGCATTTGAGACTTTGCTGAAACACAGATGGCGATTAATCTCCCTGAGTTCATCCACAAAGAAATAAATTTTATTTTAAAGAAAGACAATCTCCATTTTACAAGGCCTATATTTTATTATCTATTGTAATTTTGTTAGAAAATCAAAGTTTATATGAAGTTTATTAGATGTTACAGAATAATTTAATGCTAACACTATCTTCAAAACTATATATATAAAATGTTACTGTTGTAATACATTTTCTTTAACTACAGCACATACTAAATGTGTAGGTATATTGCAATATAATTCTATCTGACTTCTGAAGAGTTAGTTGAATAATTGTTTCTCAATTTCTGTTTATATTTTTACTCTGCATTATACAAGATCCTTTCTCCTTGGAGTAGGTCTGACTATTTCATCTCGTGTAGTCGGATCAGTAGAGATTTTACTACTTCTCTCTGTAGAGAGTGTATGAGTAAGATATTGATTTCTATATTTGGCTACTGTATAGCTATATATATTTTTTCCTTGTAGAAGGCTTAAGTGAAAGTTATTCCTTTAGTTACACATAAGGCTGAGGAAAAAAACAGATCTTTTAATATGCTTTTTGATACAAGCAGCTCAGTGGGAGGCTCAGCACAGATGGTTTAAAGGGCTGTTGCAAGGGCTGAAATGAAATAGTCTCTGGACTTCCCAAAAGCCTTGATCTCTTTAGGGCAGTGATAGCTTATAATTTTTACAGCACTGAGCACACTGAGGTCTGTGAGGAGCTGCTGCTTGCAGAACTCCCTCACTTCAGACGTGTAGAGGTCACAAATTTAGAAGGTGTATAATGCAGGAATTGGAAGAGATCTTATCAAATACTCACAAAGTTGCTATCTGTTTCTTGTAAGTTTATTTTAATCAATAATGACAAGATAAACTCAAAACATCTTCCTGTCAAAACAGTGTTACGCTGGCTGAATTACTATAAAAATAAGGATAAAGGAATTTTACAATATCATCAGCAATTATATGTATTAAAATAAATTTCACTGTTGCATCATCTAATACTGTCTATAGTGTTAAATTTGTTTCAGCACTTTGAATAGTTCATATATCTGTTTCATATAGACATCAACTTACCCTGTTTTTCACTTGAGTATGAAAGAAAATGATATACAAAATGTATAAGAGGGCTTTGTTATTGGAATAGGGAAAAAACATATCCTGTCTCATCCCCAGAACTCTACACTTACTGCCTTCTGAAAAATTCTACAATAGGTGCCAAAAGCATTCATTTATGATACTTCTCCCACCTCTAATGAGCTCACAAGTTAATTATGTTTTTATGAGACTAATGCAAACTCAAGATACATTCAGTGAAGTTGTTGACACAGTCATACATCTGAAATATCAACTGTAAACTTGAATCTGACTTTAAATCTCTTGAAAACCTCTCAAACTCAAAGATATTTTAATGGGGTTTTGAGCTTTGTTATTGTATTGTACATCTAAGACATGTATGGAGAGTTGCCTTTTGAGTAATGATGAAAAATGTGATCCTAAAGAAAAGTTATCATGAAATATTCCTTTTCATACCAATAAAAGTATTAATCTTTATGTCTTGAGAAACGTCCAGTTTGGGTAGCTGTTTGGTGCATGTCAAAATTCACCTTGCAGGTCCTGATGCACCTCTGGCTTATTTTTTGTCCTACTTTGTTATGAGCTGTGTCTTGACCTGGACAATATGACTGGAACTTACTAACATCATACTACCATTTTCTAAAGAGATGCACAGCTCCTGCTGTGTCATATTGATAAACTGGAAGCTTATTGTGGCTAGATTTTTAGGGAAGTCCAAGTAGGAAACACTGAAACCTGTTGATCCAAGGCAATGGTCACTAGGAATGTTTCCAAGTTTAGACAAAAGACTTAGAGCAGGGAAGTGCTCTCAAACATTTTTTCACGAACCCGGATCATGGGAGAATGTTTAGGAGGCAGTCTCCTTGAACAACTCTTGAGCTTCTATACAGTGCTGGACAGGACAAACACATGACAACCCAGGTCATCTTCTTTGTAATAAATTGAGCCTTCTAGGGCTCTGCATGTTGCACTGTAAGCCATCTTTCCATTCCTTGAGCTTTGGGTCTGTGAAATGAAGTTTTTAAAGCCCCATTATGGAAGAACACCAGATGACCTGACTTTATTACTTTTGTAAAAATATGTTTCTGGTTTGAAGTTAGGGATCTCTCTTGATGACTTTATTATTCTGTGTCAGACACTATGTCCATTGGAAAGTAAGTGGAAAAATGGTGGTGAGGGGTAGAGCACAGGCTGGCACTGCAGCTTGAGAGCAACTTATACATGTACAAAGATTTATGGAAGATTATGACAAAATATCTTTTCTGTAACCTAAGTGTTGGGTACGATGTGTTACTCAGGACTTGCCAGATTCTTGTTTCCTTTTTCTTTTTTCTTTGCCACTTTTTTTAGAGGAAAAAACAAAATGAAAATTAGCTGACTATCAAATTATTCCTCCAAATTGTGCTGTCTTACCTACATAGATCTGTTTTTATGTGTTATTAAATTAAATGGCCCACTGTTTCTTATATCAAAGCTGTTTTATTCCAAAGTTCGCTCTTGTCCTCAGCTTCAGCTGTCATTATAGCACATCAGCACTTAAGCTGAATCCAGTGTAGAAGCTTTGAGGCTTAGTGGGCCTGATTATCTTGCTCTGAAATTTCAGAGTCAGCTTTAAATATTTATGCAGATAAACAATTTTTGCTGTTCCTATACAGGATTGACATCTTCAAGTATGTGATATATGGTGTAGCAGCTGCATTCTTTGTATATGGCATTTTGCTGATGGTGGAGGGATTCTTTACAACTGGTGCCATCAAGGATCTCTATGGGGATTTCAAAATCACCACTTGCGGCAGATGTGTCAGTGCCTGGGTAAGTGGTTAAGAAAGCTTTTGTATTTATGACAATTTCAACATGTTTTGTATATTTGTAGTGCCTTTTGATGTTTATTTTTCTTTTTTTTTCTTTAATATTTTTCTGATACTTCAGTTTAGTGGTTAAAAATCATAGCAAAGGGGAACAGAGTGTTAGAAATGTTCTCTATATTGGTGAATCATTAAGTAACTCTTGCTACTTATGAGCAATTAATTCCACCAGTTGAATGGGAAAGCTTATTCTCTCACCAACATAAGCTGTTTGGGACAAGACTAAAAGTGTGTAAAGCCTTCAGCTGTACTGGGCAAGAAATTTTTTTCTTACTAATATTTTCACTGTTATTTTAGAAATCTTTCCTGTTCCTCTTTGGGACAAGTAGAGACCTGTGATCAGGTTGTGCTTTGTTTTTTAAATGGTAAACAGCCCATTTACTCCTACGTTATCTCTGGTTTGGAGAGACCATTTACTTATGACCCTGGAAAACCTAGATTTAAAAAATTCTGATTTGTACCGGAACTTAAATTACAGTTTCTTGTACTAAAGTTGCTAACTATTTGAACCGGGAGTATTTTAAGATCTCTGTTCAATATCAGGTAAATAACTAATTTTTTTGACTCTTCTGCATCTAAGGTAAGAGACCTGGACACTTGGTATCTGTTGGAGTTTGATATTTCTGCAAATACCATCAGTATCAACAAATCATATTTTCTGATGAAAAATAAATGATTAAATGATTAAATACAGCCAGGTATATCTGGGTGCTAAGGTACACTTAATGTTATACTATATTTACAATAACTGATATATATAATAACAACCAGAGGAGGGTTTTCCATTCTACCCTCCTTCAAATGTCAACATTTATTAAACTGGAATACAGACTAGGAATAAATATCAGCAACAGAAAATATCTTTCAGTCACACTGAAGACTATCGAAACTAGTATTTTGGATATCCTGACATTTAAGGCTAAACTGAACACAGATAATCTACACATTGGAAACTGGGGAATATAGCATGTGTGCCATCCCTATGTAGATGTAATATGCTCCATAGTAATGCTGCTTTTTCATCTTTTTTTCTTTTGTTCCTGTCAAATGTCATTGTATGATTTTGGCACTTCTGTCAATAAAAACTTGATACCCTTGATACCCTTTTTGACCAAGTTTATTTTGTTTATCTTGTATCTAGAATTCTTAAGGGACAAACAGCAGTTTACATTTTAAAAAAATATTTAGAATTAGAAAATATTTCAGTCCAGCAGTGGTGTGCTTGTAATTTATTCAATTCCTTAAATCATGCAATGATAATGAAGAAATAAGTTCTAAGAACAACAAAAAGATGTCTGGAGAGGTAAATTGAACCTAATCAGTACCCTTGTGTGTCAAGCCCAGATTGTTCTATTGCTATGCAAATTTGCTGTAACAATTTTTTTTATGTGCCGTTGCCAAAATGAGGCAATGCTATTGAAGAGGACTGGCAGATACTACATGTTGCAAGAAGCTTCCTTGTGTAAAATTTGGAGAGAGTAAGTTTGTAAATATTAAAACCTAAGCTGTCAAAGACTAAACAGTTGGTTTCTTTGAGCAGTACTTTAATACTAATGAAATGTACACACAGGATATTTGTTGTTTTGAAGAAATGAAATAACAAAAATGGCTCCACATTAAAAATATCTTTGTAAAAATCCAATTATGACTGATTTCACATCGATTTTACTGTCTTTCTAAATACCTGTTTAGCATGTTAAAGTCTGAAAATGAAATCCTTCTGCTTTACCATTGTCACCAACTACTTCTCATAAATGTTTTGCATGAGCATATTTAGTATGTCTGTGACTAAACCTATTAGGAAAACGGAGGAAAAAATCAGCAAAAAAAATCAGCTATACTTCTCACTGGCAAACTGAAAAGTAACATCTTTTTCTCTTTCTTATAAAAATATTCTTTGAAAAGCAGACTTCTAAGAACACCAAAAGCCAACATCTACAGAAACTTTTCACGTGCCCCTCCTGACCTCCCTCTTTGCTGTGACTATCTTACTTTCTAGCTCTACATGGGCAAAAGGAATTTTTTACACCTGCAGTAATGGAAAAAGAAATACCTAACCTTTCCAGTTACTGTAGAGTTGATTAATCAGCCTGCATGAGAATTCAGGGGCTTAGCATCCAAGTCATGCCGGTGCTGCTGGGAAGTGTACCCTCTCAGATCTGAGAACGGGCCTGTGAGAGTGACAGCAAAGAGTCTCCTTGGCAGTGTTTTCAGAACTAATTTACGGCAAAAAGTAAAACAAAAGCAATATAACAATGCCAGTCACATTTGAGGAGTGATGGCTGTGTTTTCAGTCTTCATTTTTCAATGCCTCAACATACTTTTAGGGAATTAAATAGTTATATATAATTGCGCTGCAGCATGATTAGTGAAGAACGGGAGACAGGCCTGAAGCCAACTGTGACACTGTTTGTGTATTTGTGATTTAATACCATGCCTATTTATATTCAGCTAGCTTGATCATGGAAAGTCTCATTTACACCTTGTTTTAGAATGTCTGTTTACAGAGTCAATAAAAAAATGAAGAAAGAAACACAAATGAGGCTTTTTTTCTTTGAAAAATTTCACTGTTATGAAAATTTTATTCTATGAAATGGGAAAGCAGGTCTTTTTATTTCGCCAGTAAACACTGGTTAATGATTTCATCCTGGGAGTTGTATTTATATTTCTTTGTATTTTGCCTTTTAAAAGAAACATGTTAAGGCTCTAGAGAAATATTTTTTATATTCCAAGTTCCACTGACAAATATACCTTTACTGTCTGTAGTATTTAGGAACCTTTTATTTTGATGAGTGAAAGGGATTTCTCTGCCTTTGAAAATTCTTTTGGCTACCTGAATACCTGTGTGCTATTTGACCCATGCTTCTTGAGTGCTTAAGCTAAAACTTGAACATTCCAAAATATTTACAGACTTTCTTTTGTAAGAAAAACCATGGAAACTTCACAAATGTTTTGAAAAACCATCTGTAAGAGAAGTGAACTTGTCATTTCATCTTGCCCTTACCAGACCAGCTATTCTAGAGGCAGTAAAACAGCACCATACTGACATTTGATTCTTCGTGTAACAAGAGGAACAGAGTTCAGTGTAGGCTCAGCTGGCTTTCCCACCCGGAACAGATGCATCATTTCTGAATGCTAGAAATGAAGCTCTCATTTCTGAAAATCAGATACAATATCTGGATATTTTGGTGGCAAAATGCTGAGCTGACAGACAGAGGGGCCTTCCCTCTGATTGAGTACTGCTGTGTCTAAGGAATGCAGAATGCTTTATACCACTGCTGCTTCATTTATGAGAAGTAAAGAGCCTTCTTTCCAAGACAACAGGTGTACTTATGGGTCTAGAATCCCTTAATCTAATTTTAAATAAGGAAAGCATCTAACAAAACTCTTGTCCCTATACATGTTCACTAACGAATGCTGTTAGTAGTCTCAGACGCTGACATGGGAAATGGGGAAGGTGAGGTTTGTATGGAGGTCTGACCTTTCAGAGTGCATAGTTAAAAACCAGAATCATGAAGTACTGCTACAAATGTCCCAGAAGCTGGTGGAGGAGTTAATTGCAGAGGGAATATATTGTGACACAGATGTATCCCACCTAACTGGGAATTTCGTTAAGGTTGCCGAGAGAAGGGCCTGCGCTCCTTCAGTAGCTAAAGGAGAGACAGAGTTAGAGAGTTTCTCAGATAGCTGAATTTTTCTGCAAGTGACTGTCCTATTTTCTGCAAAGAGAATAACCCTCAAGTATTTTAAGTTAGGTCTTTTATATTAAGCACTTCAGTAAACTATCTAAATTTAGTAGGATGTGTCCTGCTTGGCCCCCTTTAACTGGAGTTTAGGTGAATAACATTTACTGTCTAAAGACTGCTGGAGTTAGTAAATAAAAGAAAACATATTAATGATTTTATAAGTTTCTGGATACTAGAACCATGTTGGAATTTTATTAGAGCACTAAGTTCCTTGTAATCTTCCATGCTTGTTCTTGAAATACAAAGGACAACCCCTAGCAATATTTCAGAACTCAGCTGAGTGGTTAAGATAATCTCCTATCTTTCTGCCATTACTCTTCCTACTACATTATTAATATAGTTTCTTAAAAAAAAAGGAATGCAAGATTCCTTTTTTTTTTCCTCTGTTTGTTATACTTTTAGAAATCTTTTGCTGTGAAGTTAGAAGTTATTTTGTTCTATATTTCTAGATGCTGGCTGTACATTTGCTCTGTCTTATTTCTGTAATCTGGCCAGGTTGTTTTGTTTTTCTTTATTTTACACTGGCAGACTTTTGCACTCAGGGATATTGCACTATAAAAATCATTCTTTTGTCTGATCATTCCTATTCTCACATAACTTACCATGTGTTTTATATACACAGCCCTTTTGTTGACCACAGTGTTCATTGCTTCCTTCAACAGAGGGGCGTGCCAGACATTATAATATGTCTTGCCATTAGCTTCTCAGCTTCTCTTGGTCTTGCTGCTCACTGACAGAATTTATATTGTTTGTGATAAAGTGGACAAAATGTTTTTGCTTCAGATTGCGCTGTGTCTTCCACATGGGGGCCAGAACTCTTGCTTGGTATGTAAGCTCAGTCAGTAAATAGTTTCTTTAATGAAATTGTTTTTTGAAAATGTGCTATCATATATTTCCAAAGTGTGCATGACTGTGAAAGCCATTACGCTTTCTCAGTGGGCTTTACCTTTCTATTATGAACCATCATAAATTGTTCAGGATGATAGCTTTATTTCCCCCAGGTTCAGATAAGCCTTCTCAGTTTTAACTTGTACGCTTCATCAGGTAATCACAGTTTTCCCTGAACCGTGTTCTCACCTGGCTGCCTTATCTTTTTCGCTGTCTAGACATCTCACTCTTTTTGTAGTTATTGAAACCTGTGAAAGTCAGTGGCATTATCATAAACTGACGATTTTATGGTCAAAGATGAGTCCTTTATCTGCTCACAATGGTTTCTAGCCTGCTTGGTTTTCAGTTCTCTCAAAGTTACTCTCTCCAAAATCCACAGAAACCATATACGGCTTTTTGTTCTTCATATCAGTTCTATCTTCCTATTGACTTCTTATAAATTCATGTTTACCATTGTAAATGATTTTTGATATTGCTTGCCCAGGAGGAAGGAGGGAAATATGTAAATTTATCCCTTCACTGCTTGAATCCTTTGATTTGTGCATGATGATTAGCATTCAGGTTAAGCTGGTTAGACTTAGCAAATCAGAGTATTTTTATCAATACTTCTTTCAGCTGAAAAGCTTTAACATTTAAGGTCGCATTTTTAAAATCCCCTAGCTGATTAAAAGCCATATTATTAACTTTCACTGCTTGGCAAGACAGCAAATGAGAAATGAAGGTCCCTACCCCTACATTCTCTCATAGGCTTCTCAAGGCCCATTAAGAACAAACCAGGAAAGAACACATCATCTTATTTTTCACAGCCAAGCATTCACTTTGAGTGACACATCTGTGTAGTGAAGTTGTAAGAGTATTATTTCTGCTTTCTAGTTTAAGCTTCACTGTATGGTTCCCAAGCATAGACCATCTAAACTTCCTGAACAAAAATTGCAGTCTTGGCAATACAAAAAATGTAAACAATCTGTATAGTGCAGTCTTTTCCCAGATGGGTGTTATCTTTTTCTGTGTATAGAAAACTTGTCATCACTGAAAACCGTTAGAGTATGGATCAAGTTTTTTATAAATAGGTTATCAGAAATTTGGAAGGAAAATACCTGGAAAATTTACTACTAGGACCTGCCTACATTGCCAGGGATTGGGTCATGATGGAACTGGCTGTTTTTTGTGCTTTATGTCTTTGAATTGAATAGTTACATGACATGAACACAATCTGAAGAGCCCATGAGGTAGCAGTATTTAATGATGATATCTACTCCATTTTTTAAAAAAGAAGTTTTAAACCCAGATTATTTATTTGTAATCATATTTAAATACAAACCTAATAGCTTAGCTATATTCCCAGAGAGTATATCAAAGTGTTAGAAAAAAACTTTGAGAATGTGAAAATATGAGCATCTACATCTTGAGATACAGTATTTCCTATACGGAAGATTGTAAAATTAAGTAGGAAATTCTGCTGCTGTTAAACAGCAGATCCAATGCTCTCTGTAGGACTTCAGAAGGCTGTTAGACTACAAAAGTGATAGTATTGCCTGAAGGACGTATAAAGTAACAAACGCTAACAACTTAAAGCAGCACAATGCTACATAACCATAAACATTCTAAAAAAGATTCAGAAATAAAATAAAAAATAGTATAATTGGTTTATAAGGAAGTACCAAAAAGATAAATTATAAAATCTTCAGGGAAAACCTAGTCTTGCATCAATGTAAAGCCATCTTCTGAGCACTGAGTATGTTCTGATAGTTACTGGTTTTATTTACTAAGCAAAGTTTCAAAAAATGAATCCATTTGTTAAAGAATCTTCTCTTCGTATTTCTGATACAGCTGTGGAAATCTCCTCCCCCGCTGCAACCAGGGACTCAATTCAGAGTGAATCGGAAAGTAAACCAGCTTTTTATAGGCATCTAAATAATTACAAAGCAATAGACATCATGTCTAGAATATTGCAGTCTTGAAATACACATTTAAAGGAAATTTTAGAAAAATGTATGTGCAGGTGGAAAGCAGAAAGTAACAGTGAGAAATGCTTTTAATTTTGTCAAAGTCAGTTTTTCATGCACGTAACATGTCTGTAGAAGAAAAATGTACAAAAAACTCTAAACAAAACAGTTCCATAAAATGAATGCTTCAAAATGTAAAAATTCAGGGATTTCATAATTTTCTGGTAATAGATTCTAACAATCTAAGGAATGTCACATCAGTTAGTATTTAGTATATGGATGAATTGCAGTTAGGCAAACCGGAAAATTCTGTCCCACCATGAAGAGAAACTTGGACCAATATTGCCTTGCTTTCTTTTTCCCTTTTCTTGAAGCAGTTGACTTGAATGCAAGCCAAGAAGAATCAACCACATGACAGTAATAGCATAGCATGAAATGTATCCATGTTTCAACAAGGCTCTTGGAGATGTGCCTAGGAATATAATATGTCAGAGAGAGAGATAAGATCAACATGTTTTGTAAAGGCAATAATAAATCCCCAACAAGTGATTGTTAACAATGAGAGTGATATTTCAGACAGAGCATGAAACATTTTGCAAGTGTGTATTTTCAGTGATTCATAGTGCATTTAGCGGTAAAATCAGAGCATCAGTCACTTTCTTCCAGCAGCATTGTATGTAAAATGAGAGAAGATGAAATACTTTTGCTTCATCTTTTACTTCTGTTCAGGAAAGAGGCGTGAATATAAGGTATGCGAGTTAGCACAGAAATGAGAATGCGAACGTTAGAGGAGGCCATTTGGTGGTGAGCTACTTAACAGTCCTTCCTAAACATATTTAGGTTTCATACTATGTGAAAGAAGAGGGTGTATCAATACCAGAAGAGGTTGGCTAGGGTGGCAAAGGATGATCTGTAACACATTAAGCATTGATATATCAAAAGTTTATACATCTGTACAATTTTTTTCAATTTCTTATTTGATCACTTAAGAAAAAGTTGTGATTTATTTAGATTTAGATAAATAAGGATAGTATTGCTGGTTATAGACATTTTCAAATAAGCAGCAAAGGCTGTTTTAGCTTCTGCAATGTTAAAATCCTTTCCAGAGGAGCAAGTTTTCCACTTGCTCTTTCTAGGATTTGCATATGGGGAGCAATGCATTTAAGATGTGGTTGCAAGAAACATTGGGAAAAGGTAGAAGTATTTATGTAGAGATTCTTCTTTAAAAGTACAAAAATTGAGAAATTCTGTTGAATGAATTTTGTACCTCCCAAAAGTAAAAAGAACTAAATACCTGTAATGTAAGAATACAAATTATGAACAGGAACAAAATATCTAACATTGACACTAATCTATGATAAAATTTTATTGGTTAAAGGACGTCATTGAGTCTGGACTGTAGAAGTAAGGTGGTAGGCAGAACCCGGCATTGTAGAAAATGTAATGCAAATAAACACTAGGTCTGAGGTAGGAACACATGTAGTACTTTGAAGTCTGACCTTGTGAACTACAGAAAGAACTATGTGCTCTAACAGTACAACTTCATCAAGACAAATTTCAACATTTGACAAAAAGTATAGCAACCGCAATGAATAATTCAAAGAGTATGTAAATGTGTGCAGAATGTGCGCAGAATGTGCGCAAGGTAAGAAGACAGTGGCATTAACTCAGAGGAATTTCTCCAAGTAAAAATGGACAAGACTGAGGCAAAAGGTCTGAAAGCCAAAGGTTATTTATGAATTCAAAGCAGGGCAATGTGCTAAAGCTAAGTAACTTGTTACTAGTATTGAAATCAAATCTATAGATGAATGACAGTGAATTTGGCATTAGAGAGACAGGGCAATTCAGGAAGAAATTGAAGAGGTCTCCCTGTTCATGCTTTGGAGTTGCCATCAAATGACACACAGGACCTTGCTCTGACGTGCAATTGGGAAACTGCACCCAGAACCAGGACTTCACATTGCACTGTGGGGTCAGGTGCCTCCCAGTATTCCAGTCAGACATGGCCAGGCTAACCCTGGGCTTATCTTCAGGTGATGTTCTGTACTGGCAGGGTTTCACAGTGCAGCAGAATGGCAGGCTTTTGGCAGGATGGAGTTACGTGCTCTCTGTAGATGGATTTTTCATCTCTGGCAGAAACTGTCAAAGACTATTGCTGAGTCTGGGAAAAGGTTTGGAAAGAACCTCTTAGATCATCAAGCTGAAAGCAAGCAATGAAGTTTTGTGTGTGTATCATAGGATAATAAATCTAAATGAAATATAAACACAGCAAGGTGTATGTCTTTCCACTCTCTGGCTTCAGAGCTCATGTCAGAGCGTTCATATGAAATAAGTATATAATTAAATTGAGAGGAAGTGTAAATGTAAGTACTGAGTAGTTTGGAACAAAGACAAAATTACATGGCAACATGAGTTTCTGGAGTTCAGTTTTATTCAGGCACTTCTGAATTTGTTGTTGTATTTCCTTTTTTTTTTTTTTTTTGTAGTAAGCAGCAGTGTCCTCATACAATAAAGCGACTGGAGTTTACTTTGTTTCCATTGCAATCCATTTCTCTGTAGTAACAGTACCTTTTAGATATGATTTCACTGTCTCTGTCTCTAGGGTCACTGAAGCAATCATACAGTGTTTCTTCAGGGGTATTAAAATATTTATAACAAAACTAAAACAAGAACAGTGTTTGAAATTCGATGAATGTGCTTTTCATGGGATCAGTACCCATAAATTTTAAAAAGAAAGCAGTAACTGAAATCTTGATCTTAGTGAAACAGAAAGGATTTGGGTAATATTTTCTGTGGAAACAGGATTTCAACCAGCTATGACCACCATGAAAGCTGTTGTGCTGTGTACATAGCATTTCAGAACATGCTTTGAAATCTCTGCTTCCTGATATTGATTTGTGCCACAGATTTTATAAAAAAAAAATCTTTCCAGAAGTGTTGATGACTTGCTTACTTTGATAATTTATGATTCAGGGAAGCCATTACTGGCAATGAAAAGCTTATAAAATCTTGGGAGAGGGTTTTACCAGCCATGGTGTTGGTACAAGAAATCAACCACGACAAAGGTTAAAGATTTGTTTTGTTCAAATAATTATCTACTTTAGCTATTCTTTGTCAATGTGAATTGAGTATCGACTAGTGAACTTTGATCTTCATGATTTGATAGACAAATTTTACTATCACTTCCAGTTTATTTTGGATTTATGTGTTTGGCTTCTTACGGTGAAAATTGAACTGATCAGAGAAAGTAATTTTCACTACCATCGCAATACGTAACACACTAAAGAACAAATGTGATACCTCTTTAAGATGCTGTACTGCTATTTCGTAAATCTTTGGCTTGTCACGTAGCAGAATGCTATTTCAAAGGAGAAAGATTCCTTTGAATCTCAGGAGCTTGAGTTCTGAATTTAATTCCTGGAGTGAACAGGCTCCTTAAGCATTTCTTGTAAGGTCTCTAGAGCAAAGAGGGAGAATTGTAATAGCAGAGAAAATGGTCTAAAAAAACCCTTTAGTTCTTCATTTGTGGTTTAAAAAAAAATAATTCACAATTTAATTCTTTAATTTCTCTATAATAAGAATTTATAAGCTAACACTTCCTATTGCTAGCAACCTATAACTTGTGCAAGGTTTTGCTTTTTACTGCCCCTACAGCAGAAACAGTATTATTGTCCAGATCACATTTTTGTTGTTTTGCTTCACCAATATCAGTAATAGCAGCTTCCACGGATAACTCATAGCTACCAAGTGATTTAACGTGAAATTTTGCATTATAGATATTCTTACATGAAACAAAGGAAGTTTCGCTATTTTTTCCCCTGTCAGTGCTATGACATGAATTTGGGCATGTCATTGGCCATGGGCTCTGCAGTTAAAAGTGACTGAAAGAAGAAAAATAAAGTTCTTCCTTTTCTAAAATGTTTTTAAAAGGAAATCAGCATTTGATTGACTTTTTCTGAGATACTCAACCAAACAGATTCATGTTTTAAAAACAAAATCCCTTCCATAAAGAAGCAGGCAATTCTCTCTGAGAAGGCAGCTCTTGTGACTCCCAGCAGCCATCATGTGACAGATTTCTCCTGCTCTTATTCTATGCCCGAGGCAGATATTACAAAGGCTAATAAGCTCTGTTTTTTTTCCTTTTTTGCTATACCAATGCTTTGTATTATCTTGGTACAGATTTTTAAGCAGGCTTTGTAAGCAAGCAAGGATACAGATTGTTTCATCCCTACTACAGATCAGAAAATAAAAAGATATTAAATAGGAGTTGTAGTGCTCATGGTAAGGTTGATATTTTTCCTCCATATGGTTGTAATCACAGAATAGGAAGATTCTTGAATCTGTATTGGGCCCAGTCTTAAAAACAGTTACTACAGATCAGTAATATAACTGGATTTCGTTCTCCATTAAAATATTATGCATGTACTACACTGAGATGCACTAAAATTATAAAATATTATTTGGTTCAGAAATTCTTGAAGGAGGCTCAAAAATAAGGCTTCAGACTTACCTGATTTTGGCAAACTCACAGAATATAAACTAGGAGGCTGGTTTTACCCTTAAAATTCAAGACTATAGTAAAGTGAGAATTTAAAGGCTGTTCTGAGAAGACACAGAGAGCCTTCTTTCTTATTTATTGCTCCTGCTTTAGAAAAATTGAGTACAACTCTCTAGCTTTTCAATAAATGAAGATCAGACTAGGGTTTTAGTTGGGAATTCATAGCCCTGAAGTGAATCTGCATTTTCAAGTAATTTTCCAAGTAATTATTTGTAAATGAATGCCTGGGATTGAAGCAGATGTTGTCTCATCAACTTGAACACTGTAATACGGAAAGAGGAAAAAAAACGATGAAAGGACAATAATGAAAAATAAATAGGAGTGTGTTCAGAACAGTATTTAGTTATATTGACTGTTTTCTCTGCAATAGATAGAGTTTCCAGTATATAAAGCAACTAACACACAGATAAGTCTACTGTAACATTCGAGGGTATATATTTATTATAGACATTGCTATCATTTTATTTTATCAGTTGGTTTTCTACTTTGTGTATTTTTGGGAAAAGTGGGAAAGCAAGACAGATGCTATCTACATTAATACATTTTAAAAGTCTTTAAACACAAATTAGACACATCAGCTTCCTTTTTAAACTAGTTTGATGTTAAGGGAAAAGTTTAAATGGTTCATAACTTACAAACCAACAGGAAAGGCTGAAGTGTTGAGTACTAAATAAAGAAAATGATAGAAAGAGGATACCCAAACTATGAAACAGGATACTTCTAATCTTTGTTCCACTGTATCTTTTATTTTCCTACATCCTTCTGAATATTATTTTTAGTGCTATGAATTCTCCAGCTTTTCAAACTACTGCTGAAAGACTCATCTACCTAGGGACAATCAGGAAAATTAATCTGAATTGAATTTTAAACTGGATTAATTAAACTACATTAAATCCCTATGTAAATTCACTTCCTCAGAATTAAAATGGCTTTTATTTAATATTCTTTGGAAGTGAGTTAAAGTAAATCAAATTAAGGTTTCTTTAATATTGCTTGAGAATATCCATCCCATAACTTCAAAGTAATACAACTGTCTCACCTAAAATTCAAACCTTTTGTTGTTTTGGATTGCTTTTCCTGATCAGGTCCCCATAAACAAGCCACTGCTCTAACAATTTTTATTACTGTTTACAACCCTTTCGAGTCTGACCTTATTTAGTTTCCGTTACTAAAATCTGTATTTATCATAGAATCATAGAATGGTAAGGGTTGGAAGGGACCTTAAAGATCGTCTGGTTCCAATCCCCCTGCCATGAGCAGGGACATCTTCCACTAGACCACGTTGCTCAGAGCTCCATGCAACCTGGCCTTGAACACTGCCAGAGAGGGGGCAACCACAGCTTCTCTGGGCAGCCTGTTCCAGTGTTTCACCACCCTCATGATGAAGAATTTCTTCCTAACATCTAATCTAAATCTGCCCTCTTTTAATTTACAGCCGTTCCCCCTTGTCCTATCTCTACACATCCTTGTGAAAAGCCCCTCTCCATCCTTCCTGTAGGCCCCCTTCAGGTACTGTAAGGATGCTCTAAGGTCACCCCGGAGCCTTCTCTTCTCCAGGCTGAACAGCCCAAACTCTCTTAACCTGTCCTCATAGAAGAGATACTCCAGCCCTCTGATCTTCTTGGTGGCCCTCCTCTGGACCCGCTCCAACACATCCATGTCCTTCTTATGTTGGGGGCTCCAGAGCTGGACGCAGGACTCCAGGTGCAGTCTCAGATTTTCACTTTATCACCTGATGTGAGAGATCTTACATTAAAAAAGAACCAGAAAATGTCTTCCATTTTCCCGTTATCTACTCTTTAAGGTTTAATTTTAAGCAGATTGTGAACCATCTTACTCAGCTTTCAGAAATAGCCCTTATTTTTTATTCCCAGAGTCAACATTTTTCTGTGGTAAGCAGCCACAAAAATGTTAGTGTGCTGAATTTTTTTTGTTTCAGCAGCGTGTTTAGGTTCATCAGCATTTCTGAAGCCTTAAAATCTTGAGGCTATTTGGATTCAACATTCTGAGGCTGACTTGTCTTCCACATTTAACCAAGTAGCCTCTTCATATCCTTTCCATAGCATAAAAATAGAAGGTAATTTGTTAATGATGAATGTGTCTGCTCGTCGTCTGTCTCTGGTTAGCAGCAAAGTAGTAATGCAGCATGCTTAGGTATTTACTGAAGCGGGGTGTGCCAGCGGAACTGCCCGCCCCGAAGGCAAGTAGAGTTCAATGCCTCCTACCAGCAGCTTGCTCTGCTCTTGAGGCTCATGGCTAAAAAAAGAAAATGCGTAGCCTTTGGAGAACGCATGCTGCAAACTGTGCTATTTAATGCTTTTTTTATTAATAGAGGTAAGCGCCCTAGTTCATTCTGAATGTTGAATTGCTTTGTATGTAGACCCCAAATACATCTAAATACAGTAACAAAATGACATTGTCTCACTGGTTCAATGCAAACTGTATTTGCCAGTGAGATTCTGTGGCAGCCAAGGATAATGACTCATTTTAATTACGACCCAGATTTTAAAAGCAAAAGCAAGCAAAACCTGTAGTATTTCATTCTGTTATTTTGTATCATGATTGAACGTGCAAAAAACAACCATGTGGCCTCTTAACTACGGAGTAGTGGTGATGGGGGAGAGGGAGAGACATACTTCACAAACCGTGCAGCTGTCGGTGCTTCAGATGTGGTGCTTTGCATCAGTCATAGGCCCAAGAGTGACAGGAATGTGCAGTAAGCTTGCACTTCTGGAAACATAACTGCCTGTTCTTCAAAAATGTCGTGTCAGTGCGCCGTCGCTCACTTGGACCTGATCATGAATTGATTATCAGACCAAACCCGTAATTTAAATAAGGACAGAAATATACAAAACCACTCAGAAATGCTTTTGTTACTTCTCTGTGGTTCCTTTTTTGCAATAGAGTAACTATCAGTTAAGTTCTGACTTGCCACTGGTTTTGTTTTTCCCTCTTTCACTGCAGTTTATTATGCTGACATACATCTTTATGTTGGCCTGGCTTGGCGTTACAGCTTTCACTTCTCTGCCTGTTTACATGTACTTCAATCTGTGGACCATTTGCCGAAATGCCACCATAGTGGATGGAGCTAATCTCTGCTTGGATCTTCGCCAGTATGGTACGTGAATGAAGAGCACTAAATATAAAGCAAGATTTCACAAAAGAAAGCAACACATTGCTTTGCTTCCATGTATCTGAAATGAACTACTTCAGTGTTTCTGAAATAATTGTTAAGCATCTCTTTCTATTCTTTTACACACTAATTAAGGGAGTACATTAAAGAGGCACTGTGTTTGCAGGCCTGACAAAACCAAGTCTACATTGTCTGTCTTCCCAGAGTGCTGAAAATTTGTCTTGGGGCTTCTGCGTAGTCTCCTGGAATTGCTGGAACTTGTCTAAAATGCTTAACAAGTCATTTAACTGGAGAATGACTTTTTAATCTTGTGCTAGAACAGTGATATGGAAATGGGAGATCCTAGGTTATCATCTGTCTCTGCAGAGCCTAGAGGTGAATCGGGACAGGACAAGCTTCATTGCTTGCAAATATTTTAATGAAGAGCAGCTATACAAATAGTAACACTCTAAGAGGCGGGTGGAGAGCGGGGCTGAAGCCTGAACAGTGGAGTTTAGAATAACGTGGGGATATACACATATGTATGTTTTAAGGGGATGGGAAATTTGGACAAAAAGGGGTGTGGAATCTTAAGAAGTCTGAGAATTCTTGTGTTGGTGATAGTAATTCAATTATTTTCTGCCACGAGACTGATTTGAATCTAGATGTTCTGACCTCGATAGTTTCTCAGCCCACATTGCTCTGGGTAATCATACTGTCGTCAGACAGTTGCTTGAGTCTTTCTTATGTTTCCTTGGACTAATATAAAATTGCAATATATTTTTATTAGCTATTTTGAGATATAAAATTGGAATGAAACAGTTTGGTTCATATTAAATATTTCACGTAACCTGAAACAAAATATTTTCCGTTAGTGTTTTCACAAGGGGAAAAAAAAAATATCTTTTATAAATCATTCATTGCCCCCCCCAGCATAACAGGTGAATTGAAAAAGCAATTATCTGTACAGATCTCATCAACAGTATTCATTCTTCTTTCTGTGACCTTTTTTTCGCTAATATTCATGCCTATTTTTTATTATTAATTCAATTTAAAATGTGCACAAAACACTAACATATTAGATAGGTATTCTGTGAATGTATCTGTTTCCTGTAAATTCAGTGTAAAAACTGTGGATTACTAGTAGGAAAGAACAGTTTCATTTTCAATGGTATCAGAGTTATAGCAGTTTTCTTCAAGCTTGTCTTTGATTTAGTATCCTGACATTAGCTAAAGGAAACAGTACAGCAGATTCTAGTTATTCTTGCAGATGGAGAAACTATTATTACAATAGAGTATGCGTTTGGGTGGTGCTTTTTCATAACTTGTGAAAGAAGCTTTGTACCAGACCAACATGTCTGAGAACAATACATAGCACATTTCTCCACATGAGGGAGGGTAGAGAATGTTTGTAAACAACATGGTAAGTGTATATACAGGTTGCAAATAATTTTCTGGTGTTTTGCTTATTGTGCTTTTCAAAATCTGGAATGAAGATATTTTCCAAAATGGCTGAAAAATTATTACCTGCATGTTCCCTACTAGGGCTTATATACGAAAGAGATGATGTGTTCATTTTGTGGTGGCTGAAATTACCATAGAATAGTTTGGGTTGCAAGGGACCTTAAAGATCACCTGGTTCCAACACCCCGCTATGGGCAGGGACACCTTCCACCAGACCAGGTTGCTCAAAGCCCCATCCAACCTGGCTCAAAGCCCCCCAGGGAGGGGGCATCCACAGCTTCTCTGGGCAACATGTTCCCGTGCCTCACCACTCTCATGGTGAAGAATTTCTTCCGTATATCTAATCTAAATCTACCCTCTGTCATTTTTAAACTGTTGCTCCTGTGTACCCCTTGTTCCATCACTACATACACCTTGATAAAGAGTCCCTCTGCATCATACCTGTAGGGCTCCTTTAAACACTGGAAGGCTGCTATAACGTCTCCCTGGAGCCTTTTCTTCTCTAGGCTGAACAGCCCCAACTCTCTCAGACTCTCCTCACACAGGAGGGGCTCCAGCACCCTGGTCATCAACAAAAAACTGATTTTGTTGTTAATAAAGTTCTGCAAAGCAGCCAAGAATTTGTGTTTCTTAGCTTGTCTCGCTCCTGTGAAGTAAGTTGCTATGTACCAGGAATACTAAATACTGTGAATATTTATTCTGCTCCAGGGATCGTAACAATTGGAGAGGAAAAGAAGGTTTGCACCACATCAGAAAGTTTCATCAAGATGTGTGACTCTAATGAGGTGAATAAATGTGGTATTTTTGGCAAATCCATAATATATGTTATAGTAGGAAGTAATTGATGTGTGTTTTCTTCTTACTCTTAATGTTCTAATTCTAGCTATGGTGATGAAATAAAATCACAGCTGAAAATATCATCAGCAAGTACTTTTCCTAGTCTTTTACCGCATAGCAGATTCAGTCAGTGCAATTCCTCCAGCCATTTGTTTTCTAAATATACTTGTATTTTATTTTTTTTAAGAGTTCCATTGTCATATGTGTTCTTACTGAGACGTTTCTGAAATCTAATGCACCTGCTGCTAGATGAATAGGTCCATGTAATGAATCACTGCTTGAAGTTCTTATGATTACTGTTGTGACAGGAGAGTAAAGATTTCAAATGGATTTGACCAGATCTTGCAGTGAGTTAGGATAATAACTCCTAGCACATTTTTCTGTGTAGTTTTTCCCTTAGGCAAAGACCACCTATTTCAGTGCAGCTGAGGTTTTGGGTTTTGTTTGTAAATGATCAGGGACGAAGACAGAAAAAACAAAATTACTTCCATCTAAAACAAAAAGAGAGGCTGAAATCTCGATTCCTCTGAAGTCAGAGGGTGCTTTGCTAAGGGTTTCACTGGGTCTTAAATATGTTTGAATAAATCTTCTTAGAGTGAAGTACGCAATCTGCCTTTATCTCAAAACCATCTAAGAAAATACAAACCTTGCTGTGCAGTCAACACTCAGTGGCTGCGGTGTAAACCAGATCACTGAAATTAATAATAAATGTAATCATTTGGTTTGGGGTGGGGTGAGGAAGGTAGTTAACTTGGATTATTTAAGTAACCTCGTTTGTATTATATCACAATGTACATATTTTATTGGCAAATTTGGGAGGGAAGTAAATCAATATATGAGGATGGAAAGATACAGCTAACGAAGGGAAACGGGGTTTTCTTAGGCTGTCTCTGCCACTAGAGAAACCACCACAAACATTTGTAGATCTAATAAAGTAGTATTGTAACTGTGTAAAAAAAAAAAAGTGCTGGACTGTTCGTTTTTAAACAATTGGGAGTTTCAATATTTTATAATTTATAAACAGCATTTTAAAATAGAATTATGTTTTATCCCTCATACGAGTATTTTAACAAAACAGGCACAAGTGCAATGTCATGTAGTGGCCAATCTTTTGGAAAAAGTGTTAGTAATCATTACTTTTGTAGAAGGGTGGCACCGGGAAGGTAGTTACTTGCTTTGTTTTATTCAGACTTTTTGTTCACTTTCTGTTTAGTGCACCACCGTGAAAGTCCCTTTCTTTGTCCCCCTTTGCAGCTAAACATGACATTCCACTTGTTTATTGTGGCGCTTGCTGGAGCTGGAGCAGCAGTCATTGCTATGGTAAGATACCCAAAACTCTGTACTTCCGTCATCACCTGAATTGCTAATACCTTCTGGTTGTTACTGAGAATCAGTTATTCCATTTCCATACTATCACGCAATGCTATTACTAAAATATAATTCTGTAATTCAATGCTCACTCTTATCTTTTTTAAAAATACATTGATGGATTCCCTTTGAAGTAGAATATTGTTATTACTTTTTTGAATAAAAACTACCCTTGAGTTCATGCTAAGAATTTTTACTATTCTTTTACTGTGATTCAGACAAGTGTCTGAGCTCACGTGTCTGTCTCAACCATAGTAATATCCTTTTATGATCTATGCCTTTATGGGTATATACAGGTTTGCCATGTTGCAATTTTAAGAGCAGACTTTTTTTGACAGCTCTACGCATATGTGAATGCATCAGTTTTTCTGTGAGGACCAATTTTTGCTTTTTTTTGTAATGAAGATTACTTTGAATTTGATTATATTTTGCTAATAAGAATATTCCACTGAGAAAAAAAGTGTATGAGCTGCTGCCTTGCTCTTCTGCCTTTTGTCTGCCGTGTCTGCGTAAACAGAAAGGTGTTTTTAGAATGGGGTTTCTGTAGCCCTGTAGGTTTGTGTCATACACGCTGGAATGGGAAATGAAAAATGACTGTTGCTTGGTACTGATGCATTCCATAAGAAAAGTGTTAGTGATGACAATTTCTATTGCTACAGCTACTAGTAATTTTTCATTGAGTCCTAGGGCCATAAATTTTTTGTTCTTCTTAGAATTACATTTATAAAAAAGGACAGTCAGAGAATATTCAATGAAGTTAATGTTCCTGTTGCATTTAGGATGTTTTTTGTTCCTCTCTGCCATTTTTTCAGTATTACATGATAACCTGCCAACACAGCAGAGATAGTTAAAAGAAAAAATATTTTTGATGTGATTTTTGTTTCAAGACCACAAAGAATAAGTATGATAGTATAATATAATTTGTATTAATAGTTTAATTGGTTTTCCAAACTGAGACTTTTCTGCTTCCAGCTGAAAATATCCTGACCAAAAAGTAATTATTATAATATATTTATTAGTGTTAGGAAAGTATATCCAAGAGACCATTAGTTCTCTAGTGCATTGTTGTTTTGAAATAAATTCAGTAGTTATCAAATGCTATTTTGTACAGATAACATTTCTGCATTTCAAAGAAGGGTTTTGAATCAGAATAACCACCAAAAGGTTTTCAATGAAAACAAACACATCTTCAGTTGAAACAAATGAAGTAGGTGCAATGAGTACGTAGTTTAAATACATGAAACTTTCAAGGAAGTTTAAAAACCCACTTCAACGCTCACAGTACCGTATCAATGATGCAATAGATGTGTTATACCAAGCAGTAATCCACTAGGAATTCACTTTGGTGGCTCACAGTTATTCACATATTTTCTAAAGGTTACCCATACCCAAGTATGCTTTTTTGCTGGATTCTGTGGCTGCATAGAGCAGGCATGATAATACTGACTGTTTCAACAGAAATATAAGTTAAGGGTCTAACTGTTACTAAATTGTTCAGCGTCCAATTGATGGTAGATGTAAGCTTTATGACATGTTTGCAGCTCTGTGGTTTGTATGTCAATTTTGTAATGAAATTGTTTATTTCTAACCTACCATTGTGATGTTAGGTTCCTGGTCAAGACTAGTACGTTCGACTCTTTGATAGTGGTAATTTTCAAGACCGGCATACCAGAAACTATTTATAGGTTGAGCAATGTGTTTCACACTTGACACAGTAGCCCAAAGACCGGGGACAGGATGCTAGGGAAAGGTCAGAATTTTGTGGGTTGACAAGCAGATATTAACAGGTTCTCTTTCTTTAAGGGAAGTTTGCTTTCCCAGGGAAGAAGTAATTCAAGGGAGGGAAAATGAATTTTGGGTCCTAAATGTCCCATGCAGAAAGAAGAATGCATCTTTTTTTCCCCAGATCCTGTGCTCATATTAGTAGAAGATGGTGAGGGTGATGGAGCACAGGAACAAGTTGCCCAGGGAGGCTGTGGAGTCTCCTTCTCTGGAGATATTCAAGACCCGCCTGGACAAGGTCCTGTGCAGCCTGCTATAGGTGACCCTGCTTCGGCAGG
>Ga0065711_1002229_pt1 | contig 49854 bp, 23 predicted proteins | sample Hoacrofraction12_FD_59098 | JGI IMG/M metagenome (GOLD analysis project Ga0065711, IMG submission 59098) | Hoatzin crop microbial communities from Cojedes, Venezuela - Epithelial fraction 12 v2 (version 2) | ecosystem: Host-associated > Birds > Digestive system > Esophagus > Crop | place... | reverse complement strand
TTTTTAATGAGTCAAATGTATTTTGAAAACAGGCATACTACAATAATATTAAATACTCTTAATGCTAATATATAGGTATATAGCAGATGGGGTACAGCGTTCATAAGTAAATTAAGCTTTGTTACTTTTTCTTTGTGTTTGCCTAAAGCATATTTGTGAATTCATAAAAATAATCCCTCTGGCTAAATGCACTTCTTAATTAGCTGATGTTCAGTGATACAGAGAAATGCAATCTCTGTGACAAGACTGGTACCCAATTGCTCATGTAACTCAGTATCTGCATTGTTGCTAGAGAGTATGTTCACATCTTATCTGTTTTTCACCATGCTAAGACTATTCCTGACGTTAACATTAAGGTTACCACGTACTTTGAATGACAACAGGTTTATTTGCAGTTAACTATTTGTAGACAACATATACAGAAGAGTGTGACAACTAAACTTAAAACTACATTAAGTTCTAAAAGCAGGTTGGCCTGAATTTTAGCATGCTCTATAGACATTACTCTCTTCCTTATTAAATAGCTACTCTTCTAATGTTAGCGTCACCTAATGCATGGTCAGACTGTACAGTGAAAGCATTCAAGAAAGCTTAACCTACTGCTACAAGATTTTTATTTAGAATTTGGAGAGATTCTTTTTGTTTCATTCTGCAAAATGGCTGTTTGCTTTGTACTGTTAACCTGTCTCGGCAGCTTCACTCAGAACCAAGTCTTACTGGACTGAGAATAACTGCAGCTGTGCAATGCTTCATTATTTTTTAAAATCTGATCACGTGTTTATCCAGAGGAACATATGTGAGCTGAGCTCCTCAGAACACTGAGCATTCTGGAGCTCCTCTGAAAATGCATGCCAAGAATCACATGCAACTCTGGAATTTTCAGTCTAGGAAGAAAACCGTCATTCATGGAAGTTTCCTTTAAAGACAAAGGTCTAAAAGTGAGAACTTCTTTTATAAGTTGGTTTTTCCTTACCGAGTTTCTTCTAATTCTTACTGTTTCACCTTGTTTTCAGAAGCCATGGAGATTCCTAGCAACATTTTGTATGAGTATTAGAAACCAAAAACTGAAGAATAATTTAAGACTGAAGAAGCCTCTGTGGAAGTAGTTATCTCAAAAGAATTACTTCAGGAAAGGTTATAAATCTATTCAGTAAGAAAACACAAGAAAAATAAAACAATAAATGAGCCATAAGGACACGAAGCAACAAGGATTTAGCAGAACTGCCATCTAAGGCAGCAAAACAACTAATCACAACGCATGAGAAAAAAACCCCGCTATTAGGAGAGTTTCAGTTGCTAATTGGTGTAAAGAACATTTAGGCTTGCTATGCAAAGAGTCATTTTGCTGGTGATGCACAAAAAAGGCAGAACTCTGAACACTGTATGAAGTTTTCAGATGCTGTTTGAGAGCTGATGCTCTACACTTTCATTTTCACAGACCGTCCTGTGTGCAACAAATGTGTAAACAATTGAATCTGCGGCTTCTACCCACAATTGGCATAAGTGGCATAATAATACCACACACTGCAACAAGTGCTTTTGGACAATGAAACCGTAGCAATTTTATTTTTGTTCCAAAACAGTTGTTTTAGGTGTTACAGGGCAGGCAGCATGCAAAGTACCTGCTGAGATATTTAAAGCTGATAGCATAGGGCTAAAGATAAGCATTAGTCTTGACTGATTTACACGTTGATTGTTAGTGTAAATCAAGCTCCAATTTTTACGATTTAAATGGACCTTTAAAATGCAATAATATATAAAGGCAATTGAGTCTAATGCACTGAGATGATCTAGATTCCCCACCTGTTTTCTGAAAGACAGTTGCTAGAAACCTACTAGATTCTTGCAATCTGAACGAAGCACTGAAAATCAAGTTAATAATGGCTGTAATAGAAACATCTCTTAAAAATACATTCCATTAGTCTGAGAATGAAAGCTCTTCCTCCTTCCACTTTATAGAAGACTTACTACTTAAACTGAGAGACTTCCTAGTGAAAGTATTATGTATTTTTGATAATAGACCAATGTCACTGAAAGCAAAATAATAATGTGACGACAACATGACACAGGTAGATTTCCTGCTAGAAAATGAACAGCAGGATTTCCTATTTTCTGCCAAAACACCCACAACAAATTTCATTTTTCTACTACATGAAATAGGGCAAGACGGGTATCGAACAACTGAATCTGTCCTAGCATTCAAACTTAACAAAACAGATGATTAATTTGGTAACATTAGGAAATTGCCAAACCATGGACACTTACAAAGGAAAGGATTGAAGAGTTGACCAGAGCATCTAAGTCTCCATCTAAGAAAAAAAGTATAAAATTGAAAGGAGTGTGAATCTGGCAGCAAAGCACAATGTAGCAAGAAACTCATGACGGACAAATATGACTTGGAAATAAGGCACATACTTTAAGGATTATTAATCTTTGAAATAAACCACCACCACCCTCCCAACACCACCACCTTTTTTTTCCTGTTAGTATCTTTGAATCAGAATCAGATGGAGGATGATCTCAATAATATGAGGGTTAAAAAAAATAAAATACAAGCGTGCATGCATAAAATACAATGGCGTATGATATACAGGAAGCTAAACTAGATTATACCATGATGTTATTGTGCCTCAAACTGTGAAAGCTCACTCTTAAATGAACAGGAGAAAAATCTTTTTCCGATCTCACACAATATTAACATCTTCCACTATTTCGCTTAGCAGAATTCAGCTGTTCGAATTTTGAGTGACACTGTCCTATGACACATACACAGCTCTAGCCTATGTCTAACATAACAGAAGGACAAATACCACATTCAAGGCAGAGCTGTTCTTATCCCAGAGCTCCCAATGTCACGTGAGCCAGAACCAGAAAGCAAATACACATTATTGCTAGATTTGTGCTCTCAAATAAGTATTATGGCACCTAAAAATCATGTAAATGCTTACTATTGACTGTCTATATTCTGCTGTATGTTATATAAGAACATCTAACAGCTAAATTAAGTAACTGTCAAATCTTTAAATGCTTCAGAAATCCATTTGATTTTAAATCTGTGTTGTGTCTCAAGGCAGCTCCTTTGCTTTATTTGTTTTGGGTTGTGGGTTGGGGATTTTAAGTGGTGGTGGTTTAAGATTTTGTTCTGTTTGTTTTCGCAAAGATGTGTGTTGAAAATGCTCTACTGTTGCCATTGATGAAATATCCTCTCCATTTCATTAAAAATTAAATAAAGACCCAAGGGGTTGAAGGAAAATGGATTTCTCATTTTTCTCCCTTTTGCTCTTGAGAATGATTTATGAAGTACAAGTGCATTCATAAACTAGATACTACACCCTGGAGGAAATAAACTAGATATTATTCAATTGTTAGTGGTTCATATTATAAATGGCCACCACCAATTTTACATTGTTTGTTGAAATCATTTTTAACCACATAACTCTCACTCAAACCATGAAAAATTGGATTGAAAAATGCCCCATTTATTACCTGGATCAAAACTTCAACTCACGTGTCTCTTCTCTACTTAAACCCAAAATTATATTGTCATGCTCTATTCTATTCATTAAAAGTTACGAAGAGATAGAGATAATACGTTGTGACAAAAGCTAGTCGTTTGCTTGGCTGTCAGGTTTCAGAAGCACACATAAACGCATACCGTTGGGTGAGACTCGCTACAGGATTTCAGCCTTCGCGCAGTCTGGACCTTAGTGTCAGCTCTATCCCCCAGCTTTCAAATCCCACCTGCTTTCTACAACCTTCCTTTCCCCTGCAGGTAAATTTTACCTGAGTGGGACACTGAAGAGCGGCATGAGAGATCCGTAATGGGCATCTCATACTCGTTAGGGATCTCTCCCTAATGGGGCAGCGTGTACTCATCACTTGATTCAAGCAGGATTTCGGACACTCAGTATCAAGAGCAAGCCTTGTACAACTGGTTGTGCTGCTTTCTCAGTTCCAGGCATTTCCCCAGTTGTCCTCCAGAAATCTGTAACACCCACATTCTTTCGAATGAAATTAATGTGAAGGAAAGGATAAAGATGGATCCTTAGGCTTGCCTAAGCTGCATTTGTCAGCAAAATTGATGCTGGCAGAATGATGCTTGGGCTATACCTAAGGGGAGGGAGAAGGACCACCCTTGTGTGACGCAAACGCACAGATGAGCTGGTGTAAAATGAACCTGCACCCTTACAATATTCTCCAAGTCTTTGAAGTACTTGAACAAAAGACCAGTTCTCTCTTAAACCCCTACTCACTGTATAATTTCAGAGATCATCTGCACATTGGTTAATATTTATAAGCCCTCCCAAAAAGGAGCTGATAGATACTGCCACTTCATAACTATAGTAATTTAAACAGACATTGACTGGGGCTTTTGTTGTTGCTGTTGTCAAATGCACAGTCAACAGAAATCTGTTTTTTTAATGGTTATCAGTTTAATAAACACAGGTGAAAATCTAGTTTTAACAATTTTAGAAAAATGGTAAAAACTTAATGAAAGCCTATATTATCCTATAGTGCTTGACTTGTTCTGTCTTGCCATTTCAGATAATACTACTGGCAGACAGCAGCTACACATGTATTTAAAGTTCAATAACTAGCCCCTGGCAGTAGTTTTGCAAGGAACTGCAGCACTTCCTTCCCACTCATTCCTAGCTGCAGAGCTACAGCTACTGCAGCAAAGCTCTCACGCAGTTCACATCTACTGCAGCTATGTTGGAGAACATAATTACCCTACACTAGCCCTATGTAAGAGTATTTCTGAAGTTTAATTAATGATGAGATAAAGAGTGCATTAAGCACTCCATTTTTAGGAGGCAAAGTGATCCAAGCCCCATCACGTAAATATTTGCTAGCTCCAGGAGCACGTGCAAGGAGCACAGCAGGGAGAAATGACGAGATGCAGTAAAGCTGCCTAACTTCACCGAGTTAGATGCATTCCCAGCTTCACGACTTTGGGGTTTCACTGAGCTAAAGGAAGATGCCACCTGTTAGTAACTATTGTTCAGTCTTGTTTGGTAAACTCTGGAAGCTCTGGCACCTGTGAGGAATAGGCGTTTACTTAATGTAAAGGTCTGAGGATACCTACTTTGTCACACCAGGGAGGCAGTTCAAACGCAATACAATTAGCTGTCTAGAGAAGTCATGTTCCAGACGGGAGCAGGAATACCAGCAAGAGCCTCTTTTCTCCTATTAACAAGACAAGTCCACTGAGAACCAATCAACCCTGCCACTGCTGAGCCTGTGTGAGGATTGTTCTGCACTAATAGACTGGAAGAAAGTAAATAATGGCTTTTTAGTATTCTGAAAGCTCTCTCTAAATCACAGAAGGCTCTAATAGCATAGTTACACATTTAAAAATAATATTCACGTTTCAGTAACACGAAGTGCTGGGAATGATTCATAGAGTAGGTTTCAAAGCCTTCCCATCCCCCACTGCATTGCGAAATAGCAAGAAGCTGTTATAAAAAAATGCTTTTTGCTTTATAAACATGATAGCTTTTGTTTAGTGCCTCACCAGTTGGCCTTTAAACAATTACTGAAATAGCATTTTTAAACTGAGCACTAAATTCAGCTCAGTATTTTAAGAAAGGCAATGAATTTGGAAAGGATGCAAATCACACATTATACTTACACACTTATGCTTATACTTCTTCCTCAGTAGAAGCCTAGGACAACCCTAGGCAAAAGTGAAGTGGCTGTTTGCACACAGACAGAGCAAGAATGCACCTCTGCAATGTCTGTCTGTCTGTCTTAGACACCTTGAGAGCATCAAATGTGAGCATCGGTTTGCCACTGCTCGTTCTGCTCAACTTCTGTGGCATGCCAGCCATAGAAAAAAGGCACACTTGCTTCTTAAGGAAGAGAGAAAGAAAACACATTTAAGTAACAGCAGTGCGTGTAAAGTGTTGTGTATATCGCAACATGGAATAATCTCCGTTTATTTGTAACCACAAGTTTGGTAGCGTGTCAGGAATTAAAAACTAGGCCCAAGAATACGACTCCAGTGGCACAGGAGATTATTCTGAACAGGATATACAAGAAAAGACTAAAGCTGCTGTGCTACAAGAAAAGGACAAAGCATACTTCAGAACTGGCTGAAAACTTCCATGACCAAACACAGTGGATTCTTACAGCAACAGACAAGTGAGTCCCAGCGGAATGGCTGCACATGCACACTGAGGTACAACACAGTCTGGTTTCAGCAGTAGATTCATAGTATTTGTAACAGTCATTAAGCATAAATACTTCAGAGTAACTGCTGTATGTGGACCACTGTCCACGTATATCACAATTGTTTATCATTTAATAATGATACAATGTGTAAGTGCTATTTCATATGTTTTTTCTCCAACTGTGATCACATTGTTTTCACATATCAGAAATCTTGTCTGTAGTTAATTTTCTAAAATAAGCCAAGGGACATTCATCATATCCCATGAAACAATGAAGTTTATCGAGACATGTACATTTGGACTAACTGTGCAACAACTGGAACCTTTACACAACCTTTGGAAAAGGCTGAGTTATTCTAAACAGAGTATGCCCTTTTCTTTCAACCCATACTTGACTTCCCCTTCCATTTTAATTTTTCCAGCAGCTCTCCACCAAGCTAATTTGTTCTTTTCTGGGGCAGCGTCTTTGACAAGTATTTCGGAGATGACACAGGAGTGATCTGCAGATCTGATACTGTAGTTTTAATAATCTTTTCAGCTGACTACTACAATAGGACACCAGACAATAAAACTTCTGCTCTGCAATTCATGAAAGGCTTCATCACGGATGAAGAAACAAACTTCTCAGGAAAGAACTACTTGCTTCAATGAACAACCACTGCAGTGCAGCAGAAAAATGAGAAGAGGGTCTACACCTTAAATCATCTAATTGATTAAAGTATCCATAGCTGTGGGCTACCGATGCTTTCTTAAAAATCCTATCCAACCCAATTCACCTATGCTTACTTTTATTTAAAGCATTTTATTGACAGACTCTTTCTCCAAACTGTTAAGAGTAGCGTTGAGCGGAAAAAAGCCACACTAGAAATGCAATGATCTAGAAAAGACAGCCTTCCTCAGATTCTCATAGTTACAGCATGACGTTCCAATAGCGAGACATGGAACACAGTAATTTCCAGCCACAGCCTATACGCTCCTTCCTGCATCCTCCTCTCCTCCCACCAGATTCATACACTGTATTACTTTCGCATTAGACTAGTACTCCTTAAGAGCTGGCTTTCAGCCTGGAGTCTGTTAGCAATTAAACCACTACATTGTTGAAATTTATATAAGCCAAACTAGACATAAATGAAAACAAAACAAATACAAGCAAACCAATAAATCCCATTAGTTGTGTAACTCAAAATATAATTGCACAATGGCTATTAAAATATTCCACACCTCTTCTGTAACAGATAACATCTAATATATCACTGCCTGTTTCAGATATGCAGGAAGCCAACAAAGTTGCGAGGGATGTGGTGTAATTGCTCAGTAACTTCATTAACTTACTAAGAAACTACACAGAGATAAATTATACAAAGCCGAATATCACTTACCTCAAAATAGGTTTTATTTTTCTCATGTTATTAAAAGCTTTAAAAATATTTTTTCAAAAAATAAAGATAACTATCTCAGAATAAGTAGCAATTTGATACTGAGGCCTTTTGTGTCACCCAGCTGAATATGTAGCATAGATAATAAACAGGGCCAACAGGAGAGGGCTGGCTGCATCTGCTGACATCCATCACTCTTCTCCCCAAAGCAAGCAAATCCTAGAGGAGGAAAACTTTGTTCTTCATTAAGAACGTCTTCGTTAAAACCCAGATGAGTCCCAGATGAGTCAGGAGCTACTGCAGCATTTGTAGCCATTCGTACCCAGACAGCGTAGTATCATCCTAACCCACATTAGCGCCCACGTAAATAGCCCCGCTTTGTAACCCACCTGCAAAGTTTTGCTCCTCAGGCTCTCGCAGAATGTAACCAGGGCTGTCACCGCTGTGCTAACCAGCACTCACCACCCACCAACACGGTGGCTGCTTGGGGCAGGTGCCGGGATCTCCTGTGCGGATGGTGCAGGTTTCATTCAAATTTTCCAAGCTCGGACCAGAGGTGAGCTGCCCCGCAGCCAGCAAGCGGGCCTCCGGAGGGACAAACTGCTTTCACCAGCCTTCCAAGGCAAAAACCCATCAGGTTCTATATAAGAGCCATTTCCTAAATGGTAGTTACACAGCATAATGATGCATGCTGCACCAAAATGGAATGTATGCTCAAATACTTAATTTGATTTTCTTTCTGTTCTAAAAGGAATATAAAAAAGTAGATATAGGATCCAATGAGCCACTATGCCCTAACAAAGCAGCCTCAGAGTATTAAGAAATTATATCATAACTACCAAGAATTATCACAGCACTGAATCATCACGTTCAAAATATTATGAACAGCACTAGTTGTCACCTTCTAAGCAACAGCTTAAAACTATTTGCATGTGGAGAAGCAGTGACTGTTCAGCGTTGCTTGTGCGGGGAAGAGAAGCCCTGGGCAGCAGCGCAGTGTGTCCTGCTTGCGGCAGTCCCAGCTGCTCTCTTCTCACCCGGTCACAACACGCAAGCCATGAAGCAGGAGAAGCGCAGCGACCGCGGGGCACGCAGGGCCCGCCATCCTCAGCAAGTGGCTTGGTGCCTCGGAACTTGCCATTCATTTGGAAGTTAGCTGTCACACCCATACAAAACTAAGCAGAGAGATCATCGTTAATGTGATGTTCACTGAAACGCTGCGTAAGTGGAGTGTTGCTAACAAGTACTAAGTGCAAGGGGACAAATTCCCACTCTTAACTCTGCTGGGTCTGAGGGCTGGCTCAGACCCTAAATCTCTATATTAGGAGACACATGTTAGAAGATATTAGAACATACTTCCTATGTTTTCAAGACAGATGTGCATATCCAGGATAAATAAAAGCAAGTGAATTATTTGAGAATTACAATATAATTTTATTTATACTATTATTGTTTGTAAGCATAGTTTTTAAATATTTTTAGGTTCTAGTTTCAAGACATAGGATAAAAAAATCAGTGACCAAGGAGGCCCACAACATATTTTTAAGTACTACAGTAAATGCACATGAGACTGGAAAACCATACAGTTGACCTCTTTCACAAATAGCTTATTATCTAACAAGTTCGGACAGAGCTTCAGTAATGGAGTACCTGAATGTGTAAGGAGGATTGGAGACGACTCTGAGGAATGCAAGAAACGGTAAAAAGACAGCCAATACAGAAATATGGAACAGTATGGGAAAAGAGGCAAAGCTTAAAGGTGAAAACCTAATTGGGGAAAGTACTCAAAGCGTGAGCAGGGTAGATTAAATGAGCTAAGAGATAAGGTCAAATTATATCAGGACTTTGGAAGATGATTTGACTCCTAGGATCGGATGCAGTAAAATTCAGCGATTGAGCAGAATCGCTTAAAGAGAAAAACTAATAATGTTTGGAGTTGTGGGAATGGAAGATTTCTCATCAGATCTCTGCAAAACAATTACCAAGGAAGGTGAAGGACAGGAGAAGAATAAAGAACAGACAGAATTGTGTTACAGAATTAAAACCGTAAGGCTTATGTAAAAATGGGTAGGAAAAAGTACAGGTAATATGTGAAGTCCGGAAAGGAAAAGTGCAGGCATCAGTGGAAATCAAGGAAAAGGTAATTGAAAAATTCAGAGAAAACATGATGAGAAGCCCAATTTTGGAAACAGAGCTGTGTGGCTACATATTTACTCTGTTTTCATTGTTTTTATTTTCTGTCTTTTATCTTGGTTTTAAAGTAGCCTGTCAGAATGGAGTCGAAATGTTAGAAAACAAACATTACTTGCATGAAAAAAAGCATTCATTTTTTGAGTATTTCTCAGATATTGTTTTCCTATTATCTAAACAATTACCTTCTTGCATTAAAATATATCATCAATACCTAACTGATGGTGTACTACATCTCCTCTGTCTGTCCTTCTGTTTGTTCCAGGCAGAAGCTGTACTATTTTTGCACCGAAAACAATACCAGGTCAATAAAGGTTTAATCTACACAACATCCTCCCTCTGCCTCCTCCATTTCATTTGTAACAGTGAGAATTTTTGTGCTGTACTCTGCAAATACACACACTATTGTACAAAATTGATACTTCAGCCTTTTCAGCATTCTCTTTAGGATATGCAAGTCTAGTGTCTCTGCAGATACATTATGAAGTGATTGATTCTGCAAGAGTATTCCTCTGTACTTTTGAACATTTTAATGATACAAAAATAAATTGAGTTTGGAACTTTCCATCCTTTTTCTCTCTTTTCTCTCTGAGGGGAACATACAATATGGTTTTTTTATTCTTTCTCTCTCAAAAAGAAAAAAAAAAGGAAAAAAAGCAATCACACTTCAACCATTAGCGTTTTCACTGAAATTGCAAAGTATCACACTAAATGTACCAGCATCCCTTTGACAGATGTATCAGAGTACCTACTCACTAGTGGAATAGAAAAAGTTAGTGATTATATATACTGAAGTGATTGAGCCAACAACGACTCTAATGGAGGGGAAAAAACCTTGATTAATAACAAGTGCCACTAAAAGAACAGCTTGTTTTATGAGGAATGAATCACAAGGAATGAAGCAATACAGGATGTCCTTGTCCATTGGCTGAGAATTGGTAAGGGAAAGAATAAAAAGACAAACGCTTGAAGATCAGTAACAGTTTTGCTAGAAAGATTTTAAAATAAATTTCTCCTTCATCTCCTCCAATTGACAGCATGCAGATTTATCAGAATAGGTATTGCATAGTTATGTGTTTCTGGATATCCTTCCCACAGTAACTATGCTGCTGTTTTCATGGTTTGTACTTCAGGCATGTGAAACTAAGGAGGATGCAGGATGATTTACCACAAAGCACTGCTTTTGTGTGTTAAGTTAGCATACCATTTCTGTAAATTAAATACTGTGTGTTTACGTATTCCTAAACACTGAAATGTACACACACACGCAACCGCCTTTGAATAACATTGATCCAGTTAATACACAGGGCAGGAAAGTCCTTTCATCATTAAAGAAGGCAAAGCTTTAAGACAGGGATACAACGCATGTTTTAGTCTAATGTCAGACATTTGCACGCAAGCAGTGTTCAGTACTGAAGAAAACAAATCAGTGTCTAAATGAATCACTGTGATTTCATAAGAACCTTTCTACTTTATTTAGACAAACATCTTGATTTTTCTAAAAGAGAAAATGTATGGGTTTAAAGAACAGTCATAAAGCATCGACACATCTCAGCAATATTAGTAATCCCATGCTACTGTTTGAGGCATTGTACCAGGCAAAGTCTGAGAACTGCCCAAAGCAGGAAAACCCATACAACTTGTAAAACTCTATACAGCCATCAGCAAAAGACTGTTATGGATCCTACTGTAAATCAACTTGCTGGTTACTTATAGCAAATACTAGCAAACACAGCTCGAGAAAGATTTTCAGTCAAAATAAAAAAAAAAAAGTCCAAAAAGGAAACCTGTAGATTCTTTCCCCCTCCTCCCCCCGGCTCTGCTTCTTGCCTCAAAAATAATTTTGGGGTAAGAGCTGAACCAAAAATTATAGTTTTGGAGAAAATATTGTCTTATGGGGTACATAGATCCGTTTTTTAAAATGCATTTTAGGAGTCATCAGATCCGATTCCAGAATAATTTTGCTATTTTATCACAAAATGGTTGATCGTGACTGACAGACACTCTACAGCCAGATTTTACATTTACGCACGTGAGACTGAGACAGCACAAAACCATAAACCACCACTGTTCTGTGCAAGCCAGGCATAAATATGCCTTCTTTCTCACCTCACTCCCAGGAGAGCCAGGAACTGCAGCCACCACCAGCAGTGGCAGCCCAGGGCTTCCATTGGTTTGGTCCTTTAACAGATTGCCTGAAGAGCGGCTCTAGAGATACAAGCGGAAGCCCATGAGCTGCCAACAATTTCACACTGACAGCGCTAAATGTACCACAAATCTCACCTATCCATTCTTGTGCCAGTTCCCCTGCACTTAGCCCCTACAGTACCAACATAAACCAAAGCAAATACTGCTGAGATTTAGTTCTTGGTCCATCTCCCATTTGTGTGTGAACACTATTTTGTGCATTCAGTGCACTGCACCCCTCACTTCCAAATTTATTCACAGCAGAAGTTTCCCAACCACTTTGCCCAGAAAGTTACGGAGCAGAGGGCTGTACACACAGGCACGCACAGAGTAGAAACTCTGACAGCCACCAGTAAGTCTGGCACCACCAGCGGCAGACTACAATGAAAAAAATCACCCGTACCGCTACAGTGGGTGTTTCTGGATAAGGACTTAATCAACCCATTCCATTGCTTCTATTTTTTATCAATTTTTTACTTGTTAGAATGCTTAAATGAAATCATCATAGCTAGAATGACTTATTTGGTACATATTTGTTTCTAATCTTCTCAGGGGAATGAACAGACCTGCTTTCTTAGGAACTACAATCCTAGCCTCTTTAGCAATAACACTAACCAGATATTGGCTTTTTTCCTGAAAACATCAAGATTTGCTGCTCTGCAACAAATTGTTTCAGATGCAATGTCAGAGTATTGCCGCTTGAGAAGTCTATTTGGTGAAAGCAAGAAAAAAAATCTGAATGCAGATAAATAAATAATTAGGCCCACCTTACTAGTTGTTACTGTTACAGAAGCACTATTTGCAAACCAACACGTACACACTTCTTGTAGGGCCACTGCTAATGTACATACTAAGAATACAGGAAACAGCTGAAGATAATGACGGAATATGAAAGAATTTGGTAAACAGACTGCAAATGGTACATTTCTGATGTGGTAGGCTTTGCAGAGTGCTTGAATATTCTGGCTCTGAATCAGCAGAACACTTAAGTAAGTGTCTTAATAGCATAATTATACCAATAAGTATAAAAGTTATTCCATTGATTTTAGTGGCATGACTCAAATCTAAGTGCATGCATACTTTTAGTATTTTTCTCCATAGTGACCTTTAGCATCCATATAAATAGAGGTGAATGCTTAATTCTACCTTTGTAGTTACTTCTGATCTCAAACTGAAGCTTTATATTCCACAGATATTTCTATATTTTATTTTGAAACAAGGTAATAGGCTTTCTTTCACTGCTGTTTAAAACTGAGCTTCTTGCTGCTGCAATAAAACAGACCAGTAGGCTCAACAGAACAGAAATAGGAATTTGTCAAAATCCATACTGATGACACTGTATTATTAATAAATTACCTACTGTGAACGTTCCATGAATTATTAAAGCAAATAAATCCTATTTTAAAGCGTTATAGATACTAGATAATTTATAAATACGGGATCACTGAATTATAATTCAATCTTTTCCCCTGATCTCTCTCTCTATTTCTATTTCCAAATGACTTTTAAAACATCCATGCAGTATTATTTGGTACAGCTGTTTATACATGAATTTGAATGCTCCTGCTTCAAATGCACTGTTACCAGGCTTGCTATATACCTGATGCACTGCAGGTAAAAGGATAGCTGCTTATCCAGAACCTGCTTTAGTAGTTCTTTTCACCACCCTTTCATACGCACATGCTCTTCTAAATCAAGATTTAGTGTTATTCCTGTCCCTCACTCCTGGACAGTGAATGTGTAATTGTATCTTAAAGAGACTGAGAGGGGAAAAGGCAGGCGAAATGTGAAGCTGTATGTCAGGTACTCAGACAGATTTACTGGCAAGCAACCTTCCTTTCTTCTAGAAGTTCACTTCTGCTCTCTAACAGCTGACGGCTCCCAGCAGTTCTGCCATGAGATGTCTGGAAGAGAAGCTCCAAGTGCTCTCAGTAAGCAATGACTGCAGACATGCCCTGCCTAAGGCAAACTTAGGCACAGCATAGCCCTCAGAGCAAAGGTATGGCCAAGTGTCCAGCACTCTGATGTCTGGGTGCTGCTGCCCAAACTTGGGTAAAAGGCGTTGACACAGGTTTGAAAATCTTCCTCCTACTCGCACAGCCAGCCTGCACACATGCGGAGATCAACAGGACAAATGTTGTGCAGAAACTGCAAATTTTATACATCTCACTGATGGAAACTAAGAGCTGCATGACTGTAGTGGGTCTGTACCCATGCAGTTGAAAGAAAGAGTCTCCCTGATGCTGGGGATGTGAAAGAACTAATTTCTCCAAGGGGGTTTCTGAAGAAGTCAAGGAGAGTGATCTCCTGGCAAACGCAGAGTTCCCCAAGTTGCTGGCCCTAAACTTCGGCACTATAAGGAACAAGCCACCCTGTTAAAACAGTTTTGATATATCCAGTATTACTATCTTCATATATTTTTTTATGTTGGAAATAAAATGTAAAATTTCCTTAAATCAAGGAACAGAAAATACAGAGACAAGCTCTCTAGGCTTGTAAACCTACAGAGAGCTTCATGGAAAATACTGAGTATTAGAATGATCTATTTCTGATCCAGCAAATGCAATTTCTCTCTCTTCTGCCTGCTGTGTTTCAGATACAAATCAAAATAAATCTGCAGTAATTAAATTAAGGGCTTACACATACTGTTTTGGTTTGTTTTCATACAGATTTTTTCCATACTTGAAACCTTTTTATATTTTCATTTTTCAGCTGAATTTAACATGTACCATAAAGGATGGTACCACCAAGACAGTTTTACATTATGACCATTCATACTTTCCCACCTACCAAAGTTCTGACCTACAGCACTGATTCTTTTCTTTCAAGTACTGAGTTCTTGGGTTTAAAAAAAAAAAAAAATTCTTTGGCATACTGCAATTACAGTTTTAAGATTTGGAAGAATGCCTACCAGGGATTAGTATGAGATCAGTCTACTTACACAGAGCTTCATCTAAATCTCTGGAGGCAGAACTTTACTGTTGTAAGCCACCTGAAAGCTCTGTAACAATTAATATCCAAGAAAATCTCCAAATAATTTTTCTGGGAATAGCAGGAAGAGGACTTGCAGTAGAGGTTGCTGCAACCAGAGAGAGGTGCTCAGCACACCAATTCTGATATTTTTTTTTTCCTTGGCTGTTAACACAATACTAAAAGGCACTGCTATGCGTAATCTTAAGTGAAGATGAACTTGGATAGCAGCCTTTTAGTGATCACATGCTATCGAGGAGCACAGCATTCTGTCTCACTGCTCCAACTCAAGAATGCAGCAAGGCTCAGACACATGCACAAACATCCTTGGAAGTTTAAGAAAAAGACCTTGCAACTACCATGTTGCAGCAAGCTAGTGGTAGGATTTCACCAGGGTAAGAGGCACCTTTGAGTTCTTGTGCCTAAAGCAATTTGAGTTCTTCTAGTGTCTTGGTATTTCTAGCCTTACTGCTCCTTGACAGCCAAAGAGGGACAATCCAGTGTCGATTTCCTTCTAAGCAAAGGCAGCCAAGCATTCAGCCCCAGCAGTGTTCAAACAGTCTGGGGAAGTGCTGTTTGGTGCCACAGGCCTTCCTTGCACTGGAAAGTATGAACAGTCTAAAGTTAAAAACAACAGGATACGATCACTTTTGTGGAAGAATAAGTGAAATTTGTTAGGCAGAAGAAATAATCATTTATTGCCTTTTTGATGTGAGCAAAATACATCACAGAATGTACTCACTCAATACTTCTAATGCTAGTAAAAGAACATACTACTACATATATAGATATAGTATGTAGTGATCAGCTTTATTTACTCCAAAATACGTTTTATCTGTAAAACTATGGCCAACAGGCACAAACCCAAAGATATATTAATACTCTAAGTGGTCTTTGGTCAGCGTTGATCTTTTGAATTATTCATTTTATCTTTCCTGTTACTGATTCACTGGGTTTATAGCAGATGTTGGAAGAAGTAAGAAACATCTCTACCACATATGTGCTTTTGCTAGACAAAACTCACATAGATGATTAAGCTAAGTTAATACATCAGTGATTTGTAAAATGAGACTTTAAAGATTGTAAAATAATTTGAGTTGCAGAAGAATACATTTATCTTAAAGGACAGAACTCTGGAATATTGCAAGAAACTGTCTCCATGGTGAGTTACTGAGAAATTGCATTGCTGGAATTGTACAGCAACTTCTATTTTGTTATATTCTGTACATAATTAAAGGAGTAATGACATTTCATTGCTCGATAGTTCAAGTTATTGCTAAGAAATGCTTTAATCCTATCTTTGAAAACAGTGTTTTTGACATTACAAGGAGAGTATATGAGATTATGATTCAAATAGTAGGGTATATGTGCACGTGATTTATAGTACCAGACAACGTAACAAAATATCACCTTTGCGTAATGGATTTCCATTGACATCAAAAGGAGTTTTTGTTGCACAAAAGAGTAAGAAATAAAGCGCACTATCATCTGCTATCTCTGTAACATACACTGACCCTGTAAACATATCTTGGAATCACCATGAAATACATTCCTAACATGTTTTTAGGCTGTGAAAGTTGGAATGAGGTTCCTGTGAGATAACTTAATGAGACACAAGCATAATTATTTGCCGAGCACTTTCTGACAATGGATAATTCAGTAGTTCCTACCCTACATTAAGCCATCTTGGCTAAGAGCAGTAAATATAGAATAAAAGTTTTGCATTAACATACAGAATACACTGTAAAATTTAAACAAACACTTTATGGAATTATGGGGGAGGACGGAGAAAGGAAAAAAAAAAGAAGAAGGAAAAGCCTGTCAAACACAGCTAAGGCTTTGCTGTTTGAAGTTTGAATAGCTGGCTATTCCTCCTTATCTATATTTCACAGTTGTTGGGTCTAGCCTTTCAACAGTGTAAAACAGATTGAACGCTGAACACAATCATTCTCACTAAGAAAGCTTCTGTACTTAGGCAAGGTGAATACTGGTATCAGAAAGCTGATTTTATTCTCAGGACATTCAATGAACCTGTATTTCCTCTCCAGTTAGTGTCTTTGTTTCCTTTTGATTTTTCATATTCTTTCAAAATTTAGATCAAGTTAATAAAAAGCTCAAGATGGCCCAGAGCCCTGACTGAAGAATCAAAGCTTAGCCTCAAAATGTAAGCTGGGAATCATAGAACCATAAGTTGGAAAAAGCCTCTAAGATCATCAAGTTCAACCGTCAACCCAACACCACCATGCCTACTAAACTAGAACCTGTGAGCATTTTCAAAACAAAACTTTATAGATGTCTAAGAGGGTCCACAGAAAATAGAGCCTAGCAAAGGAATGGCTAGTTTCCACTATAATAGCATAGCTGTTGCCCATTTGTATCTCAGTTTAAAAGTTTCTAGGACCGAAACCTCACAGAGATCTAGCTTCAGGAGCTTACTGTAATTTGTTATTAATGTTTGTAAATTGCTTTCACAACCTTTAACGAAAGTGAAAAGGACAGTATTGTTGCAAAGTATTTTTCATTGATTGCCTGGAGATTCCCAGCAGTCAGTCTCCTATTTCACTATGGCAATATTAATAGAGAATCTCTGATATGAGAACCAGTGGAAATGAATGTTTAAGATCCTCAGAGCAAACCATCCACTGTAAGGAGGAGAAGCCTCAAGCATTTTAAATGGTACTTTATCTAAAATAGAAACTCAAAGCATGCTTTATCTTTTATAGCTTGTAAATCCAAATGCACCTTGAAAATATGAGTACCTTTAAGATACATTATACAAATTATCCAGGAAACCACATTTCATCTTGAAGGCCTGTAATACTATCAAGACTTGGCAATGGCTAGGAGCCATGTGTTGACATATATTTCATCTGCTTAAGGATTTCACTGCAGAACCCTGCCCTGATTGTACAAGCTAACAGGAATTTATTAAATAGCAACATAACACATGGTTTATGAGTGATGTCTAATCACATACCTAGTATACTTAATAATACAGATAAATCAAATTCTTTCATCCATAGCATAAGGTTTGTTACTGTTCAATAAGAACAATAAGCTGTCCCGTAAGCACAATGGATGGTTTTCTGTGTTTACAGTTGAAACTGCAAATATAAGAAACCATAAAGCACAATGCCTGCCAACCAGACGTACGATAATGTTTTTTGGTTTTAAACACAAAAGCTATAACCTGAAAGTAAATGTTCCTACTGCCGCAAGACTGAGCCCCTGGTTTTGATATCAAATATCAACATCTTACAAAGAAACTGGATATACGCACCACAGGGCAGAGGGAGATGTTCAGAGCACACAAGGAGGAAGGCTGCCTGATTTCCTGAGCAGAACCCTGGGACGATGCCCTGCATCCACTGATTTTCTTGGTGGCTCCTCCCATCTTTAAATGGTGCAGGTTCTGACTGAAACACCTCTCCAAACTTGGCACAGTAATTAGGTCTCTTTCTGTTGTAGAATCTTTTCGAGAAGCTTACGCAGTGGCCTTCCCTCAGGGCATTTTAAAACTCCTGTTTTTCTGCAAAGACATCTATTTCCACTAGAAAGTTGGGAACATAATTTTCTTTCAAAACTCTATCTTCATGTTACTGTCAGTCGCTGGGCTAAAAAAAACCCCTGTTATCAATCTACAGGTTAAAATTATTAGGGGATACAAACACACATACATCCCATTCATATGTATACATTATTGTAATCATACAAGCCTTGTTTTCACTAGAAACCACAACAAGATTTTGACCGTTTTCAGTATCAGTAGGGATCCCAATTAAACTGCATACATAGTTAGCACATTCCTCATTTTAGGCACCAATTCAGTGTAGAATTATTTTTTTATGTCATCGTCATCATGATAAGGTAATTATGCTTACAAGAATCTAATAATTTCTAGGATTATCTGTTTTATATTGTTAATGTACCTCACTAACAGGGTTTTGAAGAAGCAGGAAGGTTTTAAAGGTGGAAAAGTTAATTTTTAAATCAAGAAAATATCAGAGAATCTTTCAGACATTAAATTGGAGATATCTATCTACTGAAAGAATAGCTTTGAAATGCACTTATCAGGTGCTGAAAGTTGAAGAACTACAGACAAATCAAGTGTGCTTTTTCCAAATCCTGTTAAGAGTAGTTAATTTAATGTTTAATTAATTTTTTTAATATGGACCCTGTTGGTAACTAATTTTATGCAATTGCCTCATCTTGCTTCCATAAGCAATGCTAGGAAGTCATTTTTATTAAATTATACAAATACTTTTTGTTTTATCATCTTTTCCAGTCTCAGAGCTCAATACAATGAGATCTGTACAGTAGCTGCTCAATAAATAGATTATTCGGTCAAACGCTGTAAGACCACATGCAGTCAAAACGGTTTCCTGTGAATGTCCCCAGCTTTTAGTAGAAATATTGCCCTAGATGGGCAATACAGAAGACAACTGTGCTGTAAGACAGAGTTACAGTAAGGTGGGATTCCGAAACCATGAAGTTAGTTGGCAAGCCTCAAGGATTTACATGGCATATCCAACAATCTACGTATGTAAGAGTAGTTTCTGAGAGCAATTGTAAAAACATTTTAGGAATGCTTGGAACTGTCCGTTATCTATGTTATCAGCTCTGGATCTAGAGGTAGAACTCTCCCTCAGCAACACATCCTTTAAAAACACACCTACTAAACCCAGTTTTACTTCCTGCTTACAACTACCACCATCTGTTTGCTGCATAGCCTATGGCTATCCATGGTCTGATGATGCCACATTCAACAATTTTTTCCAGCTACTTAATGACACCCTTTATACAGCTAGAAAAGCAAAATTATAAATAGTGTTCTGGAGAGACACTCCGGATAAGATGCATGTTTAACAGTCCCAAACCAAATACAAGATATTGTATGTTGAAAAGGTGAGAAGCCAACAAGCTCTCTCACCTGCTGGTTTTCAGGTAAGGTGGTTGAGGTGAAAGGATATTCAGGAGCCACTGAGCCTGGGCTGCACCAGCTAGTATTGGTTTGAACCTGACCCTTTGCAGAAATCTGAGAATGGCAGAAAAAAATGAGTGAATGGGAAAAATAAGCACTGAGATCCCAATATCCTCTCTTTGTGAATGTCAGCAGTGAGTACAGAGATGGCCACTGCAGGCTATACTTCTCAGGCTCAGAAAAGGCTCCTATTTTTCAAACCATGTCTCCCTTACATCCTTATCCCATCAAGGCTAAATCACTGCACTGCTCTTCTCTGTCACCTCTAGTTATGCCTGCCTTCTTGTATATTACTGCAATCCTAAGTGACATAGCAAAAGTCAATTCCAGGTATTTTAGAAAGATCTATTATCAACAACAAAGCATAGCATAGCTCTAAGTGCTGAAATGTGTAAGTCTTTTAATACAGCACCCAATATTGTATTATGCATATTTGGAGAACATAAATCTAGACTGACCCAAAACTGAATGTTAAATAACTTCAGAAATATTAATTATATTCACAAGTTCAGCATCAAGATGTCAAACAACCTTCCAAAGGACTCCACAGTACAGAGAGGTGCATTTAGCAATTTCAGAGCGCTCATTTCTATCAGTCATTTGTATCCTGTGGCTACATCAACAGTAAATCTCTTCAACACAAACAACCAAACCCTCAGTGTGTGCAAGAATATAATGGTAGTTACAGATCCCTTAGAATTAAGATGCCCAACATGAACACATTTAGCACTCAACAAATAATTTTTTAATGTCATTGATCCTGGATATTTTTTTAAAGCTACTTTCTGTTCCTTTGACAGATGTGCTATGCTGCATTTCATTACTTTCTCTCCTTACCTCGTTCTTCTTTTGTTTTAGATAAGTAATGAGGCCTTCGGAAAAGATTAAGTACTGGCAGGCAAAGCAATGGCCCAAACACAGTTTTAATTGGAACCTCGAATCCTGTGGAAAAAAAGAGAAATTAAACCATTAATAATTTAATTGTACTAGCAGACAGAGTAAGTTCATGTATCGTGTTTTAGGCAGCTTTTACCATATTTCCTTGTATTTGATTTCAACAGGTATACAATCTGTTATCAAATCATGGTAAAAATAAAATTATTACCACAACATTTTAGTGAGACATGCACAGCTGCTAAGAAGTGCTGATGCGAATGGTTCTCAGCTAAAGTAGTTCACTGACTACTAGTAATAAGTCAGAATGTACTTGATTAATCCTTAAATCCAAAAAATGGTGCTTCTGTAAAATCTAAACACTGTATAACATCCATTGCTGTGTAACATTCGTCGCATTGTTTTCTTAAGCTGCTACAACATGCTGTTTGCCCCATGAATGGCTGAGAGAGTACAACCATTATATAGCAGTATGACTCAAATGTAACTAAGACATTAGGCTAAACAATTCAAGCTTTGAGACAAAAGACAGTGAAAGGAATTTCATTTCTCTTGAGCTTCGCAAATGCTCTAAACATAAATAACTCCATAAAAGAAAACCATAAAAGCAATTTTTTCGAGAGGCAGAGGTTATATGTTGTAGTATTGGGCAAGCGGCCACCAAGTAACCAACAAAATAAAACAGCTCAGCATATGAGTAACACTTATTTCTGAAAATAAGACATTCTTGCATTAGTAACTTTTATTCAGACATGAAATACAAAAAATCCCAGATACATCACAGAACATCTATAAAATTTTTCTGAGAACTTCACTTTGTATCTTAAAAGACCATAGGCCCATATTCTTATACACAGCAAGTGGCATTGATACAATTATTTCAATAGACCAGCAGTAACTTCTACAAATAACTAATCTGACCATAGAGCTGAAATTTTCTAGGTTCTCAAAGCTGTATCAGGGAGGAGGCTGTGTTTCATTTTCTTACTTCATCGTTATTGTACAGCAAGTATATGTAAATTTAATTTGCGATTACAATTAAATTTATGTAGCATGACCTCAGTCACACTAGGCCAGTAGAATTCCATAGACATTTCGTAGTAGACAACTAGTTATCAATAAGTGTGTTCAATTACATACATTGCTGTTATTTAATGCAGTAAATATATCTAATGCCCATATAGAAGGTGGCATTTGGAACCGCTGTAAGACCATATATTTACAAAAGCTCCTCTCCTAATAATAGTTTGGATAGGTACTGAATTTATTTTTTACTGGTTGTTAATTGAGGGCTGCATGATGCTATGGGGGTTTTAAAGACTAAACCAATGCTTATGATTAGAATGGGAGGCAGTATTTTTTTATTAAACTTTCTTTTCTGCTGAACTGTTTCTCCGAACATTCCATCAGAAGCATTTCTTAGGACAAAGAGGGAATTTCTGACCAAAACGAGGATAAGACAGCAATGGAAAACCCAAGTTCACGTCTCTAGCCTGGCCAGCATTGGAGAAACCTTACAATCTTTCCCTAAACAACATTTTTGTTTCTGAATTCTACTCATGACCTAACCCACACAACTGTAAGCAACAGCAAAGCTTTGGTCCATAGTCAGATTATCTAGTCTGTAGTTTCCTTTCAAGAACTGATTAGCTAAAGGCACCACAGCGTGTACGTGACAGTCTGCTTGCAAAGCTGCTTGGGATGGAAGGCAGAGGCAGTTTCTTTGCATGGCATAGAGACTGTGCCAACAAAACCTGCAAGGTCAAGAATAGCTCCCTCTGCATCATACCCATCTGCCCTGTTATGTCCTCCCAGAAATCAGAAGCCAGGAGATGGCCGCACAGACACACAAAAAGCAGCTGCGCAAGAGCCATCGCAGCCCAAGCACGGCTGATGAAGCACGATTAATATCCTTTGCATTCAAGCAAATCTGAGCACAGTCATTTGTGCAAGTATCTGCATCCTACTCCCCAGTATTTCTAGTTGTTCTTGTGTTATTAAGATCTTTCCCACTGCCCAGGTATGTCCACCTTCCCTCAGCCTGGTCTGTAAGAGACAGATCTTATCGCTTTATTAGGTGCAAAGGCAGATGATACAGGTACTAGGTGAAGACTGGCATGAGTACTGGGAACGTATTTTAACTTCTGTAGAGCTGGAACCAAAGCAGAGGCAGCCTACACTGTCAGCTTCAAAGCAAAATCCTAACACATAATGACATAGTTGCAGATTTCCAATGTACCACAGACAGCAAGCAACTGATGCTTGACACCGACAATTCAGCCTTAGAAATTTTTAGAGGTTTATCAGACTGTGTTTTCTTCTGAAATTCAAAAATAAGCTTGAGGGGAAAACGGGCTATTCCTTCCTGAAAACAATTCTTGGTCCATCTATCACTCCTTCACTTACTTTTCCATCAAAAAGTAATTTTAAGTACAACTACTGGGCTTCTCTGTGTACATTTCAAAAAAGTCTTGCAAACTGCAAGCTCTCCGAGCTGCACTGCTCCTTTTAGCACAAAGAAACATTTAAGTCAGTCATTCAATACACAGCCATTCAAAGACATTACCAAAGTTTCACAGGAGGCAATTTTAGAGCCTGGTGTTCTAAATGAGACCCAGATACTAAATCCTTGCCTAATTTTTAAAATGTATTTATTTGCCTATGGAGCTATAAAAATAACAAATACAAAAGTAACAACCACCACAATAGCCATCATTACAGCTTTGTACCAAAGCCTACCAGAAACAAAAAAGGCAATATCTTCTCCTGAGCAGTGAAAGCAGGACAGAGTCGCTGTTAGGCCCTCTCTGGAAATATGCGAACCCTTGGGGAATTCAGATTTCATGCTGTATGAGACACAAGAACACTCTGGTTGGGATCCATGAGAACAATTATTGAAAAAAAATCAAACCTGTGGAATAGCTTGACTACAAATACACTAGTTGATGCTTCAGGCATAGAAAATTCAATAAAGTGGTGAAATATACAGTAAAACAAATCTCACAATGGTCTTCAAATTAATTCACATTCACAGAAATGTCATAAAGATAAGGGAACTAACTCTATCTGACTAACAAACCCAATATTTATTTAGAGAATAACTGCATTACTTGATTTATTGCCAGCATGTCCTTTACTGCTTTAGCTGTTGTTCTATAACCACCAAATTTTTCAGCATTTGAAAGAGGGCCACACCTCACCAAATCACAATTTACTATGATATTAAATTTCTTATAAGTTTACCTTACCATGATGAATATGTGCTTGGAATGGAACAAGAGAAGAAATGACGGCATCTCCTCCACAACATGTGTCTGTGTAAGAATGTACTTGAAAGAAAGAGCATGTGAGAGCTTGACATGTCCTTGGGGTATGTTTAAAAGCTCATGATGTAAAATGATTCAAAAAACACAGCTCTGACTTTCACCACCACTGGGGACAAGAGATCTTTCACTTAAGACATGTCAGTCATTCACGGGTGTAGATAAAATCATACAGAAGACATATTTCAAAAGCTGGTGATTTAGATACAAACCCCAAACTAGAGAGACCCTGTGGGTGACATAAAAATGCCACAAAGTTTAACTAGAGTTTCGTTTTTCACAATAACAGTAACCCCAAGCCTAAAAACATACCTACTTCATATTGATAACATTGAATGATAAAGAAAACTAAAAATTAGGAAAAAAATGCAGGAGAAGAGAGATAAAACCTCGTGTAGAATATGATTCTTTATTAAAGAATCAATCTTCTCCCCCAGGCTGTTTTCTATCTAATGCCACATCCGGGCCACGCTAACTCAGTTCTGTAGCAAAGGTCTGAGTTTATTCAAAATTGCTGAGATTTGTAACCCGGACTATTTTATGTTTTCTGTAATGCTGCCTTTTAAGTGGGTGTATTTCATTAAAGATATTCTTTCCTAAGCTTCAGACTCTTCCACTTCTGTGAACTCCCTTTACTTCCTTTTGGACAGCACTACAATTAGCCATCTATAGAGCTACAAAGCCAGCTGTAAGTCACACTATATAATATATACACATATAAACACAATTTACAAGTGCTCTCATCTCATCCAAAGTTATCTTCAACAAATTCTTTAAAAAAAGGAATAAGATTGACCTAAGTGTGAGACCATAGTATCTGGCTTGTGAAACGTCGTTAACAGCAGAACCGATGAAGTCTGGTTTAGAGTCTAATTTTTGCTTCTGGGTGGATGCTTTGGCATCCAAGAAGTTCAGGACAAAAGTTAAAACTTTTCCAATTGCAAACTCTGATCCTGTTTCTCTCCTGTGTGCAAGAGATAGTGTCTAATAAAGAGCATACTCGCACTGCAGCCTCAGTGGGAGCATACATAAACGCCATTGATAGGGGCTCAGGCACTGAACCCTTTAGGACGAGCAGTTTGCAGTTTCCTGTCTTTGAGACAGTTACCTCTCTGCGAAACATGTTTCAAAAGAGTTTCAAAAGTTACCAGGGGAAAAACAGGAAGGTATAAGGCACAAAGCTTGTTTCTGTAGCAAAAGAGACAAAAAAATATATTGCATCTTAGATATTTTCTGACTAGAATGAATAAACTAAAAGACCAATCAGAAAACTGCATTAAACTGCGTAGTGTGTCAGTATGTGCTTAGTTTTGAGAGTGAAGGCCTAACCCACCTAAGTTGAAGGAAGTTTAGATGTTGACTTTAGTGCAGTTTGAGTTCTGCCCTGGTTCTATAAGCCCAAATATTCAGAGGGTAGAACTGCACCAGCTTGGTGACACAGAGTATCAGTGGGACCCACAATTCTAAATCATTCAAACTCTTTGGAAAAAATCGACCGTTTAGAGATTCATGCCTGTTCTCTATGAAATTACTGAGAGGAAGAAGGAGACTGTTTCCCTTTCAGGGGAGAGGTGTGATGTCCAGGTTACTTAAGTGCTCACTCAACGCAAATGCAGTTTAGGTTATCAATACAGAGATACTATGAATGGATCACTTGTGCTGCTCCCCACGAGTAATTATGCATTAAGGCTTAAATTTGAATCAAAGGTCCCAGACGCTTTACCTTAATATTAAAAAAATAATCACCTTTTATAACAAATTCTACAATAGAATACGTGATATTACTTTTTCTCAGAATGATATTTACTGTTTCTCCAAGACATTTTCTAGCTTCCATTTAGCAGCTGCTACATTTTTTTTTGTGTTGAACTGTTCAAATAAATACAAAAGAAAGCAGAAGATTTGTCGCATGCTTCCTTTGGTATGTTTGTATCTTTTGAAATTAGCTATAACATTGCCTTTGTGTTAATAACAAGCCTATTAGTAACAGACTAAAGTGATTAAGAGATAGTCTTTTTGTCTTTATCAAGCACGGATGTCAGCTGAGACTCTACATAGTAGTTCAAATTGCGTTCTCCAGCATGGAGAGTGTCATAATTCTGACAAGCCTAAATATGCATGGCTTCCTGACAGAAATGAAAACTCCAAATACTGGCTTTCTCCAGATGAGGAAAGGTGTTTACAGACAAGCAATTTAACACTAATAAAGCAGTCACGGCTCTGAAGGCATTCTTCTAACCCACAAATTTTTGACTTCCTACACTCTTGTCGTCTCTCACATCCTCTCTCTTGAAAGGCCTTCCTTAATTTGTTCTGAAATCTTCTGTGCCCTGTTTTAACCCATAATAGGTCTTCAGAACTCAGTTTAAGGCACATTGTCACTGTGCTTAAGGATCTTTCCTCTCTCAGTGCCACACTATTAAGATTTTCTATTGATTTTCCAGCCTAGATCAAAACCCGCCTCTGTAGCCCTCGGAGCAGTCTTCAAATTCAGGATGCTTAATGCTGAACAAGCATAGGTTTTGCTTTTTGAACACCAATCCCTTTTCTGCTAACATATTAAAGGCTGACTGAAAGCCTTCTTCGTGGTGCTTTCATTAGTGCAGAAAAAGTGCTACTCTTTCCTCTTTCTGTTTGTGCTCTCTTCCCTGCAAAGTGCTTCTACCTTAGAAATATTTTCAATCTTATTACTATCAATAAATAAATTGCTTTCAATAATAACCATTTAATTTAAATTTTGCTTAGGCTGCTTCTGAAAAATAAATTTCCAACAAAGAAATGGATTTTATTAAGTAGTTATCCTGTTCTCTCTGTTATTTGCTGTTATGTCAATCTAAACACATAGTTATGCTAGTCCCTACCCAAAAGGTCACAGCAATACCATGTAATTACTTAGTTACGCTTCTAATTCATTTGTTGTTAGTTTTGTTCCTTTGAAATTTCCTCATTAAGTTATTGCAGGGAGCTGTGTTTGCACAGCAAAAGAGAAAAATACAAGCTCTTTATTGCATTCTTTTAATATCCCTTTTATCTTTAAACTAGCTAATTAGCATATTGATTACTAGATATAGTACTCACAATCCTGCAATTAACTGTGGGTACCACGTTCTACTGATTCAGTGTAATGCCGTTTGTACTTACATCATAGTAATATCTTCACTTAACTTTGCTCTGATATATCAAGTATTTAAATATTAAAACAACTAGTATTGTAACATATTTTATTAATGGTATCCAAGTGAACTTCTTTGTACTGTGTTAAAACTTTCCAGTCCTAACAAATAAATATACAAGGCTTATTAATTACCTAAGAAATGAAACCCTATTGGCCCCACATATTAAAAGCTTATTCCTTTCCTATTTTTACTGTCAAATCTTCTATTTGGCTTCTCTAAGCTTAACTGAACTGCATTTCTTGCTAACTTCAAAATTTCCCAAAAACTAAAACCTTTATACACCAGTAACAACTTTGAATGAGGAAAAAACCCCTTGTAAACCAAACGAACAAAAACACTCCCTGCTTTGACAGGGAATTACACCACGAAACCTACCCAGACTGAACTTGTACCCTTCTAAACCACATCACTGGAACATGAAAGCAAGGCAGCATTTTCCGTAAGAAAAAGAACCACGTGCATCTCCTGACTCAACAGCTGAAAACAAAGAAAATGTGTTCAAGCTTCCAACAACTGAGGTGTGCAAATATTCTGTGGTTCACCCCTGTGATACTGAAAATCAATGTACATATGTGGGTAGAGGGAAAACTACACAAAACCTCATACCGTCTGCTGGCGTTACCCTGCCAAAGAATGCCTCCATCAAGTTGCCCAACAGCAACTCCAGGGCCTGACTGGTGAGAAACCAGCCAATGCAGACACACAACATTTCTGGTCTGCTAATCAGGCCAGGCTGCCCATGACCTCCAGTGATTTTTGGAAAGTGCCTGCATAGTTGCTGCATCATTAGAATCTTTACAACCTGGAGAAAGGACCACCATTGTATGTTGTGAAACTCGGTGACTGTAATTCTGGTCAGCCTTGTCAGGAGCTGCGCAAAACAGAAGGCCAGAACAGCTATATCCTCACCCCAAACTGTGCCTTCCAAAATGGGCTCAGCTGGGAATGGGCATGCCAGCTGGGGTATTTCAGAACAAACTATCTCTGTAATACATTCATAATGGAACAAACTCTGGTTCACAGTGAAATAAAGATCTTTTGCTCTTGCGGGGTTAGTACACTACAGTTTGGTCCACAATGGTCAAAATACGTCAGACAATAAATATCTGATGACAATTTCAGTATAAGTGCATACACCCACCAAGTAAGATTCATCTACTGGAATGATGATGTTACGCTTTCTGTAGCTGAGCATTTTACAATACAAAGACTTCATTTAAATGCAACATTCAGGTAATGCCCTCATAAAACTACGGTAGCCAAGATCTCTATTTTCATACGAAATGAAAGGGACACAAATATTTATAGCACAAGTCCGATAGCCTGAATACAAAATGCGTATCTAAACAATTGTGTACTCCCTTCAGTAAGAATATTCCAAGACCAAGGGCTATACAGGGAACCACACTGAGAGACAGTGCTTCTACAACGCAATTGTTCTGACAGTTTCCAAAGCATAAAAAGCCCTGTTCCGTACGGCATGATTAGTGCCAGCCCAGTCTGCAGTACGGCTTTCCTTCCCCTGTCCTATAACTCTCCTCAAGTCCTCTGCACTTGGGCGAAACTCCAAAGCAATTTAAAAAATGAAAAGATAAATTACAGGCTGCCCATTTATCTTATTTCTATCTTTGCAATGGCCTATTGATATTAACAGGTGTTTATGAAGTCACATACACAAGATGACAGTATTTCAAGCTGGCTGTGGCCTTGGGGGAATGTACATAATGTACATTATATTTTTTATTTGAGAAACCTCGCAGACCTGGATATTTTCGATTCAGTTTCATATAGACATTGATGCACTGGGTGATTTACAGTGTGTATGCTTTGCATTTGTTTGAAATATGTCTGACATGTAGATATTTTTGAATTAGTGATCTAAAGATTTTTTTGATGATATAATTATGAGCTGGAGGCTGAATTTTTAGAATTGAATTTGGTGGTAGATTTGCAATTCAAAGAAGTTACTTAAATTAACAAAAATGCCCTAAAAGAACAGCTGTCTACCTGACTGATCCAAGAAAATGAACACTGAAAGTAAGCAGCTGCCCTGTAGAAGACTATGTAATAAAACTAATCACCCTTTGCATAATGTATTTATTTTCCCCTGTGCTTATTACAGCCTTGGTGAACCTTCAAAGCTATAAATATTTAAATGTAACTGACATCCCAGGCACATGAGTTCAAGTGAAAGTAGGATTTCAGTAGCCTGACTCCAGCAAATCCAGATCTCTTAAAGAAACAATTTCTGATCCTAACACTCCAAAACATTTTTTAAATTTTTTTTTGTTGTTATACCAGAAAAACCTTTTTAAAAGGATCTTTCTAGTGGAATCTGAATGGTCTCCAAACAATACAAGGCTCAGCATCTGGACAAAGGCTACAGTTCTACTAGCACCATCACAACAACATATTAGAGAGAGCAAAAGAACGGTACATATTTAAAGATACTCGGATAAATATCTCCAGGTGCTATACTTTATCATAGCTCCTCCAAAAGCAAGTTGCTAAAGTTAACCAAATAATGAGAATATCCAGTAGTTAAGATGTCTCAGTATGTCTTTTTCACTTCAAAAAGCTAGATGAAAGCATAGATAGAAGTAGGGGATGCCTCAAAGTAATTCCAGAGTTCAAACTCAGGGCTTAGCTTTAGGTGCAGGTATTTTCATAGCCATGAGGACTCTGCAGCCATGACTCAGATTAAGACAGCATACGGAGGCCTGGTTGGGAAAAACTATTGTGTGACAAATGAAATAAAGTATTTGAAAGTAAACTGATTTCCCTCTTATCGTGTCCATGCATGGAAGGATGGGGGATCCTTTCGTCTGGGCCTTTTTTTTCACTCCAGCAATTGTCAGTGGCTTCTACCATTGAAATACTCCCCAGACCATGCTGTTCTCTACCCCATTCCCCAAGCAGCGGATCCTACTGGGATAGTCCAAAGCCAATGCCAACAAGTTTAGTTATGGCCAAGGGAATAAAAGATAGCATTCAAAGCAAAACTAAGCCAACCATCCATGACTTGTCTCGCTTTGCAGCTATTAACCATACCTTGGTCTGACTTATGAGGAAATCCATTGTGTCCTGAAAGCCTCTTTTGCAGAGGATGATTTGGGATGCTGCCACCAGCACTGAAGCAACCAGACAGCTGTGACGACTTTGGATATGGTCTCTGCACTGAAGTACCACTTTACCGTTTCAACCATCCAAACAGCCCTTACTGTACGCAGGGTCCTCTCCTAAAAGCATTCCAGCTTCCTGGCTGCCGAGGTCCTGTCAGCCCTGCTGCCATACTGCACAATTTGCTGGATGAGTATGGTTTTTTGTTCTCAAGAATGGAACATGCTCTTCTCTCTCCAGGGGCTCAGTCTCACTCAGGAGCAAAGATGAGGCAAACAGGCCTGATACTCAGACATACCCTCCTAAGTGTAATGCACAGCCCCTACAGAGTCAACTGAACAATTGTGTCATTTGTCAGACTCAGCATTTTACTTGTATCCATATACAGGTCTTTACCAGAACTGCTCACAAACAGCTGCAGGATTCACGGGGCAGAAAGATCGTAATAAGCAAATATATAATATCTACTGTACTTGAATTACTAAACTGTACAGCTTTAATTTATGGTAATCTATTAAGGTGAAGATCTGCCTACTCTCACATCAGCCCATTACCTCTTTCAAATTCATCCATTATAAAGCAATTGTAGTTGTCACTTGTCCAGGCACACAGGAGGAGGAAGGGGCAAGGAACAGTCTTCCTTTGATTCTGCTGCGAGGGGGCTACTTTCAGACTAACTCTTATAAAAAGTGAGGAGAGTAAGTAGTGGTGTTTCAGTCAGTCAGCAGAGGTGGCAGACTGGAAAGGAGCGCAAAACGTACCTTACAACAGCTTTGCCCTTGAGGGCTCTACGGGACATTTGTCTTTTTGAGGCACGTATTTTCCCTTTACCCCTTCAAAAGCACGCTGAGAAGATCCAGCTCCCACCAAAGTCAAGAGAAGTCTTTCCACTGATTTTAATGAGAGCTGAAGATTGCAGTGTGGCCCTCAATGAGGCCAGTGTTTCTTTCTTTTTTTAAATTCAAAAATTCTCTTATACAGACTGGAAGGATATAAAGAAGATTAGTGACAATATTCTCACCTAGCTTAACCTAAAAAGAATACATTTCTTCCAAAAGCACACTCAGATGTACTACATGCTATGAATATTCAGTACAGCCTCCCCTACTAGCCATTCTTTATAAGGCTGTTTTTACCAAAAGCCATTTTGATGTGACATATAGAAAAGATAAGAATTTTTTACACAAAATAAGATTCACTAGAAATACTTTCTAATGAAATTTTTATACTCTGTAAGCTAGCCTGCCTACACTCCTTTGGCTCATCCTCCATTTGCTGCTACAATCCATGCCACTGTACAGCGCGTTAAAGAAGCACCAATACGGTCACCCTTGAGCTCTGTATATGAATGTGCTGTTACAAACAGGAGATGACCCAGGAATTTATCAAGAGTAAAACACGTAAATTGCATACCCTCACTGTGCCATCAAATTTGTTACACATTCTTTAATAACAAAAATAGATCTTAAAAGACCATTAATAAACAAGTACAAGCAAATGGAATTTTAAATAGCTCATGTTAATTGTGTTTATCTCAGTGTGAAGCCATATCAAAAAGCCTGCAGCAAATGTATTTTGTTAAAAGTACCACTTGCGCAGCAGGCATTGAACATTAGAAAGCAAGCTCATCATTAGTGGGCTACAACTGAAAATGCTACTAAAACTCAACTAAATTATTAATACGGTATCTTAAAAATGTGAGATGGAGAATTAAACCCCTTTTACACAGGACATGATTTTAATGCCACTTTTTCATCGTGTTCTTCTGTTAGTAATGTCCCAGCTTATATAATCTTACAGAGAACCAGAAGGCAGCCACGTGCCAACCTTGGTTTGCATTCTTCAGTGTGGGGAAATCTCCCACTGCTCTCCCCCTCTACTTCTGGGACTCCCGTATTTTACTTGTGTGCTTATCCAAAAGGAGTTGATAATTTTGCTTATTTTCTCAGGTTATTGAAGTATAAAAGATGAGATATTTTTATTTAAATCCACTGTGGTGTTTGGGATCCTTAGTATTTCTGCATCTAAGCCAGTTTTACACTGAGCTGACACTGAAAGAGGCAATAACACTCTTCCTTGCCAACTCACATCTGACTGAGGCTGGAGTCAGTTGGCTTATGAAATGAAACCTTGTGCTCTTTCAGGGTTATTTTTCCATTGGAGCAGCCACAGTTCCAGTACAGAAAAAAGGGAAGCACAAGGAGCACCAAGGCACAAGGTAGGAAGCAGGTGGTGATTTCAGGCAGTAATATGCCATTGAATCAGTTTCCTTCAACACGGTGTGAAATCACCAAATCTGCTGGTTTAAAGAAAAGACTGAAATGTGGAAAACACCAGTGTCTACTAGTAACTGTATATATGGAATATCTCAAAACAGGAAATGAGCTACATATTGTACAGTCTATTTAAAGTTTTGCTTGCTTTTGTAATTCATTCATAACTCCCAACATGAACAGGAAATACATCGAGACAATGCAACTTTTTTTCCTGTTGGTCTTTGAAATCTGACAGAGAATAAGAATGAGGAGAAATATAAGATCCCTTAGCAACACAGCTATGATCAGAAAATGTGTTGCTTTAAAACGTGAGCAGGCTCTCGCCTCAGCAGGCTACACTCTCAACCACCAGCTGCAAGGGTCAGCGCACACATTCATCTACCATGCTGCGGAAAGAACTTCTGGGGGTTTGAAGCTGACTTTGTTTTATTTTTTACTTCAGAAGTTTAGTCTCATTCTGCAGATTACTTTTAGCCACAAGACCATTCTGAAAAGACAATGGAAGCCCAAACGCACAATCCCACCCAACTGCCATAAAGGAAAAGAAGGTACCAAAGGTTACATGCTCTGACACCACCAAGGTTTACAAAGCTAAAGCTTTACAAAACAAACATTTTATTCAGAAGTATCTGTAACGCATTTGGTATTAGCTCCGAGTCCTTTCTGTAAAGTAGTTTGTTTCTAACTTCAGAGAGGATGGGATGAGATGAAATGAAACAACATGAGGAAACTCACATTTGTGAGAGCAGAGTAGAAAATGCCTTGCTATCAAACACAAATAGCTCGTTTACTTCCAGATGACTTGGGAAATAATGAGAGAGGGATAGAGTATCTAATACTGATGCATGCCTTCACTGTTGCCAGAGATCAAATGTGCTGTTCAGTGTGTCTTGGATGAAGGCGCTGTGACAGCCCAGCATGATTTTCTGCTGGTGGTCCTGAAGACTAGATCTAATACCAACGGAACGTTCTAGGAGTCCAGCAAACCTTCCTCAAGCTCAAGGTCATCTACTTAGTACAGGTGTCTTGGGGAGTAAAGGAATGTGCTCCTTCCCCAACTCCAGCATCTTACAGCCTGAAATGTTGCTCAGGCTGTTGTTTAAACATCAGTAGAAGGCACTCTATATGTCAGACATTCAAGGTTTGATGAAATACGGCAGGCTTCTAAACGTAAGCCAAAATTATCCTATAAACTTGAGTTTTTTCTAAATAAGCCTAAGAAAAAAAATGTTCAAAAAGAGCATAGTCTTCTACTCACTGTTCCAGCCAGCCTGTCACCTTGGCCCACAATGGATGCTCAGACAAGGACAACATACATGCACCACCATAAGCCAGGTAATAGCCCCCTTACAGCCCTCTTTCTGCTAAATGAAGCTTAAGGTCTTTCATTTTACTTATAAAATCTTAATGTCCAGGTTCCTGCCTATTTGAGGAATCACATTCTCCATAAAAATACAGTATTAAGGGAAGTATTCAAGCCTGAAAGCCCTTTCAGTTTAAGAGACTAATGCCAAGGTATTACCCATCACACAACTCCAGATCACAATGCGTTCCTTCTCTTTACTTCAGTAAAAAAACCCAGGTTTCTGGTGATACAAGACAACACTGTTTCCCTCAGAAAACGGGGAATGACGGCCAGCTACATTCAGCTGGAAGGATGAACAGCAGCTAGAAGAGCCAATTGAAAGAACAGAATTCAACTGGCAGGGAATTGTGTTATTTGACATTTTAGTCCAAAAATGAACTTAAATAAACAACTGAGCAGTTTCTCAACTAAGGCAGCTTCCAGAAAGTTCTCTGGACAATTTTCCCTGTGAGCTTTGACAAAGCCCAGATTTGCACTGAGCTGTCTACTTTTGTGGCAGCGATGTGGGACTCGCTCTGGGGAAGATCTACGAGGCAAACTGCCCCACGGCCAAGAAACCACATGTCCAGGCTCCTCTGGAAATCTGCACAGTCAAACCAAAATATTTGGAATTCAACAAATAGCATCTCCTATCTATCTCTAGCCAGCAACCCATTTTGTTTTCGTTGCTTAGGCTGAATTTCATAATTTCATATTTTTAATCATTTAACAAGATTTTTTTTCTAGTAACTTCAATTCTTCAGCAAGGTGTGCTCAGATTTTTAAAGTTTTTTTTAAAAAATAGAAATCCAAACAAATGTATGAAATTAAAATGAGGGAGAGGCAGCAGAGTGCACAAAACACTGACGGAATTGGAGAGTAAAGGAGACAGAGGTGAGTTTTCTTTGCCTAGCCCTTTCTCACAGCTTAACCAACTCCTAACATCAGTTACCATTCAAATGCTTCTCCCACTTTCACAGTCTACTCAGCCATAGAGCGAGCTATTAAGAAACACTAATTCTAGTTATTCTAAGCCCATTTTATTAAAAAAAAATAAAATTAAATGGGGTCTGTCATATCCATCTATCACTCTGCTATCCCCCCGACCCCCATTTTATACATGAATATCAGTATTTTTGACTACAATAAACTTTAAGTACTTCAGTTTTTCAGCCTTCTTTAGCAGCTTTATCAATCACTGACTTTTATAAGGAGGATTCCAAATGTTGATATAAATGTTGACAGATTAAACCAAGAATAAATAAAACTAGTACATTATGCAGCAAGGATGCAGCCAATGTTGTGTGAAATGAGGTGGTCTCTACTCTGAATCGGTTTAGGAGACTGAGCAACACGCAGTTATCGTTCTAAGCACAGTCAAGGCCCACTTAACATCATTATTAAGAAATACATAAATAAATCCCAATAAGACCAAGACTTTGCTGGGGAGACAGGTTAATTGTCCGTTTTTTGGGGATTTAGGGTCTATGTTTTTATCTTTAGAATGATTTGCAGAAGTACTTGGGTGAAAATGGAATGGTATTTTCATCAATGTTATCTCAAAAAGTACACATCACACTAAGGCTGAAGACCTTCAAGACATCTCTGTCCCACTTTTGAGTTCTTTGAAGCTTAACTTTGACAAAAGGGTGACTACAGACTATTCAACAGAGACAGCAACCTCAGCTGTGCTTACCTCTGTTGATATAACTAAGGTAGCCCAGATCACAACAGCACCAGTAGAGAACTGCAGGTTCTTTGGTAGCTGACAAATGACCGCACCTCACGGTCGACACGTGAGCAAGAAATGATATTTCATGACAGCAATTCAGCAGTCAGACTATTTATTCGCACTTCATGGAGTCCAATTTTCTTTCTCATTGTGCTAACTCAATGGCTCGTACAATGCTTTATGCCGTCTTGCAGCGTCAGATGGACTCCCCATGCTTTTGTGGGAATTGGCTGCAACAGGACAAAGTTTAAGTCTCTCCTTCAATTAACTGTTAAGCACAAAGAAGAAAATCACTACAGGTATTAGCTCTTTCAATACAGACATTCTTTTGCACTAATCAGCTTCTTTGTCATTTTGTTCATGATTAATATGGAGGTAGGGACTTTGTGTGTCACATCTGTCAAACAGTGTGGTTCTGACCTAGTTTGCTGCTATAATAAGGACAATATTCCATCTACAGAGCATTCCAATAAAAGTATTCCTTTTACACAATTTTTTGAAGGCAACAGTGACAGTCTTAAGTGAAAGGAAATATTTTTTTGGTAGAGAAAAGGATGGATATTTTAAAAAATCTCAACTTTGAGAAAATATCCCAAAGAGACATTATAAAAGCTAGATTAAATCACGATCTACCATAACTTTCCCAAACACTTACTTGCGTAAAACGGGTAGAAAAATCTAAAACTAGGCAGATACATGGACATTTTTTGACAGATTCATAACCTTATAGTTCCCAAAACTTTAATGTTCAATAACATTTCATTAGTATACTCCAGTGTATTTATTACTATGCATTATTAATACAGATATGTGCCTAGGAGATGTACAGTTTGTAATTATTTTTCCTTTCAAAACGTAATAGCTTCACACTGGGCTTGTTGCTGCTACAATATTTCATCTCTGAATGCTCCTTCAAACATTCTGGGGCTGTGACAGAAATTTGTATTTGAACAGAAAAGCTGTCAAGAAGGTGGTGTGGTGCTATCCATCACATTTTTAATCCTGACCATACTTAGATGTTAGTGAAACTATCTGTCCTGGACACTAAACAAAGACTAAAATTATGCCTTCTGTTCTTACACATCAAAGCTACAAAGTTAGACTGAATTCCATAGGCCTGTACTACACTCTATTAATTTCCTATTAGTTCTCAGCTATGCAAAATCCAGCCACAGTGTCACCGTGGTTTAGACATGCAACCTTGATTTCAGCAGCAAAAAATGGAGCCTGTCACTTCTCATAATTTTACAGAAGATTCTACAAATGTAAATCCTTTTTCATCCTATCATCCTTTAATGTCTTTAATGAGTTTGCTCACTAACAGTGAAGAATCTTAACTTCACATTCAGAAATATTAACAGTTACTATAACTTTAAGCATTTTAAGTAGCTGCTCAATTAAAGTGTAATTTCTACATTTATACTTAGTTTTAGAAAAAGCAGTGACATTTAGAGTTTTGGTTTTCTTTCTTTGCCCTTCCCTCCCATTTACATTTTACACTCCCAAGGAAAAAAAATTGCAGTTAAAAAGTGAACTAAAGATTCTAAAACAAAATCTTTAATCAGGAGCACATTATGTAGTATAATATGATTCCCTAGCAGTTAAAATCTAACATTTGTAAAAACAAATGGCACGCACTTGACAGGCAAATTACACATGGATTACCATTTGTTAAAATTTCATCACACAAAATAGTTTAACTGTTGTGGATATGAGCCAAGATCAGCCTGACAAGTACTTTACATGAAAGATTAGCATATTCTCTTCCAGAGGTTTATGCTTAATTTAGATGCATCGACTTTTTGCCACCATTGCTGACCTTTATGTCTAATCAAAGTCCCTTTGAATCCAAATCCCCAACCTTTTATCTCTCCTGACAGCTTTTAATTTGAAGGCTTGTAATAAAGTCTATTAAAATTCAAAATGTATCAGTGTTTAAAGCTTGGTTCACTTTGCTGGATTTTCAGATATGAAAATTCAAATGGGCTGATTACAGAGACTTCAAAATTTTCTTTTTAAGCTTTACACTAGGCTAAAAAAAGCCCTTTGGAAGGGGAAATCAATCTAGATTTTTAGTTATAATGCACAAAGATTACATATGTGGCATAACTATAAAAAAATGAGTATCTATAAGTAGCACTGTACACAGCCATTGGGTAAGTTAGGACTGCAGTTGCTTCTGTGATAGTCCCATACCTCTGGTTAATTTTATATTGCCATTTCATCCAAGGCAGCCAGAGTTTCCATATGAGACAGTACGAATTCAGTGCAACGGCCTCCAAGTAAACAGCCAGCGCTGGTGCCCACAGCCCTGCTATGCAGGGTGGTCACCCCAGTGCCCCATCCCACAGAGTGGCCTGCAGCCTGCTGGGCTGCCTGGTGCCAACGCCAAGCAGCATCTCCACAGCTAAAGGGCCCCTGAAGGAAAAGTCTTCCTCTGGGTCACCTGCAACTGTCAGTTCACAGAAGAATAAGGCAATCATCTATTCCATCTTAATTAATTACTTTAAAAATAGTAAGGTAATTGGGAACAAAATGTTACAAAACTGCCGAAACTTGTGATTTTTCTTTTTTTTCTTTTTTAAAACTTCCTCCTGTTCAAGTATGCTGTTGCTTCAGTTGGAATTTTTCTGTTCTCTCACAGCAGCGTATACAAATCCAAACATTATCTATCTGATTACCACACATAATCCTACTGTTTCATCAGGCAGGTACTATCATCAGAGAAGGAGCTGTAGATACAGAAACGGGATTAAAAAGTAGCCTAAACCAAGTTAACATTTCAAATTCTTTTAAGAAGAAATACATATCTGAAATCTGCAATGAAATGTGAACACAGGTGAGATTTCTTATATTTGCATGGGTATCAGTTACAGAATTTTGTAAAAAAAAAAACCTGTATACTGCTGTCCCTATAAAGAGCACAGGATAGTCCACAAGGACTCCGAGCTCCCTCCATACAGATCTCATGGCAAGATAAGGACTTCGTTTCCTTGTAGTTCAGAGAAAAAAAAAGTTCTAGCTTTTGGGATGAATGAAGTTAAATCCAGTCGGCAGCCAGCCACAAGTGGTGTTCTCCAGGGCTCAGTATTGGGGTCATCTCTGTTTAAAATCTTTCTCAATGATCTGGATGAGGGGACCGAGCGCACGCTCAGTAAGTTTGCAGATGACACCAAGTTGGGTGAGGGTGTCGATCTCAATGATACTGTGGTTTAATCCTTTACAGCTGCTTTTAGTCTTTTACAAAAAGGCAAACATTCTCACATCTATTTAACTTCTTCTCTAATTCCAGCTCAGCAAATTGTGCATCACCCTCACCTCATGGAAGTAAAATGCCAGATGAAGCAAGGAACTTCTGAAACATAGGATCTAGGATACCAGTTCCAAGGATACATTGGAGAACCCAGAAAGGTTATTTGCAAAATTAGTCTAGATAAATATACAAAAGAGGAATGTCTGCACTCATTTCTTAGTACTGAAATCACTAGGAGGCTGCAGGTGCAAGTGTAGCTAGGCAGCAGCAATGGACATTTGTCTTTCTTTTATTTCCTCCTGTTGTTCATTTCACACATTCCTCTTTATGACTTCCTCCCTTCCAGAGGCTGAGAACTAAAATAAGCTGAACATCTTCCATTGCTTCAGCTGCTTTCAAAATACTCCAGCCAGATGTTCCTTGTGTCCCACTGCCATTTTCTGGCACTCCAGTGGAGCATGTTGTAAATGCACTCAATGTCACCCCAAAGTCAGAACCAGCTGAGCTGTTTCTTCCCGAAACAGTTGTATCATCCACAGAATTTAACAAGTACAAATGCTTTATATATCTTACTTATTTCTTGAAAGTAGTGTTGTTTTGGCCTCATTAAAGACTTATTTATACCCACAGTGAATGCGTCATTAACCGAGAACCTATGCACTTTACCCTACATCCTTGACCAACAACATGAAAGTGAGAACTTCTCTGATCTTGAAACAAGCTTTAGAGTTTCTCTTACTCTAGGGTTTCATTAAATAAAGTTTGTATTTTAAACAGGTTTTCCTTATAATCCTCCCTCTTTATTTATAGAGCTATTAAAACATTATTTTCTTTTTCCTGTTAACAATAGTTGTGCCTGGTCTTGATAGATAGAAGTCTTCTTATATTTCAGTCTTTAAGTATTCTATTTTAAAGCACGTAAAGATTTAAACATCATTGTACCTACAGATAAATAAGCAAATAAATAAAAGTCGAACTTTAAATTGCAAAGAATTATATCTATTAAAAAAATCAATAAATATGATCACCCTAACCAAAGAAAAGAGCTTAATAAATAATGCATGTATACGCTTAGATACTGTGGCAACAGAAAATCTCTCAAATCTATCAGTAGTTTATACATCTACAGAGATGTAGAATTCCTCAAATGCTTAAAAAGGAAAAAAAAAAAAAAACCACAACAAAAAAACTTGCAAAAACCCCCAAAAACCAATTCTGCAGCACTGGAGTAAGGCTTTGCCAGAGTTTAAGGAGATGTTCAAAACACCACCAACATAAGCTCAATATCTACAGCTGTCAAACACTCATTGGGTTTTACAAATTACTAATCAGCCTATTTGACCTGAATTTCCTGGGTTATTTGCAAGCACTTATGCAAAACTCTTCACTGCATTCTGTAGACAGAAAGAAGAAAAATGGGACAAGCAGATGAGACAAGTTGGACATCATCATAATTTGAGGAAGGCATCATTCCTCTGACACATTTCTCCTCTGTTTTATCACGTTTTTTGTCAATGTTTGTGCATTAACAACACAAGAAAGCCCTACTGCTGATTCTCGCTGCAATTTTAAATCAGCTTGTGTATCTGTTTACACAGATACATGTGCAAAACATTGCTGCCTGAGTGGCCAGATGGACTCCTATTAGCAAGCTCTTCCTGCGCCAAGGAGAAGGAGCACCTCCAACCTGTGCTGCATCAGGCAAGAGGCGAAGTTCAGTGCTAAAGTAGTTATTCTTCCTGTTTTTTTTCCTTTGCACATATTTTGTATGCATTTGTCACTTGATTTAGGAGACAGTTTATTTTCCAAAGTTAGAAGGCACATAATTGCTCATTAAAACTAATTACACAGATTCTAGTTTTAAAGTTCATCCCTATGAAGAGAAAGAAAAGCGGCCAGTATTGTCTGCTGGTTTCTTACACTGTGCAAAAAAAAAAAATTAGACAGAGTTTTGATCAAGTGTGCTAAATGATTTAAAGAATAAACTTTAGTCCTTTCAGGTCAGAAGGACGATGTTTCAGAAAACAACAAATTCTAAGAGCAATCTGTAAAATATAAAGTCTTTGGAGACTTCAGCTCCAGTTGTTAGCACAGACAGACTGAATTTGCTTCCAGGGACCCATGTTAATATTTTTCCTTTTCACTGTTCTCTGCAAGAAAAAAAAAAAAGCTGCCTTGCATACACTGCTCAGCCATTGCTTTGAGAAGAACTGGAAGAATTGCTTTCAAAAATTTTTTAATGTTCTTTATCTGGTTGTATGCAATTGCTAGTCAAGGGATAAGTTAATTTTCATACCAGCCCTGGGTAGAAGAAATCGCTATATTATTCCTATTTTATGGATGAGGCACAATAAGCACCAGGTAAACAAAAAGTCTGTTCATTTTAGATGCAGAATTTGAGAATGTTGGACCTCATTGTTTACATAATAGTATTTTCTGTTACAGCTCTTTATGTTTTCAAAGCAGAGCTCCCCATGCACTACAAGGTGTCAGTGCTCAGCCTTTCTGGAAATCAGACCCTGATTATTGAGTTAGACAGCAACAAAATTAAAAACAGACAGTTGGTGACTACCTGCGAAACCCTTTTTTCCTTGTGTGACACAAGAGCTTTGTGGCAGAGGCCAGAGAACCCAGTTCTCCAGCAAAGCCTTCAGCTGCCTTACACGAGACTTTCTTTTCCTCGGTCGTCTGCATCATTCCCTTCACATTCTCCATCTTCTGTAACCAACAATTTGGGGACAACACAGAGAAGATACACCTGTGCGATACCACCTATTCCAGAGTAACCTTACCACTTCTATTCAGGCAGCTTTGCAAATATGGGTGTTAGCCGTCCTGCCCACGATTCCCATCTAGGAGTACTCACACCCTACCTCTGATGGAAAAAGGAAGAGTGATCTCACTGGATTATTGTCGTTGTTTTGATACAGAAGGTAGTTCAGTTCTCTAAGGGATGCCAGAAATAACAAGTTCATAAATGTACATGAAGATAATCTTCTGATTCTGAAAGTACGACCAAAAATTTCAAACACATTTCAGAATAAAACTTAAAGATCTGCAATATGCCGCCAGTCTAAGCAAAAATGACATCAGTATAATTATCCATACTTTAGGGAGATATTATCATTTTAGCTAATTAAGTCAAAATGTCAATGAAGACAAAGGAAACTGAACCTTTTTTTAATGCAAGCTCCAGAATCTCAGGGGATAATTTCAAAAGCTCAAATGCAATATCCAGTGGAATATTCAGCATGGTTACAGACAGAATGTTTACTATTCAAAGCAGACAGATAATTTTCCATAAAAAGCTGGTTTATGTAAAAGACTAATCAAAATATTCATTTCCTGTTTGTAACTCAACTTGAGCCCACATCATTTAAACTACAAAGCCATAAAATATGTCCAATGGTTAAGCAGCAATAAAATACTTCACGAGCTAAATAATACTTTCTAATGCCACTGCTTCTGATTTGCATTGTGGGGGAAAAACACTCAACCAAAACCCCACACCACAACTTGGATGCAATTCTCAGCTGAAACATTGCTTCTCTGCCAGGAGAAAGCAGCTGTAGAGTTGTCTTGCACAGTCTACTGGGTATTCCGGAAGATGACAGAGACATACAACAGTGCTTCCTTGCCTTTCTGGGTGGGAGCTAGAGATGGGGAGTACAAGCTCTAGTAAAAGTCAGCTGGGGCAAACATTAGAAAATTATCCTTGGGATCTCATATCTGTAGAACTGAGATGTGAGAATTTTAAACCAGAGCACACAAGTGCAAACTACTTGGTTCCCAAAAGCCATGCCTTACTAACAGCGGTAGATCTGTCTATGGAGAATATCTACATGCTGGGGAAGATTTTCCAGGAGCCCTACACTTGAAATAATGTTTCCTACTTGTGAACACTCAGATAACAAAGTAGTACCAGAACAAGAAGTGAACTTCTATTCTCAATTTAGCTCTCTATAATAAAAGGTTTAGAAGGCACCTAAACCCAGTCTCCATCTGCCAGCCTTTAATTAACAGCAAAAAGCATATAAAAAAAGCCCTTGGAACGTACACGCAGGAGGCACAATGCGCTATATCTGAGACGCTATTAAAATAACGAAGGCAAAACCTGATGAGATTCTATGTATATTGTAAGAGATGTCTTTTGTCAGTGTTGGAGACTATTTTACAGAAAAGAGCTTTTCAGCTTTTCACTACTGGTTTGAGGCTTTGCCAACTCAAGAGTCTGCACCACCTTTTTTTGAAATAGGACTTGGAATGACCACTGGGAGTAAGGTCTGCAAAAAGAGCTAATTGTCTAATTTATCTGCAGAAGCCTTTCAGGAGACCAAAAAATAATAATAGTACTACGTATTAAAGCATTTGATTTTATTATCTCTAGTCCACAGGTTTTTAAGTGGACAATGCTGTCACAAGTAACACAAGGACCTGGAGCAATGATCTAAAATTCTAAAAAACACAGAAGTTTGAATTTCCAGAATAATCAAATCCCACTGGAAACTGAAATCAAGTTATTGGCTTGGCCTTCTTTAGCAAATCCTTTGTTAGGTCTTGAAAAGCAGCTTTTACTTTCACCACATTAAAAACACCACCTGATTATCTACCGAATGGATTCCCTTACATTCCTGATTATGGCAACTCTGTGCCATGGGGCAGGGATGGATTAGTTCAGCGTGAGCTAAATCCATAGTCGTAATGGCTAAAGAGGACACTCCAGAGACACCCATGGGAATTTACTGGTGCGGGTTGGTCTAAACTAGGTTATTGGCTTGTACTACAGCAGACAGTTATGCCAGAGGATATCTTCATGGAGAATTTGTGTTGATGGTTTTCCCAAGCTGATTGTAAGGAAGAGGTCAAATTATTCTCCTTCAACATTTACACCGCATTTCTCACCATCCAACTTTGGCTCACATACAAATACGAGGCTCTTTAGCGCAACCTCCAGGAGCAAGAAAAGCTCTCTGTTCCTTTTGCATGACTCTGGAAATGAGAAAGAAAGTTTTCTCAAAGGATGTAGGTCATAGCTATGTCCCCTACCATCTGGTCCTTGAAATCCAGTAAAGGAGGCTGAATATATTGCATTCCAGCAATCTCCATTGACAGACAGTCCCTCAAGGATTGCAACTAACTTGTAAAGTTTAGAACAACCTCCAAACTTCTTTAAGCACCACTGGAGCTACAGAAGTCTCATACAGGCTGGCTGAGTAGGAAACTATAACCATCTCCTCCATCTGCTTCCCCTTTTACTAGAGCTAATCTGTGCGTATTTGCATTCAGAAACCATTCATACCTGAAACTCGACTATTTTTTCAGGTAATCCTCTTAATCAGCAACAGAGCATTTATATATTTAATTCTAGCCTACATTTGATGGTGGTTAATACTTTAATTAGCTATTTACACACGGTAAAAATTACAGAAGTAATTAAGGATATTCAGATTAATTAAAAGCATTAGGCAGTATTAAAAGTGAGAGAACAGATTTTAATTAAATCTTTCAAGTATTTTTTTAGAATATCTTCTGTTGAGAAATAAACTACAGTAACACAATTATATCTGAATCAGATAGCTTTGCACTATCATCACCATAATGTTTAAAACAAAAGCCAAAAGCACTGCGTGCACATTTTTTCTACTGTTTATTAAAAATCCTATCCATACGTATTAACTTTCTCTTCTTTCCATCTACTTGTTTCACCAATACTGATACAGAATGACTGGTAGTAAACTGAATTGATTGAAATGTTGTCTTAGTCTTGTTGTAGCTTCTTTATGGTCTCCTAAAACATTTGATAGAAATATCTTTTAGCCTGTCTATTTAAAGATCCCTCCTTTATTTACTTAAAACTAAGCTTAATCCAGAGGACTGCAGATATCCTGTGGATTCCAGCACCACTGTTCAGACACTCTTTAGGCAAATCGTGCCATCATGAATGTGTTACTGCGTATATGGGTCCCAAGCTTGTATTTGTAGCTGGGGTAGTACCGAGATGACCGTGCAGCAGCTGCACTTTGCCAGCTGCTCTCTGGGGAATCCACAGCACGGTGCTCCACTGCCCAGCGCAGACCTGCCGAGGCTGCCAGCCTTCTACACTGAATCATCACTTGTGGGCTGAAAAAAAATCACGTGAAACACACGAAAACACTGAGGTGAAATATCAGTTTTGTGATTATTACACATACAGACTGTGTCCCAAAGTATGAAACCTGCTTAGTAATGGTGGACTGAAATAACCAAGAGGAAAAAGCAAGAGGCTAAGACTTGGATCCCAGAATAAGAAAAGTGAAAGACTAGCAGATACCAGAAAACCTGGCATCATGGTTGGCGAACACCACCTCCCCTAACATAATTCCCCTGCAGTTTCTTTGGTTAAATTACCAGGAATAATATATAATACTATACATATTATATAATATTATAAAGTAAATATCACAAGGTGATTTAGGTCAAGCAGTTTAGGATGTTGGAGCATACTGAGAAGCAGAGAGTGCAACTATTTACACTCAGGCTGTCAACACAATGCATGCTACTAAGTCATATAGCTCATTCAAAACATCGTGATGAAAGCTGAAAGACTTTTATATTTGGTGTTCCTGCTGTACATAATCAAGCCAGAGTAAGATATTTAAGTTTTTACTCACAAATGAATCATCTACATGAATGCTGGTGCTGTTTGTTCCATTCCCATATGTTCCAGCATACTATTTTGTCCTACTTTTGTGTGTGTACAAAATTAGAATAGTAAGTTGCATCAATTTTAATCTTTAAATTTGTTTTATTTACAACCTCTAAAGTTCCTTGATTATTTCTAGTAGCATTTGCATCAATGTATGCTTAAATTATTCATGACATTTCAGTTATATCGTTGGGTGCTTCAAAGTAAAACTCAAAGTAACTTTTCTTTCCTGAGAACAAAGATGTACTTTCCTTGCTCTCAAGCAGAAATTCATAGGAAGATGAAAGAAATGCCACGAATTGTTAATAAACAAATTTGTGGCTTAAATTATAAACAGAAATATGAAAATATTCCCAGTAGAAATAGAAAACTATCTCTAAAAAATGCCTCCAAAAACCAATTAAGCCTATCCAATTAGGATATTTGATTTATCTAGGTCAGGCCTCAAGAAATTTTTTGCTGCCTAAGTAGCATCTGAATCACATGCTCCTCACTGTGTGGGACATGCCACTGGAGAAAGTCATACGGCCACCAGCCAGGTGCGGAGGAGCAAAGAGCCACTTGGAGACCAGCTGGGTGCTGCAGAGGAGCTGCTGGCACAACACAGAGCCCCAACAGACGAAGGGATGCTGCTTAGGGCTGTGCCCCCGTCCGCTTCAGCCCCAGGGCTCAGGCCCGAGGGATCTGCGGGGGTTCAACAAAGCAGGAGATGGGGCAAGTGCAGGGACTGCAACCCCCTTTCATGTCCCTGCTGTCTTCCTCCCTCTGACAGACAGATACATTCTTTTCCTTCAATATATGTAAAGCAAGTGAAACTATGTAAAAGCACATGACAACAGTATTTGCATGCATTTCTGCTTTTTGAAAGATGGGAAAGTGAAATTGTAATTCTTCACCCTTAAATTGCTGGAAAATATAAAGCAGGTATCAGAACCCTTCAGATTTCATTAACCATAAGCTTATTTTCACTTTCTGACATTAAGACAAACATCGTATTTGTACATCACAATGGAAGAGCAGAACATTATGAAACTTCTCATTCAAAGCCTTCAACTGATACTCTAAATCAAAAGCTTTTTTTCTTTCAGTAAATATATATAATGACAATTTCTAGTGAATGTAAGCAATTATATTTATGAAGGAGACACAACCTCACATTAAATAAATCAAATACTCAATGTAACATAATGAAATTGGTGGTAACTTTTATTTCATATGGCTCAGGTGAGTTATTCCTCAAAAAAAACCAATACAACAAACCACAGACTTATTTCTGATAGTAACTTATCTTCCTCAGAAGGTTTCCTCAAGTGTATGGTTAAACATATTTATGTTTTCACAACACATTTATGATTTCACACAAAATCATGTGAAATGTGAAGTTTCATATGGCTTTGAATCACAACCAAGTGCAAGTATGTAAAAGGCTGCCAATATTTGCCTGAAACTCCACATTGTGACAATAGCAGTTGATCCTGACATGCAAGTGATAAACAGGTCACAACCACTTACTGAAATAGGTGGTTTCTTATTTCACCAAGAGAAAACAGAAAAATACGGTTAAAAAAAAAGTTTGGACTGAGCAGCCTTCCTTGAAGAACGATTTCATTGAAGGGTTGAAAAAAGGCAGCAAACTATTTCCCTTACCATCAGCTTTTGCACTAGAAAGCTAAGCAGCAGCAGTTTCTAATTAAAATTCTGATAAAAAAATAAATGGTCTGCTTTCAGGATGCGTCATCCCCCTTCCTTCTCCTGTATTGAGTCTCACTAAGAGGTAATGTCATAACACAGAATTTATGGAAGCGAAGAATAACCCAAGGGACTGGCGACATGACCCGAACATCGGCCGTACAGGACACTGTGGACACGAGGCATGCTAACTACAGCTCCGATAAAGGACCCCCGGAGTAGATCCAAACCAATTTCTTTAATTCAGCCAAAGACTTCAGCAGTTCTGCAAGAGGAAGGCTTAAGGGAAGACAAGGCAAGACAGACAAAGGATTACAGTAAGATATTTTTGCTTTTCCCTTTCTTGTTTGCCATCTTTAAACTTACCAAGAGAAGAAAAGAATCATCAGGGAGGAAATATTCTTTTTAGTGATATTTCCATTAGCCAAAGTGTGACTGATATTATCATCATCTGCCACATTGACAAGAGTGGGTGAAAGTCTTAGAAAGAAAACACATTTTAACATTTACAAATATTTACTTTCTTTATGGTAATAGAAACAAGGAAGGGATGCAGTGAAAACATATGTTAAGTTGTTAAAACTGTTCAGGCTTAGAGAGATACTGAATCTTGGCAGGTGCACACAGATATCTTAAAAAATAACTATTATACTGTGCTAAAGATCTTGAAGAAATGGTCAGTAAAGAGAGGGACATCTGCTAGGCATTATCTGAATAGAAATAAATGACCAATGATGTAAAGCTAAGGCGACAGATGGTCCACACTTCACAAGCCAGCCTGAGATGCAGAATGAGCTCAAGCAGTTCTTCAGGCCTAGACTGGTAGAATGGCACAGCAGGAAGATACTTGCATTTGCCTGAAACGTTTTGATATTTCCTTTATAAATCTCTTGCATTTTCTTACAGTGATGTCTGTAATCCTAACACTTTTATTTGATTCCAATATAATTAGAAGATGCCAAAGAAATATTAAAAGGCTACAATATAACCAAAGGAAAAAGGTGAGATGGGGAACAAATTTAGTTCTTAAACTACATATCATGAGAGTGAAAATGTCCGATACAAGCAAACTAGCAAATTAGAACTGTACTAGTGGGAAAAATAAAGTTTAGATTTTAAAATGTAGAGAGTGGAAGAATTTTAAAAAGCAGTATATTAACATTTCTTTCTTAAGATGCCGTTCAAGGATACTGTTCCAATCTTAAAGATCAGTAAATTAAAATTTACTTCAATAAGCACGCTCTTGTAGCTACATTAGAGACTTACTCACAAGGTAACATATAACTTCAGAGATGAAAACTGCCAACCTAGTTAAATTTTATTAAGGCAGTCACATTCTTTAGATACGATCACACTGCAAGCATTGCCAATTAAAATTAGATCATTTGACCTTCATTGGAGCAAAAACCTCCTTCATTTAGCTAGAACAAAACTTAAAAATTATTTAGATATCTATACACAGAAGGAAGACAAAGGTTTAGTTATACTTCATAGTTCAAATAGCCATTATTCTTTGTGCTCTTCAAGATCTTGAACCAAAATGTAGAAAGTCAGGAAGGTTTTCTAAAGCAATTAATGAGAAGGGAAGCATCCCATTGCCTAAAAATTAAGATTTTCTCATGGCCTGCAAGTAAGTCAGAGTTGAGGTTCAATCTTGACCAACAAAACGTTAAAATTTATCCACATTAGTATTTGGGATATCATATTTATTTTCCAATCTTAGCTTTTGCAGCAAATTGTGTACGGCAACCACTAAGCAATCCCAAGAAATAAACATTTGATTTCAGATCTTTTGTTCCTGAACTCTGGCTTGTGTGAAAAGACTTGCGAGAGAAAATTCTGCAAAACTAAGCAACATCTTATAACAACTTCTTATGACAAAGAGCTACATTAATTGGAATATTATTCTGGAAACATGCAGCACTGACTGTTAGCGCTGTTTCTTGGTACATGGGTAGACCAGAGAGCTCACAGACACTCACACCAAAAAAGCTTTAGTGACATATATTAAATGACTAGTTCTTCTCTTTTTCTCTGTAATGTTTTAGTATCTATCTTCTTTCTGCCGCACTAAAAGGACTTCATTATAAAGCTGAGAAACCATTTCTTTTGTTGTCAAGATAAATATTGATCAAATCAGCAAAATAAAAGCCTTGGGTTTTCAGACATATCAATTTGACTCTAGTTGCACTGTATTAGGCACTGCATGAACATATATATTACAATGCATCTTCTGTTCATATATTCACAAAATAACTCACTAGGCATTTGACACACTCCGTACTAATAACATCAATATTTCAGGTATTTTTAAGGATTCTTCCTAGAGAAAAAGTAGAGTATTCCTAGAGAAAAAGTAGAGTAGAGAATAGCAGCGGCAAATGACCTTTGATATGCATGTGTGTGCATTTATATACTACTCGCTGTCAAGACAAGAAAGCTGATCCCACATCAAAAGCATTCCCAGATTGTTTGGGGGGCGGG
>Ga0065711_1001027_pt1 | contig 49865 bp, 22 predicted proteins | sample Hoacrofraction12_FD_59098 | JGI IMG/M metagenome (GOLD analysis project Ga0065711, IMG submission 59098) | Hoatzin crop microbial communities from Cojedes, Venezuela - Epithelial fraction 12 v2 (version 2) | ecosystem: Host-associated > Birds > Digestive system > Esophagus > Crop | place... | reverse complement strand
GGGGGAAGGCGGGGGAGGGGGGTGCGGTGTGAATGTGCTGCGGGCTGGACTTTGCAAAGGTGCCGAAGGAGGTGGGGGGAGCATTTGGCGGCGGAGGCCACGGTTGTGCCTTGTTGCGAAGGGAGGGTGTAAGCGATGCTGGGCTGCACCGCCGCGCCGTGCCAGTTCCCAGGCGGCATGTGCGTGCCCGCGTCCCTCCCGCCTTCCCCCGCCGGGAGGCAGAGGGCGACGGGGCGCCCGCGACAGAGGGGAGCCGGCAGCGGTCGAGCTGGCTGCGGCAAAAAATTGCGGTAGTGCCTGCACTCCTGGCAGGGCTCGCCGACCCGCCGCCAGTCACGAGCAGCGCAGGCGGTTTTCCCCCCTCAGCGCCGGCCGGGGCCCCGGGGCCGGGCAAGAAGGGGGGACTCGAGCGTGGACGAGGCAGGGATACGGAGGGAAGAAGCCTGGGAGGGGGAGGGAGATGGAGCGATGGGGGCTCGGGGGCATAGGGCCCCCCCCCGCGGGCTCGCTCGCCGCGGCCGGGGTTGGGAGCCTGCGGGGATCACCAGCGGCTGCTTCGCTCCCTCTTCTCCCCGCGGTCACTCTCCGCGGCCTCCTTGACCCCTTCAGCCATCCCTTCCCTTCTTCCTTCCTTGCCTCCTCTCGGCTGTCCCTCCCCCTCTTGTCCTTCTGTCCTCCCCCATCCCTCCTCTGTCCTCCCTTGCAGATCCCCCGGCGCATCCTCCGCTCCTTGCGGCTCCCTCCAGCCCTATTCTCCTCCCTCCAGCTGGCTTCTGCTTTCTCCACTTCCATCCTGACTCCCTCCTGCCAACTCGGTGGCTTCCCACAGCAGGAAATGATAGGGACAAGTTGGGAAATAGGGGGAATGAGGAGGGTGGAGGGAGCAACGTATTGATAATTGACTGATTTGTTTTTTTTAAAAAAAAAGCTACCATCTAACTCAGAGGAAACGCTGTGGCTCCAGTTCTTCTGCGTAAAAAATGGCAGCCCAGCTGGTCTGACTATATGTGAAGGGTTCTTGAAAGCCACCTCTGTATCAGTGCAGGGATAAGAGCGAATTACATAATTTTTTAGTTTTTAAAAAAGTTCTTCTCATGTGTCAGTAGTGTGAGGCTGGTGAACTGTGACTTTGTTTTGCCCTGCAAGTTACGGTATTTTTGTTAATCCTGGGGATGGGGCTGTATGCCTGTGCGTGATTCTTCCGTATCGGTGTGCTTCCATTGGTCACCCAGAGCTGATCCTTCTTGTTTTGTGGATAGTTCATTGTATTTCTGCGATCATTTTACCACCTACTTATTTAAACTAGGTGTAATAAGTGACAGAAAACAATGTGTGTGCATGCCTATGTATCCCTTGAGTGAATCTCACTGTTATTGTACATCTGATAATCTGTATGTGTTGATGCTATAGATGCATAGACTGAGTATCGAAATTGCTTTTTATGTCTGCATCTTCATCCTGTCTATATTACGATATCCCAACCCAGAAGTTTGGGCATGCATAACATCAGCATTTGTGTTTAATATCCCTGAAATACACAGCAACATATGAGCAGTGCAGGATTGAGGCGAGTAAATATGCATACAATTGGAATCTACTTTGGTTATTTTAATTTGTTAGTTATGCATATTTGGCATGTACAAGAGAGAGAAATGTGTTTGACAGACCTCAGAGTTATTTGTCTATAGAGATTTCCATTCCGTGTTTTAAATCATTCTCACTCCCGTGTATTTGTTTGGTTGTTAAAATCTTTCACATTATTTTAAATTCAGTGCTTGTAGTTTATCTATAATCCTTGGCAGGTACAGTAGCTCAGTGAAATACTATTTTTAATCCAAATGATGTTTTGGAACAATGACAACTGAAAAATGTTTTCTTTTTTCTTTCCTTCTCTCTTCTTCAGATTCTTTGTCTTTGTTCAGGAGCCTAAGGTTGCTTGCTGATCACAAGAAGATGTTTCTGTGGCTCTTTCTGGTTCTGTCATCTCCAGTTTCTTCTACAACTGCAGATGCTGATATATCTGTGGAAATTTGCAATGTTTGCTCCTGTGTGTCAGTTGAGAATGTACTCTATGTCAACTGTGAGAAGGTTGCAGTCTACAGACCAAATCAGCTTAAACCACCATGGTCTAATTTTTACCACCTCAACTTTCAAAACAACCTGCTAATTATTCTATATCCAAATACATTTCTTAATTTTACACATGCAGTGTCCTTGCAACTGGGTAATAATAAGTTACAGAACATTGAGGGAGGGGCCTTTATGGGTCTTAGTGCATTAAAACAGTTGCACTTGAACAACAATGAATTAAAGATTCTCCGAGCTGACACTTTCCTTGGCATAGAGAACTTGGAGTATCTCCAAGCTGACTACAATTTAATTAAGTTTATTGAACGGGGAGCCTTCAATAAGCTTCACAAGTTGAAAGTCCTGATCCTTAATGACAATCTGATTTCATTTCTTCCTGATAACATTTTTCGGTTTGCTTCTCTAACCCATCTGGATATACGAGGGAATCGAATACAGAAACTTCCATACATTGGAGTTCTGGAACACATTGGGCGAATTGTCGAATTGCAGCTGGAAGATAACCCCTGGAATTGTACTTGTGATTTGTTGCCTTTGAAAGCGTGGCTGGAGAACATGCCCTACAACATCTACATTGGAGAAGCTATCTGTGAAACACCCAGTGACTTGTATGGAAGACTGCTGAAAGAAACGAACAAGCAAGAGCTGTGCTCCATGGGGACAGGGAGTGATTTTGACGTGCGCATTCTACCTCCCTCACAGCTGGAGCCCGGTTACAGCACACCAAACGGCCACACCACTCAAATGTCAGTACACAGATTAGTCACAAAGCCGCCAAAGACTACAAATCCTTCTAAGATCTCGGGGATAGTAGCAGGCAAAGCACTGTCTAATCGCAATCTCAGTCAAATCGTATCTTACCAGACCAGGGTGCCTCCTTTAACTCCTTGTCCAGTCCCCTGTGTTTGCAAAACGCATCCTTCAGATTTGGGATTAAGTGTAAATTGCCAAGAAAGAAATATAGACTCAATGGCTGAACTGATACCAAAACCTTTAAATGCCAAGAAACTGCATGTAAATGGCAATTATATTAAGGATGTGGACACTACAGATTTCACTGAGTTTGAGGGGCTGGATTTGCTACATTTAGGCAGCAATCGGATTTCAGTGATCAAAGGAGAAGTTTTCCGCAACCTTACAAATCTACGGAGATTGTATCTCAATGGCAATCAGATAGAGCGTCTGAGCCCAGAAATGTTTGCTGGCCTCCACAACTTACAATATCTGTATTTGGAATACAATGTTATCAAAGAAATCCTAGCAGGCACCTTTGACTTAATGCCAAATTTGCAGTTGCTCTACCTGAACAACAATCTTCTACGAAGTTTGCCAGCATACATTTTTGCTGGTGCACCACTTGCTAGACTGAATCTGAGGAACAATCATTTCATGTATTTACCTGTAAGTGGTGTTCTTGATCAGCTAAAATCTCTTACACAAATTGATTTAGAAGGTAATCCATGGGACTGCACTTGTGATTTAGTTGCTTTAAAGCTGTGGCTTGAAAAGCTAAATGAAGGTATTGTGGTAAAGGAATTGAAGTGTGAAACGCCTGTACAGTTTGCTAACATTGAACTTAAGTCTCTGAAAAATGAGATCCTCTGTCCTAAACTTTTAAACAAGCCATCTGCTCTGTTCACTAGTCCTATGCCGGCTGTTATTTTCACAACACCACTGGGACCAGTTCGGAGTCCTCCTGGTGGGCCAGTTCCGTTGTCCATCCTAATCTTAAGCATATTAGTTGTGCTTATTTTAACAGTGTTTGTTGCTTTTTGTCTTCTTGTTTTTGTGCTTCGGCGCAACAAAAAACCAACTGTAAAGCATGAAGGCATTGGAAATCAAGAATGCAGTTCTATGCAACTGCAGCTAAGAAAGCACGATCACAAGTCAAACAAAAAAGACAGACTAGATGCAGAAGCCTTCATTCCTCAAACCATTGAGCAGATGAGCAAAAGTCACACCTGTGGCTTAAAAGAGACTGAAACGGGCTTCACATTTGCTGACCCACCAGGGCAAAAAGTCATTCTGAGAAATATTAATGACAAGGAGAAAGATCTATTGCATGTGGATACCAGAAAAAGACTTAGCACCATCGATGAACTGGATGAGTTATTCCCTGGGAGGGATTCCAATGTATTTATTCAAAATTTTCTTGAAAGTAAAAAAGAATACAACAGCATAGGGGTCAGTGGCTTTGAAATACGTTATCCAGAGAAACAACAAGACAAAAAACCCAAGAAATCTCTAATAGGTGGTAATCATAGTAAAATTGTAGTAGAACAAAGAAAAAGTGAATATTTTGAACTAAAAGCTAAACTTCAAGGTTCACCTGACTACCTACAAGTCCTTGAAGAACAAACAGCTTTGAATAAAATATAGGTCATGCAATCTTATTGCCTGCAGAGGACATTTATTTAATGATGAAAGTGCCTTTTGTTGACTTTTAACTTCCAAATACTATATTATATTGATAGGCATAGAGGCAGGTGTATCCAAGGGTGTCTGATTAACTGTATCTGCATATGATATGTCAAGTAGAGGAGCATTTCCTTAATAGATTTTACTACATAAAGCTCATGCCCTGTGGAATCCTGTAGGGATACTTCAAACTCTATTGCCAAAGGGATGCTTTATACACATTACACTGAGTTTAACCTCAAGAGGCATATATGTTTTGTACCTTAAATGCAAAACCATCGTCTCCTTGTGATTTGTTAGAACAAACACAAGAAATCTGGTACTGGTATTTGTACCTCAGCTGGATCCTTCATCCTGCACGTGGATTTAAGTTGGTGGAACTGGAGTAATCCTTTGATTTGTGGTGTTGTAATGGCACTGTTTAAAGATTATCTGAAAAGTAACAAGCATGCAAAGAGAGAACATTTGGTAGTATGTGTAAATTGGTTACATTTATGGCCTGCATCTTGAAACCACTGGAATTACAATGTTAAATTGTGCAAATATTTGTTTAAAATATACCATGCATTGCATACCTATGAAATAAATTTGACCACTTGAAGCATACATGTCTATACATAGAATTAAAAAAAAAAAAGAAAGAAAATAGTTCAAACTGAGTTCTGCAGTATTTGTGGCATCTGAAGAAAATATTTGATGTTTATGCAGAATCTGTTGCAAGACTCATCTCTAATTAAAACTAGAGTTCCTTCTCAGTTACGTGAAACACTTGCAACCCCAGCAGGTTGTCCAAAATTTTCAAAGTGCTTACTATGTGAGCGTAGCAGAAACTATTTTTGTAATATAATTCATATTTATGAAATACTTTGTATACTAAATAGGAAAAATATGTACTCCTTAATATGTATTTAATATGCCTGACTTGTTTAGCTGATCACAATGCATTAATCATTCAGTATAAATAAAACCAGAACAATATACCAAACAGAAACTGGGGCTGTAATGTATAGAATTATCCAGAATTAAGTGATCAGATATAATAATAATAAAATTGTTCTGTATTATTCTTGTGAAATTAGCATATTATCTTATTTGAGATTTGTTACCAATGGTGCATTTTAAAATAGTCATTAGTTTTTTAGTATTGTGTCTCAGGCAAGTATTTGCCGTCAGTTGTCTTGCTTTTCAGGGTTCTACGGCTTAATCTAAATAGTTTTCGCTACAAATACAGGAATTCATGGCAAAGGTAACATTTTAATTGTGTATGCATAAGTTTTCTGTTCTTATTATCTGTCTGGCTGCAGTCAGTCAGAGAAAAAAATGATCAGAACAGTGAACAATATGGCAAATCATGTCTATTTAAAACCACAGTGTAAAATGAATATAGTGGTCAGTTCAGAGTATTGTGTAGCTCATACCTAGAGAGTAAAAACTTGCCTTTATGAAAGCTGAATCTGAATAGCTAGGAAAAATAAGTAGTCGGGAGAATGGAAAATCCCCACTGTATCTCACTTATAGATGGTACCCTGAGATGAGAATGGATATACATTGGTAAAGCATCATAGAGCAAATCTATACTATGAGATTAACAAAAGTTCTTTAACGTGAAAAGGATTTTTTTCATTCTTTTCAATGAGCTTTGGATTGGACCCTCTATCTCCTTTTCTTCCAGAACTGCCACCCCCCCTTTTATAATCAATACACAAATCAATTAAGATTAATAGGATATAAACATGAATGTTTTTCATGAATTTGAAACTAGCAAATATTACAGCAAGACCAAATAACAATACTGTGGAGAAGGCTGTGTCAGCTATTTCCATTGTAAACCTCTAATTTCAGAGCTTTATGACACTGCTGTGAAATTTTTATTCTGGAGTGATACTTGGCAAACAGCCTGCAGTATAATTTTAACTAAGTTTATATATATAAAAAAAAGCACTGCTCCTTTATTTAAAAGAAAGCAAAACAGGAACATTTTTCTACTTTCAGACATTTGTTTGTACTCTTGTAACTTAGAAAGAGGGTGGGTTTATTATTTTTCTCCATACTACAAGATACATACACAACTTTAGATAACAAAATTGTAACAGATAAATTAATGGCTGAGTTTCTTTCTAAAAAGCTGCTGCTATCCATGCACAATAATTGACTTCATGCAGGATGTCATAGGGATTTTCTGGACATGGATACTATCTATATATGCATTTCTAGCATAAAAAGTTCTTGGTTGCCTGATGATGCAATATGCAACCAAGACTTGAATAAGGACATCTGAGTCTATTGAGTCAAGAGTCTGTGGATTAAGGAGTGTTGAAGATGCACTGACATAATAGGCTATAATGGCTCCAGCAGTAGGCTGAGAATAATGGGTCACTGTGCCTGTTCTGCACAGTGCTGCACGGCTGTGAGGATGTGTCAAGATTCACTGGGATTTGCTAATGCATAAGGCTTCTGATGCACTGCGGTGAATTGTCAGAGACTGTCTTGTCCCATACCCTTCTCTTAAGAGGCATGCGTTAAAAATATTGAAAATAGCAAATAAGCTAATATTTTTAAGTGATATTAAAACTGATGTGCTTATGCCTTGTGTTGGCCTGAGTTAAAAGAACGATGATAAATGATCATAAGTTCCTTGGCTAAAAAATTGAGGAGGTTTGTTTTCATTTTCTTTTGTGTTGTGGTTTTGTTTTTTGCTTTGGTTGTTTTTGTTTTTTTTTTTTGGTGGCGAGGTCTTCTATTCACTGATCAAAAGAGGAAGAACTGAATCGTTTTTCTGTACCGTTACATTGGGTCAAATTTTCTTGCTCATTGAGGTCCCAATCCAGTAAAGTGTTTAAGCTCAACCTAAATCATGTGCAGAGGTGCTATTCATGAACTAAGAATTAAACACCTGCCCAACAGTGGGGCTTAGATAGAGTTTTGTCATTGACTCAAAAAAGAGCTAGCTCAGAAACATCGTGTATAATACATAGAGCCCAGAGACTCTTTTAGATTAGGCAGTTGAGTGTAGGTTCACCAGCATTAATAAAGGTTGCAAAATCTGGACCTTCCTGTAGAACTTGTTTGTAAGTGTTTTACATATATGGTGCAATATGTAGGCATAATAGTGTGAGTGAAGAATGCAGAAGTTGGCAAAACACTATATTTCTGTGAAACTTACTTTGAATGACAACCTTAATGTCAGTTTATTTCCTCCATGTTTTGAAACAGCGTATGTGTCTGCACAGCGGTTTTAGTGTAATGTCCATTCAAATCTATAGTCAGTCAGCTGGGCAAGTGACTCTTCGGATGTGGCTTAATAGATCTATTTGTTCATTATATTGGTTTGAGTGGCCATGCTTGTAAAATGGCTGTTAAGACCCATAGACATAAACTAAATCAGTGAACGTGTTAACAATCTGTTGTCTTCATTGTATTACAAAGAAGTTTCCCTTTTTATATTAAATCAATAAAGTGTAATTGTTTCCTTGAAAAATAAAAAAAATTGTGCAATTTTATCAGAAAGCAACTACCGTGGTGCAAGAACGCAAGACCATTAGGCGATTTACATTTTGCATTTAGTGTTCAAGATTGACAATAATATAGAAATCTAGTATAAAAATCTTTTTTTAAATGTTTCTTTTACAAAAGCCATAATGATGACATAAATTATAAAAGGCATGGCCTTGTGAATAATATTAACAGATGTTTCAGAACCAACAAAAGACATCCAGAATTTGATGGTATAATATCTATTTGCATGATTTGTACATTGATACTGTATGAAATGAGCACAGTGAGGTGGTTTTTTTTTTTGGTTGCATCCAAAGAGTTGGGAAGCAAATATAACAAGAATGTATTTATAATCACTCTATTTTGAAATAAAGTAAAGAAAACACAATGTCTTGGTTTTACCCTCCTTCGATCATTACTATTCTAGGTTAGTTTATAATTAAAACAGTTACTTATAACATCCAGTCCAATGTAAAACACAGAAAGCTATTGTTTATGAATTTTGTTTGCCTTCAGTAACATCAAAATATTAGCCAGAGTAGACTTAAAAATATTTATGAAATATTAATAAAATTGTTTGGTACTACTGTATTTCTGAAACTAGACTTTGTTAAGTGCCTGTAATGTTCTCTTTCGGATCATTTGTATATGGATGAAAGAGAATATATGAAGTATTTAAACAGTAATGTTTTCTAATCACCTTGACAATTTGTTTTTATTTTTTATGGAAGTTTTTCCCATTTTCTGTTGTCTAACAAAGTTCTCCTCACCTCTTTTATACAAATAATCCCTCCAAAGTCAGTGATTTTTTTTACATTAGTAACACAAGCAGAATTTAGTTTTCAGTTGGATTCTGAGATATTCAGTGCAGAAGTGCTTAGGGAAACAATCATGTAATGCTAGGGGCATCTGTTTTGATTCTGCTCCCTTCTCATTAATCATTTCAAATAAGACAATTTTTCAGAGGAAATAAAAGTTAGTTTATCCTTGGCAAAAAGAATCATGTCAATCCATAGACCATTTTAATTCGTTAGGTTAGTTTTATAAATAAAAGGTGAAAAGACTTCTTTAGATAGTTTAACTTCCAAATTTAGATTTTGCAGTAAGAATGTTTTACAAAGCCTAATAAAAATCTTCATGTGAGGGGAGAAGAGCAGGAACAGAATTAACATCTAGATTAAACATTCCCTGTTGTCTAGGATTTAACGTGCATTATATTGGTGGTGAATGAGAATCAGAATGTGACACGGACTAGAAAATCAGGACTTGATACAGATGTTTTTCACTGCCCGTTGCAGTGTAACATTAGAAGCAAACCCACAGCAGTAATTGAAAAAGGCCTATACATATTCCATAGAATTTCTTTCTAAAAACCCCTTGAGAATCAAGAATAAGTATTGATGTTTTGAAAACAATATGCATGCACTGATTTCCTGAATGTAGAGGAACTTGGCAGTTTTCTGTTAATATATTTGTCCATTATTTAGTCTTTATTTATAACTGCAGTTCATTAATCCTTATGTATTGTGATTGATGCTGTCTCGAAAAATAAAACCAGGAATGTTAATGCTCAGGGACAAACTAATCTCTGAAATTTACCAGTCTAAATCCAGACTAACTCAGCAGTCTTCAATGGAATCAAATCAGCCTTACCCTCATGAACACAAAAGCAGAAATTTACCATATTAGATGAGAAGTTGATATGTCTGTCATGGAAATAAAAAATAAACTAAATAATTTTTTACTTGAAATAAAATATAATCTTCCTTTTTGCTTTGTTGATTTGTGTGGTAAAGCTGTTATTAGTTTCAAATAACCATAGGGCAGAATATCAAGTAGGTGCAGTCCTGTGTCCTTTTGATGTCAGTGGAACTCTACAATGATTCAAGAGCTGTGGGCACCCTGTAGATGTACTATGGATACAAAACTATTTAAATTTGCTGTTTAACACATAGACTTGAGATATACATCACATAAAATCAAAATGCTATCTTAACTATACAATTTATTTCCCCCTTATAATGGAATAAACTTACCCTGCTCTTTCTCAGTAAGTAGGGACTTTATTGCAAGTATCTTTATTTTACTGTTAATTTTATCCGTGTTCATTACTAATACTTGAGATAATTTATTTATTGTCTGAAAATGGTACATTTTGAGCAGTCTGTTACTTTAAAAATACCAGTCATTAATAACACACTAATGCTGTATTGTATTGACTTTCCATTCTCTTGCTGGGAATTTTTGTAGTCATTTAACACTAAATAATTTCTTAAGAGCATAAATAACAATGAGATAAGGAAAGAAGAACAAGCTGGTAATAAATCTGAATTTTTCATATGTGTGTATATAAATGTATATATACATCAGTGCGTGTGTACGCAAAGGCTTAAAATACTGTAAAGCACTTAAAACACTGTAAGCAAGTGTTACATCATTGTCCCTTTGGTCTTTGTTTAACCAGAAAACAAAAAGTGATCTTTCTATGGTTTAGTAGTCATTTTGCATATGTATAATAACAAAGAAGTCTTCCTCGGTTTCCCTCATCCGCAAATATTTCATTTCTTGATTCAATTTTGTGTAATTTTCTAGAAATGTGGGCACTATGACCTTCCAGACCATCCTTCCACCCCATGTTCTCACTTCACCTTCAGTGTCCCCAGTCCCTCACAGCTGACTGTTTGTCTAAACATTGGTTAATAGCAGTTTTCAAAGAGGAAAAGGAGTAGGATTTGTCATTTTGAAAAAAAAAACAACTAAAAAAGGCAAATTGTAGGAGACTTTCATGGATGGTTTTTGAGTCATGTCAGATGTACGATTCAAAACAGAGAGGAGTAGGAAATCGTTTAAGCTTCCATTAGGAAGATTCATGCTGGGCTTTTGAAGCTGGACAATCATGGCTTTTCATGATTGTAAGGTGTACAGTGTAAAGTAAATGGCAATCAGTCAACTGAATCCTGACAGTCAGTCGGTGGGCTAAATCCTACCCAAGCTAGGTTTTGGTGTCACTATTCACTGCAGAGTCTTGGACAAATTATTTAGGTTAAACCAGATGTGATGCATATTTCTTAACAAGGCTTTTAAATGAGATGTGGATACATTTGTGTGTACATTGAATGCTGTTTGGGTGTGGTGGATGGGCCATATCTAATGTTTGTTGAGCACTTTCTTTGGTGGAGTCCCTCTTCATGAGATGCATTAATGCTCACATCTGAATATGCGCCGCTGCACAGTAAGTACAGGTTAATGAGCATAGTCACAAAGGGCCGAGTGTTTTGACAGGTTTTGAGCTCTTCACTGCAAGAAACTACTGGAAACAACGTACCATAACAGCAGATTTCCTTGCTCCCTGGCAGGATTTCATAGACTCTGTGAGTCCTTCTCAACAGGGTATTCTTCTTGTCTACACTCTGCAAATAAGACTCCAGGTTACTAGTCTCGTGTATGTGTGATCTGTGTTTGCTTGTACCCAAAAATAATTTTGTGGAGAAGGGTGGGAGAAGATCTTTCATCTTTTTCTGAAAAACAAAATAGGCTGGATTTTAATTTTTTAGCGTTGAAAAAAAACCCAGATATTTTAAAGAATGGCCACATTGTTGGGTAATATCTGTATTTAGAAAGTATTTTACTAAGAGAGAGAGAAAGCAAGCAGTTGGTTTATATTTTTAGCATGCAGCATTTCAACTTGTTCCATTCTTGGGTTAGAATATGCCCTGGGAGCCAAAGAACTCACATATGCAGCTGAGGGCACAGTTCAGCTGCAAAGATACATCCTAGCTATCTTGCTGCCTTTTGTGTGGTAGAAATTAAATGCAAGGTTTTGAATGTTCCCTTTCTGCTTGCTTTAATGGCAGTTACATCAGTTAGTACTGATAATGTTAGCAATAAATGTCAGATAAGAGGTGATGTCTTTGGATAGGGTTAACACTTTGAAATAATTGGGGTTCTTATAGTTTCTTTCTTAAATATTGCCATGTGGTTGCACTGTTTTATCCTCATGAAATTCCATACTTTTGGAATTCGTTCAATAAATTGGTAGTTTTACAAATCTGATCAGGAGATTGTGTCCAAATGAACAGCAAAAAACTTTGCTTTTGATTCCCATGGTTTTCTAAGATGTAAATAAAGAACAACATCATGAATATCCTATATTTAAGATTTCTTTTTGTTCAATGAAAATTACTTTTGCCTCAACTGGGTGAAATATTCAGGAAGTACTTTGAGAGAATTGGGATACTGCCAGCAAATAAGGTCCCTGTTCTGTAATCCTTTCTCAAGAACATAAGCTATGGAAACACTAAGATGTTTTCTCTTTTAAGTAGCTTCCCCTAGAATATGGAGTTTCACTTTAGCTGTTGGAGCGTGTCATGAACTTCATTTTATGATTTTGTTGCAATAGTCACGTACATAGTTAGGAACTAGCAGATATAATGGTCAAGAAGAACAACAGCATGATGCAGTTGCTCTGTGTAGCTTTGTCAAGTAATTTATACCACTTGAGCATATGACAGCAAAGATAGTAAGGATTATATATTGTAAAGCGTGTTGGTAAGGATTCCCTTATGTTTATAATGTGCTTTCAAAATGAAAGCAGTATGCAAATGATGACCATTATCAGCATGTAATCCATTTCAAAAGGGGAATACCATTGTACTGTACATAGTACTCTGTTGTTCAGATTGAGAAATATCACTGAAAGTGAATAAACTGGGATTTCCTTTCTGTATACTTGTCTTCTTCAACCATTAAGTAGGCCTGTTTTCTCTATACAGAGCAACACAGCTCTGAGCCATATGCAAGAAAATATATAAGCCTAAAAAAGACAAACAAATACATTCCCTACAAAAAGAACATCAGCATTGTAATAATAAAATCGCTCGTATTTTTCAATAATATTGGGACCTCTGGCCGTTTTTGCTTATGCTGGCAAGTCATGGGACCAAGATGTAGAATTGGAGTCTGTTCTTATTTCTTTTCTCCACACAGATATTCCCTTTGATATTACACATGCGTGAGGTCAGTTTGCCTAGTGTCTCTTAATGCCATGGGGATGAAGCAACAACAAGAATTGTTACCTACTTATGCAGGCATTTGCCATGGGACTAACAAACAAGATGCCCCCAGAGACAACAGAAGTATGGCAATAGACTTTGCTAATGTGCCTTCTCCTATACCCTCTAGAGCAGAACTCTGTGGTGTGTCCCAGAACATCCATGGTTTGTGCCAAGGTACAAGGCTGTAGCGGGGTTCAGTAACATCCTTGTTTTGACATTGCAGAGAAGCAAAGTAGGAGGAACAGAACAGCACAGCAGCTCTGTAGTCAAGAATGTAAGACTCTTTCTCTTTTACTGTCTGCTACTTCAATATATGGGTTAGTCCATTTTGCAACAGGAAAAGCAATCTTCGCTTCTGCACCCAATCTGAACTCTAAAGTTCGTGGCCGCGCTGGAAAAACTTGTTTGACCAAATGTGTCCTCACAGTACAGCTAGACCAGATCCTCTGACAAATTTGTGAAGTATGTTTTATTTCCCCATCTGTAAGTAGTGTACAGTCAAATTCGTATTAACAACTTTTAATGATTCTGTAAGGTACTACCCATAATGCTTGTTTACATGCACAATCGTCATCTCCATGCAGTATTGCTAAGTGTCACTGGCCATAGATGGGGACCACCATTTTTTACCTCAAAGCCTATTGTTGTGGCTGGACTCTGATAGCTTTGCCTGATAATTACATATGCTTCTGATATAATTATTCATTTATTTTCTGAATCACAACACTGTGTTTCTCATTAACAAATAGAGCAGGCTTTCACCTTTTTTTCTCCATTCTTCTGTGCAATAGAAATTCCTTTAATCCTTTTCTAACCCATGAAGAACAATGAAAAATCCTCTGCAGGAGAACTCCACTTAATGTAATGCACTGAAGATGGCACTGTAGTAACAACTTCACACTGTGAGTGATAAGATATGCTTGTGTTTGTTTCTGGGAATTTATGACTTTTTTATTTATTTAGCTCAACTAATGTAAAGCCAAAGGTCAGTTTAATGCAACACCACCCGACACTGCTACTGTAATTAAGGCTGGAGAAGCGTTTCTGTCACTCAGCCCAAACTATGTGGAATAGTTTATAGCTTATCTTTGCAGAAAGTTTTTTTTCTTAAAAAACCCAAGGAAGGTAACAAAGAAAATCCTTTCTGTTAAGGATATCACTAATCCACCTATATAACCTTTACAGTCCATATTAAGGCACATTAACACCGCAGCAGGTCTCTAGGCACCTAACGGACCCCAGAGCAGGGCTTTATAGTATTAGTTGCATTATACAAACCTTCCAAAATCCAATTTCCTGGAGAATTTGGAGGCTTTTATTCACATGAAACAGGAGCTTCAAGTTAAGAAAAACCAACCCAATAACACACAGGAAGAATGCCAGTGATAGGTAAGAGTCACAACTAGGTTAATGGTAATTTTTAGTAAGACTAAAGAAAAACAAATTAAAACTGACAGCTATATGGGTCTGAAATGATGCTTTTATCCATTTCTTAACCCATTCCTTTTAAGCCCTGCACTTGTACCGGGTGGGAGTTTTGGTTTGTTTTGAAGTATGTGAGTAATTGGGCCCCTGTGCAGCAATTATTTCTCACAGCTACTTCCATCATACATACCTAAGCTGTTTTGTAGGGAATTAAAAATGGAAACCTTACATTCTTTTTAGGATTTGCCTTACTCTGGAGAAGTCAGTGGAACTATTTGTGTGAACTGGCACCACGGGGCTATTTTTCAGGTGTTGAGAAAAAAAATGCAGGCTTTAAACCCCCACTGATTTCCATGAGAGACAGCAGCTGCCCCAAAGGATCTAATACTCTGTCAGCAAGCCAAATTTGTAGGGGAGGGGGGGCTGACTTTTTCAAAACATCGAGAATATGTACTGATATGCCAGGCTGCAGAAAGAGAAGTGCTTAGGCTCTTTGAGAGGGGCTCGGCTTTTCTCTCTGTCAGGGGTGATGCAGAGCCAGCTGGGTATTGCATGGCTTTAGAAAAACCTGTGCAAAAGGCCCAGGTGTTGCTTCCAGTTAAAGGGCCTGACCCCACAGCCACTGTGTCTCCCTTTCTGGGGTGTGTTTAATCCAGCCAGCGTGCCTGTTCCTTCTCCCAGCAGGGATTTTTTCAGAAGGAGCAGTCTCAGCCCCAGCGTGGTGGGCGGGAAGGAAAACAGCACTTCGCTTTGCTTGGCACTGGCTCTGCTGATCGATTAATGAGCAGTGTTAACCTCCTCAGACTGTCTTCGCTCGTGTTCCTCAGTGGGAAGGATGACAGCCACACAGGGCATGGGGAGAGGTGTTACATGAGAGTCTTGTAGCAGAGACACAAAGAAATAGACACAGAAATGCTTGTTTGGGAAACAATCTGGCTATATTGCACATCAGCACTAGAGAGTGGAAACCAGTGTGGGGACCATCCTCAGGCTGAGGCCAAAAGCTGAGCTGCTAAACCCCAGCTCTGCAGCATCACCGCAGCTGCAGGGCCCAGGAGCTGCTGGGACTCGGTGGCAAGTACCTTTAAGGCTAGGGCTTGGGGTCTTCTCCCCCCTGCCCCAGAACAGGCATTTTGGAAGTCCTTTGTGTGCAGCTCTTCAAAGATACAGGAGTTAAATAAGTAAATATGTTTAGGGCCTTGATCTTGGAGTAAATCTGGTAGTAGCTCTTTAATTACTCCAGCAGGATGCTCCTCTCTGCACACAGCACTTAACCAGCTGCCTGAGCTCTGCATCCTCCTCAGCCTCCCTGCCTCTGCTGACTCCAAACCTCCTATGAAAGCTCTGCAGTTCCTTCTGCAGAGGAGGATGCTGGTTTTGTTCTGGTGTGAATGAAGCCAGGGGTTAACGATTTCTATTTGTGCCACCACAATCTCCAACTACAGTAAAACTTAATGTGGGTAGAGGAGACGGACACAAATAAGCCAAGAAGCTCATGGTAAGGTAAGGGGCTATTTGAGAGATACTGGAACAGCTTGGATTTGGAGGTCTAGAACTGCAATTTTTGCTTAGAGGTGACTTTGGGGCTATGGGATTGCTTAGAGAGCTGTGAAGCTCTTAGCAAGCAAATTAATGAATGAGGTAGGAACAGGCTGAGCTGCTGCTGCAAAAAAAAAGCACTCTAACTTATATACTCATGCAAACTTTTAGAGATCTCTGTGATGCATTGGCCATTAAAATTTAATTTATCACTTATTAAATATTCTATTTTGTATAGTTTCTTAATGGAAAGGTGATGGATTGTGTTGTCTACAAGAATCTGTTTATAAAGATCTGGTAGATCTCTCCAACTTTTGAAAAATAATTATATTCAATTTTCAGGAGGTAAAATGCATTATGAAGAGATCAGTCATGTGCAAATGTGTTGTCTCATTTTAGTTTAGGAAAAGGCAGGAGTAAACATCAGCAGGAAGTATTTGTATTGCAAAGGATGAGTTGTTATGAACCTGTAGTGAAACTGCCACCTGGATCTTCACTACCTGTCATCACTTCAAAGTTGAGCTGTTTTGCTTCTACCTCCCGTGGCTGACAGAACAGTGACTATGTGAGTAGTTGAGATATTAGCACAGGCCCTAGTGCAAGGAAGACACAGAAGCTACACAATGTCCTTGTGCCCCCCCTGGCCCCGATGAGCAGTGCAGTTACGTCTCTGCATCCTCAGGAATTAAAGCCTTTGCCTCTGCACCTCCTTGGGACTTACAGCACTCTAAAATCTAGAGGGTGAAGCAGCCCAAGACACAAGGCAGGAGAGCTGAAACACTGCCAAAAAGCTATGTTGTGCAATCTTTCCCCTTTATTTATTTTCAGGAAAATGGCGTATGAAAGCTCCACGCCACAGTCTCTCCTGTTTTGTGGTCATGCATGGCAACCATCTTCAACCCAAGTCCCATACTACATGCACAAATCCTGACATATTTTGAAAGCAGTCTCCCTCTCAGTTTTGAGCCTCCCGCTGTGCAACAGGCCATGATCACCCTTTTCCAGTAGTTTTTGCTCTTAATCCAGCAAAGCACTTTCTTAGGTCCTTAATAGCAAGGTTAAGGTTAAACATTTGTTTAAGCACTTTGCTAAACTGTGTTCTGCTGAATCGCTGCCAAATGAAAACAGATGGGCCAATTTACCCTGATGTTCTTCCATGAGACTTCAGGAGAGCTGTAAGAGCAGCAATCTTGATGAAAGTTGTACCCCAAAGCAAGCGAGGGGCAGAGCTAAGCAATTCCAGGCCACAAGACGGCTCTGGGTTCCCTGGGATGGTGTAGATTTGGGCATCGTGCTTGCTATCCTTATCCCTCATCTTCAGGGACGAGCATCACAATCTCTGCAAGGACTGTCATACTGCCTAGTCATCCCTACTGTCATTGCAAGTACCTACAAGGAACAGAGCCAAGGAACAGCAGTATCCCCTGATTTGTCACCAAGAAACAGCTGTAGCTGGGCTGTATGGAGCGAGCAGGGCTCTTCTTCCTGCTGTGTCATCCAGTCTCTGCTGTAGGATGTTTGAAACAGAATTGTGCTTCTCTTCTGATGGCCTTTCTGATGAACCAGAGGGGCCACAAACAGGTGATGGATCCTTAAAGCTGTTCCTTTTTACTAAATAGCAGCCAGTATAATTTGTCATGCTATGGCGTTGAAAAATTTTGGAGACTGATGTTAACGTGTTTGAATATGGTATAAAATGTTGACCACTGTCCATCACTCAAGAAACAGCGTGCTAAGTTTAAGGCTTTGCAATGTATCACATACCTTAAAAAAAGTATTAAATAATGGCTTATACAACATATTAATGAAACTACTTATTAACCTAGGAACACAGATTTGTGGAGCTGTGTTTTTAAAGTAAATGTTATTCACAAAATTGAAAATGCTGCTAATGCTGACATTCATGTTCAAATGCCCTGACTGTAGTATAAGGTCTCAGAAAAGTATATGACTAAATATAATATGGTCTTAAGGAAAAACAGCAAGTGAGCATGGAATTAAAAGCTTTAACATAATTCAGGAGCAGGCTGAATCAATACTGCATTGGCAGTATTTATTGTTCCAGTGTTTTATGTAAGGGATTTTTGTGTGCATAGTTTGGTTTCTGTAACTGATGGTACTCCTGCTATCCACAGGGAGTCTAGCTTGTTACCAAAATGTGCCTGTTCATAATAGTTTTAATGACAATTGACAAAGTATGTGGAAGAAAGGAAGAGTGGAATTTGGACTTTAAAATGTCTTTCTCATTAAATATTTATACTATTTATTCTGCAAGATCAAATGCTATTTTTAAAAAAAAGTATGACAGGGGGTGCGCAAGAGATTTCAGAGGTTGGATATGAGCAACAAACGTTTGCTAGGAAAGGAAAAACAATAAAACCATCTCCAAATCTCAAACAGAAGGTTTGCCTAAGAAATATCAAAGATCAGTGTTGTGGGACTGTAAAATGCAGACCGAAATCTATCATTTCACTTTTGCAGCAAGGTGTTGTCAAGCTCTTCTCTGATCCAAGACTAAACAGCAATTTGCAAAATGGGGTAGCAGAACACAGCTCCCCTTCATTTTTAGCACATCATAGCCTGGGATGAGCTGCTGCATGTGTTAACCTCTGTAAAACCAGTGAATTTCATCCTCCTTCACAGCACTTTATTCTCTTTCAGTAATTAACTCTGTATGCGAATGGTGAAGTCCGTTGATTTAAGACAGTGAGCACCAAAAGGGTGTATATGGAGTGCCAGTCTCTCTCTCCTTCATTTTTTGTAACCAGGTAGAGAACAGCAGTGGGTATGTTTCTAAATGTCGGCAGAGTTGTATTGGGGAAGGGAAGGGGTGCAACAGGGGAAAAAAAAGTAATTCACTTTTTGTCAGTTTGCTGAGTTTAGGCAATGTTGAGTTCAACTTCTCAGGAAAGCCTGATCTGAAACATGTAGCGGAAGGCACGGAAGATGTCCAAGAAAGAGCTTGTTGGACTGAGTTCATACAGACATTTGAATGGATGGGAAGAAGAGCAACGTCTGTGTTATCTTGCAGAACCAGGTGCTGGGGGCTCTGTCCTGTTTCTTTGTACGTGCTTTGCAGATGCCAACGCCAGCATTAGCACTAGCTTTCAAGTAGATACTGCACTATTTGCTGGAAGCAGTGTGAGGAAACTGCCATTCTGCAGGGGGTACAACTGAGGGGCAGGAACACAAAGAGTATTTATTTTGAGGTTATGTAGATCAAGCATCACCAAATAAAAATGATCAAGGCAAACATGCCTGCTCCTCGCTGACAGCAATAGTAAGTCTGCTTGTATCTTACGACTTGCAGGACACTCAGCCTCTGGGCTGCTGTGTCATCCAGGAGCCCACTGCTCCCTAACAAAGAGCTGAGGATGTTCCCAGTCTTGCCTTCACTGAGGGGGTGGAGAAGGTAGGCTCAGCCCTCACTAGCAGGGAGCATGGAGACCCTCTGATAGCATCCCCTGCATCTGCTAGAGTCAGCAGAGCTCCACTGATCTGAGTAGCCCTTGGATGACTTTTACCAATGGAGGTAGGCTCTGCGGTGTCGCTGGTGTTCATGGAAGTGCAATGTGGTGGAAGAATAAGTATCATTTTTTCCAGTGGATACCATGGAAGCTAAAGCCTGTTCCTCTTCCCTTTTCTTGTTTACTCTGCATATAAACAGAGACCAACTGGGGTTGTACCAGCTGCCTAATTTATTCAGATATTTGGATTTGTAATTTAATGACGTGTCCTTGTCAACTATGGTAGACTGTGGTTGAGACCCATGGTATTTGCTGCTGCAGCAACTCTCACTGGCATAGAAAATAGCAAAGAAGCAGGATGTAATTCAAGAGCTCTTTACATCTGTGTAACCACAGATACCTAAATGATGCATAAGACCAGTGTTTACAAAGTTTAGAGCATTGTTTCGAGAAATGGGAAGCACAGATTGTGAGTTCTCCTTGGGACATATGTTCAGGAGATGAAAAGTAAAAATATTGATCTTCTACTTTTATGAAATTGTGTTCTGTAGTATGTTCTACTTTCAGCTGTTGTGACTATAGTAGGCATTGATGGCTGTGGGTTTGTGGCTTTGATGGCTATGGTAGGCTTCGATGGCTGAATTTCATATTTAGTGTCAGGTGGGGGGGAAATAAATTTCTGACATAGAAGCTTGTCTTATCTGGCAATTGCATCACATAACAAGTTCATTGGTTAAAAATAATTGTCTCTGTAATATAGACACTAAGAGCCCCAGGGTTCTTTATTGTAAGTGCAAATAATGAACTGTCTCAGAAAAACATGATTTTTAAAGGAAAAATAAAATAGCATGCCTTTTATCTTTTATTTGTATTGTATTTTATCTCCTTATGCCCATTATATTTTAACACAATTCCCTACATAAGGCAGTTTGCTAAGGATATCTTTCATTTACCGCTAGTGTGTTGAGATTTTTTTTTCTTCTCCTCAGACAAAATCACTGGTTCTAGGATCAACAATTGCCATCTGTTTCTTTCTGTACTACTTCAGAATAGAACACACTGTTGCCTCACTTTCTACTTCCCAGGTTAATGTCTTCTTCATGTTTTCACTCATTCATTCATTCATTTTAACCATTTAGTTTCAAGGTAGGTTTAGAAAGGATGCCCAGCTAAGACTATAAAATGCCTCAGCAATAAGTAAAAATGCACAAATAAAAACCTCTAGACATTTCAGGAAAAAGTCACATGAAGCTACCGACCCTTTCATTCTCCTGATGGACCTGTTGTTTTTTTCTAAAGGTGGACAAACCATGGTGTGGGGACAAGGATAAAAAATATATATCTCCGGAAAAAAAATGTTCCATGAACTACACTAAACATTAAAATGTTTTACTTTGCAGTAAGCTTTAAATAATTTTTAAGTGATTATTGCTAAACCACTGGGAAAAATCTCATTTTTCATTGCTGAAAGCCAAGTAATCTGTTTCAGGTTGTTATGTGTGCAAAAGCCTATAGGGATCATTTTTATGAAACTGAAGATTTTCCACATTTTTTTCAGTTTGAAAAAAATTCCCCAAACAACAAAAAGCAGTCCAGAAAAATTGTAACACCACCAGTATGTTACTGATTTCAGTAAACACAGATGACAATTATCTTACCTAGTCAAATCCTTTAGGTAAGGTCAGCAGCAGCATATATGGTGGACGCTCTAATGTTGAGGACGTGAGGGCTGTTCTTGTATGTAGGTTGTGTTCTTTATTTGCTTGTTCGTATTGACAAGAGTTTATCGTATGCTTTCCTCCGTATTTAATTCAATAGGAAAAAGCATATGAGCTAGCAGCCACAGAAGTCAACCGCTTTAAGACATTTTATCAAAGCTGGAACTGCAGTAGCTGGAGGCCAGTGCTTGCAGTAGCTGCAGGAGATGGTTCTTGCTCCTGTTCCATTCCTGGGCATGCTATTTTACAATCTGCTTAATGTACACATAAGTAGACTGTGATCTGAGAAGGAAGCAAAAGATGAGGGATTGTCAGACAGTTGCTGTTGATTAAAATCATGACATTACCTTAAAAAAATATTTTAAACTAAAGCATCAGCAGTCAGATATTCTCCTTTTTTCTTCAGACTCCAGCCACAGACTTTATTCAGAGCACTTACTGAAGGAGAAAGCTTTCCCTTAGCTTTATCGGCCTTTTAGAAAGTCCTTCTGTTTGGTTAAATTTAAGCACCATATGATCAGCAGATCTCTTTGACTTGGAACTACACCAGGGTCTAACACAATTTAGGAGCTCCTTGCCAGCTGATTGTACCGAGTAGGAGGTGAGAACACACATGTGCACACATGCCTGCAAACCCATGCACAGAGGTGAAGCCTTTTGTTACAAAATCTAATCTCTACCATACAAACATGACAAGTGTAAAGATTTGTGAAGAAAGCGTTTACTTCACAACTGGTTTTTGTTAATCTGTGCCATATAAACTGTGCAGCATTATGCAGAGCATGGCTATTGCTTGCTTAAGAGCAAAGCTAACCCCCCAAAATAAACAGAGCTATAAACTCGTTAGGAAAATCGACCACGACAAAAAGCCAGCATTTGATTCTTGCTACTGCAAGAGGCTTATTCACGGGCTAAGCGAGGAACCATCCTGCTGATGTACCTTTCCCACACCATTTTTGTTTCTGTTAGCTCTGCTACTGTGACCAGGATGTCAGCTTTGCTTCTAAACAGCATTTTTATATTTGATTTTTACTGATGATTTCAGTTTTACAGTTACACCCACCAACTTGAAACCCATGCCGTAAGGCACTATTTAAAGGCTTTATGCTGTACATAGCAGTGTGGGGAATCTGCAGTAAAAATATGTTCCTCTGCAGTACTTACTTTTAGCAGGCAAGAGATTCAGGTTTCAATAAGGAGCATCACTTTGAACATGCTATTTTCTTTCCTTTTTTTTTTGACAAATGTTACAACAGAACTGCAATATGCCTAATTCATAGCATGCTACTATGAATGTTATAAAAAGGATTGTTTATATTAGATCTTATTTGTACTGGGTCTGAGTTATTTTGTAAGAAGCTTGCATTTTATTAATTTAAAGAACAACACCAATAAATACCCCTCTAGCTTTCAAGCCAGCCTCAGTATTAGAAGAGGCTTAAGTCTTATAACCCATAAGTCAAATTAAACTGCATGCAAATATATTAATTATTCAAGTCTCAAGACTTTATTGAAGTAAATCTTACTTTTTAAAACATAATTTTTGAATGCTTGAAATTAACAAACTAGAATTGTTTGAAAATCATATAAGCCCTGAAGCCAATATTTGTCTATACTACTCCTATGTTTAACTATATGAGGGACATTCACCCATCCAAACGTAGCTGGATTCTCCCGGAAGCATCTGTGATAAGTGTGAAGAAGGAAACCTGTGTGGCTAGACGTAAGGGGGGAGGGGTGGGGTGAAGATGAAGTTCGGCTCTGAGCTCCTGCATGATCCCTGTTGCTGTGGAAACAGCGGCCTTTGCAGTGCCTATTGCATCTATATACGTTCAGCAGAGCCATCTCTTCTGTATATCATTAGCAGGAGTCTAAAACGAAGCCAATCAATTAAGGGCCTGTTCTATGAGGGGAAAATGTAGACAATAACTTCAACTGTGTGCTGAATAAGAAGTAATGAATCACCCTTCAATGCAGCAACATATAGTTACATCCAAATGCCATGCTGTGCTGCTTAGGGAGAAGAGAAGGAAACAATGATAAAAATGGAACTGTGCTTTTAAATTCAATTACTCACAACCTTGCACATGTCTTCCTTATCCTCCTGAGCGAGCCAATCAATATATAATATTCCCCCTCCATTCGTGCACTACCTTGTGAATAAGATTATATTATATGATTATTTCTTAAATTAACAAGGCTAAAGCTCTGAGAAGTAAATACCTCCAATTAAAGCACATTTCCTTCTGCTGTTTGCAGTTTGTTTTTAGGAGTGACTGTCTGATTGTTACCCAGGCAACCAACGTAAGCGTGAATTTGATTAGATATACTTTCACAGATGTGGGCAGTGTTTCAAGCATTGTTTGGTGTTTTTGTCGGAAACAGAATTCAATTTGTTAACTTTTAAGNGTTTTTGTTTGAAGGACAGGGAGGAAAAAGGCAAGGATCTTAAAATAATTGTTTTCAGTAGGGGTTATCTCTGCTTGCTAGTTGCTATTTGTGTTTGGTAAATGGTTCCTCATTCTGCATAAAGAAAAATGTGGAAAAATTCCAGTATGGACAGCAGGGAGATGTGTAAAAGTACAAGAATTCTTATTGTCTCTACTGAAGCAGATGAAATTATCATTACTCTAGAAGATAACATCATTAAAATGTGAAGACTGTTTGGTCATATTGTAATAATAAGAGTACTGGGAACATATTTTGATGCTTAGCTATGCATGGTCTGTCTTGTGAAGAGGCAGCATGGTACTTTAACTGATGGCAATAATTTCTCCAATGGAACTTGCATATGTAAACATCTGTTGAACGTGTAGCTAGACGACAATGGTTTGACATTCTGCATGAGATCTACTGGTGAACAAAGCTCACTTTCTTTTCCTGCTGCAAAAGCAGAAGGGAGAAGTAAACTTTGGAGATAAAATAAAATGAAAATGACTACCCCTAAAACTGAGCATTTCAGATTTCAGAATGCAGTTCAGTCTTGTATAAACATAAGCCTACATGGTAATGTTAAGCTCAGTTTCCAGGTACAAAACTGAAGGGAGTTGAGATTTTCTGTTCTGTTTCAAGCTAAACTCTAGAATAAACAGGATTAGCTATTTAACTGTGATCGCTTGCATGGAATTGCAATGACCTGCAGCTTGGGAGCTGGAAACAAGTCTTCCCCCACTGCACATTCAGTAACCTTGAGAGATTTATGCATTCTCCTACAAATGTAGATCAGAATTACTTCTCGTGAGCCAATGAACTCTTCTTTTATGACACCATTCTTGAAAATGAATGATTTGGCTGGCAGTGCACTGTAATTCATACATGGTCTGTGATTTTGTAAGACTGTAACATTCTTCTGGGAATGTTTAGTCTAGCTTTTTAAGGAAACACAACTCGTAATGACGTTGTCCATTTTTCTGTGAGTCAGTTATTTGCTAGCAGCTTTTGATGTTTTTGGCAAACTCCAACCAAATTTGCAAATATCAACAAATTTGATAGCATAGAGAGATCTGGAAGATGTTAAGTTCCTGCATATTCTGTTAAAACTGGAAGCTGGGTAAATGGGAAAGAGCCTTTAGTGAAAGAAAAAGAGGAAGTACTCCATTGCTCTCAGTTGAGTTTATAGCAGCCGTATAATCTGTAAACCTTCAGGCAACTCCTTGCTTGCATAGCACAAGGCAGAGCTATCAGCATCGCAGGATGACTGGTTTGACATAGGATACAGCAGGGGAAGGGCCTGGGGACAAGAGGGAGCTGCTGTCAGAGAAAAGAATAATACCAGAGGGACAGGAAATGTGCAGGGCAGAGCAACTGTGATAGAATTGTGGGGAAACAGGAGTTATTGGGGGACATGGGGTGGGGGTGGTAACAGGACAAGAATTATCTGGAAGCCAGACTTTGTAATTTCTGCTGTTCATGAGACAATTTGTTTTACTGCATCATTCGGCTACTATTTGGTCCCGATAGTCTGTTGTGCAAATGAAAGAAGCTGTTACAGATCAAAACTTCATTTATGGAATGACTCCTGCTGAGTTGAATAGCTGTTGGATTGGGATCCTGTTTGGTTTAAACAAGTAATAAGGGATCAAAAAAGACAAAGAGTAATTGAGAGTAATTACAAATCCATAACCAGAAGGCTCGATTTGTAGCGTAGCTCAAACTTCTTGATTGCTAGTCATTTAAAGGTGCAGCCACTGAGCAAAAGATTCTTACAGACTGGGGTTTACTGAAAGGCTTAGGAGATATGTTGAATAATATAGTTCAAAAATGTAGATCTTTTGTAGATTGCTGAAAGTAATGTATTTACTTATAGCTATTTGTTCTAATAAAATTAGCTTGGTTTCTGAACCCCATCAATACAGGCTTTGATTTTCTGCAGATGTATTTTTTATTCACTGTTGTTCAACTGAGAAAATGTGAGAATGAATTCTATCCTTCGAACTGATTATCAATGAGTGTTAATCCTCTGTGCTTTTTAATCAGATGGTATTGTTTCTGCACCTAAACTAGATAAGTAGGACCATTTTTTATATGAGAGTTGCTAGGAATGCACACTTTTTTGGGTGTGCAAAAAAAGTCTCTTTGTTCCATGCATAACTAGGAAATTTGCATGTTCCAATTTCCACATTTATATTCCCTTGGCAGGTTTCTATTTCAACAAAGAACAGCCAACTTTCAGTACAACTGTGGTCAAAATTCCATTTACGTAATTTCCAAGAAGTAGGACAAATACTGAAATGTCTACCCCACTCTACCCCAGAGAGTTAACTGGCCTCTCAAGCTCACTCACATTGTTGCTCTCCATTTGTCTAGCAGTGGGTACCAGCAGTGGCTGTTCGACTATTTTTGACCCTGTTAAAGCAAATGTTATTTGAAATGAAGAAGAGGAGGAATTGACATAATTCAATACAATTCCATCACCTAGTAAATGAAATGGGAAGTGTCTTTTGCTTTCTCATTTGAATTCAGAGTACCAACTCCTCTGTATACAAAGGTAATTAATATGGTTTAAATATCCATATACACCAAGAAATACACACACACCCTGAGTTGTATAAATATAAGGACAGAAATAGATCAGTATTTTGTATTTTGCTTTTTATTTTTCCTTATCCACTAGACTGTCGGGTGCAGCACCATAGGCGACTCTCTGTATCTAGGTGCATTTTCTACAAGGTGGCTATTAGTTTGATTTCACATAAATGAACTCAGATAAAGAATGATAAGTCACATGCTAGTGATGGTTTATGTCCTCTAAGAAGCGAACAAAGAAGCCCTGTCAGGGCTGTAGATCTGGTACGTGCTAATCGTACTGAGCAACGGATCACACTGTTGTAAATGTAAAGATTCATGAACAAAAGCTTGTCAGTCCTTAAAAATTTTCAAGCCACATACAGGGAAATGCTGCTTTTCTTGTGCATTAAATTCCCTTCAGGAAAGAAATTACCACTCATACTTTTTAACAATAGCAATAGTGAAACTGGTTTATATAGCACTTTTTAAATGACAATAATGTATAAGCTTGAAACATAAGCATATGCAGATGTGTAAACATTACGAATACTAGAGAATAAAACAGCTAAGGTTAGAAGCTGTGCCTGAGACTGGTTCAGATGCTCAGGCTAACGTATCGTTTAATGGGTATGAGAGCTCGCTAATGTCTTGCATTTAAGTAGCAGCATAAATTATCCAGTATTTAGCCCTTAGCATAAACTGCTGCACTCTCAGCAACAGCTCTTCCCATCTCACCCTACTGTCCTGAGCAGAGGCAATGCCACAACTGGATTCTGCCTACTTTACATAGGTTCAGCAGCACTGTGAAATCTGTGGTGTTACTTGAATGTGAATCTCTTCATCATAAAAATGCTTCAGTATAACTTGAACAAGGTATACTGTTGACATCAGTAAATCTACTTTTACCTGTATGGTTTATCAGCTTATGTACAGATGTAAAAGCTAAAGAATCAATGTTAGAGTAACAGAATACAGACTGTAGCTATCAAGAATTTTTATGCTTTTGACATCTAAAAGAAAATTAAAAGCAACAACCCAAATCAAACAATAAGCAATTTTAGTGGAAGGGGACAAATTTTACACCAAACATCTGAAGAATTCAAGATGCTATACAAATATGTTACATTCTGAAAAAAAACCCAGAAAACACAAAATCAACTGCTACTTTAAACTTATAGTTGAACAGTTTCTTCACTAGCTAAAACCCATGAAGATCTGAACTGGTTTAGGTCCAGAAAGTATATCTGGATGTACACCCATTATTTATACTGTTGTATTCACACTCCTGGATTAACATGAGGCTGTGCTACTTCAGGGCACAGAGAAATAGGGTTGTCCCAAACTGCTCAGGCTTTCTCAAAGTAAATGGGGAGACAGAGAAGAGGATGTGCTTGTACTATGCATGTACTTTATAAATTTTTTTTTTTCATTTGCTTGCCAATGGAGTTTTCTTACAGGCAAATCCAGTTTTTCATCTGGAATCAAATATTTAAAAGAATTTCAGTCTCTTTGGGCATCCAGAGAGCTCAGCAACAGTTTGACCACTTTTCAAGAGCTGTGTGGATTTGCACGAAGTTTCAAAGCCTCAAAGTGCTTTAAGTACTTGCAAACATCAAGCAGCTATCTTTAAAGATAGTGGCCAGCACGCCTTTGAAAATAGGGCTGTATTATCTAATTATTATAGTTAATATACTGTTTTATAATGATTAGGAAACACATGGATCTTGGATTTCTCTTAAATGTACAGGTCTTCATGGTAAACTTCTGTGGATCTGCAGCACCCATGTGACGTCACCCACCGAGGCATCCTGCCTAGTGTTTGCAGCCACCATAGGGTAGCTGGGCTGCCCAGCGCAGAAGCTCCATACCTGGAAATTGCCTGACATTTCACCAATTGAGTTATTTTAATGATTCAGGTTCTGAGACGCAGCAGTGGGGATGATGCTGTGCAAACAGCAGGAGAACTCACCTTCTCTCTTAGTCACTGATTAAAGCATAGGCGTGAGGCAGGACTGGCTCTACTGATACCAGGCTTTTGTGCTGACCTGTGATTTCTGTGAGACTGAATTACCTGTGTGCTGTAAGACTCCCTGCTTTGGGATTTGCGTACATGTGAAACAAACTAATTTGTTACAGTAAAAATAAACCCAAGCTTCACAATCCCAACATCTCACCTACTAGATGACATGGCATTTGGGCACTGTAATATCTAGACTGATAACAATGCTGTACCACCCAGAAGAGCAGTAAAGACTGCCTCAGGCTATAGAAAGGACAATTTCTGAGTCATTGGAAAAAAAGGAAAAGAGAATTTAAGCTGCTCTTACTGGAGCAGAGAAAGTCTCTCAGAAGTAGCAACATACAGTCATTCAGCTGCATTGTGCTTGGAGGCTTTTTGATAAAGGTAAAATTGTTTCAGCTACAAATGCTCAAGGTTAAAAACCTTGTATTAATGTATTTTTCCTTATTTATGTATCAAACTCAATCCTAGCAGATTTTATTATCTGTAGTAGTCTGCAAATTGTGAGGATTTCTAAAAGGAATACGTGACACATTGCTTCAGAGTTGCTGGAATCAATAGTCCATTCCACTTCTGAAGTAAGATTTTTGTGTCTTTCTGCTGCTTCACTGAAGCTACAACATATTGTCTTTCCTGTAATGCATTGCATTTCTAATTTGATTGGGGAAAAAACCCTAACAACACAAAGGCCACAGCCGAATCTGATTTGGTAGAAGTCCAGACTTTTCATTGTAACTAAAAAAATTTACTTCTCTGCAGTGCCCACAGGAAGGAATTTTTTATAGCTTTGAATTAAGAAATCTTAAGTACTTCAGTTTGGGAGAGCAAAACTACTTGAGTGACTTCGGTTCTACTCCAATTCCAGATCTCTATCATGCTTTCCATTTTCAATTTATTCAGAATGGCAAGTATTTTGATACATAGATTAAATTGCTCTGAGGTTTATATTTGTCTAACCATTTCCTCTTATAATAAATTCTCTAGATATTCACTTGCAGGGGTATTAATATGTTTTTTGCTGAGAGAAGAAGTAACTCTGGGAATCAGCCATGAATATGTGTCAGAAAGTGAAATATAAAGTAATAAATTCTGTGATTTAGATATAAATGTATTTGGTAGTACGGGAGAAACAGGATTGCACTGTGTTAGTGGAAAGTTGGGGGATCCCTTTAGCAGTGTTGGTACCATGTATGGCATATAAGAGAAACATGCGTATCTGTACAAATTTCTTAGGTTGCTGGTGCCAGTGAAGTCATATTCCCTTTCAGTAGCCATGAATCTTGCCTAGTTCATGTGATTATTTTTTTCCTAGCTGCCACCCAGTTTTATTATTACTGTCTCAGATGCCTGTCTTTATCCCTTTGCCCCTTTCTCTTGTAAAGCACTCAAAAACTTTAAAGAAACAAAAAAATATCCTAGAAGCAATAGATTATCATAAATAGCATGGAGGGGAAAGTGGTAAGTTTATTGAGGAGGGATGATGGAAGTTGGTTTAATTTATCATGCAGGGAGAAAGAAGATGGAAGAAAGGATAAAAGTTCATTAGGTGATCATCTGGTTTGATGTTGCCCATCTAATGATCATTGGATGCTAAATAGTTCAGCAAAATGGAGGTCCTATAGGCAATGATTCTACACAGCACAAGTTTAAGGGAAGGCAGGATAGTGCCCTCAGGCTGCAACCTGTCTCTGTTTTAGTAGCGTTTTCTCCAAATGTTGTTGTCTGTTCCTGTTTGGGGTTTGTTTTTTTTTTTTTTCAGAGGAAGGCACAATGCATATTTATTGCTTTAGTTCTCCACCTCTTGAATAGAGAAATCAAGCAAGCTTTTTGTTATGGCTGCAGGCTACCATTTGCAAACTGCTGGTTATCACAGTATTGTAACCTCAAGGTACCTAGAGGAGTTTCAATGGAACTTTGTTTTAAGCCTTTAAATGTGCACGTTCCTGGCAAACTTCTTAATGACTCTACTGTAAGGATATAGATGTAAAAACACAGGTAATTGTTTTTTTATCTAGCACTACTTAAGCTAGAGCATATCAACAGCAACTGAGATTAGAGCACAATTTTTGTTCTTTCTAAAGCTCCACAGTCAAGGTTGTCTGTTTCCCAAAGACCATGCAGTCAAAACAGGGGAGTCAGTGTGTGAGAAAGGAAGGATTATTGTCTACGTTTGCTAAGGCCCTGTGATCTAGGTCACAACAAAAGCCCTACTAGAAGCACAATTTTAATGATCATCTCAAGAATTGAAAAAGATACATGAAAAAACACAGTTTCCTTTAGCCTAATTTTGATGAATGTTTATGTTATAACAGTAGGAAAACTTAATATGGGGCCACAGAACAGAAAAGATGTATGTCGTTGTAATGTATAGTTAGTATCAGCTAACGAGATGCAGAACAGAAATGCTATACAACCATCAAACCTGATAATGATCTTCCTCTCCTGTTCATAGACCTGTTAATAGTTGTAATGAGCAGTATGTGTTGGTGTGGTGAGGAAACAAGACTGTGTTGGATTGAGATTGATGTAAATACGTGATAGGGCCTATAAAAATGTGACATGTTACTGGCTGCTAGAGTCCTAAAGAAAGGAGAGGCTGAGATCTGAATGGCCATTCATACTTGTTTGATGCTTTTGGTTGTCTCCAAAGAAATCTGCTTGTAAATGGCAGTGGGTGTTTTATTGAAGAAGACAAGTGCACTTGGAGTCACTTTTCCTGGAAGATACTTGTCAGGCCCTGAAAGAAGCTTTCAAAAGTTGAAGGAAATACTATCTGGAATCTCAAAAATATTGTGATGTGTGGAGTCCTGGCTGGATGAGAGGGGACATAGCTTGGTGCCGTTGAGCAACCCAGGTTCTGATCCGGAGGTGAGCCTTGGGAGTGGCGGACACGGAACCCTGCTGGGAAGGGAGAGCGACGAGCTCGGGACACTGGAGCAGGGGGACCGTCACGTCGCCGTTTCCTGCCACACTGTCACTTCCTTCCTGCCACACTGTTATTTCCTGCCACAGCACTGTTTTCACATTGAGATGCAGCTCTGCACCAATCACAACGAGTTGCAGTAGTTTTGCCTACATATGGATTGGGGGTCTAACCAATCAGATGCTGTAATTGCTTTGCTATATAAACCTTGTTTTGCTGACTAATAAAGGTGAATGATCTATACGCATATTGGGGTGACATCGTTACAACGTTTCCGTAACCCACGCCAACAGTGATGTACTGTAGCAAACCTGGAATGAAGGCTTTATTTTTAAAAAGAGCAACTGGTTCAGCAGTCAGAATAAAACTTCCACTTAGTTCCTAGACCTCAGTTTATGAACTCTGAGAGCAGAATAGGACAATAATATTTCTGTTCGTTCTATTTGAGAACTGACACACTGCAAGGTCAGTCCTCAGGTAGGCAAAGCTTCTGGTTTCCTCATGCAATTAAAGAAAGTGGTTTCCAAGAGTTTCCTTGTGCTCTACTAGCTTAAGAGCTGCTTTTCATGGGTAGGATAAATTACTGGATGCTTGCTTCTGTCTCTTGTCCCTGTCCCCACTTAACCTTAGTCTGTCAAGGGGGAATCTTTGCTGGCTGATCACCATGCTGACCACCTTGTGAGCGAGTCATTGCTGCATTGTCCAAGAATGCAAGCGACCCTGAGTGGCCTGTGTGCGTTAGAGCAATAGCTTAGTCAGTAACCCCTACTTGTGAAATCGCTGAGACCAGCCTTTTTCTCTCCAGATACATGTAATTCATATTGCTAAAGAAATTATAAGACTGTGGGAGAAAAAAGGATGTGTGCACAGTACTCAGTGGCTAAGATGCTTATCTGTCAGCCAAGATTTCAAATAAATCAAATACTGGGAAATGAAACCCTGCAGTGCTCTCGTGGAAGTCAGAATCAGATCCACTTTGATCCATTTTCCATTTCCCCTGCTGCCTCAGGGTAGCTGCAGATACAATCGGACTATATTAGATTTGCCCAGGGAAGGGAGTGCTTTTGCTATGCTCAATCTGGCCTGCTGAAAGCTCCAGTTTGGGACTTATGGGTCTGCTTTCTACAAGATGAATTATTTCAAAGGCTGAGCATCCTGAAGGAGTCATCACCTTCTCTGTCACTTGTTCTGGCTTTGTTAGTAAACACTTCTCACCTGTGACAGTTGCTGATAAATCTCAGACAGGAGTTGCTGGTCTATTATAAACAGCTTTCAGTTGCTCCCCTGAGGGAGGTGTTTTTTAGAATCTGGCATTTCTTGTTGCTCAGATGGCAGCATTAGCAGTATGGTGCTTTTCCAGTGTCTTTAGCACACTTGTCAGGAATGTTAACAAGGCGGTGGGATATTTCCCTCCTGTTCTTGCTCCTCTGTCTGGGATCAAGAATGGTCATACTTGTGCCAAGACCTTCACATGCTGGAAGTAGGTTTCAGCTGTAAAATCCACAATAACAGCAACCCCAATAGGGAAACTTCCATCCTAAGAGACTACTTTAAAATATCCACTGTACTTAGTTTCTGTAGTAAACTGATTTCGGCTGACCTGCAGGTAAGGTGCTTAAGACAGGTACTACCACAAGCTCCTTATATGCACTTCTTAAACCTCTCTCATCACATGGACTCCCACTCTGTGCACTGCCTGGGTTCTTGCTAAGTCCCAGTGAAGGCAGCAGGATTAGACACAGATTTAAAGCTGGGCCTGAGCTTCAGCACCTTGTTGGACTGGGGTATGAACTACCGTAATGACAAGAACAAGTATTTAAATATGTCTATACCAACTAATGAAAAATATGCTGGTATACAAAGTTCTCCTGCCATATTTACTCTCAAAGTACATGCAAATCCACAGTGGTGTTTACATTTAAAAAGGCTCGTTGCCATTTATGGATGTACTAATGCAATGCAGTAATTTTCTTCATGGTTAAGACCCCAGGAAGTTATGAGAAGGCAATATGAATAACTATGCGTTAAGAGGGTTGGGTTTTTTTATACCTTAAGCCAGGGTTTTAGAAATGCAAGATACATATTGATGAGAACTGTGCCCATGAAAGGTGCTAGATTCCCTAAGAGGAGAATCTTCAATTTATTTGCTGGAAAAGTGCAACATTAGCAGCAGTCCTGGTATTGCTGTGTCGAGAGCACTCGCTGTCCCTGTTGGGCCGCTACTGTGGCAAAACCTGGAGTGTCTGCCTGCCTTTACACCTGAGACTAGATCCACTGAAATTAAGGGGGCTGATTTTTGTTTACCATGTTTCTGAAGAGGTTTGCTGTACCCTTGGTTTGTAGAAAGATTGTTTTGGGAATGGAAAGACTGCTTGTCTTGACCTGTCCATCCTCTAAACTTTCAGTACTCAGCTCAAAACTGCAAACACAACTGTGGAATGTAGTGGAGTTTTTTGAGTTAATGATTAGGAAGGTGGCTACATAAAAAGCATGGGAGATGATAAAAAGCTACAGTAATATCTGATTTGCAGCTAGCACTCTTGCGATAAATGAACTTTCAGATGACCACAACTTCTGGGCCAGTTTAGGCCAGCTTCTAAGCAAAACCTTGGAGGTGGGAAAGACTACTTCTGACAGTCTTTGTACTATTCTTCAACAGTGTTGGTGGAGTTCATCAGCTTGGCAGGAACATTTGGTGCCTGTAACTACAACAGAATTCTTAGAAATTTTCAGTAGTACATAAAAGTCACAGATTTCTGGGTTTCCGTAAGAAGATAATGCCCAGGACTGTGTAGACAGATGTTGATACACCACAACATCCTCTGCAAAACTGGTGTTGGTCATTAGCTGATGAACACTGTTAGATTTACAGATGTCAGTGAATCTGTGTTGATTTACCACAGCTGAGGTTGTGGCTTGCATGATTACTCTCTAGCAGAGGAAAAACAGACATTGCAAATTGAATATAAAGTCAAAGAAGTGATATGAAAAACTAGCTTTTAGAATTTGATGTGGACTTTAATTGATGGGTATAACTTAAACTGTAGTTTCAAACTTGACATCTACTTTTGTAACATCAATTACTTTCCAAAAGTGAGCATTTCAAGACAACTGCAATCTACATTAGGACTTTTTTTTTCTCAAAAGATATTTTATTTTTTAAGTCATCTAATGTATTTTCTGTTTCTATTAATATTCATGGAAGTGAAGAATCATAATATTACAACTCAAAATTGAATACCAGTAAAATTATTTGAGACCTACAGCAGTGAAATGTAAACATTAAACAAGCTTCTATTATTCACTTAACGTGGAAAAAAACAATACTAAATGATTAAACATGAAACAAAATATGGAAATGCATCAGCAAAACAGAATTCACAACACTGAATAAAACATGGAGGCTACTGCAGAAGCATTTTCAAAAGGTATTTCTGAGAAATAAAAAAGCATTCTAACCACAAATAATTGTAATTCACGGTTCCATTATACTTTTATTGTTGGGGAATTGCACATTGTTCACAGGTAGCAGAAACATTTATAAATGTTTTTCATTAATATATTTTAAATATGACCTTTTAGTATGAAGATAAATCAAATTAAACATAGTTACTTCTTGAGACATCTTCATATTTACAAGATGGAAACTAAAAAATTATTGGCAGACAAAATTAGACAACTCCAAACAAGTTTGCACAAAGATGTGTACGTATTTGTATTCCTTTTGGATACCATCATTGTGTGACTAAGGGCATAGTCCAACATTCTCCTCTAGATCCAGCTGTAAAAGCACAGGAAGTCACCTCCACCTGTTCTTACTTCAGCCAGAAATAATGGTCCCACAGGTGAAATACCTGATAGGATTGTGTCTGTGGTGCTCATTGCTTTCTCTACTATGTCAACTAAATTAGGCAAAAGTCATCCCCAGGGTAGTCAGAAATATCTGGACTCTCTTAAATAAACAGAACATTTTTTTCAGCACTGAGATAGTAACAAATACCTAGATGGTAATTTCTTCAATCATTCTAACTATATATGCAAAAGATTGTCTGATGATGCCCAAAGAACAGGAAAGTAAGTCAAGGGACCTATTTTCTGCAAATCCAAATTTTGATCATTGTTCCATGCCAAAATCGACAACTAGATGGATCAAAGTTTCAGTCTTCAAAAGCCTGTTTCAATTTCTGTTATATATATATGTAACTGTTTTTATCAACTAGTTAGACTAATGTGATATGGCTAAAGAAATGAGCTGTCTGTCAGAATCAAGGCTATTAGGTGGTCGTCTGTCAAAGCTAATGAAGCAGGTTGGCTTTGGCATCATTGCTAAGCAGGTGTCTGTAAGCAGCAAATCCCTCAAACAATATTTTTATGTGTAAAAACCACAGTGATGCTGCAGATGTTCATGGCTTTGCTCCATTACGTAACCCTCATATGTCTTAATTTCTTTTAAAAAGTGAACTTTTATACCTTTATGCCATTAAATATGTGTAAACAAAGCAGAAGAGCATCTTAAATTAGAATTTTTAGGAAAACCTATCAGGCATTTTAACTGACTGTAGTAAAAAAACAGTCTTAGAAGGTATTCACTGTTAAAATTCCATGCACTGTGTCTCTTGATTTTACTAAAAACCTGAGTTCTTCAGGTTCATTTGCTCAGTTTCCTTATTGTTACTGTCACGTCATCAGGACAGTGGTCCATTCCTGCTTTGTGTTTCAGCTTGTCACTTAATCCCCAGAAACAGTGAAATAGTGGCATGATGAATTCCGTCTGCACAGAAGTTGTAAGAGGACTGTAATGTGTTTCTTGATAAGGTCAATTTTAGTAAAATAATAAATGTCTAAAATTAAAAACAAAACAAAAAAACCCCAAACAAAACCCCCCCCACCAAACAAACAAAAAGACCCAAACCCCAATTCCATCCAGGGTTTACATATCTAGCTAAGATCACATCATAATGATTCACCAATAGTGAGGCTGATTGCTAAGCCTGCATGAACGAATAACAGGCAGGAAGAACATATCCAACAGCATGGGATGAGCTACATGAGGTCCAGGAGTGTAGGCTACTCGCTAGCATTTTCTGTGCCTTCAGTCTGTGCTTTTTTCCCAGGGCTGGCATTACCCTCTCCTGCCTGGACAGGAGGTGATAGAATTATGATTTCCCAGAACTTTAATACTACCCTGCATCAGCAAGGCAGCAGCAGAGGGAAGGGTACTTCAAAGTCTAGTTTTCTCTCCTAGGTCAGTTCTGAAACACTGCAGGTTTGTTTTGGTTGTGTTTTTTTCTGTTTGTTTTTGGGTTTGTTGTTTTTTTTTATTATTATTATTTCTAGGAGTGGACATGGTATTTTTGCCAGGAAAAGGAAGACCAGTCTTGCCTCTGATCTTTCTGCTGCCCCAGAGTGTTTCTGTGGTTGGCTTATTCTTGATGCTGAGGTGCATATTGCAGGGCTTACCTGCCAGGTGTTAGCAAAATTCCTGTAGAAATCCTGCAAACACTGACTCTCTTAGAGGGAGAGAAAGCACTGTGTCAAGTAACGTCAAGGTAAAGCACATAATAATTGTCTCAGCAGCAGGGTGAGATAACACTAACCCTGACTTCTGTCATAATAAATCTCGGCACAGCAGAGAGAAATTGCCTCAGGCAGGTGGCCCCTACCCCCATATAAGTGAATACAAATGCTCAAACCTGACTGTTTCTACTGTGGTAGCCACCGGACCCAATTGCTTTTGTCTTTGACTCATCTAGGCTAGCTCAAGTCACACACTATGCTATAAACCTTATGTAGTCATAGAATCACAGAATCAGAGAATCAGAGAATCATAGGTTGGAAAAGACCTCTAAGATCATCAGGTCCAAACATCACCCCAACACCACCATGCCTGCTAAACCATATCCCGACGTGACACATCTACAAGTTTTTTGAACACCTTCAGTGATGGTGACTCCACCACCTCCCTGGGCAGCCTGTTCCAGTGCCTGACCAAACAGTCTCCACCATCACTTGCCATTTTACTTTGTATATGAGAGAGAAAGCAAACATAAGGGTGAAAACCCAAAGCATTCCTGTCCCATTGCTGAATGGCAATGCTGAGAAGTCTGCCAGAATCCAAAGTAACAGAGGGAGTGATTAACTTAATCAGTTTCTCCTAACTCACCCTTCTTAAGGCCAGCTTTTCGGGCAATGATATCCAGGATCCCATAAAGCACAGCAGTGATGCTATCTCATGCTCTGGGTATGTTACTGACACCACCCTTCCTGCAAAGTTCCCATGGCACACTGATCATTCTTGCTATAAAATTAGGAAAACAGGTCATTAGAAATCCAGAACTCCCAGATAAGATGATTCCATCAGGGCATTCTGCCAGCTGAAGTGGATCAAGTATTTGGCAGTCCAGCACCTGCTGGCAAAACACATTGTTTGGCAGGAGGAAGACATTGCTCCCCCTGTTTTCTTCACAAATGGAATGTCTTTCATATTTATTAGAAAGTCTGAGAAATTTTTTTTTTTCTCTATACTTCTATAACTGCTCCTCACCATCAGCCATCCACCCTCAAGAGATACATTTCCATTTCCTGATGAATCCTGACCTCGTGAGGAGCTGTGTGTCACGGAGCTGTGTGTCACCGTTACTGTCTGAAATCCCCTATGTGAAATCACCTGGCTAAGATTGTACAATGATTTGAAAGTTATGGCCCTGCCCATTGAAAGAGTAGAGGGAGATGCTGCTACCAAAAAGCCCCTCTGCCAGGTGTGGTGATGACGTTAGTGATGACGCTTATGGAAACTCCCTCACTCTGTTAAATATTTTCTCCTTTCTCAAGGGAAGTTTCCTAAGAACAGCATAGTACAACCTGCCCTAGTATTTCATACACAAACTCTAACATTTGTAAACTTCCTTGAACACTATATTTTCTGCAGACCTTGACTTATTAACCTTTCTTGCAGTTCCAGCCTGCAGTCTGTTTTCTGCAGATCCTTGATGATAATGGACGCATTCTGGTTTTGAGCACTTCTTGAGCGCTTTGCAACCTCACTCACTAAACTTATACAATAGGAGTAGCTTCTGAGGTTTTTCAGTAATGCAGCTCTTTCCCCATGCTCTTTAAATCTCATGGTAACGGTACATCTTCTGCTATTCATTGTTCTTATTTTTATTTCTATATTTTCCTACTTGCCATGTTCAGCAACTGATTTAGGTGGGAGGCTAGTCCTGCCTCTTTGTTTTGTGTTCAGGTCATAACTTTCCAACTCAAGCCACATTCCCTCTGAAATACCCCAGTAGTTCTTTATGGATGGGAGGACATTTGGTCCCAAGTTGATACCTTTACTGCCATTGCTGTGAGAATACTTATTCCATTTCAGTAGAAATTCACACATCCTGAAGATCTCAATAGAAAGAAGAAGAATTTAAGAGGTTTCTCTGGCTTGTACTTGGCAGAAATAGACAAGCCTCTCCTGATGACACTGGGTGTTAAACAGATCACATTGGGTGCTAGTGTAAAAACATGCTTGTATCATGATTGCATAGGTTTTTGTAAGGCAATACATTTGTCATTTATGAGAACAAAGCTGGAAATTGTCCATTTAGAGAGCCTACTGTAATACATAAGCCATCACCTTGGTTACAGGCTGCTTTTAATTTTTACGGTCTCTCCAATTAGCATATGCAGAACAGATTAAATAAACAAGAAAGACCCTCTTAAAAGAAACACCGCATAAAAATATAATATAAAATGTAAATAGGGACTCGTGCATCTGAAGTATTTGTTATTTATAACATAGACAAAAAAATGCTTTCATTTGAAACTACTGTATCTAAATTTATTTTTTCTGTCCCAAAGCTAAAATGAAGAAATAGTTTTCTAGAACAAAGATGGTTGTTATGATACATCTGAGGTTTGCACCACACTGAGAAACAGTACTGGCATGTTACATGCATGAATGCTTTTTTTACATATAATGCAGTCTGTTACTGAGCTGTGTGGAAAATAGATCAGCTTGGACAAAAGTGTAAAGAGGAAACTATGTACTGGAAAAAATGGTTACATTTGGTCACTCTGCATTGACAGGAGCAGTTTAAGCATGGTTGTCAGAAAGCAAGGGAAACACAACTTTTCATTCTGCTTTTAGTGCCCGTGTCTAGAACAGAACTTGTTGAATCAAAAAAGAACAAGGGTAAGATTCTCAAAATCTTCCTCTGGGCGCTGCAGGCTGCATTTCTGTTCATTTCAGAAGGAACTGGATGTCTCTTTCCTTCATTTCAAATGTATTCAATGTACAAAATATTTACAAATATACTTTTACCTTGGCTCTAATACTGGAGTAATTTCACAGGCAGACTTCTTTATCTGCAAATAAATGCTCATTTTTTTCTTCCATAGCAGTAAACAATGTGTCAATACTTAATTCAAAATAGGTAATTAGGAATCTGGCTAATGATGCTTAACACATTTAGTGTGCTGACAGTTCAACAGATTTCTCCCAGGGTGATATTATTCAGTGTCTTGGCTCTTTGCCCATTTGAGATCATCTAGAGAGGTGCAACAAATCCTTGGTACTACCTGGTGCATTTGTCAGCCACAGCATGCCACCATAGCTTCTGCCTGGTGATGTGACTCAACACATCAGTTGCATCATCAGGATGCAATGTGCGAGCCTATGATGTGAGAGATCTGCATGTGCCACAACTATGGTCGCGTTTTTCATGCCTTTCTGGAAGAATCTGAACCTGTTATAGCCACTGAACATCCAGAATATCAGTGCTTGAAGATATGAAGTTAACATTCAGGAGCAATTAGGTGCCATTCTTTTGGGATGTAGAACCCCATAAAATCCCCACCAGTGAAAGCAGTCCAATGATAATTCATCTGGCCTATGGCATTAAATGTTTTTCAGGGTAAGTAGAGGAGAGTTCATGACAAATTGTTCTCTGTACTTAGTTGAAGAGTTATGATCACTAAATTTCTAGATCTGAGAAATTACAACAGCAGGTCTGGCCCAAAGCCAATGAGAGCCTTTTCATCAAATTCAGCAGGCTGTGGGGTAGGCCAGAGTATTGTTCCAGTGTTTGCTTACTTTTGAAATTCTGCTCAAATGTACTAGCTAAATTTTAGGGTGATGTAAGATACCACATCACCTGCTTGGGTAAGAAGTCCAGCAGTTTTAGTGGAGTTAAATAGGTTTGGGTCAGCTGAAAGTGTGGTTCTGAGTTTTCATCTAAACTGCAATGAACAGAACAACTAATGCTGCTAATAAATAAAACTTCAAACCAAGAGAGTTGCATAGTGTAAGTTTTGAAATGTTATCAAAGCAAGTGCTGATCCCTAAATGTATTGTATATTGTATAAAAGGAAGGGTTGTTCACCTTAATTATTTATGACTGAATGATTTATGGATTTTAGGTTGTGGTTCACTCTTAATTTTTTTCTATGTTTGCTGTTTCCCCCTGATCTCAATGTAACAATCTCTTTAATATTGATCTGGATATGACAAACAATGCAAGTTTTTGATGTTCTACATCACGTGGCATACTTCAATTATTGGGATTTACTGTCATGAATAATTTATAGCTATGTTCTTTAATTTGTCATTGATTGTTGCCATCTTTTAAAAATGAATGTAGTTCTCAGTTTTGCTGGATCGAGAGGCTTGGGCAGGTGTATTCTGTTCAACCGCATGTGGTACAAGAAAAACAGTGGTAGTTGAAACTTCCCCAGATTATATCTCACTGCAGAGATTGTATCACACTACAGTCTAGCACTGTTTTTTGACTACGTTTTAAAGGCAACATTTTAGACTTTTTGGTCATCCAAGCACTGATGTGTCTGTTGATACTGTAAACACAACCAACTATTCCATGAACAGCAATTTTACACTGAGGCCATAAACCCATATTCCAGCGTCTGAGTATTCTCAGTTTTTAGGCTACATGCAAACTAATGTTTTAGGAGCACAAAACATTGAAACCGAATATGTAGTACCCTAACCAGTTCTAGAAGCCTAGAGAGAATGAACTTCTGTTAGGAGTGGAAAGGCAGATCTCAGATTTTTAAGCACTACATGTTCAGAGAGTTTTGGTGGAACCATGATGACATGATGGTGGAAAGAAGTGGTGCAGTATTGCTTAGCCTAAGAGGAGAATTACTTTTTTAGAGAATGCAGGGTTATGAGGGTGAGACTGCCAGGCTTTAAGAACTAACAAAGTAAAGAAAAAATATCTTGAACTGAGAAAAAAATCAGAAAAAGAAATAGTCTGCCTTTTCACGTTGGAATAACAATAATGATTCCTCCTGGTTGTCTTGTGAATCAAGGACAATACTGAAAAAAGTTTCCAACTACAGGAAAAAAACCCATGTGGTAGAAAGTATAATCTTTTGCACTGTAGCAGGCTGAAGCTGATTTTCTGATGATAATTATTTTTATATGGTATGGATTCTTAATAGGAACTTATTTCAGAATAAGGACATGATATAGAGTACTTCGATAGAAGGAAGTATGTGGTTCAAATTACTGAAGAAATTCGTTACTCATTGTAATCTGACTTCTCTTCAAATGAAAAAAAAATACCCAAACAAGGTCACTGCAAGCATGCTTTCCAGGTGTCAACTGGGGAAAAATTGGCATTTCTAGGGTATAAAATCTTAATCACAATGGGTCCTTACTTAACACCTGTGACCTATCTGAACTAATTAAACTCTCTTTCAAGTTCTAGTAGTTCAGCCTTCATAATACATCATGCAGTATAGTCATTGCCCATTTTTATGGAGCAGTAAACTGCAATGCAGCAGATGGGATTTCCAAGAGTGTCTAGTATTGCTCTGTCCTCACTCATGCTGAAGTCGACAAGAGTTTTCACATCGATATTTATGGGTAAGAATCACAATAACACTAACTCTGTCTTTGAACTCAGGAGCAGGAAAGAGAAATCAACGACGATGGCCTTAGAAAAATCTTTTCCTAAGTGATTTCAGACAACTTGGCATAGAAAGATGTTAGCAGAAACAGGAAGGTCACTTGGGTCACCTCTTCCAACCTCCACACCCTTTGAAGGAAGGTTTTACAACGCTTCATTCACTTGCTGAGAACTGAATGCGCAGTGCTTATGAGAAGTCTGTGAATGAAAAGAGTAGGAAAAGAGAAAGGTGAAGGTATAAATTTTGTATATCTCACAATAATGAATATTTTTGTAGCTCCATATGACTAGGAGGACATTTTCCCTGCACTGCCACATGTAGAACAAAAATATCAAAACTTTCAAGTACATTTGGGATCACAGAATCCAAATTAAATATTACAACTCGTTATATGGTCACAAGCCATTAGTTTCAGTTCCAAATTGTAGAGAAAGTAGCAGTTCAGAATTCATACGCAGGAGGGAAAAAATGTACTCAGAAAAATCTAAAAATTAATCACAAAAAATGTGTTTCATAGCAATTCCCTTTTTCCATTTAAATATCCTATTGCTTATTATGGTGGCTCATTAGCTTCTGTCAAATATTTCATCATTTAATCCTCAACATTATTTGAGAATGGCTGCATTACATTTCTATTCTGGCTCTAAGGAGGTTTATATTTGTTAGTCTTGATTTCAAATTTATTTAATGCTAATCCACTTCACCAATTCATAGTGCTTCAAATACATGTTTATTCATTTGTCATTCTTCCATAATACTTATTGTGTGCTTCAGATAAGTAGGAAATTGTGCGAAATTGTGCAAAATAGTTCTTTTCTTCACAGCGGTAATTATTCTAAGTCACTGCTCAAAACTAGTTTCATGTTACATATGGAAATCCACAGAAAGATGTGGTCTGAACAATTAATAACTTCCTGCACAAGTGCAGTCCGCTTCTCTGATTCAACAGCCTGTTAGAATAATTGTATTGGCAGCTAGTAAAAATTCTGAGTGCTCATTAAAAGAAAATGACAAATATTTTTTCCCCAGACAGTATACGATGATAAGTGTCTGGGAATTACCAATGCCAAAAGACTTTACTGCAGCTGTGTGCTACCTACTTAAACAGATGGGAAGCATTTTATCTTAGTTTGACTTTAGTTTTGCATTGAAGAAACTCTGTTATTTCAACAGTCAGACGGTATATTCTTTTTTCTGCTTTTACTAAAGGAAAATGGCCATCTGTTGTCCTTAGTAAATGGAGACCTATGAAACACATGTAGTCACTCAGTCAGGACATGTAACTTTTCTTTAAACGAATCTGTACTGCGCAGTTTGCACACTGATAATTTTAAAATAGAGCAGCATATGTCAGAGTCCTGGTGAATGTTCCCCTGGGGAGTCCTGGATCTCCGAAATCTCACCCAGCTGCTGTGTTTGGATCCTAATAGAGCAAACTCCTGTTGGTGTGAGTAGGCTGACAGACCCCAAGCAGTTTTCTGTGACATTTGAGAAATGCTGATTTATTTATTCATATGTATGTGACAGCAAATGCTTGCATTAGACCTTTAAAATGGCACAGAACTATGCACCATTGTGGCTCCAGGCAGAAAGGATATCAGGCATGGAGACTTGTCTTTGCACCACTCTCACCAACCTGTAATCCTAAGGGTGAAGTTTCATCTTTCCTATCTTTCACTAAATGCCTAACTTTGAAATGGTGCAGTTGGTACATCTCAGCCTAAGACAGATGTCTAAAATCACTGAGAAGAATCACGCTATGGAGGTGCTAGACTGTCTGTCAGCTTTAAAGGAAGTCCAGATGATTAACTGCAACAAGATATTTAACTCTGGATGGTTAGGTGAGGTATATTCTATAAAAATCACATACAAACTCCTCTTACCAGCATAGCTTACAAGGACTAATTTAGATTGTGTGTACTTGTCAGAAAACAATAAGTCAAAGTTGTTTTGACTACATTATTTCATTTTAATGGAGCAGAATACAGTAAGAATAAGACTATACAAGTACAGGGTCCTTCTGCATAGTTTGTATAATGAAGATATTATGGTACTGGTAACGCCTGGGAGAAAGCAAGCAACTGGCAGAGGATGGGAAGAAGTACAAGCAAACAAACTAAAACAATTACTTAATATTACCAGTGAAAACAGAGCCGAATTTGATCCAAGGATTGCAGTTGCAAATATACATTAACAGGATTCCTCAGTGGATGTAGCAGAACATAATTTAATCTGAAGTGTACTTGAGAAATCAGAGATGCCTCTCTTTTGTTGCTTTTTGACATGACAGAGGTCTGGATAAGTGTTAGGTTTTAATGTAAATTAACAAGATTAGTATGTCTGAAATTGGTCTACAAATAGTCTTCATCTGTTTAATTTGCTTCAGTACTGTCACACTCCATCTTATCCTCTTCGAGATGCTTCAAGGGGAAAAGAATTATCAGGGCACAGGAATTATTTAAATTTCATTTTAAAATACCATCTTTGTTTCTTAGACTGTCTTATAATCAGGCTAACCATCTTGAAGAGTAAATACAGAATTAATCAAGGTTGTGTGTTCATGTTCACAAAATTCCAGGAACTCAGCGTACACTGCAAAGAGGTTAAAGGCATAATATTATAAAACTATTTTAAAATGACCTATGCATTGGTTTCTGGAGAAAGGCTGGATAAATGAGCAGGGTACATAAGCATTCATTCTGTCGAGTACTTCTCTAAGAGCAGATAATTAGAACCACTTCTGTTCCAAGATAGCTGGAGTTACTTAGGAAAATGCTTAAAAATAAATGGAATTTCTGCTTCAGTTCAGAAATATGTGGATTATCTTTGGTATGAGTTTGGAAAGTTCTTTCATTATTGTTAATCAGAAATGAAACTGAAATGTGTTCTAAAATTTAAACCACTTCTTCCTCCCAACTTCCCCAAACCTACTTTCACTTTCAATACTTTAAGATCCATTTTGCAGTTTTTGAAAAAAAAAATAAGGAAGTCCACTGGATATCTCCAACTTTTTCAGGGCCTTATCTCAGCTTCTGCTTCCTTGGGTCTCAAATAACTTTTCTTCCTCTACACAGACAAAAATATCACATAGTAAATATAAAATTTTTTTCACCATATCATTAATCCCAAACTACTAATATGGAATCATATTATTAGCTATGCAATTTGTGTGAATGTGTGTGCATGCATAAAGGAAAGGAGAGGATACATAGCAGATGGTTATTACAAATATTGCTTTACTGTATACATTTCATTTGCAGATTCTCCTCTTGCACATGAACCCTTTCAACTATCAGGCTGTATAGCACAAGGGGTTACACAATATCAAGTAAATTTTTGCAGTTGTTGCTCAGTCTTTCATTGCTGCCAGATGTTTGGCAGTATAAGCCGAATCCCTGCCTAGTATACAACTAGCACAAGGTCCTCATTATACTGGAATTTAATACTTGGGGCCAGAAGGCTATACATACAGTGTAAACCCAGGTGCTTCCCCTTGCCTTTTGAGTGAACAACTATTTAATATGTGGTGTCTTACAAAGCCATAATTAAAATAGTAATTATTTAGGTACATATTCAGATCCAATGTAAACAAATAAAAATAAAGAAATTAATGGAATAAATTTCAGAAGTTAAATATACTGGAATATATGCATTCATGCCACCATAAACAGTGAACAGTGACAGTTTGCAGAGAAGTCTACACAGGGCAATTATGACATTCTGAATATCAAAGACTGCAATACACTATATTACTAGAAACAATGTGTATACACAAATATACAGTTGTGCACAAACATCAGAGATTCTTTCCTGTTCATTCTTCAAGGCATTATTTTAAATATTAGCAATAGCTTACAACCACCAGACAAGTTTATACAATGACCTTTTAAGTTTCAAAGACCATCCATTCTCCATCTCTCCATCCTTCCTGTAGACCCCCTTCAGGTACAGGAAGGCTGCTGTAAGGTCACCCCAGATCCTTCTCTTCTCCAGGCTGAACAGCCCCAACTCCCTCAGCCTGTCCTCGTAGGAGAGGTACTCCAGCCCTCTGTGCTAATGACCTAAGAAACAAGAAGATACGTGCATGTCTTTAAGCATCATCTATGATTACATAAAGAGCAAGAATACAAACAAAGGCAGCAGTCTGGGCCTAAATCTGACAGAATGACAGTGACATATTCATCCAGAGCCTTAGAATTTTATTACTCTCAATGTCACGATTCCTACCATATCTGCCTTATGGAGAGTCGATGCCCAGCTCTATACTTTTAAAGTAAAAAATCTGCTAAATATAAGGTACTCCTCCATAAGCATGAAGCAAATAAATGGAACCTTCTCTCTGTGCACACAGTGTTAAAAAATACTTGTGACATTTCCTTATTGGGTTGCAGTTGTTCATCCATGTCTCTCTTTTCACTTTGATTCTTTCATTCTATATTGAACAACCACATAGATATCCTCCACAAAGGAAATACTGCCAGTAAAAGTGATATACTTGCATGGAGCACTTTACAGATACCAACAGGAAGGTGTTGGACTTCCTTTGGCTGAGATACTTGCTAAGCAACTTCCATCATTACACCAGCCTGATATAATTTAGTTTTGATTTTTTACTCAGTTCCTAGTGGTAGGAGAGAGGAATAGAAAGCAACATAAGAATATATGAGGGATAGGAGCACAAAAGTACACTAAGGTTACGTCATTCTCTTCTGGAACATGTACATGTTGGTAATTCTTTCTCTAAGTGGTCTCTGAAATCTGGGTATTCCCGGTTGTTGAAGAGTTACAGTGCTTCACAATTTGTGGGCGATTTCAGCCCATCATCTACGTTCTCCCAACAGATATCTTTGATAGTAAAAAAGGTGTCCTGAATCCCACTCACTACTCTTCCCCCTCCCCCCCAAGAAAAAAAATTTAAAAAAAGAAAAGAAAATAATTCCCTACTGAGTTTAGGGCAGTTGTTCAGAAAACAGAAAATGCAATGGTTTTTTTTTCTTTATTTTTCCTTATCCATGACGCAAATTAGAAATAATGAGGAGATTTGTGTGGAAGATAAGTACTGAGGCAGCACTTCTGGACATGCACAGCAACGTAACACTGAGAATTTAGGGAAATTTTCATTTTTCAGTCTAAGCAGAATTTTTTTACTCATTTGACTCATGCTCCCTGCATACATCACAATCTAGGTGCCTAAAGTACTATTCTGGTTTTTGTCCTAAATTAATAGATAATCAGAGTAACTTTAATGGGATCAAATGGTTAAGTAGGGAGGAAAATGGAATTATTTTGAATGGCCAAGTCAACCTCAATGACCAATGCTGTAAACAGAAATATGTATTTTTCTTCATTTACCTTCAGTGTACTATCTTATTAAAAAATAAATGAGGCACTGTAATTACAAAGAAGATAACTGCAGAATGTGGAGATATAGTAGGCTTTACATAAGTTCATGGCTGTTTGAGGTTACTTCATTGTGCCTTGGTTTTAAGGCAATTTCACAAAATCAAGCATTAGTTGCTATTAGGCCCAAGAACCCATAAGGACCTTGAGGTTAAGTAAAAATTGAGGTAAACTGCACTTTTCTATTTATAGTACTATTATTATGACCTTGACAGTATTTTCATGAGATTAAAATTTTGCCACTAGAATTCCCATTACAGGCTGAGATTTATCACAACAAAGCTTCAGTATTTTAATAGCTCCTTACAAGATGAAATTAGACTCTGATGCTGGAAAGTACTTTACTGTTTAGATCAAAGCTGGCTGAAATTCAGTTTTGTTTCATGCGAATTTAAGATATTTTGAACAAGTTTTTATTTTGGTATGGAGATGAAAGTAGAGTTTTCTAAATTTCCTATAGCAGCAAATAGTTTTTAAAAGTGATAATTTTGACATTAATAATTTTTTGAGAAACAGTACAGAGTTTTATCAGATTTTTCTAAAATGGAAATGAATCAACACTACGTAAATACCAGTTTTGCAGAGCTCCTAGGGGTTCAGAACAACCAAAGACATTCCCATGACTTAGGAACGGTGAGCTGAGGTGGGGAAGACTCAGTCATAGCCAGGTTTCCCAAACCTTTCACAGAGCGTTACTTCATGAGGAGAAGCCTGGATGTTCTGATTCCCCTGAGCCTACATCTGAGCATCTCCTCCCAGTACCATGTTTATTTGGCATTCGGTATGACCTATAAAATTAAGAAATATTCTTCTTATTTTGAAAATAGAAGATATTGCCAAGATGTAAGCTCATCTTTGCAGAAGTCAACCTTGGAAATTCAGGGACTGAGCAATCAGGAAGTAAAGCCAAACTGGCTGAGAAGAAACATGTTGGATGGGCCTGTAATTTGGACTGGAGGATGATGCATCCACCCAGTCAGGAATCACAGTAATGTTTTTCTTGTCAGGTCAGGAAATTCAGTTCACTTGGTATCTTCTAATAGAAAATTCAGGAAAATACTCCTGACAGAGTGTGCCAGTACATCAAGGAAGGAGGTATTTTTAATGAGCTGCTTCTTATTCACTTCCAAAACTGTTCCACTCTGTATACCAATATAGTTATTTGATCATTCGGCCTGAGAGAGAGAAAGACTTTGCAACCGAGTGGGTTAGATGCACATTTGGGAGTTTCTCGTGCCTCAAGAAATTACGTTGCTCCGGAGTGAGATGATGATTGGCAAATTTGAAGGTCAATATTTTAGTTTTAGCTACTCTAAGGTCCCTTCTGGGTCCAAGATCATGTATTTATATGTCCAAAGGCTCAAAAGGAGAGCTGTGGTTGAGCCAGAAGCTTAACTCTCACAGAAAAATTTCTTCTGTTATCAATGCTGAATACTCACTGTTTATTGTCAAAAGGCATCCTCTCTACTACTTTTCCTTGGTTTAGAATACAAAACTGCAACACACACTTGTGAAATTCTATAATTAAGTAATAATTGCTATGACAATAATGACAAATGTGTAGTTGAGATCTGTAAAATTTAAAGTTGTGGTTTAGTGTGAAAAAATTTTTTCTGAGGAAATCACTGTGATTTATTCTAACATTATATAACTCTATGAACAATTTATACTCTATTAAAGGTCTATAATATAGAATGCACATTGGTTTCTGTATTTCTCTAGCAGGACTCCAAAGGAGCTATTAAAATATAGGTGGTAAACAAGCATTAAGTGTAAGTCACAAATCTCGACTAAGTCCTAATAAGGCTACTGATAGAATATTAAACTCAAAATGAATCTCCTATTCCGTTGTGTATTAATAGCACTTTAAAAATGCATATACTTTAATTTTGCAGAAACAGAATAGAAATAAAAAGTAATGAAATTACTGTATAGCATCATAAAAATGTTTAAGTAGTCATGAAAATGTGAAAAACCTCTACCTTATTCCAAATCATTATGGCTATTGTTATAGAATTTGTGCTATCTTATGTGATAGTGATAGTGATCGCAGCAGTGATTGCCAATTCAGGAATGACTGTACCTAGAATAAACTACAATATTTTCCTGCAAGCCATGGAAAAAATTAAATTAGAACAAAAAAACTGGGAGAAGAGTGAAACATAAAGTCATGGCCTGTGATTTTTACACCTTAATGTGTTAAATCTGCAATTTTGACGTGGTTTCCAACCAAGGTTTCCTGCACAACATCAGCTATCATATCACAGAATCACAGAATAGTAGGGGTTGGAAGGGACCTCTGTGGGTCATCTAGTCCAACCCTCCTGCTGAAGCAGGGTCACCTACAGCAGGCTGCACAGGACCTTGTCCAGGCGGGTCTTGAATATC
>Ga0065711_1003086_pt1 | contig 49874 bp, 25 predicted proteins | sample Hoacrofraction12_FD_59098 | JGI IMG/M metagenome (GOLD analysis project Ga0065711, IMG submission 59098) | Hoatzin crop microbial communities from Cojedes, Venezuela - Epithelial fraction 12 v2 (version 2) | ecosystem: Host-associated > Birds > Digestive system > Esophagus > Crop | place... | reverse complement strand
GGGGGGGGGGGGGGTTGATAGGTTGGTTTGAGTTTAGTTTTATTTTTTTAAACTGGCATGTCACTGTATTTTCATTTCAAATAGTGAATGAGGGCTGGAAAAACGTCTACATTTAGGAAACGTTACGAATTCAGTGGGAATATTTACTGCTGAAGAATAAAAATCTCTTAGAATAAATAATGCAATATTTCAAAAAGATAGCTGAAACAGTTATCTTTAAAATTTAATTTTTATTGTGAGCACGTTATCTGAAGTGCAGTTTTTCCAACTGACTTTGTGGAAAAGAACTGGGACACACAAGAGAATAATTTTGATCCTTTCCAATTCATTTTTTTCTTCTTAAAATATCATCCTGCCAAAACTAAATTGTTAAACACTACCTTGGACTTCCTGTGCATTCTGCAAAAATCTCCACTGTAATTTAGCAGTACCTTGATTTGTGAAACCTTATCATTAAATTGCCTTTCTCTGTCCTTATCTGTTATGGCATTCTTAGAAACGTCTAAGAAAATGTATTATTTAGAAAGTGACCTAGGGCTTGCATTTCTTTTGTATTTTAAATGTCATACAGTAGGTAATTCTCCTGACAGGTATTTTTCTCAGCTGTTATTTAAGTACCTGCGTAAATGTGTTTCAACAAGTTGACATGTCTATGTCTTCAGCTGTGCACTGGTTTAGGACATGGCTGCTTCAGGTCACCGTCTCCCACATTGTCTTCTCTTTTGACAAATGAGTTCCTATGAAATTCTTATCATTCCATATAGTCTTATTGCATATCAACCTTTTCCTAATGCCAGCTATGCTGATGAAAGGGCCCTTTCATCAGTTACTGAAGTCACAAACATTTGAGATTTAGCATTTTGTCACTGTTATTTAGGAGGATATTTGGACTAGGAAGACAAATACAAATTGCATAAATCTGGCAGTATTTTAAATGGCTAAAATACTATAAAACAAAATATTATATATGTTGCAAAATGTAAAGAAACAAGTAGCATTAAAAGAGAACAAATAAGGAAAGTGTAATGGGAAGGCAGAAAGAACGTGTAATTTTATACTTTTAAGAAAAACTTTTTCTTGAGACTATGAACTTCTTCAGTATATTGTATCTTGTAACACTTTCTAGTTATACAGTTACCGTCTTCCAGGTTTTTCAGGGAAGAGCACTTTTAAAAACCACACTTAGAAAAATGAGAGCTAAATGATGCACCACACGACTTACAGCAAATTTCGGCATGGTGAAATTTCTCTTTTATGGCTTGTTTGCATTTTCAGTATGTTTATGCATTCAAATCAAGGTTAAACAACAACTATTAGAAGACGGAGAAAAGAAACAGACCAATACCCCTCCAGGTACATCTCTGCTGATAACACAAAGAATTGATATAAAGTCTGCTTCGAGAAGTATTCATATTTTTTTACTGAGGGCTAAATTGTTCAGTGTTATGTTAACAGCCACTTTGAACAAAATAAAAGAGGAAAAAAAAAGAAAGGGGATGAAAAGATAATTTTAAAACCACACCTTATAAACCTGTTGAAAAGGAAGACTGTACTACGGATGACACGTGCTGTACGGGATTCTTCATTCTGAGATCTGGACAATGTTAAACCATCATCCATGTGACCTTCATGGTGCATTATTGCCTGTAATACAAAAATAAAAAGCAGTCACTGCAAAATGAAACATTTTCACAAAAAAGAAGTATGAAAACTCACATAGTAAGGTAGGCTAGGAAACTACGAAGTCACATACAAAAAATAAAATAAATCATTAAGAACAGATAATCTCAAATTTTAGTTCCTCTTGACCAAGGACACATTTGTACTGAGCCAGCAGGTTCAGTTCCATAATAATCTCAAAGCCACAGCTTCTGTAAACAAAATATTTTATTTAAAAAAAGAAATCAAAAGGGTTTTTGTTGTTTGTTTTTGTCTACCTTAAAAATAATTCCCTTGTACAGCAGCAAATGCATAAAATACAGACAAGGTCAAAATAGGTATTCTTTACTAGTCCTGATTTCCAAGGATGTTACTGGCTTTCTTTTCTGACTATGCCTTGAGACACTACTGATAACTTACAGTTTTTCACATTTAGTTATCATGGCTCTGAAGGTACTCAATCCAATCTACATAAATATTTCAATGTTTTTTTCATACACAAACACACATGTATACTTACATTACTAAATTATTCAATAATGTATCTTATTTTGTATTCTTTTTAAGTATTATAATTCTTAATTATATTAGTATTATAATCACTAAAATTCTACATGTATCTAAACGCTGTTTCCTAAATACGTATTTATTTTATAGAAAATATTTATAGACTGCAGATATATATAAAAACATATATGATACAGAAAAAAATTTACCTATATATATGTAAAATTATAAGGCATGACCTTCCAAGTATACCAGACGTTGCTCTAGCTTTGTAGTTCTGGCATGTAAAACAGTCATAGAAAATACTACAGTGTGGATAAACATCACATTTTATAAGAACGCTAAAACATATTTTCCTTGCCGAGAAACAATTTCCCGCAAAGTTGTACTTTACAATAGACACTAACACAAATGTAGCTTCTGGAAGATGTGTTAAGTTGTAAAAGAATCTTTTTCCTACTTTATTATGGTGAGCTAGAATTCTGCTTGGCCATGGTTATTCTTTAGAAGAAGAAATCCTTCAGGACTCAAGACTTGAATATTCCAGCCCAAAAGGTAATAGGTTCACAACGTGGAAAGAAAAGACTTTGAACTGAAAACCTCCTCAATCCAAACCACAGCACACAGAAGACAGGAATTTTAGCATATTCTACAGGATATTACTAATATTTTAGTTTGACATCAAGTACATCCAGATTTATCGATGCTTGTAGGTTAATGTCTATAGTCTTGGCTTTCAGTTTAAGAACTCAGTACATCACATAACTTTTCAATATGTGACTGAAACAAAGACATGCTTAAAGTATTTGAAACCCAGAAATCAGCTGTGTCCTGCAGTTCCCTTCTTTCCCCCCCTCCACTCTATCAGACTGTGACTGAGTGAAACGCATTCCTACTTCCAGTCTTACCTTCCGCTGCACAGAACCCATTCTTACAGACTTCGCATCAGCAGACTGGTAGGTGAGCCATAAGCCTGTATCTACATGCTGTATGAAGCATATTGAATCTCCATATTTTATTTCAGGTGCTCCCATTCCATCTACCTCTTTTCTTGTACCTATGTCCAACTTTTCCTGAAGAAGAAGAAAAAAAATGTATACAAGAACAATAACCAACACGTTCATCTTTGCATAAATTATTGAATACTAGGCAATTGTCCAGAACAGGACCTAAAAGAACATTTGAGATCCTTCTTTAATGAAATTATTAAAAACTGGCAAAAGTGAAACTTTTAGTTAAATATTTAGGGAAAAAAGCTGGAGAGCGAAAGATCCCATCCACACAAAAATCTAGTTTATTACACTGGGAAAGCTGGGTGTATTCATTTCACCTGCCTAGGAAAGAACTAGGATCATAATTGCCCATACATGTCATTACTGAAACATAAAAGCTTATAAAAGATGACCAAAAACACGGAATTCCCTAGCCAAACCAGACATTAACCTCCAGAAGCTTTTCCTTGGCAATTGTTTTTTCTTCCCAGCCTGGAAAAGATGAGCACCTCTTTACAACTTCTATCTGACTATTATCACAGAGATATGGCCTTTCACCTTTCACTGCCCACTACTGCCCAACAGCGGACTCAGTATTTCCCAAGAAAAGAAATCCACTTCCATGTCTTTGCGACAGGCCTGTTGAGGTGCTGTAAAAGAAGAATGGCATGACCATGTGTTAGTCCAGCTGGTGTCCTATACAGACAGCGGTGGTTTCAGGAAGGGAAATTTAGTGCCCCAAACAATACTATAGATTGTAATTTGAGGTGTAACCCAATATTTAGCTCAGAACTAAGAACCAACTCCTTCCCCACAGACACCAGTTTATAGGACAGACAACCAACGCACCCTGGTTTGTGGCAGATCATCCACTTAATCTCTCCGAAAGTATATGATTCAACCGACTGACACACCTCTTGTCTGCCTGCACTAGTTGTTATATCCAAAGGTAAGTATGGAAAAAACATGTCACGAAGGATCAGTACGTATCTCGTTAACTGTAGCAAGGATGTTATTGTAGTTATGCCCAAAACTTCTGAGGGGACTTTGACCATCTTCACTCTGAGCTCCTGAGGCTTTGGCCACTAGCTCCATTTTAGACAAAAATCTTGTCCATTGACAGTAAACAAAACCACTTTGACTCATTAATTCTGATTTATGCGATCAAGTTGTTGATACTGAAACTATTCATCATTCCTCTGGGAGGCGAGGGAATACATCACAACTACTGACTACTGTAATACCGCATTTGCTGTTTTACTCCCCCTTTCACAACTTCAAAAGTGCAGGCAGGTTCCCCGGTGCAGTAACACCTTGTATTCTGCTTCTGTATGAGCTCACACATGCCCATATAAGAAGCCATTAAATGTTCACCACTGTTCAAAAAACCATCTGTGCAAATTGCAGGCCTGTTTCAGGCTGTAAATTCTGGGTGCAACACAATCCCCTTAACCAAACACAGCTTCAACCTTCTCCGCTTCTCCTGAGCAGTAGTAGCAGACAAATCACTTCCTCCAGTTCCTCAGAGTAATGGTACAAATAACAAGACAAAAGCTTCTAAATGTTCTATCCTACCACAGCCAGGAAAGATTAGGACAATCGTTACACGGCACACATGTGCCTTGACAATTTGGGGAAGCAGCTTCACTGTAAGAGATGGCAAAGATTAGGTTTTGAAATGAACAGAAAACAACCTCTAATTTATTAAAGGATTTTTAAAAGCATTTATTAAGTAAAGGAGATGTCATGCAACTAGATTTTCACCCTACATTTATGAACTCATTCTGAAGCACTTAAGCAGCAGCAAAAAAAAAAAAAAAAGATAAATTAATACTCAGGTGAAATTCTTCTTAATATTTTTCATAACATTAAGCTTCCAGATATAACATATTCATCAATTCAGATATTAAACTCCTCTGGATACATATGTTAATTTCACTATCTTGTAACTGTCTGATTCCTTAAGTGCTGAAATTCTTATTAAAATCTTGTCCACTGATACATGGTAATAATTGATTAATTAATACTTCTGACGCCAGTTACTGAGTTATTGTGTGCTTCTGTTTCATTATTAATTCATTCTTTTGTTCATATCATTTTTTCTAAATGGTGTACTCAATTCTTTCAAAAGCTAGCACAAGTGACCTGAATGTAATACCAGTTAGAAATTCCTACTCATAATAGGACATTGCACGCAAATGATGATATGGGAAAAAACAAATCAGGTCCCGCTATCTTACGAAGAAATGACAGTCTGATTTGAAGCTCCAGTCTTTTGAATTGTCTTCATAACTAGAAGATAGTGTAAACCTGTGTGAACATACTGTGCTTCTAAGTTGTAAGATTTTCTTTGTTTTCCAAGTCTTCCTCCTTACAACCAGCTTAAGATATGAACATATGAATTCACAAATTTCCTCATAAAGCACTGTCAATAACAGAAGTGATTATTAATTTAAAATATTTTTCTGTACTTTCTTTAAAATCTGCTGAATGTAACAGAAGTTGAAGGGGTTTGATACTGCAATCTTCATTCCAATTTGAATTAAAATGAAGTTGACTTAGTATAAAAATTTCAGCACCAACAATTTGCCAAACAAGATCTCTGTCCTCACCTCTGTAGGTACACTGACAACTCTGTGTGTAAGTTTAGAGCCCAGACTGAATTCAACCACATTCAGTTGAGCTCTTGCCTGCAAATAAGCACAGCAGCTAAGCAAGCATACAGTAGAAGCTGTGTTGAATATAGGAGAGCAGATGGAAAGCTAGGGAATGGTGTGGGGGCAGCAGGCACTAGAGCATTCATTGGGGAACCTGGAAATGTTGAACCTTTGGGGGGAGGGAACAGGAATCACACCTTGTTTATAAAGGGGAAGATTTGAATGGAGTGCTGGACTCATGCCAGTCAACAGCAGGTAGTTGAGAATGTACACATAGTGAATTAATCTCGTTATCTACTGTAAAACAGTTCATCAGTGAAAATCAGGATCTGAAAAGCATCAGAAATCACCACGTCACCATTTAATAACTGCATACTGGAAGATAGATGGTAGGCGATGGAAGTTTCCAGCCCATTGCACTCTTACCATAACCTGTCATTACATAGCCATCTGCTACTTCTTCCTACAGCGTATGTACAAAGAAAAGCTGCAGTTTTTTTTGCAGTCTAGGCCCATTTTAAGACCATCAGCTTTTTCTACACAAATATCAAAAGTCTCGATTCATTGCACTGGAACAAACAGAAACAACTGGGTTTTGCAACAGTCCATAAACCACCTCAGTAATGAACAGCAACAAGAATGCACTGGAAAGGAACAGGTTTACTGAGCAATACGCCAGCTTTTGTCCAGAAGGACGTGCTCTTCGTAAACAGTGTTTATTCCATGCACACAAGAATACAAGCCAATCTTCCCACATTTTTTGCGGGCTAAATGGACAACACAATTTTAAATGGTTTTATCTGAATGTTGAAAAAAATTATTCTGTGAAGCCTAGCCTTAAATGTGTAATTTCACTCTCATGCTTCTGTTTAGTTCCTTTAAACATTCCGAAAAGGATTCCCATGATTAAGACTTGTCCTTTTAATTTTCTCTCTTTCCATCTGACCCAACCTACTCCTCCTGTGGCACACTTTCAGGACTGACATTCCAGCAGATCTCACTGACTGGAAGAAGCTAATTCATGACTGCTTTTTAAGCTGACTTTAATATATTTTGTATTAACTTTTATTAAGAAACAGGTGAAGATACAAAAATACAGGCCATCAAAACTGTATTAAAATTTATGTATTTCTGTCCACTGGTAAAGAGTGTGGACGGGTAAAGCAGACTTTATATAGAATGTATAAACATTTCTAAATTAGGAAAATTACTTTATTTCAGTGGAAAAGTGATGTTAAGCTACTACTTTTTATAAAAAAGAACCAATATTTAGCAAATGTGAGAGAAAAAAAAAATCCATAGAACTTAATCACTACAAAATCCAGTCTACAAAAGAGCCATATATTTGGGGAATAAATTGTGGATGTCTGTGGACATCCTGTCTGAGTAAAGCAAGACTATGAGTGAGAAAAAAAGAATTTTCTGAATTTCAGATGCTTGAAAGGTTAATATAATTCTTATTTAACAGTATTTATTAGGATAATGTATAATAACCAGAGCATAAAGCCCCATTCCCAGAAAAATAAAAAAGAAGAAACTGTTAGCTCTTCAGAATATCCCAATCTTATGAGTGCTGTTTGGTTTGTGATGTTTTTAGGCTTTCACGTTTATTTTGCTGAGATATTAAATGAATTTTAACATCTAAGAAGACTCTGTTCTAATTTTCCAACTTCTGTACCACAATGTTGTCCTTTGCCCAAAACAAGATAAAAAAGTATGTGTGTGTGAGTGTGTTACTCTGAGCATATGAGAAAATTATTCTGGTTCACATAAGACATCTTACTAAAAACTTCAGCTTTCTGGTTCTTGTCAGCTTATTTTTAAAATGCAGTGCTGGCAAGCTAATGTGTTTATAATTATGAGTAAGGCCCTTGTAAATAATAAGGTTAAAAACAACAATAAATGTTGAGCATTTATATTTGCATCTGAATCTTCAGATTTACAAGGGGATACATTTTCAATACTTTCTCTGCAAACATAAAAGCTGCTTTTCATTTGGAAATTGAAGTTATCATCTACTCACATGCCTGAAGGAACTCAGTCTTTAAAACTGTGAACAGGGGCATTCTTCCCCCAGATCTGATTTTGCCTATCTAGAGCTAACTTTTCCATGGCACAGCAAGCAGTATCTTTGTAATTCTTCCTTCCACCGCTTTTCAGGTAGTGGAAGCAAGAATTCTAACTGTGGCAAAAAAGGACTGAAATTGCTGTAAGACAGATCTAGCCACTTGACTTACTCCCACTATTAATGCTCTCTATTCCATAGAGAAAATTAGGGGCTGCCTCTTATCCAGGAACAATTATTTTGGGCTAACTACATGAAACAACACAGGTGAAAGGTTGCTGTCCATATGTGCTCAGAGGAAAAGCGTTCCTTAGCTCCTTACCTTCTCTACAGAAGCCTTTCTAGGATTGCTAAAATTTTGAAATATTTAGAGGGAAGGAACCTAAAAACTTTTAAGGCCTGTATCCTAATAAAGTGAAACATGACACTCCTTCAAGAAGTCCTAAGCAGGAGACTGGATTCATTCTCAGCACTGAAGAGCGAACCATATACTCGTCCCGTGTGGCATCGCCATAATTCCTTCCAAATAAGTCTTTACTTAAAATGAATGTTGATATCCAGAAAATTAACATCAAATATGATCTTCCAAATTTCCAATTTACTTGAAAATCTGTATTTAAATATCAGTAAGATTATATCTGTAATGTGCTGATTAGCATATAGACCCCTCTTCAAATACTCTCATGTTACTTTAAGAATTGACTACCATAACATGTTTTGACATTCCCCAAAGCCTTTTATCTCTGCTCAGTATACAATAGATTTGGTCACTTAACAAGTAAATTAAAAAATGTTAAATTTTTATTTTTAACATGGTAGAACAAAAATCACTTCCAAATACAAATAATCAAAATACTTCCAAATAAGACTTCCAAACTCAGGTTGAAAAAAAACGACTGAAGAAACATCAAATACAACCTTGTCTAATCTCCAAAACACACATGCATATGCTACTTATTGAGAAGGTGGTTTGTCTCTGTTTTCCATCAACAAAAGATACTCTCTGTATTGCTACCGTTCTTGCCTTCAAGTATTTCTTGGACTAAATAATCCATGTAACAGTAGATATTGTTCCACTCTTTTTGGAGTAAACCCAACTGAAGACTCCATCTTGAGAATCACTGAATGAATTATTTTATCCCTCTGGCTTCAAAGGAGAGGAACTGTTGAGATCTATAGTAACTGCAACAGGAATTCCCCAATATAGTTGCACTGCATTGTACTAAAATATTTAATTTTTTCCATGGCTTTTGTGGCTGGTTTAAAAAAAATACATTGTCTGGGTCTCAAAAAAAAATAAATCACCCGAATCCGAGTGCAAAACTCTATATAGCAGCTTTCAGGTATATATTCATTTCTTATCTTCCCAAGTAGACAAATAATAACAATATATAAAGTAATGGCTACAGAGAAGTTATTGAATAATTGTGTTTATGATTACTACATATTTTTGAAGATACATTTTTTTAAAAAACAACACTACTGTTGGAAATTTTCAGCAACATCATGCTCCAGGTGAAAAGTAGGAGAAATCAAAGGATATTAAAGCATTTATCATAGTATCATTTTAAACTGTTTACCTACTATACAAAGTACTGTTCTGAACTTGAAATGCTTACTGAAGGTGTCAAATGAAAATCTGAACTATGGAAACTTTAAATGAGGTGACAATAAAGTATCTGATACAAGAAATCCTGATTTTCCAATCTAATTTAGATAACCCACAATACTACACATTTTTCCTATGTCAGCCAGCAGATATCAGCAGGGAAGTACCAGTGAAGTTCATCAGAAAAACAAATACGAAATAAAGAAACTGTTCAAAAGTAGGCAAGCAGCAAAATAAAACAAAAAAACCACAAATAAACAGCCCGGCAGCATTACTCAATGAAAGTACGATAAAAGAAGCTTTCTAGATATTAATTATACTGAGGTGATTTTTTTTTTTGATCAGTGAAAAGGTAGAAGGCTCTGATAATTCAAGCAATAGGAAATATCTAAATCTTGCTTACTAAAGAGATTGGAATTACTATGAGTTATATTAATGCTGTACTGATTCCATACCTTGGAAGACCGAAAACAGAACGCCGTAGATTTTACATCCGCTTTCTCTTTGTCTGTAAGCAGAAGACTCTTGTCATCCAGGAGACTTAAATATTTTCCTGTTGTTATATGTCTTAGTCTGAATGGCTGTCCCCATCTAATGTGGCTGCCACTCCACCTACAAAAGTTCATAGGAAACCTTTGGGTTTTTAAAACAAAACAGAGTTTAACTACTACCAAAATATTTTAAAGTACATTACATTGCCAGCTAGTTGGTGAAAGGATAAAATTGTAAATGTTGGATTATCAGCAAGATGATCTCCTACAAAACAATTCTAATACATAATCTCAACCTCTTCCTTTGCACAGGCTGCCTTGGTTCAGACTGAATTCCTCTCAAGAAGACACAGACCGCCTACAGAAAAGGAGGCTTCTGCTGTACACAAGAGCTTAGATCTGCCAGTTCCCTCGCCAACATTTCATCTGCCAGCCGCCGGGTTTGTTCCCCCTCCCAGAGGACTCTCCTTTTAGCAATCAGCACAATTTAAGCACACTTTGAATAGTATGCAAAAAATAAAATAGCAAAATAAACAAAAATCCTCATTAAATAAATTTTTTAAATTATTAAGCAAAGATTGGTCCAGATTCTTCATATTATATAGGAGGAAATGAAGGAAGAAGCACAGTGATTTTCTGTCTAAGCTCCCCAAGACATTGTCCAGTTGAAACCTAGGTTGCAGATTTCTAACTTATCAATTTAAACTGAGAAGTCAGCTCTGCTGTTCTTCCTGATTAACTCCTGAAGACAAACTTGTGTAGGCGTTACTCAGGAGGATGCATTTCACAAAGCCTTTCCAGGAGCCTTCTCGAATTTTCTTTACATTGGAAAAATGCCACAGCTAGGACATCTTCCTGGATCTTCACAAAACTTTCTTCAGCTTTATATCTTCAAAAGTTTACCCTTTAGATGTATGTGCACACTGGTTTTGGGAGAGGAAATCATGTGTTTATTTTGTGTTTGCAAAATGCCCATCATATATAATCGAGTTATGACATACTGCCGAGGTTCTGATGTGCTTCCAAAAATACTAGTAATTCTCTACGCTTACTGTGGCTCAAAATAGCTTAATATTATCAACAAATGTTCACATAATATCAATAAAATATACAAACACATCCTTATAAACTTCATCTGATTACAAACTTACTCCCATATCAGAATTTTGCATCACTGCATCTTCTCATTTCCATTTAAAGTAATTCCAGGTACAGCATTTAAAAACATAAAAAGTTTTCATGCATATGTTTTGTATTTATTCACGTGCAAGTCTGAAAATCCCTTCAGCTACCACTTACACAGGTTTAAGCCATTTTTGTCTTCCCTGACGCATCCATGTAGCAGATTAAAGCACTTGCCTATCCAATACAGATATCCCTTTATTTATGCGTGTCTTCCTATGAGTTTGCCATACTGTACGCAAAGCATGCAAAACGGATTTGACACACATTTTTAAAGAACAGGAGTTTTTAAAATGCAAGAGCAACACTTGGCTTCTGTTTCGTAGCAGGATTTATTACACTTCACTAACTAAATTTCTAAACGTTTTAATTATTGGTTTTAAAGAGGCCAAAAGAATAGTTTTCCCCTCAACTATTTTCTTTTGAAAACTAAATAGTCTCTTCTTTTTAAGTCGGAGAGGACTTTGGGGAGGAAGGAAATATGAAAGCTTTACATCTCGGAAATGCATTTCTTTTTTTCTGTCTTCTACACAGCAGAGTCAGTAGCACATCTAAGTATCACTCTTCTGGCACAACTTCTGCTTCTCAAATAAAACATCAGGTCATGAATCTCAGCTACTGTATTGGTGTAACCACACCAACTCTGCACCTTTCCTGCTATGGGCCATGGTGGCAAGCTGCCTTTTCTCTAGTCTGATTCAATTTTCTCCTGGACCCAATAGCTATGGACCATAAGAGAAAGAAAATAATACATGTAGTGTGACTGAGCCATGCCCCTAGTTCATGCCTGCAGGGTAGGAAGAAGGACAATTCATGTGGACTTGCAAGGAAAGCCTTCTGAGCAGAAAGTATCTTGTGAAGCCACTGCAGGAAAGAATTTTTAGTAGTCAGAAACGTGAGAATACGATCCCTGTCCCTTTTCGGGAAAGAAATCGATGCTGAGCAATAGCATCTGGCGTCCTACGGCAGGGCCTCCCAAGAGGCAGTCTCCAGGCAATTTTTATGAGCACTCTCCACTAATGAGGAGAGTTCAGAAACAATGATTCCTTCAGAATGATATAAAATTAACAGAATTGATAGTGTATCTGCAGTCATTCTGGGAAGGACTAGAAGTAATGGAGGACTTCAGGCATGCATATACTAAGTTATGAATTGAAGCATTTGCATGAATAGTAATGTGCCTGCAATTCAGCAATGAATGTACATCACTATCAGAATATCATACAAGAAAATCGGGGCGGGGGGGGGACTTGTAGGACAGCGTGTTATTCTTGGGATTTTATTTGGGTTTTTTTTCCTGGTAAAAAAGTCATGCTCCTTAACAAGAAAGGTTACTGCTGCCTTTGTTTAGTTCTTTTGGCAGTTCCTCTCCATCTTCTATGTCCAAATGTTTAACTTTAAAAGTTTGTATACAATGTCTGTCAAAGTGAGATATATGACAGTCGTAACAGAAACCTGTAATTTCTCAAATCCCCACGTGGTTCCAGTACCACTGCTTAGTAGGGAAGTACATGCAGTGAGGAAAATAAAAACCCAGAGATCCTTCCACGGCTTCATTGTTGTCACTTAAGCACTCTCAAGGTAAATTTTAATCCAAAACAAAAATCTCACTGCCCTATCAATGATACTTAACATCATCCCATGAAATAAAATGCACACACAGAAAACAGCATCATTAATCTTTCCCTAAACTACCCTGATGCAATCTCTACAAAGCAATCATTTATTAGTCACTAGAAATTTTGTCAGAAGCACATACTGTAATACAACTTAAGTGCAATTTTACAGAGCAATTACCTTAACAAACAAGGCACAATTTCTTACTATCATTCCAACACTCACACAAGGTAGCACTTTATCTGTAAATTTTTGCCTTTAAAGACTTCCAAATGGCTTAAACAAGTTAGAGAGTGGCACACGTGAATTATTATTTTTTAGGAAAACAGTTCTGATTATGTCAAATATATGTGTTAAAAATGTAAATTGTGAATTCACTGACAGTTACAACAACTTCAAAAAAAAAAACCAAAACACACACAGCATGTGTGTTAACACACACTCTATAAGGGAAGTTGTTTAATTTTTCATGAACGTGTTACAGAGCACTTTTTGAAGATTATTTTAGTATTATCATTCTGATTTTATAGTTATCAATCTGATATTATAGGAACACTCTGACTATACAAAAAGCGCTCTGTCAAACAACCGCCGCCTTCTGAGAGATTTTACTTACGCAACTCTTAGAGTCTCTAGTCGCCAAAGGGAACGAGCATGGATTGACACAGCACCACCTTCGTAATGGACAGTTCTGAAAACCAAGCAAAGGCACAGACTGAATGTTCAGCTCTGTTGTAAGAATTCATCATATTTCTTTGTTCATTTAACTGCATCTCTCATTTTAAGATCACCAAAACAATTATTGCAACTGTCAGATTAACAGAATCACAGAATGGCAGGGGTTGGAAGGGACCTCTGGAAATCACTTAGCCCAACCCCCCTGTCAAAGCAGGGCCACCCAGAGCAGGCTGCACAGGACAACTCCCTCAGCCTTTCCTCACAGGACAGATGCTCCAGTCCCTTCACCATCCTCGTAGCCCTCTGCTGGACTCTCTCCAGTAGCTCCTCATCTTTCTTGAACTGGGAAGCCCAGAACTGGACACAGTACTCCAGATGGGGCCTCACTAGGGCAGAGTAGAGGGGCAGGAGAACCTCTCTCAACCTGCTGGCCACACTCCTCTTAATGCATCCCAGGATGCCATTGGCCTTCTTGGCAGCCAGAGCACACTGCTGGCTCATGGTCAACTTGTCATCCACCAGGACACCCAGGTCCCTTCTCCACAGAGCTGCTTCAAAGCTTATCATATTCAAAACTAGCTCTTATCAACTAAAGCTCCAGAAATAGTTACTCAAACAAATTTTATTTTCATTTTCTTTAGCATCCATTATTGTGATATTCTTAAGAATGAATTTTATAAAGTGTTTGCTTAGACATCTTTCTTAGTGTTTTAAGGATAGAGACTCCAGGGGGGAAAAGATGGTCAGGGTGGGGGGTGGGGGGAATAACCTGATAATTACATGATAATTACAATATTTCTCAGTTCTAACAAAAAACAAATATCAAATGATGATAAAGATTTGTGACCACTGCATACGACTCACACCAGAAAGGCACTGTTTCCTCAGAGCTTACACTATTAAAACAACCACGCAACTTATTACACTGAATTATGACGATTCACCTATTTGGGACTGTGTTGTATTATCACAGCACCTGAAGTTTCACAACCACACTGACAGAGTCTTCACACAGCTCAGAAGTAAACAGCTTCCTACTTCCAAACTTTAGTACATAATGACCCCTCTGGTCCCTGCATATATCCAGAAATCTGAGTGCTTCTGAAAAGAGTCTGTTAAGCCTAAATAGAGTTTTTTTTTTCTTCTCTCTGCTATTCGACATACAGATAAGTGACATCTAGAGTTGTTTTTTCTTCTCTCTGCTATTCGACATACAGATAAGTGACATCTATCGGATCCACAAAATGGTTTAGATGTATGGTCACCAAAAGCCCTGAGTTAGGTAACCTGGCTTCTCTTGAAAGCAAACACTGAGGAATGTGGGGAGCATTAAGCACTGCCGCTCCAGATTTAGGCAGCCATTCTTTTGAATGCTTCTTGCTTGCACCTTTGTTGCTGCCCTAAAAAACTCAGCCTTTCCTTCAGCAAAATGAATACAGGAGTCACTTATGCAAAGGAGCACTGCCACTGTGCTATCAGATCAACCATCGAAGAATGGCCAAAGAACGGCCGAGTTTTACGGATCCTGGAACAGTTTACGGATTGAGTAAATGTTGTGATCTTCATCCAATATCGGGCACTGCCAAAAATAGCCAAAGACATAACTTCAGGGAATATTAATATTGAAATTGTAGGCATTTCCCATTGTTTGCTTGAAGCAATTTTTTGAGGACCACAGTTTTGGAATCAGGTACCTAGAACTTAGTAGGCTTTAGCTTCCAAAGTCCTCCTGTGAGTATCATACAGAGGGACTGAATGCTGAGCACAGAGAAAACCCCAGCATTGAAAGGGATGGTTCAGGCAAGCTCCTTAAAAAGCTCTATGGATTTTTTTCAAATTACTTTATAAAGAAGTAAAACTATTACTGTTCAAGGCTTGTGGGTTGGTCTGGGCACGGAGGAGATCTTATTGATTCATGCTGGGTGAAAACTTCCTGAGTTCACCTTTCAGTCACAAATAATCCCTCACATGCGCCAGATCCCAGCCTTCCAGGGGTACAACAGACCTCACTAGTTCATAACACCATGTCAAAGAGAGTATTTTATACCTGTCTAAAGAGAATGGCATGAAAAGGAAAGTGAAAAGGAGCTGGGATTAGCTCACACCGATATTGCCTTTCATCACTTTTCAACCCTGTCTATCCATTTCTGAGACGAACATAAAATGTTCAGTATCATTTCCAAAAGCCTTCACGTAACATGTTTAACCCAAAGAAACTCTCCAGGCAGGAATGACAACATTGCTTCTGGAATTAAGCTACGCATATAAATTCCCTCATGAAGGCCTATTCTGAGTGGATGTTTTGAGAAACTGGAGACTGCTCCACCTCAAGTGATACTTTGCAAAAGCCAGGAGCACTCTGCTCTCTCTCACAGGTAATTTCTTTCTGTAATGATGCATTTCTGAAGGGTCCAAATTACACTGCAGTAATCACTTTAAAATACATATTGCAAATCAAAAGGCAAATTAGTTGCAATAGGAACTTTCATGGCCCCCTCACTGGGAACTATGAATACTCACAGCCCTACTCCTGTGTGGACTGTTCAGTTCTAAAAGAATATGAATGTTAGCGGTATAATAAAGAGTAACTGTCACAACTCAGTCAAAGAAAGCCCAAATAATTTTGGTTACATACTTCCACTGCTATGTGCCATTAGTTTCGGGGGACTTCTAAGCTTAAAAAAACAAAAAAAAAACCACAACACAGAGTAATCCAGAACTCTACAGCCATGCAAAGTACGGTTATTAATAACTAGCCAATATTTTTGCAGGCAAATAAAAATGACATATATACATAATACACATAATACAATAACATCAAAAATGTAAAATAGTTCCTCTTAACAGTAAATAAGAGGGGCTGTTGACTGATTCAGTTGTGATGGGGAAAAAAACCCAGCTTTTTTATTGCAATATTTTAAAATCTTTGCTGCATAACCTGAATTTATTCTGAATATTTCTTGCAAAATTTGTTAATTAAAAGAGTGAAACCATGGTAAACAATTTCACAGAAGCACTTCAGTGTATGCCTGTTCTAAATACCAACTTCCATCATAATCAGAACAAATTATTCATTCCTTTATAGTATAAGTCAGGACTCAGTACTGTAGTTACCAAAGAAAGTTTAAAAAAAAAAAAACAAAAAGTGTCACAATTTCAACAGAAGATGCCAAATGAAAGCAAGCAAAGACCATTTCAAGGTACCTGTAATATGAAAAGTGATTTCAATCTTCTGCTGGATAAGCATATACACACACCCCCAAAAAATATTTGAAATTATTAACGAATTTCTCATGTGTGAAATAGGAGAAAAGTGTGGGAAAGGAGACTATACAACCTTTTATTTCAAGAAAAAATACACGTAAGATCAAGGAGACCCTTGTGGGTCTGCCTCACCCCCATACACACAGTGCCAGAGCGCTTCCACCAGCTCAGCCGACAGGAGCCAGGCCCCAAACCCCACGGGCAGAGAGGGGAAGAAAAGCCGTCGGGATCAACACCGACTCCAGCGACTGTGCTGCTGCAGAAGCTTCCTCTGGCGCTGAAGATAAATGCAATCAAAGCAACCACCAGAAGAACACCAAGCTGACTGCACTATGCTTTCTCTTGTGTATCTATACATATATTTATTCTTTAATCTACCTGGAAATGCTTCTGAAATTCTAATTGAAGAGCTACAGAAACAACACCGCAAAGTTAGTTCTAGCTTGCTATAGATGACTACAGTGTTTTCAATAATAAAAACACAGTTTAAGTTAAGTACAGTTTGAAGTTAAGGCTTTAAACACTGTCCTTAAACCAGCAACATACCTAACTAGAACGTGCAGTAAATTATATTTAATTCAGTGAAATTGCACATACTTAACCTTTTGCATGTTCCTTTTTTGTTCTTCATTTGGGTCAGAATGAGTGAAAACTACCAGAGTCATGTCCACTGTCTGTGGTGTTTTAAAAACAATACCACTATTTTTTTCTACTGTAATACCACGTAAACCAACACATTACCACAAACATTTCTATTTGCACTGCCTCCAGCTGGAATGTTTATTAATTACAAAGCAAACTAAGTCTAGCAAGCTCACGGAGAATCTACCTGAAACTAGAAAAGTATGTTTCTGAGTGGGTGGGAGACCCCAGCCTAGCGACTTCTGCATGGTGAATAAGACAGTACAATTATTAAAACTCATTTTAAGGTTTCTGATTTAAGCTAGACCTTTTTGTTTTGTGGGGGGAGGGGGAATTAGTTCAGGTAATAAAATTCTGTTTTACTATTTTTCTTCAGTTACTACTGCAAGAATCTGTTTAACTAAGTCCTCTCAGTCTCCCACTACACAGATACTCAAAGTAGTCTTAAACTATTTACCATTCAGACACATAATCTTTCAATAATGTCTCATTGGTGCTACATCACCAGCCAAGTATCACTACATATAAGGCAGCATTATCAAAGACAACTCCAGATTTCTCAGCAATTTTGACCAAATCCAGGCAGACAGCAGCAGCAGACCTGTTGTTCCAGGTGACACCTCCACATTTAAACGCACCAAGACACAACAGCCGTGGCGGAAGGCAGCCCGGGCACTTTGCCTCTGCACTTACCCCTGTGGCAGGCCGGCCTCTGCTGCTGCCAGGGCAGAAGGTACCACAGAGACAACCCCGTACCACTGCCCGCGGGAGGGAGGAGGCCAGGGAGAAGCCCCTGGTTCAGCAGCCTGCAGCCCCACCACAGCTCCCCCTCCTTCCAGAATTGAGGGGCCACAGCCAGAAGATGGTACAGAGTGAGCTGTGCGTGCAAGAACCAACGCTACGGCTGCCCATCACTGGCCAAAGGAGCTTTCTGGATCTCAGTTCTCGGAGGGAGAGAAGGAACAAAATCATCCTCCTAGCCAGTCCCTCAGTGTGGGCAATCACCTGCATTGCCTGTGTCAGAAGTTGACCCTGAACGCTGTTGTTCTTCTACTGCTCACTGTGCAATTGCATCTCACCACTCAATAGCAAAGTCCCTCTTCCAAAAAAATAGTGATTCCACCCCACTTTCTAGTGATCGTTGTAGCACAATCTAAGGACCACATGGAGGGACACATGTCACCATTTAGAGCAGGGTGGCAATAAACCAGGACCAGCACAACCGAATAAATAAATAATAAACCAAAATAAATAAAACCAATAAACCAAAACCAGGACAACATACAAGTGTAACAATTTAGTGAGGAGACACCATATACACTTAGAACAAATTGTGAGACACAGGAGAGAATTTTATAAGCTTTTTATATGACTATTTCTACCACTGCACGAGGCCTCTTCCAGTGCAGATCTGGATGACCTTGCCTCAGAGGAAGCTTTGTTCGGTCCTGTAACCATGAATGCTGTATCTGCGGCGTCACTGTACCGTAGGTCTCAACTGTGCTAAATGCCATTACACAAGAGCTACACCAGCTTGAGAATGTGTGTTTTATTTTGGACTTCTGGTTATGTTTGAAACACTTTTACACTCAAATTTAACTATATCAACACTCTAATAATAGAGAAAAAAAGAAGTTATTTTTAGAAACTGCTCAGGAGGATCCTTCACATCAAAACAATTTATTCATATCCAGCATTAGATACCGGGTGATGTTGTAGAATAAAACTGGTATTTGAGGTCTGTCTGATCTTTTATTTATTTGAAAAGGCATAAAGAGGAGGCCTTTGCAGAAAAATAAAAATGAGATGGAGGAATTAGTGAGTTGCAACAGAGATGGAACACCTCAGTGTTCCTGTACGCTGCCATTCTGCAGGGCAGAGCTGCACTTCAGGCACATGCTGGAACAAAACAAACCAAGCACAACCACAATAATCTACCACCAGACTATTTCAGAAGACAATGGAAGGACAGTATGGAATTCTTACACTCCAAATACTTCACCATGCCTTATTGCAGAACTCAAAGACAAAAGAATTTCTTACGATTTCTTACCTGCCAAAATTACCCATGTTTTTTAATATAATTCTACCAGCAGTTAAATACCACCCATCGAAACAGGGTACACATACATACTGAGAACCGAAAGGAGCCACAAACTGTTCTTTTAGATATTATTTTGAATAAGCAAGAGTCCTAATTAGAGACAGAAGTATAGAGGTTTTAAGCAGTAACTAAATTTACGAATAATTTAAGAGAAGAAAGTGTGGGGCACCGAGCAATTATACCTAACTCCATAAAATTAATCATAGATTATATTCTAGGTTTATAAGTTAAAAATAATTTTTAAAAAATCACAAAAACAATAGATGTACTTCAGAAAAAGGAGAATATGAAAAAAATTAAACTTATTTTTATTCTGTTTGTTTATCAAAGAAAGCTCCTGAACAACAAGCATATTTCAGGAGATCAAATCTGGTTTTTATGAAGCACTGCAAATAGGTGTTTCTCAGTATTGCTATCAGGAAATACAAAGACAAAGACATAGGTACTATTTGTTGTCTACTATATCTGTCTTTGGGGCACTAGATGGACAGGAGAAAAGGTAGACACTGCAGAAAAAAGAATAACAATCTCTGTTCTTCCCTTGTTATTGGACACAAAGATGCATCACGTGAATGTACAAGCAGATCAAATGAATTTTTTCCTAACTTGCAACTTCGTGATCCTTTATTGTGGTTCATATATAATGTTACTGTTGTTGTAAAGAGATAGATTTTTAGTGTGTTCTTCAGTGTTAAAGTTCAGTGATGAAGTGCTTGATCATCCTATAAATTTGCAATTACACTGCAACTACAGTTTTTAAAAGGAATTTTGCAGGATCTAAACAGAAATAAGAGCAAACACTATGGGACCCTATTTATTTATTTATCATCTTCTCTTTTCATCACTTTCAGGGTGAGGATAATAATAGCAGAAATAAACTCCAAGCTGTAATCGATCTATTACATAGTAATGAAAATTAAAACACGAACTGATCACATTTTAAGTCTCAGCATTTTGAAATATCTTTTGTGTTCAAAAACTATTCCCTTATCTAAAGATGAGAAATAGCCAGGAAAGGTTGGTTAGCAGCTGAGTAAGAAAATGCCAAACTAAGTGAAACAGCTGAAGTTTTTCTCATTAATATTTAAAAATTCATAGCAGACTCTTGCTACATGTTATGAGAGCTTCCAGTATCTTGTACTTTTCTTTACAAATAAGAATAAAATAGAATAAAAAATACATTTCTATTTGCAAACCAAGAAAACTCATTTGGAAATGAATGTATAGCACTTTCTTTGTCATGGAAATGAAGTTACCCAATATGCTGCATTAAACAAACTATTCCAAAATCAACATTATCATTTAGCAATCTTCAAGCTGAAGGTAGGAATAAATTGTATCACACTGCCCTACTGAAAGGAAGCTTAGGGTGTATTTTATTAGAGCAAATAAACAGCACTTTCACTCACCCACGTAATCACTCCACTGAGACGTGCTGCTTTCAGTGACAGTCTTCTCACCACTTGGATTTATTACTTAACCAAGAGAAACACACACCAAGCTGTCACAGAATCATGGAATGCTTTGGGTTGGAAAGGACCTTTAGAGGCCATCCAGCCCAACCCGCCTGCAGTGAGGACACCCAACCTGGCCTTGAACGTTTCCAGGGATGGGGCATCAAACACCTCTCTGAGCAACCGGTTCCAGTGTTTCACCACCCTCATGGTAAAAAATTTCTTCCTTAGATCCAGTCTAAACCTACCCTCCCTTAGTTTTAAAACATTACTCCTTGCCCTCTCGCAACAAGCCTTGCTAAAAAGATTATCCCCATCTTTCCTATAGCCCCCCTTCAGGTACTGGAAGGCTGCTCTAAGGTCTCCCCTCAGCCTTCTCTTCCCCAGGCTGAACAGCCCCAGTTCTCTCAGCCTGTACTCACAGCAGAGTTGCTCCAGCCCTTGGATCATCTTTGTGGCTTCCTCTGGCCCTGCTCCAACAGGTCCATGTCCTTCTTGTGCTGAGGGCTCCAGAGCTGGACGCAGGACTCCCAGAGTGGAGCAGAGGGGCAGAATCACCTCCCTCGACCTGCTGGCCACGCTTCTCCTGATGCAGCCCAGGATACAGTTGGCCTTCTGGGCTGCGAGCACACATTGGTGGCTCATGTCAAGCTTTTCATCCATCAGTACCCCCAAGTCCTTCTCTTCAGAGCTGCTCTCAATCCCTTCATCCACCAGTGTGTATTAACAGCGGGGGTTGCCCTGACCCATGTGCAGGACTTTGCACTTGGCCTTGTTGAACCTCATGAGGTTCGCACAGGCCCACTTCTCGAGATTGTCCAAGTTCCTCTGGATGACAACCCATCCTTCTGGTGTGTCATCTGCACCACTCAGCTTGGTGTCATCTGCAAACTCTCTGGGGGTGCACTCGATCTCTCTGTCTATGTCACTGATGAACATGTTAAACAGCACCGGTCCCAGCAATATGGACTCCTGAGGGACACCACTTGTCACTGACATCCATCTGGACATCAAGCTGTTGACCACTATCCTCTCCCTACAACCTTCCAATCAATTCCTTATCCACTGAACAGTCCACCCACCAAATCCGTACTTCTCCAATTTAGAGAGAAAGATATTGTGAGGGACCGTGTCGAAGGCTTTACAGAAGTCCAGACAGATCACATCCATAGCTCTTCCCTTGTCCACTGATCTAGTCAGGCCATCTTAGAAAGCCATTAGGTTGGTCAGGCAGGACTTGCCCTTGGTGGAGCCATGCTGGCTGTCTCAAACAAGAGAAAAAATAGAGAAGTCATCACTTCTCTGCTTCAATTCTAGGATTCCTTCAGTCAAGAAAATAACCATAAATTAAGTTCTAGACTACCATGCCAGGTACACCCGAGATCAACACCCAGATCAGTAGTCTTGAAGGACTGGGCAGTAATCTTAATATATGCCATCCTGAGGAATTTTGTATGATTACAGAAAAAAAAAAAAAGTAGTACAGAAACCAACACATTTCATTCACAGTGTTTTTCAGTCAGTAAAGATGACAATAAGTTATCAAAAATCTCTATTGCTTTTACACCTGGTAAGTGAAATCAGACTTGAATAATACTGAAAAGAAATGCAAGAGGCTCATGTCCAAAGTTCATCTCAACAATATTCCCTCTTATGAGTAACATATCTCATCACAATAGCCCTCAAAAATCTGTACTATCAGTGACAATATTGATTCAGCAACATTTATTATTATTCTATTTTAAGTTGGAAACCTACCTTCTTTGCTCTTCTCCGTGTTCCCCCGAAGGGACTGTCAAACATTCATCCATGTGACCATGCAATAACCTCAGAACATCTCCTCCTATCAGATAGCCTTCAATAAAGGGAGAAAAATCAAGTGCATTTATCTGAACGCAGCAACATGTAAAACTATAGTTCAAACTGTAATAAATACTATCAGGTATATTTCATTTTTTTCTCTTGGTAATTTATGTTGCTTTAAAACGAGGGTCAGAAGAAGGGGAAGGTATCGTACCCTAGGGAACCAGCTGGACATTGCCAAGTGAGAAAAGCTCCAAGTCAGCAAGTAGGAAAGGTTGGATCAGGAGAGAGCCACAGACAAGGGATTGTACAGAGCTAGTGCAACTGAGTAAACGACCGATCCAATGGAAACAAGGAAGGAAGTACTTGCCCCCCAGGTTACAACAGATAAAGTGGGAGACTCTTCTCTTTCATTTCACCTACTCACTTTGGGGTTTGATTTAAGTTAAGGATTCCAGTTTATATACTAATAGAAAAAAGATTTATGTAATGATTTATTTAACTTTAAAATCCCTTTTGGTGTTTCTGGAAGTCTTCTGTGATAAAAACTTCTGGGAGGATCCACTCTAAGGTCTGCTTGACTGAAGATTCCCAGCCTACAAACATGATTCATTTGGACTCCAAAGAGAAAGTCCTACACTGCCTTCACCACCACAGCACACGCAGGTGCAAAGCCCAACACCTGGCTCTGCACTGCACAGCAACAGATACAGATGCTCACAAACCAAGAGACAGAGCATACAGGTAGCATCACAATATTCAATAAGCCAGGACATCACAGCCAGAAGCTGAAAATAAGGCCGTAATTCTAATCAGTAAAGATATTAACAAAGTAGATGCTTTTTCATCAGCCTCTTTGCACCACAGATGTGACATTAAAAAGAAATTTGATTTTATGTTATCTACAAACATTGCATTATAATCTAGTAACTGAAGAGTACTAAGACTCAGTAGATTTTAAGTGCAATTCAAGGGTGTTTTTTCAGTCTGATAAGCTAAACACACGCTTACATTTGTTTCCTAAACTCATCGTCCCTTCTTGCTAGAACTGGTTAATATAAAATTCTGCATTTGAGCAGGATGTGGGAACATAATGCCTTTGGTTTAGTATTACAACAAAAAGATTTTTTAAAAAATACTATTAGAATAATATTTTGAAGCCACGTCTTTGCCTGCTGTAGGTGACCCTGCTTCGGCTAGACCTACAGAGGTCCCTTCCAACCCCTAACATTCTGTGATTCTGTCTATAAATGCTGTGCAGTGAGACAGATCTGTACCAGGAAACAGTGCTGAAGACCCGACAGTCACACTGTACACATTTCACAGGTTTATTTTGAAGCTACAGGAAATCTTTTTCCTGAATACCTATCAGGGAATATTTCAGGATATAGTTCTTTAAATCTTTGAAATCAGTACCAAATTAGTATTTATGTGGCATATTTTAGCACTGAATTTTTAAATTCTTGATTCTGACACAGATGGGTATGTCCAGTACATGTAATAGTAGTTATATATGTTAATTTTTTCATGGACCTGTGTCAGTATAGTTCTGGAGATGTTCTGCCCTGAGTAGCTTTTCTGGAGTTTTTGTTTTGTTTTTGAAGTGTCCCCCATCCATATCACAGTACAGAATTAGAATAATTACTTGATCTGACTCTACAGCTGTGTTTTGACTTAGACAATAAACTGACTTCTGCATAAGCCAGTTTTGCAGCAATGCATGTAAAAAGAAATAATTTTCCTTTAACTAGTTACCTCCAATATCATGGTTCATTTCATGGACTACCCATTATTTTCACTTCAAAGTAATTTCATTTAACTGAAGTGTTTCACTTATTAATCTAATTTTAATGAGAAGTTTTGATTAAGAGCTGGTATTGTAGTGTAGTTATTCCTATACACTAATGTTTTATTTATGAAGATGACAATGCATTTTTCAGATACTAACAAAATTAAGGTAATTTTCTCCAGTTTGGCTACAGTTTTACTGAGGCTTACAAGGTAAGGTCTCACACACTAAGTGTCAGATTCACTCTCCCATCACAAGGCAACTTTGATCACAGGAGCATTTGCTGGTTTTGCTAGAATAACACCTTTGCTCTGACTCTTTCTGACACCATCCAGCTGATCTTCTCTAGAAGAGATACTGATTAAAGATAATTAATGTCTATACCTGAGAAAAGGGAGAACGGAAAGGTGTAACAACAAAGAACAAGCAAACAGGCAGAGAAATGCAGAGCCACTAAAATCATGTTACATCATTTCCACATGAGTTCCTGTGGGTGTAACACAACACTGTGACCTGTTGTTGTGGACATCTGCATCCCAAACAGCCGCGTAGGTCTCACTGGTGAGTGTCACCAACCAGAGAAATGTGGGGCAGCGCAAATCTGAATCTCAGCTAATAAACTGTACCGGAATTATTAACATGAATGCCACACCAGAGCTGCCAGCAGCAGGAGGACAAAGAGAATGGAGTTTATAGGAAGAGGCAACAGGTTGGAGAGAAGCAGCTTTTCTCTTCTCATCAACAGAAAGGCTCTCTCCACAAAGTTCAGGACGTTGTTAAGCAATGCACTAGCATGTTTTCAATAAAAGATTGCAATAGAAACTATGTCAGACAATCCGAACGTGCAGAATTATTATCTTAAAGTCTAAAAATATGGCGAGTATGTAGAAAGGAGGTGTTGGCAATGCTGTCTCTGAAATCTGAATAGACAAAGCTGCAAAAGCATTCCAAAACTGTGTTTTAAAATACGTCAGATAGAAAGAACTGATGTGAAATTTCTGTGTATTGCCTTTTCAAAAACTAGTACCCAAAAATCCCAGGGAGTAAGAAAAAAAGGACCTGAAGCTTTAATATTCTTATGGTTCTGTTACGAAATCTACTCAAACCAGTGATTCTGTAGGAAACTAGAAATCATTAGTCTTTACATCGTGATAACCTTTTCTGAAAAGACAACTCTTTTTTCTTCTCTGTGGAACCAGCATGGCATAAATTCAGGGAATCTTGTCCTTTCATGACAGAAGTTGCATTAAAAAAATCCTCCTAATTCCTCAATAAAATAAACAAAATTTGAAAGTTTTTCTAAACTGTCTCTTTCTGTCTTTCCCCTCCTTTTGTTTTCTTCCCATCCATATGCTCCCCCCAAAACCATTCCCAGTCTTAACTCCGAGGATTTCACATCCTGCTTCCAGTCCTTTGCACAACATTTTTTACTCATTCTCAGGAACATGTAACCATGACTGCATACATCAGAATAATCTGAGATAATTTAAACCAAGACCAAAAGCCATTTTTAAAAAATGTTATGATGATTATCATATCTATAGCAAAATGAGATTTGAATGAGCTGTTCAGTATTTAAAAAAAAACAAAACAAGAACCATCAGTGTCCCTTTCAGCGTAATTTTCAGAACACTTGTGTATTTATTTACTGGATTGAATGTCTACATAAGAGAAACCCACTCTCACAGTTCAGCCACATTTGGCAGAATAATTTGATTTTTCAGACATTTCATTTACAATCAGTCTTTCAGTAATTAAAGTTGAGTCAATCTTACCTTGGGCAGCTTCACTTCCTGAACTGATTGGTGCCACACTCCAGAGCGTCTGCTGGAAGGCTGCATCAACGTGTAAGCTACCATTGCCGTAAGAGAGATGCTAAAACCAGGAAAGAGAGAGGCATTTATTTGGGATTAATTAAAAATCTCATTACCATATACAATAATATCAAACATTCTCTTGGTCCCTTCATACATAATTCATATTGACTGTATGAGTAAACACCAAAGCAGGCCTGGGCACTCTTCCAGGGACATTAGAAATAAAGCTAGAATAGTAGAAGCATGTTTGCCTGAAAGAGATATATCTAAATGGCACAGCATGATCAGCTGTTAGAGGTCTTAGACCATAGCAAACATTCTGAAGAACAGATTGTTAAATGCTGTGAGTGTCTTACACCGGTATTCTTCCTTCTGTATGCAACGGGATTTCCCACAAAGTTGGAATACTGGGATGGGATATTAATCTGTATTTCAGGTGTAACTTACCACTTTATTATTTCTTGTGGGTCACTGGCTTCCTAAAACTGCCATCAGATCAAAGGAACCAAGTAATCAGCTTCGTAAGGCAATGTAATGGAGTTCCCAAACTATATTCTTGCACAAAGTTTTCATGACCCAAGCAAATCTGTAACTCTTTCCCTGGAAGGCTCGCTTCCTCCCCAAGCATTCTCTGGGTGCTGCTCTTCTACGGAGTTACCACCTGTCTCCTGCCAAAGTGGCAGGTCTGTCTTTCTGGGGAGTGCCACCTCTTTCTAGGGAGTACACAGTTGCTTTCTCTTCTCAGAATTCTGTGTGTGTGTGTGTGTGCGTGCACAAATGCACACGTGTTTTCCAACTAGTTCAGTGACATTATTGTCTCAGAAATTCTAATCTCAAGGCATAATATATATCATATCCATGCAAAAGCTTTTGTCCCACACCATCAGTCAGTTCCATTGATACACCGTTAAGTGCCAAACAACATAAGATTATACAATTGTAAGGTTATAGAACCATGTGTGCTATAAATAAACAGCTGCTTTCAAGTATACTGTTTATGCTACCAGGTAATAGCTTTTCAAGTGCAGTAATCTTTAGTCACTTTTATCAAACCTTCATTTTAAATTACTGGACAGTAACTGTGTTTACACAGTAGTATTGGTCTCTGTTTCTGTATGTTGTGACCAACATTAACACTATTGGGTAAAACTATCAACCATATAGAGTACAAAAATTGCAGTGGAGGTCAGAAAGGGCTGGATTCCCAATGACATGTGCTGACTGCTTCTGTCTTCCTGCCTGCACATCAGTACTGCAGCAGTACAAGAAACTGTGCATCAGCTCATTTAGATGGCTCCCATAACACCCAATGGCATACAAACTAAGAGATCTCACATAAGCCTTTTTTTTCCACTGCACCAGTGTCATTCAGCACATATCATGGAGAAGGTTCTATGAACAAACCACCACTTCACCTCTCACTTTCCCCCTTACTGCAAATATGTAACTTCATCAATGGCAGACCAGGCTGAGAGATTACAATCCCCAGCACAACTCCAGTCCCATTCCTGCCCTCTTGGCCTTAATTATATCGTTAGATTTTCTCTGGGATCACTACACAGATTCCAGTTAGGTTAAGGACAATGGGCAAATTCAACCAGCACAACAAAGCAGGAACATTGCTTTTTGTGTAAACCACATCATTCAGGGTGGGAAAAAGAGGAAGAGGGTAACAACTCTGTCATTTAGATCTGCCATCACCAGAGCACTTCTTGTAACTGTGTGATTTGTACATGTTAATGAACTTATTTTCATACACAACAGTATCAACTGAATGTGTCCCATTTTATAGATAGGACACTGAACAAAAATATATTGCTGACATGTCTCTTCAGTGCACCTGTTATTTATATCCAATCGACTCCAGTTGCAGTTCTGATTATAACCCAGATGTCTCAAGATGAGTCACCAGAGAGTTTTATCTTGAAAAAGTATAGTTTATATGACCTAATACAACACATGACCACCAAAGCAGAGAAACAGAGAGTATAACTCTGCAATTCTCTTCTTCCCGTCACTTCCCTAGATTGCTTGCTGCATCCTTCAATTTACAATCGAAAGCAGGGGTCTTGACAACTGTAACTCCATACAGTGTTCAACCACTGTACACCATCCATAGCAAACAATAAAATCAAGCTTTGACCATGTACAGGAGGTAGCCTGTCACTGGCTATTCAAGGATTCAATTATGACAAACGCATAGAAAGCTCTATTTTACAATCTCAGTGTTGTTTTAAAGCAATCTGCTGCCGTTTGTAACTTATTTGGAGCTTACCTGCTTGGTTTGGTACTTTCAGTACAATGAACCTATCAAAATGTAACAGAAATTCCATAACACAATGTCCAGGATGTGGATATGACACTCACACTGATGTTGAGCAGCCTCCGTACCTAATACACAGACCTTTGCTGGCTGGCGTAACACAGTATCTGGCAGAAGGAGCAGGTTGCCATCATCAATGAGGACCACACGTGTGGCATCTGTCTTTCAGGTATGCAGTAACAGCCTTTGCAAAGCAAAAATATGTTGCGTTCAGGAATCCTGCTGTCTATTCTAATCCTAGTATGGGTCTTCACCATTACATGCAGGTCCTTCAGCCTTCTGTCTCACCCAAATAGTATCTTTTCTGCACTGGTGTCCAGGCTCAGCCAAAAAGCTGGATTTGTCTTCCCTACTGATAGACCAATAATCTTCTAAACTAGCATTTAACCTGACAAATGTTTTTAATCACTTGTCAGAATTAGATGATGATATTTTACGAATACAGGATAACACTATAGACTAGAGGCAGCTTCTCAAGGATAAACTCCAAGACTCAAACCTCCCAGAATACTACAGGTTTCCCAGATGAACCTACCGCCACATTGTAAACACTTTACTGCTCTTCAGAAAAGTAACACAATCACATCTCTGTTCCTAGGTCTTAGGAATCAGACGGTAATTTCCATAAGAACCCTTCAGCAGTGATTGCAGCAGCATAGCTGCATTTACAATAGCTCTAAATAACTAAATGATGTATTTTAAACTTCACATTCAGTCTCCATCAAAGTTTCTGTTCTCCAAAACATGCATCTGTGTGATGAAAAAAAACATTAAGAAATCAAAACTTTTGCTTCAGGCTTCCTCCTGGCTAAGGTGTGTCAATACTGACATATCATCTAGCAGTATCTGCTTCTATCTGCACTTTCCATTATGATGTTTCTGCCTTCAGTCTCAAGCCATTTCAAATAGCAAGAATAGCAAGAATAAAAATAATAAAGCTTATTTTCTGGTACGCTCTGAGAACCGTGTACAAGGCAGAGCACTTCCCAGAATGCATAAGTACTGCACACAACAGCATCAGCCACACTGCTTCAAAAGTTAGTATCAGCTGGTGAAGAAATGGAGGTTACAGACCTCCAAGTTCTGCAAAATCCTGGTTTCTTTGCATTTCTCTGAAGTGGTTTAAACAGTTGGCCAGCAAATCCACAAGCAAAGAGAATTTTTCCATTGATAAAGAAATAAAATTAACAGCACTATACTACACACTATCCAGCCCCACCACTCTTCATAAATGTACCAACAGCAAAGGAAGAGTCTTTGCTAAAACCCACACAGACACAGAAATTACCATTACGACTCAGCCATCGAGAATCATCTCGTCCACTATCACATAGCTGACAGCAGGCACTTGCAGATGCATGGCAGGAAAGAATAAGGATCCCACAGAGGGTAGATGGGGGTAGCCTGCGTTCCCCCTCTTTATATTAGCTCTCCTTCTGCACTATAACCACAAAAAGCCTGAAGCACATCAGCTACTATGCTTCCAAATCATTATCATTTAGTATAATTAGAGACAAGAGCTTTCTTTAACAAAATATTAATTTTACGGAAGCAAGTACCGAAAGTTAAGAAATGTCAAACAAAGTAGGCTATGGAAAAATAATGGCTTCTGGTGAATGCATCATATTACAGTCTTCAGTGGTATGATCCTGTATGTTTTTTTCCACAGGCGCTGCCTCATTGTATATAGAGGATAAAGGGGTTCACTTCACGAACAGCTGCTCAGTGCTTTGTTTTCTCCTCAATCTTCAGTCTGCAGCCTCATGCTTTATTCAATATAGTCAATTCTTCAAAGCTTTGAAAAGAGAATTATTAATTTCCTCCTAGCCTCTTCTCTTGCTACCAACAATTACAGCATTTCACAAAACTCAGCCAATATGAATGATGTTCTCAAAACCGCAAAGGAGCAGTGTTATAGCCCATTTTCCAATGGGGACTGGATGTACATAGACAACACTTGGAATTTTTCATTAATCTGGGATGCCCAAGTTGAGATGACAAGGACCTGTTTAATTCCCACTTTAGACTCCATTATATGTAGCTTTAATGTTCAAGGCACATCTCCCATTCACCTCAGTTGCAGGTATCAAGACTGAGCAATGCTGAGACCTCAAGCTTTAGCAGAACGATGAGACCTCAGAGCCACAACTCAGGTAAGGAATATTCCCAGTCAAGGATGAAGACTTAGTGACCTCTTGAAAGCAAGCCTGGTATAAAAGATGATCTGCTCAGCAAATTCCACAGCAGTCTGGTACAATATCTATTTCTCCAGGAAAATAATTAACTAAGCATCGTAACACCGATCCTCCACCTGCAATTCCCAGCTTGAAATTTTATCTTCAAAGTTGCTTCATTCCACAGCCTTTCTGCTACTTAGCCCTGACATATCCATCAAACTTTTATCAGTACTGAGACAGCGTTCCATAAAAAGCCAGTGGGACTGCATATTTAAAAGATTTCATAAAATATATCAGTGTCATCATTTTTGTATATTTTAATGCCTGTGGTTTTTCAAAATTTAAGAGTATTTTTTGTGGTATAACTTATCTGTAATATTCCCACTTTAAAAAAGGCAAAAAAAACCCCACAGTTACAGTAGGTGGCATCACATCAATGCCCACATGAACCACAGGTAGAGAAGGAAACTTTAAAACCACTTTTCAGACACTTCCCACTTAAACTAACACAAAATCACTGACAGGAGCAGGCTGTCAGCATACCATAGGCAAGACTGCTGTGCCTTAATACAACGAGTTTCCCAGATAGGTGCTGACAGCAGTTATCTAACCTAATTGCTCCAGGCCTCTCCCACTCTTTTTCCCCTCTCCAAATCTTTATCCCAGTCCCATATCTCTCCCCTAGCCAATCCAGCTTCCCAACCCAGTTACCGCCGACCTTATCACCCAGAATTAGGATCTCCTCCTGCTTCAGGAGATTCTCCTCAGACCTACAAAGCCTCAAGCACGGCCTTTTGGCTTTTTTCTTGTTCACCCTGTTCCTCCCCATGTCAGCCAGCACTAGACTTCTTTCCAGAAACTCACCCCAACTCCAGCCCCTCAATTCTTTTCTCATTTCGTGCCTCCAGGCTTTCCCCTCTGTCCTGGGTTCAGCTGGGACAGGGTTAATTTTCACAGGAAGCGGGGAGGGTGGACCCAAACCAGCTAATCAAACCAATTATTCAATACCACATGGCGTCATGCGCAGCATTTAAGTGGGGGAGGGTAATTTTGCTACTCGGGAGCGAGCTGAGCATTGGGCAGTGGGAAAATTGCACTCTGTATATTCTTTTTATCACTAGTATTGTCATTCTTTTCTTCTCCCTTTGCTGTTCTGTTACACTGTCTTTCTCTCAAACCACAAGTTTTGCCTTTTTCTTCCAATTCTCCTGCCCATCCCACCGGGAGGAGGAGCGAGAGAGCGACCGCTGCCTGGGGCTGGGGCTAAACCACGCACGACACCCTCTCCGGATCTTTGTCCAGTGGTTCGGTTCTCCCCAGCCAGCTCACTCCTTCTGTAAGATCTCTCATTGTCCTTCATTCCCAGTCCCACTCCACTGGTTCTCCTATCAGTTCTCCCTGCCAAAACAGTACCGGTTTTCTGCCCCAAATTTCTAACACAACTTTCACTGGCAGGCGCCCACTCCTCCCTTGTCACCAGCTTCTTGCCCTGGATGATTTGTTGGTCCCTTAACTGCCTGCCTGCCCACCTTCAGCTGCCATTCTTTTCAGCCAGTCATCAAATCCCACTCAGCTTCTCTTCTTCCCACCTCAGTCCCAGGCTCCTGTCCCTGCTACATCACCTGCCTTTTGTTCCTTCTACTTTCTCATAGCTTCCTCCTCCACATATCTTGAATGACAGCAGATCACTGGCAGCACAGAAAACACTGAGTTCTCAGCTGTCAATACAACACCTGACTCCATCCCCGTCTTGAGCCATGCATGACAAGAAATATCTGGTTCCACCAGGGTTGGGGTGACTCTAATTATTCGCTGTAAAGGGAATTTAAACAGCTCATTAACACACGGGAGGTGCAAGAGGTCTAGCTTATGGCAAATAGAGAAAGTCATCAGGCTTTTCGCTACCAAAAGAAAATTTTAAAACTCTTCCAGACCAAGCTGCATTATTTTAGGAGACTATTTCTTTACTAAGTTTAAGCAAGGAGAGGCTTGTTACCTTTTTTCTTTTTTTTTTCATTTAAGTTAGCAAAAAGTACACCTGTGATAACAAGAACACTCCTTCTAATTTCTTGTGTTTGTTATAAAGCATTGGATGCTCAACTCTTTCAAGAAAAGGAGATGAATTTTCTTAATGATGTGAAATATTTTTTTTCTTCCCTGTCTTCAAGCTCAGTGACATCTGACCTCTTCTGGATGAACTTAAAAAAATTATCTCAGACTGATTAAAAAAAAAAAACAAAAACAAAAAAACAAAAAAACAAAACCAGAAATAGATGCTAGTGTATTTAATAAGTAATTTTTTACATTATAAGCACTTGGAAGCAGGATTTTATAAGGCAGAGCAGTTTGACAGCTTTAATTATCAGGAAGATCCACCAGCCTCCACAATAACATTTCAAATTGTATAAAGACTCTGTGGGAACCGTGTTATGATCAGCGTAACAGAGCAGCTCAATACCACCTTGTTCCACTAGTTTCAGGTTTATTTATGCAGATTCATACTTTTTTTAAGAAAATCCTTTTTTACTATTTTTCAACAAAAAATAAATGATGGAATTATGCACAGAAGAAAGCAAAGTCCAGCTAGTGAGTTTCATACTCTAGAAGAAAAATTAAAGGGGTGGGGAGAATAAAATTTTAAAAATTAGAGGGGAAAAAAACAAACAAACAAACATAAAAACCTCACACACTGCGGGGTGTTCCCTGGAACTACTGCACCAACAAATGCTACAGATATTTAGAAGCTGTCCCAAGTATGTGATAATAAATAAGAGAAATAAAACTAAGAGCTGAAAATCAACAATGTATTTGATGCAAGAAGATGCACAGGGAGTGCCTTTCCAATACTCGGGAACCTGTCCTCCTGTTCAGGGCACATGGCAGCTATTAGCTCCACTTTTCAAATAATTTGATCTAATTTGGATGATATTATTTTTGAAAGGGAACTCTATTATCAGTTAACCATGATAAAAATCTTCAAGGAAAAGCTCACGCTTCAAAGGAAAGTTTCCAATTAGTTTCATATTAGTTTCCAGCATTAAAAAAAAAAAAAATTAAAAAAGGTCATTTAAGAGTAAAAAATGAACCTCTAACAGATCTGCATAATGCAGCTGCAGATCAGCATTACAGTCAGGACAGCAACTCAGTAACTACATAGATATAGTGCAGAAATTGTTGCATTCTACTGAAATCTGTGCACTGTAGATTCCAAGCTGGGGTATTTTCCTCTCTCCTGACTTCTTAGCCAGAATAACACTGACCTCATTTGTACTAATTTTCACTTTTGTCTTCACTTAAGAGTTTTGTATTTCAACGTCACATCTAAGCCATTTTTCTTGAATTGTGCTTAAAAGATTAAATTATCTAGAGGTTTGGTGAATTTGAAAGAAATTCTAATTCATTGAATTTCTGTGAAAATTGGCAATTTTGAAAGCAATTATGGTATATAATTTACAATAGGCATAGGCAAACCTCAGTGCAGTGGTACATACTGTTCTGCACAAGCTGGGGAAACCTGCTGGAAATAGTACATCTGTTCATTGTGCTGCACTGCCTCAAGAAGGGAAACCAAGCAACGCTGGCTTGAACTTTAACCGTGGTAAGATTTCCAGCAGAGCAGCTTTTTGTTCTCTGCTACAAGGGTTCAGCAGAGCCAAGTTTCCTCTCTGGAGGATCAGGTAATAGCGCAGCTCATGCATTACATCATGGCACAAGCACTTATGGAAGTGCTTTTTTCCTCTGAAACGCTACACAGAAAAATAAGCATCCAAAACCCTGTTGTACAGGTAGGGATAATAAGAGTCCGAGCAACTGAATGACTTGCCCAGGGACACTGCTGTGAGTCGTCAAAATCCACATCTCTGGACCTTTAGTTTACTATTTTAACACTATTCTTCCTATCAGTTTAGAACTTGTTCACTGCAATTAAAGACATGACTCTTCAGGGCAAAAAAAATTAAGCCAATTGTCCCAAAATCTTTCCTTGATACAAAGCGGAACTATAGGAAAGTCCTGACATTGTCCAAATGGTTTAGTAGTGATTGCTAATCAAATTAAGCCTAAACACTGATCTACTGACTACAGTGAGATCATAAAGTCACAAAGTCAATGCGGAAAAAAAAGAAGTAATTAAGCTGCACTCTGAAAACTGGAAGACTAACTTATAAAGCCAACATAGTTCATTATACAAACTAAACTAAGTTCTGACTACATTTTGAAAAAGCCATGCCCTGTGAACAAGCTCAATTCATCTGTTGTTTTTACATGGACATCTTTGCCCCTGGACTGTTAACCCGTTTGTCTTAATTTGGAGATAATTAGCCAGTTGCTTGAAAATGTAGAGCAATATTGCAATACAAAAAGGTGACATTCCAGCCCTATTCCTAACAGCATATTGACACATAACATTCGATAGAAAACTTACCTTTTCTTAATGTTTTAACCATAAGTACACAATGCACGTAAGCTTCACCCTCAGCATCCTGCTGAACATTATTCTCTGTCAAGGGATCTCTCTGAGGAACTCCTCACCCTTCGAAAAAGTGTTCCTCAACTGGATTCAGTGGGGCCTATTTGGTCTCACTGTCCAAGTAGATTCATAATAATAATTTTCTCTCTCCACAGTCCTATTGTAAAAGGTATCAGTTGCTACATTCTTTTAACTGTTGTAGAAAATAGGGGCTATAACATGACACTGCATTCCAAATTAAAATACTGTGATCATTTTTAAAGGTACATCCTTCAAAGTTATTGTGTAGACAGCCTACAGGATTAAGGCGAACAGTTTAAGATGGACAGACAGCTTTCATGTAAAATATTCACTCACCGGTAACTGGCTAATTTAGTCTTTACCAACTGCTTGAATTTTCATAGAAGTATCACTGCTTTATTTACAGTGCTAATGTAACTCCTGAGTAGGTAGCAAAAACACAAATATTTTTATGATTGTGAAGCTACGTAGTTCACCAGCTCTTAATTTAGTCTGGAAAAACATCTGTTCATAAAAATGTGGGGGTGAGTCCATGTAAGAGCAAAATTAATTTGATGAATCCTTGCTCCTTCTTACTATCAAACCAGAGCTGAATAACTGGAATAGGTTTAATAACTATTAATCAAAATCTAGCTGTAAACCATTTTAAGACTATAATATACAGATTAAAATATCATGAAAATAGATACGTGTCATTTCTCTCTACACTGAAAATATAATTTATTTGTTGCATATTGGTATTTTGCACGGAAGACGCGGTATATGCATTAACACCATGTGCTGAGGAAAATCAGTCTCTTGCTGTACAGAAGTACATACGACAGCCTTGAGAATCAACAGTTGAGGCACAAACCCCAAATAATATAAAAGGCTGATCTGATTTACTGATTAGAGGGCAGTAAATCTGAGTTCAGGCATATGCCTACACAGAGACATAATCTAGAGCAAAATTCAACATCAGCATCCCAATTCAGCAATTCAATGAATTTGAAAAAATTCAATGTCTTTAAATTAGATTTCTCATTAATTTTGTCCACATTAAGTTGCTTTTCCAGTAAGCCTATTTACAACTCTCATAAAAGTAGTTATCAGAGATAATTTTGAAATGTAAAGATGATTGGAAAGTTGTCAGAATGTCTACTTAGAAAAAATAGCTCATTAAATGAGTTACTGAGCTTCTAATCAGAAATTACAATTATATTCTAATAATTATATTCTCATTTTTCTATGTGTTTCTAAAAGAACAGAGAATATTTTCAATTTTACCAAAAAGAAAAAATTATTTTGAAGTCATATGGAACTCTTCACTCTTTCTCTAAATACTGCCAAAAACTTTCAGAAATGTCATTTCATACTATAAAAAATTGAATTATATAGAATAAACTTTAATGTTCTATGCAGATCTGAGACAGTCCTCTTGACAAAGCTAAAAACACTTCCCCTTTGAAGATCTTTTTTTTAATTGTAGCTACATTTGCCGATCGCTGGGGCTGATTTTACAGAAGCTTCCAGCACGTTGATTTTCTTCTTATTTTAATCTTTTTCTTTTTTCCAGGTATAATAGTTCAGGTGCTTGCAACACCAAGAAAACAAAAAGAAATTATTCTTCAAGCATTGAAGAGTTTCCCAGCAAATGGGAGATACTTGGATGAGAAAGTTATTTAAACCAGTGATAAAAAGCAGCTACCACAGAAAGTTTTAAAATATTTCAATTATACTTGATTACTAAGGATTTTAACTATATTTAATTATGACGTCAGTAGCTGTACTTAATCCTAAGAAAATATGGACCTTTTAAAGCCCACAGTTAAATATTCCAAAATTTTGGTATAAAGTTTTAATTCATATATGATAGTGCTGTTAACCTCTGAACACTCCTAGGACTCTAAACACCTCAGTTATGCAATTTGGACAGATTTCTTTTTTCTGTATTTTCTTTTTTTCTTCATTACTAAATTTTTCAACTTCTATTCCATTATTGAAATGAACACAAATTAGATTAGTCACATATTAGTGTCACACCTCCCAGAGCTTCAGCATCTTGGTTTGCAAAAATGGTATCAAATACCAGTTTAAACATCTTAAGCGATCTTTTGTGGAGGTGGAAATGGAAACCAGACTTTAGTATAACACTTCTCTGCACTATGCAGATATTCTTAGACAACTTACCAAATATCTTTCTGAAGAGACACTGACTAAAATAAGATCATCTCCGACACGCACTTTTTCTCCTTCTGATCGTTGCTTGGAAGCAGGATGGATGGTCCACCAGCATGCCTCACCTACATAATTATTGAGTAAAAGCAAAGAAAGAAATCAGAAAGCAAATGCCCAGCATTGTTGCCATTACTTCCACATTTATCTCAGTCCTAAAGTTCTGACCCAGTTTTCAGCTGGGTAAACCAAGCGTCCATGTGTTTTCAATAACTAATATCCTTCCTTGCACCACCTTGTCAGAAACTCAGCTGGAAATAATACACACATGCAGAAGACAGCAAGACCTCTGGAACTGTGACTCCAGAGCGAGTAAGGAGGCGGCGCTCTGTGTTCTCTAGGCAACCTGGTCCAGGCTGCTTTTGCTAAAGAGCTTCCCTGTCACCTTGGGTCCAGGTTCTGGGAAAGACATCAAAGCATATTCTGCTGAGAATTAGGACAAAGAAGTGGAGCAACCCATCACTAAGAGCAATAAAAGTAAGCCTCTGCAATATCGCTTAAAATAATATTTGAAAAATCTCATAAATCCAAATTCAATTATGTTCTTCCACTTCTACTGACTGTTAGTGTCTCTAACTCCCCAGAGCATTTATAGGTATTAACGTCACAAATTTTGTTCCCATGATAAACCTTGCTTTTAGATATACTTCTTGAAAAAAAAGCATCAACTTTTCAGAAAAAATCTCTTTGATCTTGGAACTGTTTAGTTGTTGTTGTTATTACTGTTATTCCTCCTAGCTAGAGCAAGGCTCTAAAACCAGGCAAACTTATTATTTCTAATTAAACAATTACACCAAACCTACAGCGCCATCAGTTTGGTGTAATTGTTGCTTCTTTAGTCTTTAAAATAATCTTAATTTTTACGTGATTTATATGTATTTACAGGTCTCAATTCTGATTTTTGACTGAAAGTATTCTTCATTACATAAACTTTTAAAGTAGTGTTTACCTGTTGTGTCCTCTTGCAATCCTACATCAAATGCCAACTTATCCATTGAAGATCGAGATGTAGAGAGGCAGCATAGATACTATCAAAAGAAAAAAGCATGCATAACTAATTTTGCTCACATCCAATAATCCAGTGAAATGTAAAAAGCCATCAATCTACTAACACAGGATTAACTATTCTTAAATTATCCCCAGTAGTTACTATCAAGAACATACACGCTTGATAAACTGAATGGCACTCAAGGATATAAATAACATCCCAGTCTATCCAGGTTATCTTTCCACTGAGACGGCAGTAGTGAGAGTGGAAATAAAGGAGCTGGTATCATCGAAGTTCAGGTCCATGAAGCCTCACTTAAGGAGTTTGGAACCTGTATAATTCATCAGGGAACTGAAGAGTAAGGCTCTTGTCCAAAACATGTGCAAGAAGGAATTCCTTTTCCACTCAGTCTCCAACATAGGTTCAGGTTGCCAGCCAGATGCCAGCTGTGGATTCAGTCGCAGCTTATGCAATATCCCAGGGAAAAGAAATGAGAAATCGCCAACTCAAAATAGACTGACAAACAGAGAACTCATCATTATGGAGCCAGACTCAGGTTTAGCATTCACCAAGATACAATCAGCTTGGTTTCATATTTCCAAGCATCTAACTTTCACAAAGATTTCCACTAACTGTGGGTAAATTGCTTCTCTGATGTGAATAACCCTCCAGATACCTGTAAATGGCAAGAGTCTGGGCACTTTCAAACATAACTTTCATATAAAAAAGAAATCATTGCTGCAATCAACTTCTGTTACGTACCATGCCGCTGTAGGAATGGCGCAGCAGGATTGCATGCCCATAGAGTAGTGTTCGATGACCGCCACCTTGAGCAGACTGAAAGATAAAGACAAGTGTCATACTGGTATGTTGTAATGAAATGGGGCCTTTGAGAAAGAAAAAAGAAATCCCTATCAATTTCTGGACAATCTGCATCTGCCCTGTGACAGAGAGTCCTTTTCTTGATAAAACACTATTCAGGGATTAGTTCAAGAAGATAGTTTTATGCATGTTCTCTTTAGTTTTGATTAGCTCTTAATATATTGACCATTTCAGTCCTTGGGACAGATCCAAGGTAGACTTTGGACAGCTGAATCTAGAAGCTACTGACTTTTTCTAATAGAAGTGCTCAATGAGATGAGAGAAAATGGTGTACTTTGTACTGTCACCAGTTTGGTATAAAATGTATTCTAGAAGCTTGAATCCTTCTTCCTTGGGCTGAAAGCACACAGCCTCTAGAGAAGAGCAGTTGTGATGTGTGTCACACTGTCCTCCACACCCTTATCTATTGTTATATCTCTCCATACTCCCCCGTTTTCCCTCCAAATTATATACTTTTCTATACAGAAGGTATGCTGAGGGAGCTTCTTGAGTATTGTCCCTGTTTTACCAGAAAGTATTAATGATATATCAGCCACACTAAAGATCATCAACTTGCGGACTGCTTGCCCCACCGTGTTTAAACATTATTAGACAGAATTGTTTGTTGGGCCAGGTAAGTGCTCAAAGACATCCAAGCAAACTCAACAGGATCTGGGGGTTCTGAAAATTCAGAAATCATGCCCAAGTAAATGTTCCTCTTGAGAAATGAAGCATAGATCTTGAGTGAAAGAAAATAAAAGTAACAAAATTCACTTTTATCCCAAGCAACTGCAACCATTTTTTTCACAATATTTTCTGTATGGTTTCTGTTTATCTATAATCAGTTTAACCACTCATGAAAGAATAAATAAATCTTGTTAAAGCATGATCAGCCTTTCAACTACTGCTGAAGATTCATGAATTCCTTAGGCTGAGATGCAGCTGACTGACGTTGGTCAGGAGCAGAGACTGTCAGCCAAGACACTGTCAAGAGTATAAGTCTGTATTCCTCTGACAGAGCACCTCGCGTAACGTTATGCACATCACACTCTTCGAGCACTATCGACAAATACATATTTTTCATTCTATAAATGTGACAACCCCATAAGCAGCAGGATTGTTTCATATAGGACTCCTAATTCAATTTCTTACGTAGAGCATGTATACCTTTTCTTTTAGCACAGCAGACTGATCTTCTGTTTCAGTGGAGCATCAGATTCATAACAGAATAAGTGGGATACAATCATACTATGTTATCCCTCTGGCAGCTTCATTTCAGTGCTGAAGATCAATTTAACTGAATGGCTATGGTGGCAACACACAATTATTTCCCCTCCTCATTCACTGGCTGTCCTTCCTTACTTTTTATCCATTAGCATAATATTTGTTGTTCTTTGAGTTACTTGGTCAAGGAAAAAAAAAAAAAAGATCAATAGGTGGTGAAAAACCAACCACTTAATAAAAGGCAGAAATTCCTGGCAGTTTCTTAAAAGTGCTACAATTATTATTTTTTGAGAAGAGAGCAGCTTGATTGATACAAGGTATATTTTGACTTTCAACAAAATATCATCTCTGGAAGACTGAATGACATGAATTTTTATTACATAAGAATAAAAGTCATGGTCTTTGTCACAGACACAGTCCTGACAGTAAGACAAGAAGATATAGCTTGGAACTACCATTACAACCACCACTTCTTCCAAAGGCACAAGGAAATAACAAGACACTTGATAATGTCAGGCCCACTGTGTCAAAGATGAATGCTGAACATCTGCTGCTCACCACATTGGGGAAAAGGGCAAAAACTGCTGTGAACATACTGCCTTACCAATATTTCAGGTTTACCCAGAAGTTTTATCAACAGCAGGCAAAGTTACCCAACCAAAGTCATAAATATGGATAAGAGTTAGAAATGTCACGGATATTTTTATCAAAAATTTTCTGTGATACTAGCCATAAATTTCATATCTAACATATAGACTTGGTTGCCTGTTGTACAAAAGATGAGAGGAACAGTGTGATCAACAAAATTACAGCTATGTTAGCTTCCCTTTGTCTTGGCCATATTGATTTATCTGTCTAGCACTTATTTTGTTCAATGCCCATTTGTAGCCAAAGAGGAGAACGGTTGATTCCAAAATATTTCAATCACTTTTGTGAAAAATGGGGGAAGGACTTTTTCAATAATTATTCCCATGAAGATTAAAGTGATTCTTTTTAACCAAAATTACTTTGCCCATTAAAAAAAAAAATGCAAGCAAGCTTGCTGTTTCTGTTTCGTTGACAGAAAACAAAGAGTTGCAAAAAACATTTCAACCATTTTCCACTTAAAGATTTCTGAGAAGCAATTACAATCAAGCCATCCACATGGAGGGAAAGTGAAAAGATGAAACACAGAAAAATACAGGAGAGACTGGAAGAGGAAGCTGGTACTACGAAACTGCCTTCCAGTTTAGAGCCTAGCTTCCAGGATATGTCTGTACCCATAAGTTCATTTCCTATTTTAAAGGCTCATTTCGTAACTAAATACTCATCATTTTATTTCATGCCAGAAACTGCATAGTAAGTAGCTGTTGGGCCATGACTGTTTACTAAAAAAGTCCTTTGATTTTCAAAATAATCCGTTTCTACTTAGACTGTTGCAGAGAACTGTAAATGTTCCACGTTAAAAAAAAATCTAAAATAAAATAAATTTTAAAGTTCACAATTGGACTTCTATGGCAAAGATGCAACATTCCAAGATAAGGTGTGCCAACTGAAGTTTTACCAAGATTCTAGTAACTTTCAAATAGTAGTATTTCAGAAGACACTGCCAGTAAGACTTTTTGGAAGCCACAATCCTGACTAATTCAATCTGTAATGCCCACAGATTTTTGCACAAATATATGAATGGCATTATAATGGAAGCAAGTTTCTAGCAACCACGTTATTTGTCATGAGTATTATTTGCTTTATGTTTTTAATTTAAAATTTTCAGAGTAATTTCTAAGTTGGACAATATGTTCCCCGAATAAAACCAGGCTGGAGAAAAATGCATTTTTGTTCAAAGAATAATTTATCTGTTGAAGTTCTACAAGCTATGCCATTCAGCAGTATCTGTTCTATGAACGCAAAACTCCTTTCCTCATTTTATCCTCCAAGAAATTAGGATTCAGAATAAAACTTGAAAAGCCTTCAGAACTCATAAACACTACAGTCAATAAATTGAGATGGAAAGCATATATGGCAAATTCACACTGCTTGTGAAAACTTGCCTATCTCTAGTCTAATATTTCTGCAGCCGGAATACAAGATTAATTTGGAGTCGTCTCATTACCTCAAAGCCACTGCCAAAGCAAAGGCAATTTAGAACACAACAACAACAACTAGAACTGAAGAAATTAGCATTCACGATACATAAACAGCTGTCAAGTTCAACGTATTGTTAGACCAGGCAATGAGAATAGGCTACTAAGATCTGAGCTGCTTAATTTGATGTGAAGAGTGTTATCTTGAAACAAATATGAAGAAGGAAAATAAGTTAAAATTGGAAAATATTTCTTCTCCGTGTTTTCTTAATAGAAATAGGATTAAAATGCCAAAAAGAACTTAAAAACTTCAACCTACAAATCATCTAGTAAAATCTGCAAATGATGGAAGCAGCATAACATGAAACACTTATAATTAGATTGAACAAATATATATATATTTTACTGCGAATACCAATCCTGCAGTAAGATATGTTATACATGAGCCAGCAAACTCTTTACACTTGTACACTTTTGTATATACCCAACTGTCATGTACAGACATGCAGTCACCTGACAGATTAAAACAGGACTTCCATTGACGTTAATTCACACAGTAGCACTTGCACCGCTGTGCCTTTGGCTGCATTGCTACACTTGTGGCCAGACATGCGAAGCTGCAGGAAATCAATCATGGTGACATTGAAAAAGTGTTTTGGAGTCATTGGTTCTTCTGGGAACCTCACTTACAATGATTATTTTTAGACACTAGTGAACACCCTGTGGCATCCAAGGAGACTTTGAGTCAAATAGCAATTATGCTTCCATTCTTCTCAATAGAGGAACCTTATTTCCACTAGAGAAAACATTTATTAGACCAATGAGTATTCTACTGCAAGCAAATGTTGATGTTTCTTTGCTGGCTTTTTTCACAGGTCTACAGAATTTCCAAATGTACAAAAACAGAAGGTGGTACAAGCTTCAGGAAGGTATCAGAGAAAGACAAACATGTGACAAGCATGTAATTAAACTGGATAGTTACTTCAGTGTCTTGTGCATGTACAGATAAAGCTTTTATAACATTGTCATTATTCAGAAATCTAATGCTTGACAAAGCCTGACAAGAATTGCATTTAGCACATGGCTATTCATACAGCTCTAGCTATCCATGAAAGCAATTGAAAAATACTGATTATGTCACAAGAACACAGGAACTGAAGCACCCTCTCTAGAAAATCATACCAGATAACAGAGTGAGTTTTTAAGAACGATGTAATGGCTTTTCCTGCCTCATTCTGTGATGAGCCCATACCAGCAGAATGGAATGAGTGGCACATGCTATGGGGAAAATGACAGTGCAGACTAGATTGGAAGGAAGTATAGTTCTGATGGACTTAAAAAAATTAAAAAAAAAAATCAAGTGAAACAATAAGCTACAAGACATCAGTAGTACATCCTTGAAAAATTCAATCCATGTGATTTACATTAATGGTAAATTACACCGGACTGCAACCAGCTCCTTAGCCTGGTATTCCTCTGTGCCTGTAGAAGACCACTACAAACTGGTTTTGTCTCGACATTGCCATTGTCATCTCTTGCTGGCCTCTGGAAAGAAACCGCCACAACGACCTGCAGGAAAGCGCTTGCGCACAGAGAAGCCTGTGGACGGGCAAGAACAGACTTGTCTAAGCAGGCAGCACGCATGGCAGGAACTGCACGTATGCGGACATGCTCTGCACATGCGCAAATGCCCCTATAAAAGGGCAGCACATGCTCCTCGCCGCCCTCTTGCTCTCCTCCTCGCCGCCTCGCTGCTGGGCTCCGCTCTTGCTCTCCTCCTCCATGCCTGCACAGAGACTGAGCCGACCGGACATCGCTGGACATCGTCGAATCCGTGGTGGTGGTAACTGCTCTCCTCCCCCCCCCGTACTTCTTTTCCTCGCCCGCTGGGGTTTTCCCGCCTTTACTCCTTTTTTCTTTTTTTCTGTCTCGTCTTCTCCCCGCCTGCTGCCGTTCCCACCAGACCTCTGATTCCTGGTTCACCGAAAATAAAGTTTACAAGGTTGCACGGCATATGACTGCGTTTGTGTCTTAATCTCATCTCCTGGGATCGCATCGAAACCTCCCTGATATTGGATCAGGACAGTGTCCCAGATCCGGCCGCAGGAAACCCCGGCCCAAATGGCCTAGATGGAACTTAGGACCATTGAACACTGCTCTGAATGGGTTTCTAAAAATACACTACACAACTATTTTCATGGCACTGAAAATTTTTAACATGCGAGAGCAGCTGTACAATAACAGAAGCAATGTGCTCCGTTTTTCTTCACAAATGTTTTCCAAGGCAAATAATGCAAGATAACATTAAAAGTTTCAGATATGACTTTTAGAGGCTATTTCGTATTTACACTGGAGTAAAACAATGTCCTTTAAGGCACTGAGTACTTACGCTTCATTAAAATGGAGCAAGCCTCTGAAACAAAGCCTAAGCTAACACTTTATTTCCAAAGCCGATGGGGAAATCAATCGTTACTGAATTTACTGTTGTCACAGACTTAAAATGCTAGCAGTAGCTTAAAACTGCAACATGTAATAATGGAACAGTGATTTCAAAACATACCAACTTGGTAATTAAAATAAAAATATTGCCAACTTTCATATTTAAACATCAGTGCGACACATTTGGATGAGGGGAAAAGCTAATTGTTGCTACTAATGATGGCCATCTTAAAATAGATGCTGGAAACAACACCACGTCAAACAGAGGACAGCTACACTCCCGTAAAAACCTTTTCAAATATAAATGCAAAATCATTCTTTTGTCCAAACGAGTCTGTTCTAAGTTTCATGAAGCTCCATAGTTTATTTTATGACATTTATACTGTTAAAAAGCTACAGAATGAAGAAAAAAATCCCATCTCTAAATCTAGACACTTAGTTCAAATGCATAAGTAGACTATATAATTAAACACAGAATATCCTACAGTTGCCTGCTTTGAACTCTTTTAAATTAAAAACATTCACCACCAAAAAAATCAACCAAGCAGGAATGGCACCCACCGGCGATGGAGCCTTCTCAAAGTTCCTTCCCTGGGACTCATGTTGGGGCTCTCAAATTTCCCATTCAGGGCTGGTTATTACACTCTGAAATTGGATTTTGATCCATTAGAAATTGAATAGGAATAGGAATAGGAAACATGGGTCTGATCACAAGCATTGGCTTGAAAAAAAACCAGCTACCATGCATTCTGAGTAAAAGTAGAATCAGGCCCTGGACTATGCTGTTCCCAGTCAGAAACCACTTCTGTCAAGACTAGAGCTGTAAGGTGTCCATGCCTTTTTCCAAGAGGCTGAGAAAAGTTTTTACACCAGCAGGCTAATACAAATATTTAACCTGAACTTGTTCTTTAGACAGAAAACTGTGAGTATACAACGAGGAACACATGTTTTGTTTATATAAAATTCTTTAGGGCTTCCTGCATTTAAGCAAATGAAAGGCTCCCATTTAATAATCTGAAAGATAGAAAAGTACTGAAAGGATGTGGAAGAAACTTAGATCTTGAAAGCTTTTGAGTCCTCACTCAGGACAAGGAAAACTCCATGATGGCAGAACTAGAAATGAAGAGAAAGAAATTGGGAAAAGACTAAAAGGAACTGGGAGTAATAGGAGGGAAGGATGTCCCACAGTCTAAAACCATCTGGATATGGTTCTACACATAAATATTTGCAGGATGCTACAACCATTTCTGTAGAGGAGAGGATGCTCAAAATGATGTTTCCATAGCAATGTAAAAACTACTCATTTATTTATTTCTTTATTAATAAGCAATTTTTTAATCTGTTCTAGACCATTGCTGATGCAGGCCAGTATTTATCTACAGTCAGCAGTGATGATGCAATCCTACAAGCTGACGAGAATTAGAGACCACCACAGATGAGTGTTCGATTAGATCTCTTACTCCCCAAAATCATAAAACTGTCTAATTTTTTTCACACTGAACGCAACTTCAGATGGCTAATGAGAGCTTCTTTCATTACCAGACAACAGCCAGCTGGAAAACACAGGAAGGCTCGTTCTTTCAATACCAGCATGATCAGTAACAGCTTATGAAAAGCTAAAAACATTTCTTGATGACAAAACACAAACTCAGATTAATTTATCCTAAGGCAACTAAAGAGCCAGTGGAGAGAAAAAGGCACTTTTGGACAGTAATCAATGCACCTAAAATCTGAGCAACTCTTTTGATGATACCTATGCTTCTGCTTGTGGTTACACGGAGAGCTTAGGATATCCATGGCTCTAAATCAGGCATTTCAGTTCTGTGGGATGAATGCTGGTCAAAGAGTCCAGAAAATGCCAAGCAGTGGTGAAAACGGAATGTGTGGAAACAGGCTGAGTCACTGCAGGACTTGTGAGGTAACCCTGGAACAGAGCTAGAAGGCTTGTGAGACAAGATTAGTCAGGCAGAACTAAACAATTCACTCTTGGAATAGTAACGCTGGGAAATTACATCTCCAGCAGCATCGGAGAACTTGAAAATGCTGCAAGCAGTAAGGACAACAAACAAAGCTACAGAGTGTGAGCCACGGAGTTTTACATGTTCTTCTTACTCATAGAAGTATCCACTGTCTTTAAAATCTTGACACAAAAAAAAGACCAAATTTCCTTTCCAAAGTAACAGCGTCCAGGTCCAGAAGCCTTGAATTCTTCTACCAAAAACGCTAATGAGGCCCGGCTGCAATTGCTGTGCTCTTGGGCTGCCATTTCCAGTGGTCAGCACCAAACCCACAGCATTTAGTTGCTTAGAATTTAAAGATGCAAAGTGAATCAATTCACTAACATTCGGCATTGTGGTAATATATTCCTTCACCCCTTCACCATACCAAATAACAGCAACACCAAAGGGCGAATTCAAACCAGTCTGAAAGCTCTTTCTTTGTCTCCCTGTTGCCTATATACCATGCTACAATAGAATAACAAACAGCAAGTTGAACCTATCAAGACCTTATATATGCTATATATATTTGAGTCTTTACACCTTACTTTTGAATCATTATTTAGTCAATCAACTTTTATTCATGGAATTCACTAGAAAACAGTAAGCGCTGCAAGAATTCAGGTATGCTGGTACCTACTCTTAAATAATGAGGGCCACTGTGACAAAAAAAACAAACAAACAAAAAAAAAAACCAAGAAACAAAATAAAACAAATAAAAAAAAAACAACCAAACACACAAAAAACTTTTTTCATTGACATGATCAGCAGTTACCTCCTATTTTACGTGTTATGCCAAGCCAAAGAACAGAAAAAAGTTTAGCTGAACTATAGGTTTCCTAAGGATGTCCTGCTCTGAAAACTGCATTACAATGTGTAATTATGCTTCATATATATGTATCACATAAAAATCCAAACCTGAATAAATCAACCGGCCAATAAAAATCATGAGCATGTCTTTTTCAGTTAATAACACAGAGATATTTTACTATCTATATTAAAAAGATTGGAATCATTGGTAATGATGATACACATTTGTGCCAGCACCATGCTAAATGATCCCAATTTTGCTAATATTGACCTGTCGGAAGGCAGAATAAACAGCTACATAATTAGAAACACTTCAAATATACCTCATGATTAATATTTCCAATACTATATTTCTCACTCTCCCAGCAATGGGAAACTTCACATCAATGAAAAGCAGATGCAGCAGTGAAAATAAATCAAAAATAAATGATATTGATCATCTGTTTCCAGCCTTCTACGTAAGCCAAACATTTATATTTATGGCTGAGGCAATTCTTCCATTACAAATTCCTACTTTCAAGCATTTTCAGCCATTTGGAAAAAACCTGCTCAAGAGGATAAAATTTATTGATTTCTCCCTTAGCCTAGCAAAGATTTCTCTTTCCCCATATTCCTCCTCCTTCATTGCACAGGAGATAGAAGGAATTAATAAAAATCTTCCTGGTTATTTTAGAACTAAGTAAGTGGAGGAGGGAGGAATTTTTCACAGGTTAAGGACTGTGCCTAAGCTTTTTCTGTTGCTGTATGATACAGGGAATGTGAATCATCCTTCTCACTCAAGAAAGAAACTCACAGATAGAGACAGACAGCCAAGTGGGAAGAAAAGATGGATCAGCAGAGGAGTCAATCTAAGAAAACTCCTCTGACATCATTAAACCCAGCCCTTAAAATAGCACTGCTTATCTAGCCCAGAATTCCTCCCTTTTGGAGAGTGACAATGAAGCAAGACCATACCACAGAACAGCAAACTCTTAGGGGATGAAAATCAGTAAACAAATCGTTCTGGAAGATGAATTGGGAACAGACATTGATGATTAAAGGAAAAAGCAGAGAACTGATAACCAACACATCTTGGGCTAAAATCACAGCCAATTATTCAAATGTCAGTTATTCAAAATGTTTGGAGGTTCACTAAGTCATAATCTTAACAAATAATTTTTCTTTTTTTAAAAAAAAGCACTGAGAAGCAGAGGTCCTGCACGTGGTTGCTGACGTGAGGCAGTGAAGGGCCAGTGACCCCCAGTCCAAGGGCTCCCCACTCACCCCACTGAGACACCAGACCATCACAACAGCATTCCTGTCCCTGCTTTCCAAAATGCCCAAACGTTTTACTGTCACTTTTGTTATTTATTCCTTGTCTCAAGATTTCTTATTTACCAGACAGTGCTGCATTCTCACTGAAAGGGTAAGGATGAATTCAGAATTAGAGAAGAGTCCAGAGTCCTCTTTCCACAAAGGTGTCTGCCTTAGTCCTTCATGATCTAAACAAACCATAACCCCGATACAAACTAGAGTCACTGTGGTTTCTACAACCATGTTTTTACAAAATTCAGTATGTGCTATTTTAGTGAGGGCAAGTTTGATGCTGATGTTAAAATAAAGAAAAAGAATGAACTAAATTAAAGTGTAGGAATTCACAGAAAGTATAATACTAAATGTTTAACTTGCTTACCTTCATCATAAATTTCTGTAGAGCCATGAGAAGGGGAAAAAAAAAAAAAAGAGAAAATGTGAAATGAATATTTGCTTTCAGGTGCTTAAAAGTGGGATTTGTTTTCCCTGAAAGAGTGAGTGGGACACACAGAACTACAATCACATTTAAAAGCAACATTTATCATTGCAATTAGCATAATTATAGCTCGTGCTAGAAAGCAAAACAGCTGCTCAGAACAAGGCTTCATCATTTTTTTATGCAATAGTTTTCTCAGAATTTTTTTTTTTTTTTTTTTTTTTTTTTTT
>Ga0065711_1001537_pt1 | contig 49880 bp, 28 predicted proteins | sample Hoacrofraction12_FD_59098 | JGI IMG/M metagenome (GOLD analysis project Ga0065711, IMG submission 59098) | Hoatzin crop microbial communities from Cojedes, Venezuela - Epithelial fraction 12 v2 (version 2) | ecosystem: Host-associated > Birds > Digestive system > Esophagus > Crop | place... | reverse complement strand
TTTTTTTTTTTTTTTTTTTTTTAAAGCGAGGAAAAACACATGCAGGACTGGTTGGTACAGCTTATTGTTATCAAAAGCTTTCGCTTTTGCAAAGTGATTACAGAAAGTGAAGATGTACATGGCTTACTTTCATAGCTGTTGTGTTGCCAGAATAGCACCTAGAGGAGGGAAGCTCTGTGGCAGAGATGGAAAGCCACGCAAAAAGGTGCTGGAGAACCACCAGCATGAAAGAGAGCACTTTGTATGAAAACAAATGGTGACGTTCTGCATGGATTGAAGGATCGTCTTCTGGCTCAGGCACTAGGCTGGCACTTGGCAGATCTTGGTTCAGTTTCCAGTTTTGTCATAGTCCTTCTCTGACCTTGAGCTAGGGAGTGTGTCAGTTAAATTCAGCCTTTCTATCAGAGAGTAATAGTGCTGTGCTCAAAGGTATTTCATCCATTTCAACTGCAAGCTTTCTGAGGCAGGAACTGTCTCCTACTGTGTGGTTGTACAATGGCTTTAGTGCACTTGGGCTTCTCAGCTGGGGCCTTTAAGGTCTAGCGAAAAGGATAAAGCTGATTTAGGAGATGGGATTTTTATTGCAGTTGTCAGATGTGCTTGATTAGTTCAGATTGGACTTTAAGCTTCTGCTAATATGCTAATTTAATATGAAATGCAGAATACTGGAGTATGCTCAGGAACGTGGGAAATATATATCTGAATTAAACTACCTGCAAGGAGGTTGTAGTGAGGAGTCTGTCAGTCTCTTCTCCCAGGTAACAAGCACCAGGACAAAAGGAAACGGCCTCAAGCTGTGCCAGGGGAGGTTTAGACTGCATATTAGGAAAAATTTCCTTACTGAAAGGGTTGTCCAGCACTGGAACAGGCTGCCTAGAGAAGCGCTGGAGTCACCATCCCTAGAGGTATTTAAAAGACTTGTAGACATGGCGCTTAGGGACATGGTTTAATGGTGGCCTTGACAGTGTTAGGTTTACAGTTTGATGCTGTGAAAAGCCAGAGTTGAAGACTCAATAGTCAGAAGGCTATTAAGCAGATATTCTTTATTACGGCACCAGGCACATGGGGGATCTCTTCTGCAAACGTGCACGCCAAACACCTTGTCATTTCAGGTTAAATACAATCACAATATACATATTCATTCATCACTGTATAAGTGGAAATTTTACATTTATGGGTATCAGGTTGGACTCTATGATCTTAAGGGTCTTCTCCAACCTACATGACTCTGTGTTCCATAATTCTATATTTACTTTTCTTTTCTCTAGCTTGAAATCTGATTTACCCTTGTGTCAATTCAGTCCACCTCCAGAAGTACCTGAAGCCCCTCCTGAGACTGCAGCTCAGAAAACCAGAAAGCTTGCCACAACTCTGTAGATGCTAAAAAGAGTAAAATGAACAATGTTCTGCTTGTTGGACTTCAAACTCTGTGACAGGTAGTATCCATTTCAACTGATTACAGCTCACTTTCACTTCTCGTGAGCTGTCGGGGAAAATGGTTGTCTTTCCTCATTAGGAAGGCTGTGGGAGGAAGACCACAGCTAGGAAGTAGGATCCCTGCCCACACAGTCAGGTGCAGCCTTCTGCAGCAGAGGGAGAAGGTTCCTGCCACAGAAAGCAGAAGGAGCCTGCTTGGGCTGCAGGGCCCCTTTTTCCAGTGGAATATGTGACAGCAAGCCACGAGTGAGAAAAGAAAGCCTGGAGGGAACCTGAGGCAGACATGGAGAACATCCAGGTGACTGGGGTATCAGAAGGACGATCACCCTTGGGATCCAGAGGGGCTTATATAGAGTTTTTGCATCCTGAAAGCTACAGAATGTTGCTATATTGAGAATAAATCTGAAAGACCAACCCACTCGATCAGGACAAAAACAGATTAGGGAGCAGTTTTGTTTACAAACCTCTTCTTTAAATTTGATTTTACTCTGAGCTTTTCCTGTACTGAAAAGAGTCCAGAGTTATGATGCTGGGTATCTACAATGAACAATCCTGCTAAACCTTGTATTTTGAAATTCAAAGCCCTTTCCACTGTTTATGGTGCTGACTTTAAACAAATGATTCAAAGCAGCACACTGATCTGCTGTAAAGCCCCCACAAACTCAGAGACCCATGAAGAGCTGTTGTGTCAAAATTGTGATCGAGGTAAACAGTTTGGAAGAAGACACATCACGGGAAACAGAACTGAAATACTAACCCTTGGGTACCATAGACTCCACAATGTACAGGTCCTACCTGAAAGGAAAGTAGCTAAGGGGACATTCAGTCTGACCTCATGACAAAGGTTATTCAAGGCATTTTTATGTTTTTTATTTAAAAATAAAAAAAAAAGTTTGTAGAGTTAGGTCACCATTTGGAAAAATAGTACAATCGCTGAAAGAGCCAACTGTATTAGGCACAGAGAGCTAAATCATCTGCTCATAAATTCAGGTAAAATTATCACTATTGAAACCACAAATGCCTTTCACCTTCCTCTATTATTGGAAGCATTATGAAGCTTTATTTTTCAGCTTTTTAGTCAGTTACTTATCTCGGGTCTGGAAGCCACACAATTAATCGAGAGGATTTGAACCTATATCTTGCATCTCCCAGGAGTGTGCCTACCACCATTATTCTGAGATGGTGTTCTCTTGCTTCCTGCTGTTACTTTTCCAATTTGTGTAAAATACTTAAAAAGTCATTGAGAGGGAAAGAAATAACCAGGCAGTGAGAATGATGGCTTTCATGAGTGTAAAGGATAGGACATGTACCTGTAAGGCTACTCAACTCTAGAAGCCTGTGGAAAGCTAGGGCAATCAACAGAAAAGGTGAGCAATTTGGATTCTGATTCCTTGTAGACTAAAGTTGGTACAGCAATTAAACCACAAAAATCTTCACTGAAAGGAGAATATAAACACCACCTTTTTCAAAGGGCTACAAGTTCTGCATTTCTCACATTAAAATTTATATATATATTAGGAGGAAAAACTAGGTATTGCTACTGAAAACTATAGCACCATGAGCAGTAAAATCTAGTATAGGGCAAGACTTACGAGGAGCAGCTGAGGTCACTGGGCTTCTTCAGCTTGGAGAAGAGAAGGCTGAGGGGTGACCTCATGGCAACCTACAACCTTCCCAAGGGGGGCAGCGGAGGAGGAGGTACTGATCTCTTCTCTCTATTGACCAGCCATAGGACACGAGGAAATAGGATGAAGCTGCATCAGAGAAAGTTTACATTGGACATTAAGAAAATGTTCGTCCCTGAGAGGGTGGTCGGTCACTGGAAGAGGTTCCCCAGGGAAGTAGTCACAGCACCAAGCCTGTCAGAATTCATAGAGCAGCTGGACCATGCTCTTAGTCATATGGTTTAATTTTAGGTAGTCCTGTAAGGAGCAGGGAGTTGGACTCGATGATCTTTATGGGTCCCTTCCAATTCGAGATATTCTGTGATTCTATGATCTATAGTTTCTTTAAAATTTTATGTTAAATAGTTCACTACTTCATGCTACACAATTACTTCTATTAATTACATTCAGATTATTAACAAGAAGGTTTAAATTATTTCCAGATTCATGCAATAAGTGGGTCATTTTTCTTAGCAGATGAACTACTGGATAAGATAGAAAGATCAATATTTCAATTCTTCATGATATTGATATCAAAATAAGATAAAACTTTTTGGACACAATTATTCTGGTTTTAGAAGAAGCTTTTACAGAGCAGAAAGATTCTGCAGAGATGGGAGGACAGAGCAATGACTGAGTGTGCTCTGGAATTAAAGAACCATAGGCTCATTACCAGAAAAGCTTTTCACATGAAGATTTCCATGGAACAGAATATAAAAACATATGACTAACTCCCCAAAATACATCACATTCTGTTGAAACGGTTTTGGTGTTTTTTTGCAAGTTCTGTGACTGTCATGACGGATCGGGGGAGGGAGAAGGAAATCAGAGAAATAAGGAAGGATAAATGATGACTGCAATGCAAACATGGCTTTACAGAACATGGACTCAGAAGAAAATGGGACAATGTTTTTCAGAGATCCTATGGAGCATCTAATTGAGCTACTTTCATTCAATTTCTTTAAAAAAAGTCTGTTGAAACGTTAGAAATAAATTTTACAGAAACTCTAAATTGAAAACATTGTCATAGATTGCCCCTTGTAGTTCAGTTCTCAGGACACAATAATCCTCTCTTTCCATGAACAAGACGTTAGGCAGCAACAGTTACAAAAAATATCTAATTTTTAATCAAAGTTTTAAAAAGGACAATGAAGACAGGCATGAACAGCAGTTTCTGCTTCAAAAAAAATTATTGATAGAAGAATTGGCTTGAGGCTATCAGATCATGAAAATGGTAGAAAAAGTGTTCCCTTTCTGGTCAACTCTGATGAGCACAATATCTTCTGGAGAGAGTAGGAACGAGTAGTTAGTTGCCAACATAGAGAAATTGGTCTGACAAATGGATTTGATGATATTACAGTGTGATCACAGAACCCATGAAGTAAACTTATGTTCCATCCTCTAAATTTCATTCCTGTAAACTGAAGAGTCTATATCCTATAGACTAGCAGGAGGACCAGATCCTTACTTATGCTACTCTACACAAGAAAATTAACTGAATCTATTTGAATGGTATGCAGTTTCTTTCTGTCTTAGGACAACATTCTTCAGTAACCAGGAAGTATTAAAGAACTTTCATTAATATAAAAAAATGTCAGCTGGATGCAACTTAGAAGAAACTGCTTCATCAAAAATAGACTTTTAAAGACAATTTCAAGTGTGGTTACCAATCTTAAGAGAGTTTCAGAAAGGAGATGTCTTATCCCAGAATACTGCGCCTACAACTGTCTGCTGTTCCGAAACACAATCTAGTGGAACTTGACTCTCTCCAATACAAGTCATAAAACATTGCATAGCTCACACTTACTTCTTGGGGTTTTGCAGTATTTTTGCAATGACATGCTCTGGATGACATCTAGTGATATTCCAACTGATCACAACGCTCATGCTTTTATATTTACAGAAAGATGCAAGGAACAAATACTAGTGCTTTGAAGAGCCTCTGCACAAATCTGTAGAAAAGATACCCGACTTTTTAGCTTGGCCTTTTTTTTTAAACTATATATAGAAAAAAAAGTTATTGTAATGTGTAAAAATTTTACAATCGCGTGATAAAATTTACTTTAAAATATTTCTGTTACCCTCGGGAAGACTGGGAGCAATTTGTTTTTCCAGTACCAGATATCCAGCACGTGTTTTGTTTAGATAGATGCATATATAAAAAACTTTTATTAAAGAAATAAGCCATCAGTTAGTGGCTGGCAACACAAAAGAACCATAACTGCATAATAAAAAATCCTGAAAAAATTACAGATCTGAATCAGTTATACAGACACAGGATACACTCAAAACTTCCGCAGAACAAAACAGAGCAACAAGTTCACTAAGCTCCTGCTCTTTGTTTGAACAGACTAACAGCAAAGCTCTGGTTCAGTGTAGGTCTGTCCCTTAATATCAGCTGGCAGAGGGCTGGAGACCCCAAGACTGCCTCTGGAAAGGTAAGTAAGACAAGGTGGACCACTCATCTAGTTCCTTTTTTCCCAGACTCCTGTACACATCAGATAACTTTCAGTTTTTGAAGCACATAATTCTGTAATCAATACAATTAGTCAGAAAAATATTTATAAGACAATTTTATCATATGTATCTTTGGCTCTAAATCATTTTTTTTCCCCGAAGCCAAAGGAATATTTCTAAGTAAACAGGATACCTCCTTCCCTTTCAGCAGTAATACCATGATGGATAACGATTTTCAGGAGACACTATAATGAACCAGCTTTACTTCTCACTAAGGCAATAAAAAAGGGTTCACAGGGATATCCAAGAAAGTCAAGGTGAATTCACTAAAAGACACAGAATCCCTCACATGGTAAAATGCATGCATTAACATTCAAGCAAGGGCTCCTATCTGGAGCTTTGAAAAAGCACCTTTCAGGACTTAAAGCACAGGGCGTATATTTTTTGCTCCTAACTGAACTTACTGGAAATCAACTCTGCAAGATCTCGTTATATTAAATAGTTAAAACAGTAACCAAACAAACAAAAAGAACCCAAACCAAACAAACCAACAACTCAACTACAAAGCAATTTACACATGCTCTGCAGAAAATGCCACTGAAATGAAGTGCTCACTCCTGGACGTTTCCTCCTAACCATAACAAGGAATATCACTCTCCAAGTATGCTAACAAACTCCTTTTGATTTAGCAGCATGCCGTGGTTTAACAGATGGGTGCATTTTACTCTCATTGGGCACACAGCTGGTAGGCCATTTGCTTGGCCTGGCCTTCCACCTGTGCCAAGATGCACACCAGTCTACAGAGGCAAATTCACAAACATTAAATGTGGATCCATCAAAGCCCCTCTAAAATGCCACAGCACAGCTCTGAAAAACCTGGCATTAAAGGAGATCATCAAAAACTCAACCTCCAAGCAGCCTGTCCAGCTTGTCCCTCCTCTGCACAGAGTTAATTTACAGGAGGTAGTGTGTAGCCCCAAAATGTCAGGATTCATGGAAAATTCCCTTGCATTTCCACAAGACAAGGTACTAGGATGGACAAGAACAAATTTCAGTAATGCTACCTGACACGTGGATAGTAGGTCTGGCTCTCTAACTGTGGAGCAGCCAGTCAGCTGCAACTTGAGATCCTAGCACCAGGAACGGGTGTGCAGTTTTACCAGAATGGCGAGCATCCTGAGGTGCTGCCTCGGAGGAGGTCAGTGCTTGTGGAAGCCTGAGATCTCCTAGAGGGCAAGCTGCCTGATGCTTAGATAAAACTACCTTCCTTCCTGAGATCCAGCCAAGTCTTCTATCAGCTTCTTGCTCCTCACTTTCACAAACCCAGACTCTACTGTTTAGGATTTCTACTCCCATGGTCCAAGAAAAACAATTAGGAAAATGATGTATCTTGAGTTAGTATTTGCAGAAAGCAAAAGAGAGAACTTTGCTCCACATTGAACAATAATCCAAAGGAAAATTAATAGCAAATACAAAGAGAGATTAAGTAATTTGACTCAAAACGTTAAGATGTCATTTGTAACATATCTCTCATATGCGAAAATGATAACATCAAGCAGCATTCAGATGCTCAGTGGTGGCAGCTTCTGTTGTTCTTATTCATTATCTACACATTTGAGATCCTCAAAAGGATCTTTAAGTACTGCCTATTTTCTCTCATTAAATACTACTCTGAAAAAAATGTCAGTTCTTGGAAAAATACTTTTTTTGGGGTGGAAACCTCTCTACCTGTTTCAAAGACACACTTATCAGGAAGTTTCTGCAGGCCCAAAGCAAACTTTTTATTAAATGTAAACAAAATAATACACAAAAATAACCTCCAAAACCCAACTCCAAATAACAAGAGACAGAGCTCACTACAGTCAGTGATTAGGCCGCTCTCCTGACCTCAGACCATGGACTCGGCTCTAGGTATTGCACCCTGAGCCACTGGGCTGTCCTTGGCACTTTGCTCTCTCCCTCTGGTCCCACTTCTGAACGAATGTGGAAGCCTCATTCTTTTTCCTTGACAGAACCATATTGCGCTCCAAACAACTACAGCAAACTGCAGCGCTCTATGCATTTTTGGACTGTGCCAATACCCAATTCTATTGAAAGTGGAAATGTATTCAAAAGAAGAAATCACTACAAATGTAGGGAAAAGCAGCAAACAAACCATTGGTTTTGCTAGTATTTCATGCCTATATAGCTGGTTAATCCTTTGAAACTTCTGTACATTGACTTCACAATGCTGCCTAATGCACCTTTTCTTTTTTGTTAAACCTTAACACACATGAAATGGATAACAAGTTTTGCAGGACCTGGTTCAAAGCTCTGAGTTTTCCTATTGTCTGGGAAAAAGTATAACTGTCAGGATTCAGCAACATATTTAACTTCACCTTTCAAAAAGAGAGCAGACACAACAAGAGATATTTAAAGTAACTATCAGAGACAGAATATTGTTGAGATTTTTGAATAGCATTTGTATTGAACTGTAAGATTTCTAGCAGTGCACATTGGTATCTAGCATGCTGAGAAAAAATCTAGCATCATCAATGACAGAAAAATCTAAAATACTGCCTCACTCCTAAGCCTGGAGAAGTATCTTCTGTGGGAAAAGAGGGAAGAAACACTCAATGGATGTTCTGGATGCCAAAAAAGTATCCCACAAACTCTTTGCAGAGCATGCCAGTGAGGTTCAGATTAGTGCCCATTTAGATCTTTTTTTTTTTATATGCAGTGTACTAGGGACTTAATGGAGAGCACATCTCTTTCACAGAAGTTACAAACTGCCATCATTAATGACATTTGGTTCCCTCCCACCTGCTCTAGTTTCTAAACATGACCTTCTGATGAAAGAGTGGCCTCCAGCAGCAGTTCTCTGAGCCATGTCATTCCTTCACAGCCTTCGATTTATATTCAAGGCATGAACATGACACTTCTTTTGTTAGCTTTTGATTTTCATCTTCTGTTTTGAGCACTAATCCCCATAACACAAATTGTCATCGCAAGAGATGCTGTAGAAATCAGTAAAATTAATAAATAGTTGGTATAATACTTAAACACTCTGCCCTATCAGGACGAGTAGGTTGCTGAATTTGTGTTATGTGGAACAGCTGACAGTAGAAATAGTTATAATAGATCACTTTGACAACTTTAGATTTACATAATGGATTCATCCACTTTGTAGATTGGGTTTGCGTACATTCTCTCTGCATGCAAAACATGATTATTACCTTTAAAATATTTGCTTTGAATGGTATGTGCTGCTACATAAAGTATACTTTTTGCAGCCTATACCTTTAAGCTTATATTTTTAAGAGATATATATTAGTACATTTCTGTGTTATGTGCAAGCAGAGTAAATTTATGTACCTGCATCAGAGATGCACCTGTTTAGTGATTTTATCTCAAGCTTTCATTTAATTCACACAAGCTGACTTTTTTTTTTTTGATACTCTCAACCCTTTTTCAGGTTTAGAAAACATCATTAGTAGCAAACAAAGACACTGCAGAACTGTGCCTAGAAAGCTGATACCTTTTCCAGTCTGCTCACAACAGATCACAAATGTGTTTGTTACCAAAAAACCCCTAAACTCCAGGATTAGTTCATTCTAGTTCCAGTCCAATTCCATGGATACAAAGAGCAAAAACAGCAGAAGAAGCTGAAAAAGGCCATGTATTGAACATGAGATAATCCCCTCCACAAATACAGACATTGTGAAGGAGGCCATGCTGCTGCCTTCTGAATTCATTTGGGAGGACGTGTTGGGGTGGACTGCAGCAGCCTGGGCCTGTAGATTCTGCTCAGTGACGAGACCAAGAGAAAAATTCAACACCGGTGAAGTTCTAGATATGAGTGGTGTATAACTTTGGAAAGGCGCTTGCACACCTTCCCAGCAGGACACGCAGCTCTGAAGAAGCCCAATTCCAATAGAATGGAGGTCTTAAAAGACTTCCTGCTTTGACATCACCCAAACTGAATCCCAGCACAGGTACAGCCTGCCAAGTGACCACTCAAGGTGGGGCGTTCACAGTCCCCAGTCAGTGCTCTTCAACCTGGAGGGGCAGCTCCAGGTGAAGCCCACAAGGCAGACTTTGCCAGATCCAGGTCCATGGGATTTCAGCGTACAGCTTCAAGACAGTTCAGAGAGCCTTTAGACCACCTCTAACATTCTTCTGCAAGTGTCTTAGTTGATGGGGTTTTGTCAATTTTTCTGAATTTACAGGTCCTCAGGGACATACCTTGCTGTGCACTCTGGAAACATAGCATCTGTGCCTCTGACAAAATAACACGAATTTTCAGTCCCTGGGAAGTTCTAAAAAGTGAAATTTCCTGTAAACCGGAAATGCTACTTTTTGTCCAGGAATAATACTGTATCATTTATCACACATGAATCTCACTGAGGAATTAATGTAATTTCTCTATAACTACTACTACCTTAGGCATCTATTTCTGACAAAGGTATTTTTTCCTTGGGAAACTGAAGGACTTTATAATACTACTGGATGATGTAAGCACCTGACTATCTTTCATACAGTTTTCCCACTGGTACTTCAAAAAGGTGGAAAAATGCTACCAGTCATATTTCCAACGTTAAAAGGAAGTTGCTCAAGGCAAAACAGGAAGGCTGTCACAAAGAAACCAAGTGAAGATGGGCAGTTTTGAAGTAAAATTGTTTATACTGAGACATTTAAAATCTATGTTGTATCACCTTAAACATTATACTGATTTATGAGTATGAGATCATGTATGGGCTGTTGTTGCTTTGTATAGTTTCAGGAATGTGATTAATTTTCAAATTAACAGAGGTACTTTAAGATAATTAGAGCCTTAGATAACCCTTAGTTTGAATATATTAGCACTTTTTTTTTGCAAGGTGGAATATATTGCCATCATTGAACTAAACCACAAGCAATGTCTGCCAGCAATAAGTGCAATTAATAGCTCTAAACAGTTACTGTAATTTATTTAATTTTATAAAGTAAGTTTGTAAATAAAATCAAACCTGCAATTAGCCATTTTGCCACTTGCTAATATTTTTTAAAAAATAGGGTAAAACACAGTAAAAGTTTATACATGTTTCCAGCTGTCAAGGTAATTGTTCCATCTCCATTAAATGTAACTTGTTTCTCCTTATCACATGGCTACCTAGACTTCTGCTGCATCCTCACACAAACACATATGGAAATATACATGCATCGTTAGTCAAGGATGAATTGCAAGTTCATATTTTCTTAACCGAATATTGGTTGCTATCATATTTCTCAGTATCCAGGCAGCCTCCCATTTAAAGTCATCCTCATTCTGCTTTGGCAGTATTCATTTAATAAATGCTTCATAATTAGCCTTTCAGGGTGATTCTATGGAACCACATGGCTGTAAATAAGAAACTAACCATGTACAGTTACAAAAAAAAAAATCCAAATGCATGACAAATTTGACAGCACATTCTCTGACCTCTCAAAAATCCTAGGGGGACTGTGCTTTTAACTGCAAACCACCAGTGAGTACTTTCTTTGTTCATTCTGCCATTTCTTCTAATAGGGATGTGCATTTTTCATGCCTAATAGTCCCAGGTAATTATACACTCTCCAAATACCTATCTGTTGGTATATTTCCCCAGTAGAGTGGTGCTGTTTGGTCTTTTCCCATGTCATCGAAACAGGTCTTATATTCAAAACCTGTTGAGATTAGCAGGCCATGCCATCTTTTCACTTCCTTAAGCACATCACACTTGCCATATGATGGAGAGTCTTTGAGCAACAGGGAGATCCAACAATTGACTCATTGCTCGAAGTTCTTGGTAGAACTTAAAAAAAAAATTCATATAAAACTGAAAATTTTTATCACCTTTGCTCTGTTACTTACAGTTAATGGCAAGTCCGGAGCTGGATATTTGTAATTAAACCCAAAACTTACACTTTAGGACTGAAAAAGAGATTATGTTTTCTTGAATGGGCTTCTTGTGTAGGAAACAATAGACTTGCTCTTTTATTTCTTTTTCACCCGACAAAGCGTGATTCTTGGAATTGGTGGGAAGAGTAACTACAGCAACTAACAAGACTTCAGCTTTCAGAAGGTAAAAGAGGGCTGGCTGCTTCTCCAGTGTGCTAAAATTTCAAATCACTTTAAAGAGTAAGAACAAAACAAGAAAAGAAAAGAAAAGATGGGGGGGGGGCTGGGGAAATCAAAGCAAGAGCTGCAAAGTAATCAAACCACTTAAGTGAGAAGTAAGTGATGACGATGTTTTAGGAAAGTGATATTGCTGAATCCCATCTTCCATTCTAGACCTTCTGCTTTTATATTCAGATTACTGCTCACAGCAAGCTGTCTCAGCTCCTGGGCTTTCCTTTTGTCTCTGCTATGATTATTACGACAGATATTCCTTCCAGCCGTTCCTGCTCTCTGCTGTGCTGTCTCCCTCATGCACTTGCTGTTTCTCTTTCTCCCTCTCATTATTTGCTCAGGCTTTCAACCCCTCTGTGACAGCATTCACAGAACAAAAGGTTGCCATTACATTTATCCCTATTTATCCTCCTTTGATGCTGAATTGAATTTTGTTCTGCTAGCGTGAAGAAAGCTAGATTTGTCATCATCTTCATCATCTTTTTTACTTAAATCACACTGAACACAACTGTAATTTATTTCCTAAATTTATAAAAATCCTTTACAACTAAAAAATTTTCAGCAAAGCCTTCCTCTTTTATTTTTCTTGTGAAGAAAATGAGATAAATGCAGATATATTTGTATCCAAAATGCCTATAGGCATTTTTCTCTTGTACCTTGAGAGCCCCCTAGGAGGTACAGAGTGGTCAATTAGCCAGCTGTGTATACAGGTAAGGAAGAAAAGAAGATCACATAATAAAAATAAATTATCATTTTGTTTTGTTTCTTTTCTTACTTTTCATATAAATGCTCAAAAAATCCATAGGTAGGAATCAGTCTCACTTACAGTCAAATTGCTCAGAAAAAGCATCAAAAGGCTGAAGAGAGATCAAGTTATATACTAGTTTTGCCAGTCCATCGCTGTATCAACCCCAACTCCCAGAGCCATTAAGAATCATTGTATTTTAGATGGTTGGGCTGCAAGGTCTCTGCGGTTTGGCACTGCATGAGAAATGTGTGTTGCAAAGATACTGCAAATGCAACAGAACTAGATTGTTCCTGACTTCCCGTGAAGTTGATTCAGTGACAAGAAACTGAAATCTTCCAGAGTGCGGCACTGGCAGGACATATTTATCCCTACTTCGAATTTGTCACGAAATCAGAAAGCCACTATACCTCAGAATGCTCCAGTCCTATCAGCACCATCCGTACCATACCCTCTTCATGGTATGCATTCACATAACTTTTACAAAATGGCACTTAATTATGACTCGCCATGCTTCTGGAGCAATAAAATAGTCTTTACTCTGTTTTATAGAAATGTATATTGAGTCTAAGATAAATCCGATGTCCAAAATTGTCACTGGTAAGAATCCAAAACTCTACAGAGCTTGTGAGACTGACTATCACACATATGCATAGAAGCTGAGAAGGTCGGTGATACCAAACTCACAGGAAAACCATGCAATGATGTTACCAAAAATTCTGTCAGTGAAGTGACAAAGGGAAAGAATATTTTCTCTCAATGGCAGCCCTCATACTGGGACTGGAGTAACTATCACCTTCCCAAATGAACTGCCAAATCCAGCTGGACCAGCAGGAGTTCATGAGCAAACCATGAAAATCTGTAATGAAAAGTTCACAGAGAAGAGAAACTACATATGCATGGAAACACATGTGAGAGAGATGCCACAACACAGTCAGGATGATCTTCATTGTGCTACTATTCAGCCTCCCCATGAATACAGAGACACTCAAAGGTACAGAAGATGTTATATTAAGCTGGTCACTGTTACTTCCATTCTGAGAAAGCCACATATCCGATTATGGAGAAGGGCTCCTCCCTACTAGGAAGGACAACCTACCAGCTACTCAAAATTTACACTTAAAGACGGTCTCACCAGTTAATTCTCTGTGCTCTACTTCCATTTTCTTGGCAGTGAAAAATGAGAGCCCAGCACATGGTATTTGCCAACTTTAAGCAGCTTTTAAAAAACAGGCATTAGGCTTGGATATGTCAAAGAGACAATACTAATTGCACAGAATCAATGACTTCCTTGTGACTCAGGGCAGAGGTCAAACCTATACACTCTTCGACCTTTCTGCAAATTTTGACACAGCCACTGATTGCTGATGATCCGCTAGCAGACTCCACTACCATAGGCAATGTATGACTCCTATCACTTTGATTATGCATCTCAAACAGCACCTTAAATGTAGACAGCAGATGGTATTTTTCCCCCAGAGCCATATACGTAACGAGTTCGAAGATCAATGCAAGCACCCTCCCTCCATGTCAGTTGCTACAAGTGATCTCCTGAAGAAATAATACAAGACCATATTCCTTACATTGCTTGCTACACCCCTCTTTTATGAAGGGAAATATTTTTGAATAACATATAGCTCAGATAAAAGTTTAGGCTGCGCCCTACATTTTGCTCTTGTTAGGAATAAAGGAAAAGACTTCTCTATCATTGCAGAAGGTGATAGTGTTTTCATATTAGGCCAGTCACAGGCCTGCTGTGTGGACACAGAGCAGGGATTCAATGTACTCACAATACATTAGGAGGCATCACTGATAACAAGCTAGGTCACTCTAATATCTTAGAAATTAGGCAGCTGCAGTAAAACTGTGCTCTCTGCAAAAGGACTAGCAAGAAGTTTGAGGATCCTGTTCAGTTTTTCAATATCACTAGATTCAGCAACGAAGCTTTCTCTTGTTCTTTGATTGAAGGAGAAAAACTGTAATGTGGTTAATTGGGTTGGGCTGTACTTTATCCAATTACCTACTTTGACTTTATACAATGTGCTTCTATAAGTCCTGGACAAATAAATTGAAAATCCAATTCTGGAGCAGACCAATAACCTTGTTTAACCAAAAGAAACAGTTCACAAAATGGAACATCCTTTTCTCAGCTGCTACGAAACAACAACCCCACACTACATCCTGTAGAAAATCCTCAAATTTTGTCCAAACTTTACCCTTCTCTAAAGCTGGAAGGCAGACCCTTTCATACTCTAAAGATCCACACATTCAGATAAATGTAATAAACCGGCAGAATTTGAAATGGCTGTGCTTGTTTTATAAAAGTACTAAACGCAATGTGCCATCTCATTATACCAGGGAAGAAATGCAATGACAACAAAGAATCTTCTTTTGACATTTAACTGCTGTTTTGGCTCCATTCTGGCAGTATTAATGTTTTTTAGTCTATAAAAATATTAATTTCTATAGTCATAGAAGTGTTTTGTTGGATCACGACCTCAAAATACTAGGCAACAGCCACAAAGGGTATGAAAGATTATTCATAAATTCAGATGATATGGCTGAACATGGGTTTCATGTTTTATGCAAGCCTGAATTATATACATCCAAAGGGAGCTGTTCAATTTAGAGACTCGTAAAGTTCAATTTAAAAATTATATCATAACTTTTGAATTAACAAAAAAATTGAAACCACAACACCTGTAATTTATTGCATAGCTAAACCCATGAAATATACAGTACAGTTAAATTGGGAAAGAGTAAAAAAAGACTTTGAACAAGAAAGCTTATTATAAAAAACAGGTCTCGGTTCAGAGTGGACTTCTACACTCTAGCTATAAACTCTTAAAAATGGCACTCAAAAAGAAGAATTATATCACACCAATATGTCTTTCATGCATCCTCACAGCCACTGTCATTATATCTCACCCTTAAGATAGAACAGGGTCAGTAGCATCTTTCCTCTTGCAAAATAACCACCTACATATACGGACCTAACAGAGGTGTAAGGCATTAAAACAATTTCCCATCATATTACAAAGTTGAAAGAATTTTTCTTCTGGTAGCATGTATGTTTTGTGGCAGTACTCTGAAGCCTCAGCTTTAGAGTGCAACCATATCATACCATCAGAGAAGCAGCAGCAGTGGTGTGGTGTTTTTGAACTTCAGGTGCCACTACCAAGTGAAAATCTTTAAGCAAACAGCCCATCATTACACAGCAAGTAGAAAATCACCTGCTGACAGGCAGTAATCCAATCAAAGCTTTTAATCGTATAATAAACTTTATTCAAGTGAATTAGGGAAGTGTATGGCTAAAATGGTGGAGGCACTTAAATACTTTAAAAGCTAGGCATTGTAAGAGCTATGAAACTACATTTGCTTCTTTTTCTCATAAACAAGAGACTGGAGGGGGGGAAGAAAAGAAAAAATACAAAAAGAGAGAGAGACAGAGGCTACAGCTAAGACTACCAAGACCACCAAGCACTGCCTTCAACAGGACATAAAATATAATACCATATTACATCAGCACTAGCATAATTGCAAACTTTAGAGCTGTTAACATGTTAACATGTTAAATCTATCTATTGCAAAAGAAAATATGCAAATACCAGAACAACATATTTTTTTAAAGTCCTGCAAAATGTCCAGTTCAGAATGTATTTTGTATCAAAGACGTTTGCGGTACTTCTGGTGTGCTGTGTGATATTATAAGTAAATGAAACATAACATGAATTAAAGTGAGGTAAATGTAGTATTAAAAGAGAGACAGACATTCCTGGGGAAGGTACAGATGCTATCCATATTGTTAGGGGACCCCTGATGTGAAATGGAGGAAAAGGCAACAAGGGGATTGCAGTAGGGGAAAGACAAAGGAACTAGAGATATCACTGCTGACTGTTCAACTGTTGAAACTCTTTTTGTAGGATCTTTTCAACCACAATCAGAATTAAGAAGAAAAAAATGTCACTCCGTGCCAGAAGAGTAAAAGCCAACAACAACAACTAATCTGAAACTGTGTGCTTCACAGTCCCCTAGATCATTCTAAAGCTAACCATAAACAACAGATGTCACACACTCATTTGACACTCTCTTTACAGTATGACACTTAAAATAGGTTCCTGAAAGCCAGTGAAGGTCTTTGGTTGTGAAAGAACAGTACCAAGACACAGGACAGACTACTTGGTAGATGCTCCATTAATTCACCTGCCAGGAAGGGAAAATCTGAGGATAGCTGGCCTTGCAGATAGGCAGCTGGCAGAAGCACTGTGCCCAGAAAACACTCGTGCCAAGCAGCTAGCTGTCTGTGAGAGGTATTTTTTTCCCCAGGAGCTCTAAGGACATTTCTGTACTGTTGGCAGATCGCTATGTGAGTCACTACCTGCCTCTGGGGGTAACCTATAAATGCCCAATATGTTATTCATGAATATTTACCGGCTCAGAGTTAAGTATTTATGCCCCTGTCATATTCTTGTACAGCAGTCTTTCTGTGCTTACTCCGCTCTTCTTTGTTATCAGTGCCTGAAGTGAGGTAGAGATAAGCCACGCTGATAGGCAGCTTGTACACCTCTGCATGCCATGGACATGCACTGAAGTCATATTCAAGGACTGAGCACTAAAGAATTTGTCAATATCTTCATTTATTTCAGAAGTTTTATGGCTGCAGCTTACTTTTCCCAATCACAAAAACTGAGATTGAAAACATCAGCTAGGCATGGACTACTTATTGAACAGAAAAACCTAGCACAAATCTGTGCCAAAATCCTGGATTTTATTAAAAAGCTTGTGCTCTTTTAGGTGCTAAATCCAGGGATTTTTCTTCATGTAACTATACAGACATGAAAGTCAACATCACATTTAACTTTATGATTTTATACAGATTTGGGTCTGCTGTCCAATTTAAATAATATAGAGATTATGATCATTGCTCTCTACCTTCTTAAAATAAAAGCTTGGTAAGTGGATGCTTTAAACATTTCTACACACCATTTTCCAGGTCTGCCAAGAAGTCAGATTTCTCCTTTCATTTGTGAAGTTCCATGTAAATGCATGCACCTAACAAAACGAGGAAACAAAGAAAAAAGTCCTTCCTGACCTCAGCTACTTAAAGATACTGTACATGTGAACTGAAGAATGAAACCCGCAGTTCTGCAGCACCTTAGTAACCAGATAGAGCAACAACCAGGTAGTCTCTTCTGGGATTTTGAAATGCCCTTTTTTAAAGTCTCTGAAGGCAGGCAGCTTTGCAGATCTGAATAACCAGAACTTTCTGTGTGTTCGCTATGCGAGAAGTATAGATTTAAATGATGTGACCTGACTTTCAGAAGACAGGAGTAACATTTTTTAATCAGAATTTTTACTAAAATGCATGACACAGTCTTCAAGCTCAAATGAAAGGACCGTGTGTGATATAGGTGATTTCTATTACACCTTATATTACGTAATGAGAGTTCATTAGGTAACAGCAACTGGACAATATCAAAAAAAACAGGGAACAGTTATTTAAAAGCTGGACTGAGTTGATGGCTTCTCAAGAAAGATAATGCTGTGCTGTACTGAGTGAGACACAGCAAAACTGGTTTCACAAAGTCTAGTGGAGCTACTCACTGTCTGCTTGAGACTGATATATGACAAACTCAGAAACAGTTCTGGATGCCAGACTTTGGGCCACTAGCATGCTTCTGATCTGTTAGCTGTACAGCTGCATGCGGAAAATGCACAAGAATTTTCCATCAACCTTAAAGTAGCCTTTATCTGAACATACCTAAAAATGCTTGTACGTGTATTAACACCAACTGACATTTAGGGCCCGCAAACACACAAGGAGCTGTGTCTACACAGAGCTGGTTTCTAGGCCCATTCCAGTGCTGGATCAGAGTAATCCTTGTTTCAGAAGTGCTCCCAGTTCCACATTTCCTTTCTTCCTATTTGTGTTTCCCAACAAAAAGGAAAAAACCCACAACAAACAACAACAAATTCTCAACATCAGTCATTCTTCTTAAAACATAGTGTCAAGACTGCACTGGCATAAAATCACCCAGTTTCTCTTAAGTGAAGCGACTCTGATTTACAGTACTGTAGATCTGGATCATCCTTTTGAAAATAAAATCTGTTTATGAAATGCATGTTTAAATCCCATCCTGTTGTCTTCCACCGAGTGATTAATTATCATAATCTGTGTGCTAAGTGATGTGCAAACTATGAAGATAGACATGTTCTCTGCTCTAGACATTGTTCCATAATATCTTATCAGACTGTTTTAATACTGAAAGCAGTACCATTAGTAACTTGCTTCTCTTCATCTGCTTTCACATTGAAGAATGCCTCCTTTGCAAATACACTAATCGAGGTGTGTTTCCTTTGCAAGTAACGTTAATCACTTACACCAGCTCTGCCTGCAGTATTAATCTTTGGTTTACCAGAGTTTTCCAAAGCTGAAGGACAAGGTCTGGAGAAGCAAAAAAAATGCAATTTCACCTGTTTAACACATATTTCCATCATACAGCTTCTGCCAATGCCATATCCAACAAAGCAAATTAAAATTTTAAGTCCAGTCCATTTCACTTCTCTTGACTTTCCCTTGTAAAATACCCTCACCTTTCATACGAAATCAGCTGACACTGTTGGCTTTGCAAAATTTAAATCACATTCAAAAGCACAGATTTTTCTCTTCTTTCTATTCCCTGCCTTTGTTTCTCTTAACCTTGCCATGCAGCCTTATACACTGACTGAAGAGCACAGAGTGCCTGGAATGAGATTTTTGCTTCAGCAAAGACAAGCTGTAAATAGGAGTTTGTAAATTGTTCATAGACACACCTCCAAGGGACACATCCCATAAGTGTGACATGTCATACACTGATGCCTTCTTTTGCCCGGGACCCCTCAGTGCTTCCTGAACTTCCCTCTCCTTTCACAAAAGAAGTTCAGCATAAACTTATGTTTGGGTATGGTCGCACTCCAATTTTAGATATTTTCTCATAGCAAATAACATTTTTTTCACCAGCAGACAGGGCTACTCTGAATTTTGTGCTTTCTGCTATATTTTGCCTCTTTAAGACACCAAAGGTCAGCACTTCGTGTCACACAGCTTTGTTCAGTTCCAGTGGCTTTATTGGAGCCGTGCTAATTTATTCCAGCTGAGGAATGTACCAGTGGCCTTTTTCAGGGAAAAGGAATTATCCCCAACCAACCCCCCCCGCCTCCCCCCCAAAAAATAGAATTCCATCTTCTATTCAAATCTGTATTTTACTCCAGTAAATAATAAAAAGTCTACATCCTATAACGTAATTCATACTTCCAGTGCTATGGAGGAGGAGGACCAATACAGCTGTCAGCACCTACGGATGCTTTGCACATGACCAATATATCTTAATGAAATCCCCAGCGGATCAAAGCAGACATTAATATCTCTCTAACAGAAACAGGCAAATGATTGACTGACTCACTAAGTGCTATCCAGTTTCAAACCTTTTAAATGTGTCAGAGATTTGTTTTTATTCCATGAGATTCTTCCCAAAGGATGATATATTCAGTATGTTGAAAAATTATACACCACTCAATCAAGTTTAGTTGGATCTTTCTTACTGTTTTTTGATGGACAAAAGTAAGAATCTTAAGCTCTGAAGTATCAAGGCAGGATATTGCCCACCACCAGTAGCTGTTCTGTTGCACACTGCAGCCCCAGGCCTATTACATACAGGTCAATAATAGAAATCTAGTTGCATCATAAATCATCACCTCTTTCTTATTTCTTGCCAACATAGACAATTGCCTGGTACTTTCCAAACAGGGGAAAGAGAAAAAAAAAAAAAACCCACACTCAACCCCCCAAAAAAACACCTAAAAAGAAAAACAACCTACCCTGCACAAAGACATCTAAGCATAAGAAAGAAAAGAGATAAAAGGGTAGCACACTACTAAAAGTCACACAGTACTAAAAAGAGATCCTCATGTGTATTTACACTTTCATACACTGTATTTTAAAAGCTAGTGATATTATATATTGAGATGCAGTATATTACTACACTCAAGAGAGAAGAATATTTCATAGCCACAGACGTACTCTGGAGGAAAAATCTGGAGTAGAGCGGTCTTTTGTCCTTGCATGTAAGTAACCTTCACAGGGTTTGCACCAGCAGGAAGACCCTGTCCCTGGAGACACAACAGACATGCTTGCTCCATAACTTGTGGTTCAAACTTATGGAAAAGATCACTGTCATAGACAAAGTCCTGTCTTAGTGGAGAACATGAGGGTTCCTCTTAAGACTGACAATTCCCACCAAGGTAGCTGTGCATACCTGCCCCTCAGTATACTCATCTCCTGATGGTGGCAACTGACACCCAGAATCTAATCTTCCACTTCTCAGGAGATTATTTGAGTTGCACCCAGACAATTCTCACAGCAGTTCCTGATCTTTTGTCTCATATCAGGTATCATACATAGACTGTCTCCTAGAGTAAAAAAAAGTTAAAACAAAAGCAAGCTTGACACTATCTTAATCTTTCTTACAGTGATTGATTACAGCTTGGTAGCTGGTCTCAAAAACCTTCAAGGCTATTTGATTACTCTATTCCTTTCTCTTCCAAGTGGTCCACAGCGCTCTGATCTCCGTGTGCTCACAACACACAGCCATAAATATTTCCTGCACAATATTTAGCCACCTTACTAAACTGGTGCTAGAGGGACAATTAGCTGGAAAGATGCAGCAAGGATTACATTACTCTTACACAGCTGAAGGCACCACTGTCACCTTATGCTTTCTAGATTCTCATCTGGCGCTGTAAGGAACACTGGATCACCCTACAGCAATACCATCAATGACTCTTCTCTCTGTAATCTCCAGGAGGCCAAAAGACTGCAAACATCCCTTACAACTGCGTATCACTCTGCCATAATGCCTGCATCAATCTAATTCTGCTGAGGTTGGAAGGCTGCTTTAACATAGATTATCACTCAAATTTAAGAAGCAAGCAAAGACAAGTGGAAGTTAGCAGCTTGCTTTCCTTCCTTCATCTGCCAGTTTACTGTCAGAGTATCTGTACTTTGTCCTTCGTATTTCTGGACATAAAGGACCAACACGACCAGTAAAATTCCAGGGACTGTAACCGCTCTTTTGTCAAATTGGGAAATTATTCCAAATCCCTCCATTTCCACTGGTTTCTACCTTTACAAATTCTCTCTTTACCCTGGATTTTGAGACAGGACTATGTAGTAGCTTGGTACAGACCAAGACAGCAGTTACGGTTGCAACAGACTTTTTGCTAGTTTGATCTTTTATGTCACTATAATTGTAATCATTTCAAAGGCTCCAATAATCTGCGATGTATGCCTTTGCCTTTAGATGAGATATGCACATAAATAAAATAATTAAACAGAGAGAATATCAAAGATGGAGTAGAAGACAAATTCTGCTTGCTACTACATGAGCATTAAGAACCTGTTTTTTTAAACTGATAAAAATTTGAAGTGAGGAAACACTACTGAAAGAATAAATGCTAACAGTTTTTAAGATGAACATGCTTATCACTCAGCTGGAATATTTCAGGCTGTCATTCAGGCAGGATTTTAGTTTTATTCTAAACATATTTAGAAGCAAATATGATAACTCTGTAGAGTGAAGGTTACCCATAAATAGTTAAGATTAGTCCAGTTTTCAAATAAGTATCTTCATGGCTGCAAGAAATTGAAAGCTCTGTGAAGTCCACTTTGTACCTTCAAGCAGGAAGCTGGGACGAAAACAAAAAACTGCTATTAGTGTGGCAGGGAATTTGCTGGAGTGCAACAGGAAAAAATTGCACAGAACAGTGGGTCAGTACATGGAAACAGAAACAAGAACCAGTATTCAAAAGTTAAAAAAGCAGCCGAGACCTGCACACTGCCAAGTGTCAGTTTTGCTCTATTATAGCTCTGCACCAAATTACCAACTTGGAGGCAAATTTGACCCCAGTAATATGCAACTTGGCACAGCAACAATGAATCAGGCATAAAAATGTCAACAGGAGTACTGAAAGGGCATGGGAAGTGTGGAAAGCAGGAAGATAGTGCGATAGCGCTTGAATGGTCTAAGAGGATATAACTGTACGTAATGGGAAGCCATTTAAAAAAATGGGCTGTTGAGGCTGAACAGCAGGGAAGAAAAACAAGATGAATTAGACCACGGAACTGTCTCCATAAGGAATCCCATCTCATGAGATGTTTAGAACAAGGCTCAATGAAGTATTAAAAAATATACTGTAGAAAACAATATTTCAGGTCAAAAAGGTGTTTTTCTGTCTCTAACTCTGTTCATTACATGGCACTTCAGGGAACTAAGTATGGAAAAACAAAGAATGGGGAAAAAAAAGACTGGCTAGAACCAGCATTCTGTTCATATAGGTGAGAAATGGTAGCAGCTTTTTAAGCGATGGTGAGAGTTGAGAAAATGTTCTTGAGAAGGAAATTTTATGCAGGGGGTTGGGAAAGAAAAGGGGAGTGCTGCAGAGAAAGAAAAAACTTGTACCATTGCGGTACAGACTCGAGAGGAAGTAGAAACGTGCCACACCTATGCTCATACATACTGTTGTACCTGCAGCGTTTGTTGAGAACAAAAAGACAGAAGAATAGATTGAAAAAATAAAGAAAGGTCAGAGGATGAGAAACTGCAGCTTTATGGCAATGCATAGATTTACAGGCTAGGCAGAAGTGCAGATGCCAGAATGCAGGCACAGCTCAGCTCTCCACGCTAGGGACTCTGCAAGGGCAGCTCAGCTACGAAGACCTGTTGCAGGCACCCAAGCACACAAACCAGAGAGTCAAGACAAAAGAGGAACAGCAGAAAGACAGGGCTCTGTCCTGTTTACTGCCAACACCAGGGAAAACCATCCAACCACAGTTGGATGCCAAAGTAGACATCCTGAAAACACCCACAACAATGTGTTGGTTCATGGAGCCACTGGAGAGCGCAGATAAGCTCAAACACTTTCTACCAGGTTGCAAACTGATAAGGCCTCAAGAACACATGCTCTTTCAACAGGGGTGTGTGGGGCCAAGGAAACTGTTGATTGGACTCACCAGGGACAGAGGTGAGAAAAACAGGACTGTAGTTATTGACCTAGGATTAATAGTTAGTTCACTGCTACATTAGAGGCATTGTTTGACAGAGCTGGGAAATAATATTTGCTGGCACAGTCACTGTGCATTACTTTGTTTGATATGAAAATGTCAGTGAACATCTCTTTCAATTATTCTTCCTTTCCCATTCGGAAGTGATGTTTATTCCACATAAACCTAGCGTTATCTCAGTTTAATTCAGAGAATTACTCATATCAGTGAAGCTGAATAAAAAATAAGGTTGTGCAAAATGTTACAAAATGCAAAACCCATGTAGGACATTTAGGATTGATCTTCACAAAAGTAAAGACAACTGCCATCCAAGCTAAAAGGCCTTGTTGTAGGTTCACCTGTTCTAACCATGCAGAATAAACAAGATGATAAATCTTTAAACATTTAAGTAAAAGTTTCCATGAACTATTTCACAACCTTCTTTCAGTGAACGGAACAGAATATTTTTGAATCATCTGACAATAACCTAAGACCTCTAATCAGCACTTTCTACAAAGCACGTAACCTGCTATGTCTGCCTGCAGTAGAAGTGTTAAGTTTTAAATACAGATGCCAGACTTCTCAGATACCCAGGTGTATGAGCACTATATATATATATATATACAGTGAGCACACAATACTATCAATTACATGATCAGAATTACCTCCCTCTTCTCAACAAAACCAATGGAAATCTGAATTTAGAACACTACAGACTAGCTGGCCACTGGGTCAGAAAAATCTGAAAGATTTCAGAGTACAATCATACATTTCTTTTTGCATCTTTTATAAAATCACCTGTAGCTGCACAGTGAGGCTTACCTGCCTGTACAAAGTGTCCACAGCTAGATATACCAAGTCACATCCTAGTGCTCACACAAACAATTCGTGGAGTGGCCTAAGTTGGTCCCACTTCTCTAAGAATTGCTGGAGTAGATATCAAGTTAGGCTTTGCTCCTTTACATTGCTGTGTTGCTCCAGTTCTTTACCTCACCCTTCATAAGCACTCTGAAGTCTGATGCAGGGCTGACACCAGCTCTGTGACACAGCCAGATGCACACCAGAGCCTGGGTCTGTTGATCCCTGCACAGCCAGAGGAGACTCCCGCAAGAATTGGGAGATAGAAAAGGAAGCGCATGGCTGAATGCTGCAGTCAGGCTGATCACCAGGTCAGGAAGGTATGAACAAACAAGCAGTGTTGTTCAAGCTGAAAATCAAGATTCCCAATGTCTCCACTGTTTTGTGAGAAAGCAGGCTAAATTCTGATCATGTAAGGGAAGGCAGTTCCTTCCCTTCAGCCAGAGACCAAGGGCAAGTAACATAAAATTTAGGCAAGGTTTCAACATTAAAGGCAAGGCTGAAACGTGTTAAACCGTGTTGGTGGAAGTACAGCCAGAGCACGTGCAAGACTATCTTCACAGTAGAAATCACACATGGGGGTGGGAAGCTGATTTTGGAAATCAGAAATAAATTTTTTAAAAGGAGTTGTAGTTGGGATTATGTGTGCAGATGCAGTTTTGTTCACCTCCATGTGGTTCTGCTGGCTGAAGATCTCTTACACAGTCCCTCACACAGTCTAGGTTATGTACTTCTGCAGTTTCTCATGAGGCTACTGTCAACTGTCTGTCAAAGGCATTAGGTGGAAGTATATGACTTCTGAGATACACAGACAATAGATGCAAAGCAAGTAGTATGTAAGATGGAGGTCTTCAAAATGGGCAGCTGCAGAGCTATGAGACCAATACATCTGACAAATAACTTGGTGTTTCGATGATGGGTGGTTAAGTAAGAGTATGATCACCAGATGACAACAGTTATGTAGAATGAGTTCTCCCCAGTAGAAATACAGTGGTCATAGCAAAGACGTTACAGCAAGATACTGCATTTTCCAGATCCTCTATTTTGCATCTACCAGTTAAGTACAGTTAGTTTAGAAAGGAAAGAAAATATCAGGCAGTTATCAGAAAAATATTTGATCAGTTTCACGTGTTTTATCTGCTGATTGGGTTTTTTTTTTTTTTCAATTTACCAGAAAGTAGCCACAAGAACAGAAGGAGATGACTGTTTCACCAGATAACCCCATACAAGTTCCGTTTAAGCCCATCTCTAGCCTCTGCTATCAGGTATGTCTGTGGGATTCCAGAGCGGACACTCGAGATTTCTGCTTCAGTAAAAGGGCAGCTGCACATGGTGTTTTGACTGGGTGTCTGTAGGAAGAGCTGGCAGCAAGGTGGCCCCCTGGGACTGCCTTGTTAGAATTCCACCAAAAAAATCAAGAGGGTGTTTGGGATGATGATTATAGTGCATCAGATGGAATCACTTTCCCCTCTGGATGCTGCTAAATCGTCTCTGACAGAAACCGTACATCCCCAAGGCTCCCAAAAATATTTCTGAGCCACAAATCCTTTGTCTTTGCAAAGGACTCAATCTGACTGAGGGCAGATATTCCCAAAACATTACCATGTGAGATAACACTCTCTAAAACCTTTTATCCCTTCTTGAGCCCCCTACCAATCACATAAACAGAATACTGTATCGAACAATAAACACAGTGTGTTTTTCCAGGCTTTGCCAGCAACATTCACCTAATACTATTTTGTTTACACAGAAATCTGAAGGCTTGCCCATTGCCATACAAGGGAAAGTTTTTAAAAATTTCTCAAGCTACTTTCCTGCTCAAAACTGGCATGCCCAAGGAGTGCAAGTGTAGCAAAATCCAGAGGTATCCAACACAGGCATCCTATCATTGACACTGAGCTAGGTTCTACGTTGATTTTTATCCTTGCAGCTACACTGTCTCCGGCAGTGCTGTGAGACCTTTCTTCTAAGTGTTCTCTTGACTGATAGGAGTCTTCAGGTAGCTGAAAATGCTATACAGTTGTGTAAAAATTTCCCACAGAAGTAAAAAAGGTGTTCTTTCTATAACTGCAGATGCATCAGAAAAAAAACAGGCAGCCAGAGTAGGAATAGGCTGAACAAGGGAAACAAGTAATGGGGTGATAAGATTAATGAGGAAAATTTGAACTGACACAACAGAAAAACAAACTCACAACAAGTAGGGTGGAAGCAAGGATCAATGCGTAGAGAAGAATCATGGATATGATGGGAAGAGGAGGCCAGGTCTGTGCTCACTGAGCTCTCACCGCTCCAGATTTAGTACAAAAGTTTCCTGGAGTCTCCCCTTTCTTCTGTGGCCAGAAGAGATGGAGGGGAAGGGAGGGGAAAATTTACAGAGGAAAAAAGAAAAACAAATAAGAGTTTTAGTTCTTACTCTGTTAGAATTAATGTTCCTATGTCAAGCTAGGCAAGTCAGTCAAACCAAGTATTTTACTGCTGGTTACTCATCATGTGTTCCCCATTTTCACTTTCAGCTTGAAACAGGATTTGCAGAAGTGCTGAGCCCTCACAGCTGCAGATGGGAATTGTGCTTGTGCTCTGGGAACTGCTCAATGAGAATCATGCTTCTATATATAAAGTATAAGTGTTATAAACATGTTGTCTATGTATAGTGTTAACTAATGCTAAGTATGCTAAAAAAGCAGAAAAAAACAAATTCCTTAGACATTACAAAATAGACACCCAAAGGAGGTAATTTCATACATGATTTCCAGTACTATCACCTGAGTTCACACTATTTTTCTGAAAATAAACATCTTGAAGTATGTGGATAATAGAACAAGCACTAAAAACAATAACGCTGTCTCCCAAGATGATTTTAAATAGCCACTAACAGGTGAGTTACACCTGAGTGATGGGGAGAAAACAAAGTAGCTGCTCATCAGGCAAGCACTGCCCATCTGGCAAACAAGGTGGGGTTTCACAGACAAAAAATATTAAACACATATAATCCCACCTACCTTATAAAATATTATACAAAAAAGCCTGATTAATTATTATAATTTAACTCTGGCATATCCTAGTAACTGCAGCTTTGATTTTGCGATTTCATTTGCGGTCTCCTATACACTATGGGAAAAGCAGCATCTCACTGCCATAAATTCCTGAATCCCCTAAAAAGGTTTTGACATTATTTACACCTTTTAGGGGTTCTTCCAGCTGAGAGAGAAAGTAAACCAAAACAGAATTAGTACATCAATGGTCACATTACCCACACTCATCCTCCATGCAACAAGTCAGGACTACGTCTGCTCATCCTCAAATGAAGTTTAGGTTTAAAAAGCACAGGCTAACTCAGCCCTAACAGGGTGGATTGGAGAGGAAAGGGAAAATATATTGTTTCATTCTCGTGAACTGCTTTAGGTTGAAGATTTTATGCTGAAAAAGGTATGGTCGATTTAGTTTCCTTAAGCCAACTAGTACCAAAGTCAAAACATATAGGGATGCACTATTTAAGTGTTAGTTAATAATGTCTTGGGGAAAAGGCAAGAAGAAACAGGAAGAAAAAAGAAGGGCAGATGAGAGAAAGGAGATGGGATATTTAACATTCTGTAAATATAAACAAACACACAGACAAAATCAAATTATACGATAAGTCCTCTGCTTGCTCAACACATTGCAGTGATTTAAAAACCAAGATGCCTAGACACAGATGAAACGTTTGAAGACTACATATGCTATCACATAGGGTATGTGGCATTATAAATCACTTGCATACACAGAATGAAAACCTTGTGATTTTAAATGTTGCTGTTGAAGCAGAATTAATGGTAAACTATGAAACTTGACTGTCTCCATAGCGCCATCCAAACCTGCTTCCTTCTTTTGCCTTCCCTATCCTTAGCCCTCCCTCAAATTTAAAAAAAATAACAAATTAAAATATTTTAAAATACATCTTGCCTTCTGTTCCCATAGAAGCATCATAGATGAATAAATACAATAATTTACTACTTTCGAAACAGCAGTAATCACCCGGTAAATATACTGAGACATATTTGTCCTGTTAATCTCACTTGTATCTGCAAACAGTAGTTCTGAAGATTTCCCAGGGAATAACAATTAAGTCTCCTAGTGCTTCAAACACATACAGCGTAAAGTATGGCATATGGATCTGGATGTCTGGGTCTTTCTTGCAGATTTTGATAGGATTTCCTATTTATTCTGTCAAAAAAGAATTATGAGCTGCTCATCCTCTGGCTGGAAGGTATCCACAAGAGTACTATAAACTCTCCATTTAGAAGGATGCATTTCTGTACTTTGAGTATTTATAGGTGCTATGACATCATAATGCTGGGAATAATAGTATTTATATGTTTTCTGTAAAGGAATCATTTACTGTAAAGCTATTAAAGAAAGTGAAGAATACTAGCTTGCCCATCAACAAATGCTACAATAAACACAAATAAGATACATAAGATAAAAACATCCTCTAGACCTAATATTACTCAAATAGCTGGAAATTAATTTCACTTTTGTCATGACACACACATTTGAGGAAAAGAAACCCAGGGCAATAAACGCTAAAAAAGGAGGGGAAAGAAAAGGAAGAATGTTTTAGTAAAAACATACTAGTCTTCACCTACTTTACTAGTTTTCCTTCGTCTTTGTCTTCCAGTTTCTCCTGTAACACTCCTGCCCTGTTCTGCAAGATAATTGATAGTCATTACATCACATGTGGGTTCACCATACCCTGGATCTGTGCAAATACCTGTAATCTGAAATAGGTTTTGTTTTTCTGTGCACATAATAAAGTAGTTGTCATATATGGCAATTTTGCATGATGTTGCATCTATTCAACAGGGAATGACCGAACAGGAGAACGAATAGAAAGAATAATCCACTTTTGTAAGAAATCAAGTTTTAATGAAATTGTCATTAATATTTATGTTAACTGTCATCAAAACCTAAAGAGACATGTTAACATTAGAATCTGAGCAAACTGGAATCACGTTAGTCTCCAGTTTCAGAGAAAAGCTGCTTTAAATGCATAAGCTCTGATTTCTGTTCTAGCGTTGATTGTTTCTTTTGAAAGTGTTCCTCCCCACATCCACCCTCATCTTCCTTCCAGATGTTCATGGAGCAAACACCAAGTGATTTGGATAAATGAATGCATGCAGTTGTAAGGGCAAATTGACTTCTATTTGCCAAGAAGTTCTCTAGGCAGATTTGCTGATGACAGAACAGCAAAATTCTGCCTCTGCACAATTCCCAGTTCCCTAGCTACTGATTTACTAATATCTTATATTTTTAGGGGCCTGGATGCAGTATAGCTTTGTGCTGATCATCAGGAATGGACTCTAATAGGAAGCTTGTTTTTAAATGGTCGTTATTATAGTCAGTGTATTATTGAAGGTTGCATTATACACAAGCTGACCAAGACTACGTGTGTTGGAAGTGATCACTTCTGATTAAGATGCACAATCTATGTGTACAAAGGCAAGATACAACAGGAACATGTGAAGGGAAGGAACCTCTGCCACCTGCACAGCCAGAACTTACCCTTCCAAAATACCATTGCGGAAAGCTGTGCAGCTTGAGTTCCAGCTCAAAATTTTTTCTTTTTCCTTTCTATTTCTTCTCATTCTCCTAACTTAGAAATCAGCCGGGCATTATAATAAGCATGAATTTCTGTTTTGCAACCAGCTACACATTGCAGTAACAAACGTAGCAGACTGCAAAGGCACATGGTATCTGATCACCCCCTCTCCACCTTCTTCTCCTTAAAAAACAAAACAAAACACACCAAAAAAACAAACAAACCCAAACAAACCTCATCGTACACATGCACACAGGCAAAAATAATGTATTCCTCTCAAGAAACAGCATTCAGGCTCTCACAACTCTGATTAATCCTTCATGGCTACAGAGAGCAGTGAGTTTACAGAAAGTCCCGTAACATATTTTCCTTCAAAAAAAAAAACCAACCACAAAAAAAACCATAAAAGACCCCAAAAGAACAAGATAAAACAGGAAAAAAACCAACAATGACAAAAAAACTCCACCACACCAGGCAAAACTATTTCATTGAAAACCTTTTCTAAATCCTCTTTTTCATCTCAGCAGATGGAAGTGAGCAGGATCTGTCCTAACTAGCTGAGGGTCAAGACTACAAATGGAGCCACTGGTGTTCATCTGTGCTCCAGACAGTACATTTTGCAAAAGGTAACATCAGAGGAATCATTGCAATGTGTTTATAACTGCCCGGCGTGCTCTGTCCACACCGAGCTGGATTAATCAATCATTAGCAACCTTAACTGTGAGACAAAAAATCCAGTAGTAGATCAAACAATAAACGGATGTCAAGTCCGGTACAGATACTGCAAGAACAATTCAAACCTGGCTCCAACACCTCCTTCCTTCCAGGCGAGCAGACCCCAGGGTCCTTGCTGGCCAGGCAAGAGTGTGCTGCAGGAGGTACCAGCAGTGTGTGCAGTAAATGGGTATCTCCAGTTTTGCATGCGACTGAGTTTTCAATGTCATGTGTCCAAGTGCTGCCTCCCTCCTCCTGAGGGAAGCCAGAGGGATGGCTGTAGGCAAGTATGCCACTTCTGTGCCTGAATTGCTTATGTTTGTGTTACTACGCTAGTTTTAGTGAGAGAAGTGAGAGATGGCAACAAAGAAATCAATATGGGATAGACCTTACTGCAGTGGACAGATACAGAACTACATGACTTTTTCTTCCTGATAAGCCAAAAGAAAGAGGAAAAAGTGCAGGAAAAGCACATGACAATTTTTTGCAGGCTACAGTATGACATTCATGTTACAAGTATGCAAAACAATTTTGTTTCTTGATATGGCAAATCCTTTACCTAGTTCTATATTTGTTCTTCAGTTATTTAAATTTCCTTTAAAAAATTTTAAAGTTCCTTTAAAAACAGGAGGAAATCAAAAAAACCTTTATATGCATACACAAAAGCCCACATATCACCATTTAGAAACCAAGTATTAGACACTCAATGATCATAGCTATGTCTGTTACTTCATTTGAGTCAGAGTTTACAGGAGCCAGCAGGTCTTGTGTTAGTTTCATCCCTCTAAAACAGGTTTTACAAGACTCTCTACATTTTTGTAGTAAGTCTTGAAAATTACAGAGCAACTTAAGTGTACAGTGATTTCACTTCCCTATTCTCATGGGCTACACCTACTCACAGGTTTCTGTTTATGGGGATTTCCCACAAAAAAATGCTAGAGAGATCTGTTATTTTTGCACTTTTGTGCTTGTCAACTGGGATCTAGACACGCTCCACTTCTATTTTTATTTCTTCTCCCCTTTGCTCTGTTACTACTGAGCTGAGGGGGCTGAACTAACATCTTTCATAGATCAAGAAGAAAAACACTGCAGTTGCAGCAACAAAGCAAGTTCCACTGCTGCGCTCATCAGCACGTTTCAGCCACTCATCAGAGCAGGCAAATCCCATACCTCTGCCCTCGCCGCCGACCTGGATCAGAGGGGCAGTAGCTTTTTCCTGCACTGGTCACCAGTTTACTAGAAACCAGAAATAGATCCTTCAGTTTATATCCCTTAGAGCCACAGAGTAATAAAGGCGTAGAAAAGCTTTGAGGCAACATTCATACTGGCTGAACTTGATCTAATGACCTATAGGTGAAAAGCTCTACGTATCCCATTACCATTTCTTTGAGTCATCCCGACCCTTTGTTCCCCATCTTTATTAAAAGACCTGAAGATTAATGCAGGGAATAAATACCAGAAAGATAAATATTGGTCTGTGTTACATGTCAGAAGTGATGTTTCACAATTGTAATTTGGGGGAAAAGGCATTTTGGTGTTTGTTTTGGGTTTATTGGTGTTTTGGGGTTTTTTACATACAACAAAAATCACCATAAAATCTGATAGTACTGATAGGTGTCTAGCTTGAGGCTTCTATAACTTTGAAGCAATCGTAGGTAAAGATATTGTTCAGATTTTACGTTTTACAACATTAAATGGCTTTATTATCTTTCTGATTTCAAAGCTCAGTTCCTCCAGGAACACAATACAATTAGTCATCTGCAGACATTACAGAACAATTAGGTTTTTTCCTAACAAAATTAAAATTCTCTAATTATCTGCAAAATACTTGTAGCTTATCTTGCTTTTAAATTTAAAGTGTGGGAATGTATGCCAAATTAGAACTAAATGCCTCTTCTTTACCTGGCTTTCTGTCATGGTCAGATTTGGACTATTGTTTCAAATGAGCAATCACTCTTTACTGTCTACCATTATCAAGGCTGTCACGTAGTCAAGATTCTCTTTCTCCTTCTTTAGTATTAGGTGTTTGTGCAACTTTGCTAAACTGAAAGGCAGGGCTGACTTGCTGTTAACTGTTCTGGACTAATCTATGCTGATTCAGATAATTTGTAATCTAAAAATGTATTTTGTGTCTTCCGCTGGTTTCATTTGGAAGCTGATTTTGCTTCTCATACAAGAATATAGGACATTAAAAACAGTAAGAAAAGAAAAATATCCTGAAATCAGTGCTAACCTTGCTCTTGCCCCACCGGTTAACTTCCTGCAACCTTACATGTTTGCACCTGCAGCATCACATTCTTAAGTAACTATTCATTTTACAGCTAGCTCTTCCGCTACTTTTAGTCACAATTTATGCTTAGATAAGCATATGCACATCTCCAAAGTATTCAGGAAAGTTGTCAAGACTTTCTATTTAGTAAACAGATTGTAACGATCTGCAAGTGACAAGAGGAAAAAAATACCATTTTTAAACACTTAATCATGAAACAAGTGTTTTTAAAAGCATGATCCATAGATGTATACATTGGCACAAACATCCTTGCTTGCTGTCTCTTTGCACTGCTAACACATACTCACTGAGTATTTTCGCTTTTCATTTGGGAGCTATTTCATTGTACATCCCCTAAATGACTTCAAGCAGTTCAGGAGTTGGCCTGGAGGGAGTAGGGCGGAAGGCACCAAACCCTCTTAAATATAAAAAACTGATCCAGGCTAAATACTGGTTCTTTTTAGGTTTAGGCTGGTAGGAGGAAGAAACATTATTTTGCACTTTGTTCTGTGCAAACTTGGAGTGTCTGGCTCTTTTTTTGCCACCACCCAAACCACTAATTCTCATGGCACATGAATAGACCCTAACCTGCAGTGCAAAATGACACTTCTTGGCTCGAAGTGCAGATGAAGTGAAACTGTCCTGGTTTTGTCTCTGCCAGGATTACAACGGAATAAATATCAGGTTCTTGCTGTAGCTTTTTACATGTTTAGTTACTTGAAGTTTATATCTTGACCTTTTCTTTCCTATCATGAGTAATTTTTCTCCCCTGCTTCCAGTTCCTCAGTCATAGAGAAAGCTGAGCAACAGTTAACTCTACACAAAATAGTCCCACCAACTGCCACTTTTCAATGAAGGGCCTTTGACCTTCGCTGACCTTCACCCACCACCTTCTGTCTCCCCCCATGACCAAGGATATCAACCTTCCAAGGGACAAGCGTTCACAGAAAAAATTGACATAATTTGAAGAAGCAAAATATGAAATTTGAGTACATTTTTCAAAAACTATAAGTACATACCTCTAGGTCATTGAAACCATGGTATTTTATTTAATAAGCTGATCAGAAAGAACTGTTGCTCAATAAGAGCTATAGTCACTATATACAGTGTATAGTTTGGGATAAAATGAAGAAATCTGGAAGCATATCAGTAAATACCAAAACCATTTCAAGAAAAACATGTGGTTTATGACTTTAATATTGAAGGGAATTGCCGGTCAAACAATTTTTAATCTTTCTCCACCACTAGCCTTCTGTATGTCTCCAACCAGTGCTAGTAACAGTTCTGCCTTTTATTTTTTCCCTTTCACCTGTTAACTTTAATATTTCTACATACGGAGAATATCACAGTGGAGCTGGTTCTTTCCAAAGTCCTAGCTGTTCTAGGTGATCTCCCTCCAAAATGATAAAGGAGTGGCCTCAAACACACATTTGTTATCTCTGGACTACAACAGATCAAAGCTTCTGGTACAGACGGTTCCAGCACTTGGAAAACTTGAGTTTTACCTACCATTTCTCTAGTATATCTTCTCAGATGTACTATACATCAGAGCTCTACTTTTTGTGTTGCTTTCTACAAAACCGTGAAACTGAAAGTCTTCCTCCTTATCTTCAACACACTCCTTCTAAGAGACCACTTGAAAAGTGTGATGAAGACCGCAGCTGAGATCTGTCCTTCTCTGGCACAGAGACACTCCTTACAAATCAGGATAGAACTGGTCTAGGTTTAGGCCAAAGCTTTCTTGAGATGCTGATCCAAGATTTCACAATGAATCACTCTCCCCTCAACAATTTCAAGATGTTGTTGCATACACAGCTACAGGTATGTTTTGAAATGCAAACCTATCCTCCAAACTCAAGGAACAGGTCAAAAAACAGCAGCAAAAGATCCACCAAAAAGAAACAAAAGAAAAAAAGAAAGTGATGCAGTCACATTTCTTAGTGCTCTGGGAGGAAAAGAGCTTACTCTAAAAGAAAGCCTCAGCTGAAACCAGTGGTATCTACTTTGATATAAACAATGACGACAACAATATGATCTGCCCAGTGAAAATAATAAGAACACTGGAGGGCCCATTTGTCAAGAAAGCGATTTGTTTTAACTATTCACTTAGTTCCTCAGTTAATAAATTCCAAGAATCTGGCTATTACATCCAAGCTATTATCTTTCAAACTGTGTTTAATTGTCATTACAAAAGATGAAATTCTCATTTTGAAGCTGAGACAGGAATCATTACAAGAAAAAGAATTAAAAGAAAACAAAACACAAAAAACCCAAAAAAACCAAACCCCAAAACCTAAAACACACCACCAAAAACCTATAGCTCCCAGAACAGACAGATAATTAACATGGCTTAATAAAATTCATGGTGGGCTTGTTATTGCTGCTGTTGTCTAGAAGAGAATAAACATATTGACTAGTGCTCCTTCAACACAGAATCTCTCAATTATCAGCATTCAGATAAGCCTGTGGCTATAAAGAAATAAATAAATGTTGATTTATCTGTGTTCTAAATATACTGTCCCTCTTGCATATGAGCAATTTATGGACACAAGAAAAGCACAGTGCACGAATAGGAGGGCAGGTCATGAACCAAGGCTCCATTCCAGTCCCCTTGGACTCAGGACAAATCACTGGCATTCAAGTCCCGTTCATTTGTCGCTAACTTCAAATGAAGCCACTGCAAACTCCATGCTCAGTGCCATGATCTTTCCCTGCCTGTTTCCAACATGAAGAAGATGGTACTTTACTCCTTCTTAAGAGCACATGCAGGTTTTTACCTGTGGCTTTCAAAGTGGCACTCCACACACAGTCTTTCTGTTGTACACTCCACTTTTCAGATCCTCCTACAGAAACCCAAAATAGTTTGTCAGATCTGTATGTAAACCCTGTTTCTCTGTAAGGCCTCAAACAGAATTTATATTCATGCTATATGCATGTATCTACCCTCTGTGGGATATTGCCAGCTGAGCTAGGGTTTCTTCGTCATCTAATCCAAGCACATCAAAGCATCTTAGCAGCTCTTCAATGAATAACTACAGGCTTTCATGACATAATTTATACACATATCTAATGTTGTGAGCCAAAGACATCTGCAGTCCTGCAAAGAAATTCAAGCTTCAGAACTGCGGTCCTGCAAGTTCAGGCCAGCTCATGAGGCTTCACAGCGATTAACCCAGCTCACCTTGCTCCCCTCCCCAATGGGACATGAAGTAGTGTTTGTGAGACACAGCAGTGCCATTGCCTGTGCCACTTCCAGGCATCTGGTAAAGCCATCCAGCCACAGAGCTTTCACATCAGCTCAGTGCACGGCAGCATTTGAGGTGTATTCTACCACTATGGGAGGTTTTTGTTAAATCTGCCCCTGTGGGCATTCAGGAAACACCAGCATCCCCAGGATTTGGGCATCCCCATGTGTCTGAAGAAGTTCACATCTACAGAACGAGTTACAGGGTTACCTTAAAAATCTTTGTGTTTATCTTTTAAATATTTTGGTCTCTGATCAAAACATTCAAAGTTAGGCTTCAGAAAGAAACTGTGTATTAGTTTCTCTTTTTGCTCAGACATTCTATGTTGCTCCTTATATAAGGAATATCTTCCAGTTCAAGAAACCATAACCTTTTCATAATTAAATTCCCCCACAAGCCATCCCTTGTACATGACCTGTCAAAGTGAGCTTTACCTGAATAACAGAAATACAAAAAAAAAAAAAAGACGTAGAAAGAATTTGATGCAACTCAACCTAGAAATTCAGAAAGGCCAAACTGTTGTCATATCAATGTATTACACTAAATATAGCTGTCCGACTTCTCACTCCTTCAAGTCATTTATTGGGTCTGTCTGAGATGGAGTTAATTTTACTCATACCAGCCCTCCTAAGTGCTGTGCTTTGTATTGGTAGCTAGAAAGGTGTTGATAACACACCAGTATTTTGGCTACTGCTGAGCAGTGCTTGCACAGCATCAAGGCTGTCTCTCCAACTTTCCCTCCTCACCAGTAAGCTGAGGGTGGGCAAGATCTTGGGAGGTGACACAGCCAGAAGAGCTGACCCAAACTGACCAAACGGCATATTCCATACCATATGACATCTGATCAGCAATAAATTCTAAAAGAAAGGAAAGGAAAAGGGGGCGTTCTTTATTTATGACATTTGTTTTTCGGAGCAACCACTATGTGTACTGAAGCCCTGCTTCCTGGGAAGTGGCTGGACATCATCTGCCAATGGGAAGTAGAAAACAAATAATTTATTTTAGTTTGCGCGCAGCCTTTACTTTTGCTTTATTAAACTGCATTTATCTTGACCCTTGAGCTTTTTCTCCCCTACCCATCCTGCTGAGGAGGGCAGTGATAAGAGATGCTTAGTGGGTACCTGCCATCCAGCCAGGGTCAACCCACTACAGCTCACATGAACCAAGAAGTTTAATTAGATACCAAGCTCCTGCAGGCAGAGACAACTTCTGTCCGTAGCCACGAAGTTTCTAGTGTGGTTTTGGGTATGGTAAAGATAGTTTCCAAAAGAGCTTTGTGTAAATAATCTGAATCCAGCTTTCCTTTCTGTTTAAGCACCAGAGTAACCTATCAGATCCTTAAAAGTTTTCAGGAGGATGGGTATACAGCCCACCAGATGCCCACTGTGATTTTTGTCTTGAAGTGTCACAATGGCAACATCTGACCGCAGAGTTTTTTGCACAGTACTCCAATGCCTTTACTCTGTACTTTATTCTGATACGTAGAGGAAACAGTCTTCTCTTGGACTTCTGGATTCACAGGAAACTGAAAACCAGGCTCTTGGCACATGAACATTAGTATTTAATATTTAGTGGGACTATCCGTGGTGGGTGGGTGGGGGTACATTGCAAAATAGCTGTGAGAACAGGACACTTAGTTGGTAAGATCATACGAGGTGGTAAGATCACACAAATAATTGCAAATGTCAGATGGAATCATTTCATGCCTGTGAACAAAGCCATTAACCATCAAAATATATTTTTTGGAGAAGGCAATCTTAGTCAAATTCTCGTTTCCTTTACAAACAAAAAAAGAAAAAAACCCTGTTGTCCTCAGACAGAAACTTGCTAAGCCAAATCAAACTATGTGTCACTGCATCGCTCACGTACCTCATGGAAGCTGCAGTTCAAGGGCCTGACCAACCTCTCGGTTGGGCTACATCTTTACAACAACCAGATCCTCCTTCTACTTTCAACCAGGTCACAAGTCTTACAGGCTCCAGTTAAAGCCTGCTTCAAGGAAACATGAGGATCTTGAGCTATAATTCCCATAAAACATTTATACCTGGGACACAGATATATCTAATCCTGCTTCTACCTCCAAAGAAACAAAACCAAAAAGCATCCTTTCTGGAGGCTTTGTGAAAAGTGCTATTCACTAGCTCTTCCCTTCCCATTTCAAAATGGGAATGACTGCTGATAAGCCTACATCCTGCAAAACGGGCATTGCTTTTTCTCTGTAACTCATAGCTAATGATTACTAGGTGCAGTTTTAAAGAAAATATCAATGAAAGCTGCCCTAGATGAAGACTTAGCTGTTGAAAATGTTGGACTTTTGAAGAAGTTCCCTTTTAAATTAGTGAAACTCTATCAAAGTACTTCTTCAGCTGCTACGGGGAAAATGGTATGATGAAATATTCTGTTTGTCTCATATCTCTGTCTGAACAAGTAGAGGTGTCCCAATGCATTTTGACATTACTTACAATAGGCATGAGAATGACAAGCTAAAGAACTAGCTAGCTGGTTTTCTCTCCAAAGTTCATCCTCAATGGTTCAGATATTTACCATCACTTCATTCAAGCTCTACGATTCAACTAGGTCTGTGCTCCACGCAGTGTAAATCAGACCTGGAGAACAATGTAGAAAGGCAATACATCATCTTTATACCTGTTGACATTGTAAGCTTTGATCTCTAGGTCTGCCTTTGGCTAGGATCAGAAAGAAGGGAGCAAACCCAGAGCCTTTAGTTTCACTGGCCTCTTTTGATTCAAGTTACAGGGATATATTGATCCATTCTATTAATCACAGCTTTCCATCTGTCTGCAGTGCCAGTTGGACAGAAATCAGAAAAAATTATTTTTTAATTTTTTGTCCAAGTATTGTTAAACCCACTCACTTGAAAAAATCCTTAGAATAAGAACCAAATATAACATAAAAACCAACAATAGCTTAATCTGGATTACCGCAGAAAATGAGTATGCTCTTCAAGTAAAGTGCTGACCACCTACTCAAGTTTGTAAGTGCATATTCTCTGTGTATTTAAAACACACATTAAGGACTGAAGAGTTCTTCAGCAACAGAAATACCCATTGCCATCTGCTTACAGCCCCTTTCTGTTACAAAATGTACATGCATACATTGCTTTGCAGACTCACTATGAACAATTTTGTGCCGAGCATCTGAGACTCAAGCTATAATATCTAGTTAGAGTGATAACTACAGTTGTGGTCCTGGTTCTTTTCAAAGTGAGTTCCAAAGCCCTTTTTTCCTGACTTTAATTACAATGTGCTTGTTGTAAATTAGTTCAAATTGTCAGATACAATTTCCCCATTTGACAAATGATCTTACACCAGCATCTTTCCACTAGAGTTTTCACAGCAAGTGGGTGGAAGACAAAATGAAATGAATTTAGACAACAAAACTTACTTGAAACCCACCCAACACAGAAACAGCTGTACGTCTTGTGTTTCAGCTGTAAAACTTCTCCCAGTGACTATGCAGACAGGTATACTGGGAAAACAAACAAGCAAACAAACAACAGCCAAACCCGTCAACGCTTTAGGGTAGATTTTCATGGATTTTAGTTGATACATGAGTACCAGTTTCATTATAATTTTGCACTACAATTTCTTCTTCTAAATCCCTTAGGCTCATTTTCAAACTCTGCTGAATTTCTGTGGTTATACATTCTTCCACCAAACAACACATATATATACACCAAGGCTGCAATACCCAACAACTGATGAAGTGTTTGCAAACTTAATCTCTATTTTCTTAAAATCAGGCATTGCTATGACAACGTAGTATTACCACACCACAGCTCCAGCAATACAGGCTGCAGGAAACATTATTCATCTATCTCTACATTACTTTCCTCTATATTCCGCCATCAGGTTTCCAATTTCCTGTCTTACTTTTTTGAATCCTTGTGAATGCAATTCTGCTGGTATTTTAATTTTCCCAGGTCTAATGTATTATAACCCTTACTTTACTTCCTCACAGAAGAAATGCCTATCATAGTCTCTAGCATGGGATCTTCAGGTGCTCCTCTGAACAAATATTACTGTAAACAACCCATTTCAGCTTATAGCAGCATTAACCTCGTTCATTAATAACCCCATTCAGGTTTTCCAACAGCCCCAATGACCCTTGGCTTTACTGCAGATTTCTTGTATGTATATTTTTATATTCTGCATATTTAACCTGGTTTTTCATGTATCCTTTACAACTTTTCCTCCATGGAGTTTCTATATTTCACTCAAGTTTTCCCGACATACATTTTCATTAACTTTCTCCTTTAATATCTTACGCTTCAAATAAGCCAAGTCTTATTTATACTTCAAATACACTTCCTTTGTTTTTTATCAGTTAATTAAAAAAGACAAAACCCCTTCCTTCATCTCAGTGTGTTTTTCCCACCTCTCACTAATCTCTCATACAGTGAATCAGAGTACAGACAGAATATGTTTAGTTGAAAAACTGTTCCTTTGAAAGCTGAAGCCCACAACCAAGTTGAAAGGGCTTCGCAGAACAAAATTCACTAGAAGGTCGACCAAAGGCAACAGGTTAACATTAAACATTTTTTTAAAAATCAAGCAACAATGGAAGACATCAAAGTCAACATGAAGGATGTCCAGAAATGATCTCACAGATGGGGAAAGTAACATTCTGAGAACAAGGAATCCAGGTTGCCAATTTTATAGAAGACTATTCTGCTGGCTGAATAGCTGTTGCCAACCTAAAGGCAATTATAAAAAACAAAAATAAAACATATACACACAGCCACACCCTACCAAAATGCAAGAGAAAACAAAAAATATTTATTTCAAACTATTTAAATCTTATCCAATGGGTAACACAAGACTATCTGCTAGAGGTTCAGTCTCTAGCCCTCAGCTTCAGTGCTCAGCCCCCATTCCAATACCAGTTTCTGTAGCGAACACAACAGCAAATTAACACACTGTTTTATTGCATGATGTGGATGTCTGCCTAGTAAGTATGAGAACGAAAATCCACCCACACAGATTTCATGTAGGACATCAAACAGGCATTAAGAACAAAGAGAAGGCTCAGTTCTTATTAAAATTTCCTGAACTACAGCGAGTGAAATTTAATGGTTCTACACCATGTTAGCAATCCCCCTGCATCATCTAGTCCCCCTTAGTAGCAGTTTTAGAAATATATCCAGTTTATAATATTTTATTAGCCTACATAAAACATGGGATTCATCTGTTCCAAATATCCACTTACTGTTATTCTTAAATCCAATATTTTATTAGTATTTTAAGCTTAGATTCTTACTATTTTGCAAAGAAATCATGTGTTTAAATTGGTTTATGCCCTGAGTAATACCAGTACATAATTTTTATGAGCAACATGTATTCCTAATTACACTCTTTCCATCCTCACTTCACGATATGGAATTATTTATATTCCAGTACTGGTCCACTAGTCAATGTACCCCAGATATCTCAAGCCACAGAGAACAAGTCCGTTACAGCTGCTGATTGAGATTCTTGCTCTTTAGCTAAGCGGTATGCATTCTTTTTTCCCATGGAGATGCCCTATGACAGTATAAAATAATTTCTTTTTAAAAAAGGGGGGTGGGGAGGGGAGAGCAAGCCCACCTACCCACATTACAGCTTTTATTTCAGCTGCTGAAGCACTGCCAGTGACTGTAGACAGGGTCCAGAAGAAATTGTGTCTACCCAAGTCCTCTTACTCAGATCAGGTCAGTTACACTTTGAATTCTTCTAAATCTGACATGCCACCTTCCTAAGTATAACCAGTTCCAGTATAACAGGATCTCATGTCACTCCACCATCAGCCTTTTGTAGGTTGAACTGTTTTTAATTTTGCCAAAATCTTTCATATCCCAAAGCGTATGTGTCAGAGAGCTTGTGCTGTTGGCAGTTCTTAGGGCTTCCCAAAAACCTCTGCTTTGCCTTTCTTCTGACTTTACAAGAACAAGCACCTTGCTATTACAAACAGTTTAGGCAAATCCTTAGAAGCTGTTGTGTTGGACCCTTTGCCACATCCGGGCTGCACATGGTTTGAGCAGTGTTCTCCCTCCATATTATATGGCAAAGATACCTGTAAGCTTCAAAAGGAACAGAAAAGAAGGGGCAGCAGGGAAAACATCCAAGAATGGAGTATGCTATTTGCACCTAGGGGGGTCCAACCTGCACAGACCTGCCTGTCTCCACTAGACTTGTTTGCTCTCCATATTATGTGACAACATAGCAGGAGAAGAAAATGTCCTGCTGTACTAAAATCTTAACCTGTACCTGCTGGGCTGGAAAGCNNNNTTGANAACAGTGCAGGTTTGACAACAGTATCTGAAGCCACACTGCTTCTTCAAGCTGTTGATAAGTTCCTATCTGGTGTGTTAAAGTATCATCAGCATATTGTAATGTCAGCTTTATTTTAAGCAGAGTTTTAGAGAGGTGGTAAAGTGCATTATGTGAGACTCCAGTCAACAGAAAGGCAGACTGAATGGAGACCCTCAGACAGGCAAGATGAATACACAGCTGTAAAAACTATCAAGACATTAAATAGCAATGATGTAGGATCATTCTGTATGCATTTAACTCATTTCTGATGAGCTAAAATGTAGGCTGGCAAAACAAATACACCATTTACTTACCTATACAAGTGTGCTTAGTAAAGACATGATGAATATAGCTATCTTAGCAGAGACACTTAGAACTCTATTGCATTAATATGCCTGGAAACTCATTTACTAAATGCAGTTGGTATAGAATATATCTTCCCATAACATTTTCACTTCCTTATTTGATCAAAAATAGAAGAAAAGGAGAAAGGAGTGGTTACAGAGCAAGGAAAAAAAAAGCAAATAGGCTGCATATGGTATTCAATCTACGGAGGAGGGAAGAGGTAATGTCTTGTTTTCTTTCTGGCACAATGTTTTATTGTATGACAAATATTCATTACAAACATCAAGATCTCTCACTGAAACGGGTCAACACTGTTCATGAGAAGTGCTAAGTCAGAAAGAAGAGATGGTAGAGAGTGTAAAAGGAGATTAAAGTAGGGGTCCAACTCGAGTTAAACAATAATTTTCCTACCTGGACAAGATCAGAAGAATGACTCGCTGTATGATGACATCATACTGTGCCGGATGACAAAATCGTACACTGCACTGCTTGGAGGGAAGAGATTCATGTGTTGCTATACCTTTCTTGTTATGGTCACCTAAAATACAGAAATCAGATTCTCAAAAACTATGACTGGATTTCAATGAAGAAAAGATTTTAAGAACAAGCAGCAAATTATTCCAGGCTTTTCCCTAAAATTTCATCTTTCCAACCAGCTGTTAACTCTTGTTTTGTTCACAGAAGCAATTAGGACTGACATGCTTGTACAAACATACATTAGTATAAAATTTTAGCTGGAATAAAACAGCTCATGATATTTCTGGCACTTCAGAGCTCCAAGACAGAACTAGTATATTAATACGAGTCACTCTTATTCCTCAGACTTCAGTGCAAACCATGAAATTCAAAGTGACTTTTTAATACATAAATAGTAATAAATGAAGAGTATTTGTTCAGCACTGTCTGTAGAACTGTTTGGGCTTCACACACCTGCAGCAAGTTGTTCAATTGGTAACAGCTTTTCTTGGAAGACTGTATGAGATCCCAGAAAAGTACTAAGCTAGATTCATGAGCTTTGAACAAGACATCGCTAGCAGTGACTTCAGCAGAACTACACATAACCTAAAATTTTATGTGTGTTAATCACTTTATGAACAGGACACTATACATGGTATTCTCTAATATGCTGTTTTACAAATCATCTTTTCGAACTACTAAGCGTTTCCAATATACTTAGACTTTATCCTGCAGAGAGGCTAACTCTGTTAGCCAGAAATTTCAGCCTGATGCACTCCTTGCTCAAACAGCACTCTCACCCAAGTCAACAGCAGTGCTCTGTGGGACAAAGGCTTCGTAATAAATAAGCACAGCATGTGCTATAGTTAATACTGTATCAGTGGTGTTTTGTCACGTATACTTTTTTGCTTTCATCTGTTATTATCACATCCCTGACACCCGACTGAATGGACAGCAAGCATTCAAGCAGGGTTTGCTATGGCTGAATATGCTCCTGAATATGCAGTGTGTGCTCTTTTACTGCTGGGTACTTTATTAAACTACCTGAATATTAGTGGCCCTAAATTGATATGATTAAGGTTTAATGAACTACAGATTAGCACTAATGAACACAACTGAACACACATTTTATTAAATGATTTGTCTCTTTTGAAATGAAAGTAATGTTGGGCCCATTAATAAAAATTATTTGGGTCATTTCTGGGCAACTGTTGCACTCCTTGGAGAAAAAGGAGAGAAATCATCCAGTCTACCATCTGATTAGTGTTTCAGCATATCCAACACATCAATAGTCAGGGTTCAAAGGCTGTATTTTCTAGGCTTAGCAAGGTCAGAGGAAAAAAAAGGATCTGAAATTATACCACATACAAGAAAGGGGAGTGCTGTCCCCCCTAGTCCTAAGCAATACAATAGGTGTGATTAAGAGAAAGAGCATACAAACACACACACACAAAAAAAAACACAAAGAAAAAAAATCCTCCACCACCACACACACACCACAAACAATAACCGAACATGATTGGAAAGATATTGTTTCGTATTATTGCACATTTTCTACATCATCTTCTAGTTGAAAGCATTTTGGAAGCCACTTGTAGCAACATCTATCCATCTACCACGATATACTGCACTAGTCTGCACACAGTCTGAAGGTTTAAAGATGGAAATGGTATCTGACACACTTTACAGCAAGACTGAGGAAGTGTTAATGAACAACTGTTCTCATTATGGGAGAGTAAGATGGAGTTAATCGTCTTACAGTACAAAGTCATAAAGCTTCCATAAATACTCTTGGATCTATGATGACAAGTGATGAGAACATCACTTTTGGCTTCTATTTTAGAACCCTATATCCCACAATATCCAAAGTGACATGTCGGGTTATTAAGATATCATTCCAATTAACAAGCAAGATTGTTACCAAATAGTTGCCCACTTCCTACGTAACTCAGTTGTCCCCAGGAGGATTTCTTCCCAATTATGCAGTGAGATACAAAAGAGGAAGGACTGACAAGTACACAGCCCAGGGCAGCATTCTTCAGAGACTGCATTATCTACTAACAGGTAATATAAATAGACACTGAACCTCCAAGGACTGAAAAATTTACTAATTTTCTTTCTATTATCATAAACACTAATATTTGCCATTCTAGCAGCACAGCAACCCTGAAGTAAAATCAGTACGTTTCTACATGAGTCCCCTATCTCCAATACGCATTATATTTAAGGCCCTGATGATGCTGAGGAACCTGAAGGAAGCCAGTCACATATTGCAGAGTTTTGGGCATAGCAAAAAAAAAAAAAAATAAAAAAAAATCAACAGGCATCTGTTGACTTAATAGAGTTTTCTTTAGTGCAAGCACAGTATAGTTTTGAAATCATGTATCGCTTTATTAAATCAAGTCCTACTACTGTCAGAAGAAAACCCAAGAATATAGCTATGGATTCAAACACAGTATTATAATATAAACTTTCCGTACGTTAACACCCAGACCCAATATCACCCACATATTAGCAGGAATGATTAATGTAGAAAAATAACAGCACAAATAGAAAGACTAATGAGACTATTACAAGATGATTTTCATGGAATTAAGTATAATGGGCTAAATTCTGCTTCAAATTGTTCCGAAGTGAAACCAAAAGAATCCATATGCATTGCAGTAGATCTACCTTGCATCGGGAAGAGAGAAACTGTTGGCAGAATTCGACCTACTGCCAATTATAACAGCTTAGCAGAACAGCTATTTTTCTCTACCATGTAACTAATTGAATGAATCCACAAAGTCTCAAAATAGATTTCTTCTTAGAAACTTGAAAGGTCTAGTGCATAATGTGGGAAGAAAAGACAGAGCACACAGAAGTGGAAGAGTGAGCAGTTGCAACAGACCTAGCCCAAAGCCTTGGGAAGTCACAGGGAATCTCCCTAAGGATTTTAGTCTTCCAACTAGTTTTACTGATGAAGGGAGGATGTTGATGGTCACCTTTCCTACTATATTGATAAACACAAAGGGAAGGGATTCTTCGTCTTGCTACTGGTTGTTTATGAGGCTGAAGAGCCACAGGGAGGCTGTGTAGAGAGCTTCCCTTTAGACGAAACTGAGGAAGACCACCCAAGACCTCTTGCGCAGGCAAGAGCCACTGAAATGGTCAGACAGTTACACCGGGAGCTGGAAAACCCTTACAACTGCTGGCAGTGGGCATTGCTGCCACTTTGAAAAGATTTAGTGCGGGTTTCAGCATGCACCAGCGATGAAGGTGAGACTTCAGAGGGCACAATCTCCCTACAGAAACTCCTGTGATCTCCTGAATGTCGCATCTTCATTAATGGCTCCTCTGTTTCCAAGAAGAAGCACTTTGTCCTCACCTAATCAGTAGAGAGTTTCTTCAATAACAAGTGTAAATTGTGCTTGTTGGTATCTTCTCACCTGCCTAAGTAGACAATCTTCCTCTTTGTTTACAGAGAAAACATTCGCTTTAATTTGTGGATTAAGACATCACTACTTCAGAGTACTAAACCAAATTCAAACCAAATCCTCTGTGAGAAAGTTCTTCTATAATATACATTTTTTTTAAGTCTGGTACTATGTACTACCAATGCTTCTGATGGGCTTTTGCTTTGATCCATAGCTAAACTTGTTTCTAAGACCATGCTCATAATTAAGTTAGAGATGACTATAACCCCAGACTAAAGAAAAACCTATAACACACCCAGACATTTTACTCAGCCTTGTCCCTGAGAAAACTGTGTTGAAAGACAAAATACTCACTTTTAGGGCTTACAACACAAAAGTGAGTGGCAGGATTTATGCACATAAAACAAATACTTTTATTAGTAAGCGGCTTAATCATATTTCTTTTCAATAAAAACATGGAACTTGCTTGCTATAAACTTTAGGAGATGCACGTTATTTGACAAGAACAGTGAGTCTATACCTCTCTGCAATGAAAAAATTCAAACCACTGTTTAGAAAATACTCCCTTGGACTTATGTAATAAGTATTAAGCATCAGCAAATCTATTTCTATATAATTATCAGTAAATTACAGGTCATTTTAAACATTAAGAATCTGCTTCATTTTTAGGAAAGGCTTCTCAGGGGTTGGAAAACAGCAAAGACAGAATCAAGGGCTTAGGAATAAGGAATTTAAAAAAATAATTACGTCTTCATTTCTGAGGGGAAAAAAACAAATTCTGGATTATCTCAGCATCTTATAAAGAGATAAAACATCGAAGTTATGTACCTAAAAACCATACATTATTCATGAACTGTAAAACGTGCATCCCTAACTAGTTATTCCTCCCCAGAATGTAATTAAACCCAACAGCTCTTCTTTCAAGGCATGTAAGAATAATAAACGAGACTGTTAAATAAAGAACTGAATTTAAACTCCCGGTAAATTTATTTGACAAGAATTTCCACTATGACGAAAAAGAAAAAAAAAAGAAAAGAAGTATTTTCAGTTGCTCGTACAACTACAGTTTCAAGAGTAGCTGGTCCTAGAAAAGACATGGCTAAATTTAACTGAGGTGTGTTCTTTTTATATAGGCACGTCATCCCTCCTATTTAAACTTCCTCACCTATGTCGGATGATTGACGGCTCGATACCATTCAAGACACCTGTGTTTGGTCTGAGTGGCAGCCTGAAAGCCTCAGGGGACTTTTCTGAGCTTGTACCACAGGCAACGGGTCAAAATATTTACTTCAGACAACAACCATGAAACTTCATTTGCTGCTGTTATTTTCTTTCTAATTAAAGACTCATTTCAAAGGAGAGTGGAAATAATGTGTCTGCTGTGGTTAATATTTAATCAGTAGTCTAGCATGCCAACCATGCATCCCTTGTAATAGCCCAGGGTCAATGCCCTGGATCCCACTGGGATGCCATATGGCTCTGTCCAGAAGACTGGAAGCCACAAATGACCCATCATGGGCTGAGTGATAACATGAATCAATGAGGATACTAATTATTGGGTTTGAAGAGCTGACTCATCCACTGTGGGAGTGAACATTATCTAACAAACTTGAGTGTTTCACGTCATAACATGAGAAGTGCTATTTAAAAAAAAAATTAAGCAAACCAGATTCACTTTAACCAAGTGATTCTAGCCATTCACTGTTAAATAATTTAAATATGATTTATCTGTATGTAACACAAGCATTATGCTTCTATTGGTTCTCCAGTCCAAGGATAATATCATAAATAAATTCCAGATTAGATCTGCTTAGAATCCAGACCCCTAAATATCGGTATAAATATTGGTATAAATATTGGTATTAGGGGCAGCGGGCACAAATTGAAGCATAGGAAGTTCCATCTGAACATGAGGAAGAACAACTTCCCTGTGAGGGTGATGGAGCACTGGAACATTTTGCCCAGGGAGGTTGTGGAGTCTCCCTCTCTGGAAATATTCAAGCCCCGCCTGGACAAGGTCCTGTGCAGCTTGCTGTAGGAGACCCTGCTTTGACAGGGGGGTTGGACTAGATGACCCACAGAGGTCCCTTCCAACCCATAACATTCTGTGATTCTGTGTATGCAAACTTCATCCTTTCTTATGCAGTTACAGGCAGGGCATTATTTCAAAATCACTTCTGCAAATGGAACATTTCTCTTGGATTTCATAAGGCCTGGACTAGATTTTGAAATACAGAAACTGGGAAAGCACTTAGGCGTACATTCGACCCTCAGTGAGAATACACATCTATAATAAGGCATCTCCTGAACTACTATCAGGCCTGGATTTGCTGCTCATCTGTTCAGCAAAGGTAGAAGCCTATCCATAAGCTGCCCTCTAGAGAGCATAGCATCCCCCTTTGCTGTGCTTTTCCAGCCACTTGGTACATTTTCCCAGTATGTTAGAACTCCTGATAAAAGAAAACCTCATTACCGTTTCTAATTCATTGCTGATATCTCAGAAAGTAATTTGCTCTGAAAAACAGACTGCGCTCTACAGAGCGCAGGACCCCAGCTTTCGAGCAGGGTGTTGGGCGGATAGGATACCATCAAATACATCAAGGATCTGTGCGGAAGAGGGAGCTGCAAATAAAACCGATTTAAGCAAGTCACAGTTGTGAGCAACTGCTCAACTTCGATGCTTAGATTCAAGCCAAAGTGTGGCTGGAAAAGGTTGCTGCTGCTGAAGTCAGTTGTGTGACACAGCTCCAAGGTTTAAAGACCACACACAAAATTCAGGCTCGAAGAGCACCTCGCAGGCAGATGCTCCCTTTGCAGAGACCGAGTTTTCTTTTTTCTCATCAGCAGTAGGGTAGTTTGTCTGCTGCGCAACGACGACTCGACTCGGCCTGCAACCTCAGCAGAAAGGAGTTAGGAGAGCTTCGAATTGTATCTCCCTCTGCCGTAGAGCAGATGACCGCGGTGTACGCACTTCCCAAAACACAGACCAGGCTTTAGGGTCACCCGGGGCAAAACGAACCCTAACGTCAGGCGGCAGCAGACACAAAACTCCGCCGGCGCGTTCCGGGGAGGCACAACGCGGGCTTCCCCTGGCTCTTGCTCCCGACTTGTACCGGGAGAAACGCCCTGGCCCCCGCTGGCGCCGGCCCCGCCGGGCCCGGGGCAGGAGCCCTGCGGAGCCGCGGGCTCTGCCCCACCCGCC
>Ga0065711_1001026_pt1 | contig 49884 bp, 27 predicted proteins | sample Hoacrofraction12_FD_59098 | JGI IMG/M metagenome (GOLD analysis project Ga0065711, IMG submission 59098) | Hoatzin crop microbial communities from Cojedes, Venezuela - Epithelial fraction 12 v2 (version 2) | ecosystem: Host-associated > Birds > Digestive system > Esophagus > Crop | place... | reverse complement strand
ATCTGGTCCAACCCCCCTGCCGAAGCAGGGTCACCTACAGCAGGCTGCACAGGACCTTGTCCAGGCGGGTCTTGAATATCTCCAGAGAAGGAGACTTCACAACCTCCCTGGGCACCCTGTTCCAGCGCTCCGTCACCCTCAGAGGGAAGAAGTTCTTCCTCATGTTCAGCTGGAACTTCCTGTGCCTCAGTTTGTGCCCATTGCCCTTTGTCCTGTCACTGGGCACCACTGAAAAGAGTCTGGCCCCATCCTCCTGACATCCACCCTTGAGATATACCTTTCATCTCACCCTGCGATTCCACCCCACAGTTAACGGAGCCCAGTGGGTGCCCTGATGAAGACACGTGTCCTCACGCCAGACTGACCAGCCGATGGGGCTGTTCACGCAGAGAAACATCGGCCGAGAGGCCCTGCTCCATGCTGGGGCTTGCTTTGGTCTGGAGGGAAGTCACCTGAGCCCTTTGGCATTTCCACTGGTGGGCACCTGAGGGGGGACTGTGCTTCCCAGGGGGGCTCCTGGCCCCCCACGACCTCTGCCCCGTGGATGAAGGTCCCTGCGTGGAGGTGGATCACTTGTGTCCCGCTGCTGGAATGCAGGAATGTCTTCGCTTACCCACCTCAGCAGGCACTTAGGGAACCGTGAGGCTAAAATGCTGGCTGAATGCCGGGGCTGCGGTTCCCCTCCCGGTAAGGCGGGGGTGATTCGACAGACTCGCTGCTCTGCGGCTTAATGGACGGCTCTGACTACAGCGCTTGGGGACCCTCTGACGGGGCGCTGTGAAAGGGCAGAGGGGTTCTAATCGCTGCTGTGTTTTCCAGCCGCCCCAGCCAGAGATAGTTCTGTGTATAGCTGACAAGCAGTCAACGTCTGCTCCCTGTCTCTGTTTGCACTTCATCGAGTTATCTCCTCGCAAGCAAAGAAATCCCAGCTGATTGAACAGCACATTCATCATCTGGATTTCCCCCCTATCTTTTCCTGTATCAATGGTGCCATAAAAAGCCCACCAGAAAAGTCAACGGCGATCTGCTCTATCTTCCACTAAAAGCTTTTGCAGAGCCACTTTAAGATCTGAAGTAAAACAACAAAAATCAAAACAAACCCCCAAACTTTTTTTCCCCACTCGAATGTCAATCAAGGAACATTAAACAAAAAGATTAGTTCTGCTCTCATTTGTTTGTAAAACAAAAAGCATGAAATATTTAGCAGTATTGTAATGCAAACCAGATGGGAATAATGCCGGCTTTCAAGGCCGCTGGTAAGCACCTCCCTTCCACGCTGCTGCAGCGACGGGACGAGGCAGGCTGCCCATTAGGGCAATTTATGAACTGGACTTCCACAGAGGGAGTTCTAGCGAGAGGTCCACGGCTCGTACAGAGCAACCCTGATAACATCTGTTAGGGTTATTCATTGAAGAGGATTATATTACAATCCCCCTTAATACCACGAGGGCTATGGTAAAACCGGATGAGCCTTCAGTTTCATTTGCTCCAGCAATATGTGTTTATCAGAGCATTTTTCTGCCGTTGGAAACCAAGGCTGCATTCACGGTATGTCACAGAATGAAATTTAGAAAGCTTGAAACATTGACCTAGAAAAAACCTCTGTCCCTGCTTTTAATCTCTCATGGCCGTAGCGCTCAGCTTCTACGCGCAGCATCAACACGCCATCCGCCCTTTTCCACAGAAAACCACTCCCCATTAACTCTCCGGTGCTGAGATTGGTTTTATTTAAATAGTTCTCACTCGCTAACCTTGCTCCATCCTTTATTTAAGACTTTCCTAATGATGTATTTTTCTCCCCTTAATTTACCTAAGCGTATAATGAACGCTCACATCCGAAATGACCTCATTATACCAGCGAGGACTTTTGTGCGGATACGATTTAGTGCACAGGCATAAGGCAGAGAAGAACTCTCTAAATGGAGAGGTTTTAAGCATTCTGTAAAATCCCTGTTGACTACAAGCCGGATTCTTACTGCTGTAAATTGACTTAGTTCCAACAGTTTCAATGAAGCTACACTGATTTACTCCACTTGAGGGTTTTACCCTATTATTTTTATTTATTGAACTTGCCACCTTCTGCTGCTACAACCTAAACAGATACTTCCATCCTCTAGCAGCAGGGTTGCTATCTAAAACAGGTGTTTCTCCAGTAATATGTGACTTAAGAGATTTATAACTGCCTGGAGTATTTCATTGTCCTCTAAAAGTGTTCATAATAATTCCCATTGACTGTCTCAGCTCCCACCGATCAGCTGTAGAGTTGTTTGCAGCCTGAACCTGGTCATCAAAATATTCATTCACCATACAAGTATGGGCTGTTTTATCTATTCTTCGGCACTTTCCCTCCCTGCTGGACACCAGTCTTTCCTGGTCTACATACAGGGTCTCGGATAAAATTAAGTCCCAAATTTCTTTGCTGGTTGCAGAAGAGGCCCAATATACACAAAGCAGTCTACTTTCTGGCTCCACAAAAAATACACTGCAAGATGAAAAAATGCATTGCAAAGGAAAAAAAAAGGACAGAAATTTCTTTTGTGCACTGATTGCTGCCCTTCTGGGAACGTAACTGTCCCACCATGGCAGTCTGCTGTTCCTACAGCCCTGGCCTTGTTTTACCCCGTTCCCTTCTGGGAGCGATTGGAGCTGCTGCCCTGAACGTGTTTGCATTTGTACTTTTGGGAGCTTAGCGGGGGACAGCTCATGGGAAGCGACAGGATCACATGGTTCAAATACCTGAGAGAAGGCAAAGACCTGGATAAAGCTCGGTGTGTTTGTAAAAGCAACAGGGAACCTAGCCCACAGGCTCACCAAAATATGGTCGTGGTTTTCCACTCCTTCAGAAGTAACTGCCTGTGGAGCCCTTTGATGTCAGAGATCCCGGCAGACTCATGCTCATAAAGATTCAGGAAAGAAACCAGCAATTACCTGGATGGTAATGAGAATTGTGCATCCGCACATACATGCTGCAGTGATTACTCTTCAGAGAAATCAGCAGTGGTTCAACCAACAGACTGCTCACTCACTGCATGTGACTGGCATTAACTTCAAAACTGAGGTCCTCAAAACCTCCCATTTGTCTTACCAGGTTTGGGATTGAGGGTGACTCCACAGAGAGAGCGTGTCAGAGGCCAACACTGTAAAAAACCACACCACATCGTCATATGATTTAGCAAATACACATTTCCTTCAGGTCCGGTAGAATTCTATTCAAACAACTGCACAGTCTGACAGAAAAGCTGACATTCTTTATCAAATCTTACAGGCTAGAGTGAAGTAGGTACACTCAGCACAACCTTATTCCAGTGTACGTGAGCAGAGAGGCAGGCAGCAGCAAATTTTATCCTTGCTTCACTTGTTGTTGGTATTTCTAGGTCAGCCCACATACTTTGACGGTAAGAAATAAGCACAGCAAAAATGTGAAACCACCCCCCAGAATAATTTAAAAGTCCTTAAAAAGAAATATGTATGTATTTATTTCCTGTATTACAACTGCAACATCAAATGCAACTATATTTTCATTACAAAAAAGGACACATGCAATAAAATACTCTGATTTTATAATCTGATCCAGCATACTTCATTGGTAACACTGGCGTAGCACAAACCAGTCACAAGGCCGGGGCTTGGAGTGATAAATTTCCAGTCTCTTTATCCTACTTGCAAACAGCAAAGCCACATCGTATTTTATTTGTCATCGAGGGATAAACTTTTGGAATAATGTGGCCTGATCACAGCAGGTCCCAGCTGTCCTTAACACCCAGATGAGTCTGGCAGAATCAGATTTTTTTTTTTACTTGAAAAAATATTATGCTTCTGACAAAGTTGAGAAATAGACAGTATTTTCCAAGCAGAGAGCAGAAATCCTTCCGTGTTACACCACGACCGAGGTACAAGCCAAAGGCCTCTGCTACACCAAGGCTGTGAGTGACTTTAACTGCTGTTCTGAACAATACAATCAGGTCATTTTCTGCAATGTTTCACTGCAGCTTTCTATTATGTTCATCTGCGCACGTGGCTTCAATCAATTTAATCTGGCATTTCAGCTATGGAATAAATCCAGAATACACAGGAGTCCACAGTGCAGAAGAGAACAAAAAATGTTGTCCCGAAATACTCAAAATCTAACCTCTTCCCTAGTTAAAAGGCCCTGTTCTTCATTAGAAAAGGGCCTTCTTCTGTCACTGCTATTCACACATCATAGGCTCTCATTTTTAATATTTCCTGTGGAATTTCATGGGAGTATTTGTGAAATAAGATCCTGAACAGTGTGAATAAACTACAGAATCGGGCCTTGACGTGGCACCATTTCCAGGATGAATTCTCCTGACTTTCAGCCGGGACCTTGAGGAAGTGTCACGTAACGCTGCCCATCCAGCCTTTCGAAACAATGACCCCGTTTCTTTCCGTACATCTTGTGTGGTGTAACACTAAGAAGGATGACTTAGCTCTAACAATTTAAATAAAAAATAAAGCAAGTCTTTTTATGCAGCTGCATTTTTATACATTTTCATAGAGTCAATATACAGAAGCTTACAGCTTTTTGAGATAATTCTAGCAAATAGGAGGATATATATGAAAACAAAGATTTTCAAAACTACATGGAAATCTGTAGAATAAAATATATGTATATATATCATTTCCCAACACAAGCAATCGACAGTTTAGAAAAATATGATTGTTACAGTCTTTCTGAATCAGTAGTAGTAAAAAGAAAGGATTTAAAAAATAAGCTCAGCTTTTCAAAAAGCCACATTTTTAATAAGAAAATAGACTGGTCCGCATTTCCCTGAATAAGCCAGAAAGGTTAAGGAAAGGTCCAAGCAAGACAAGGCGTCTGACTTGGACTTGATATCAGCTGTGATAACATGCACATGTACAGAGACAGCTGCTTGGCTCCAGTATTGTTTACTTTAGAAACGAGCCTAATTTATCACAAATGTATTTAAAAATCATAAATAATGTGACAAAAGTGGAACTGGTCCCTGCAAGGCAACTAATTATATTCGTACAAGCAAAAAGTGACATCAATCCAGTTAGTTTCTTGTGACAGTTAAAAGGTATTTTGTACCCAACTGTTACACTGACCAGCACATGTATAAACACAGATTATTATTACAGACTCTGCTATCAGCTACTATACATAAACAAGAAGAGATGTTCATGCTGTAATTGCCCCTAATGTTTTTGTTCTACTTGAATATTAACATTTACAAGAAGCTGAGGCAGAGACCCGAATTCAAACGCAAAATGCACAGGGTTCACGGGAAGGTTTCTGATCCTCCCGTTACCGACATCTGCAAGTGGATGGGGAGCTCTGAAGAATTCTAAACCCATTCACAACGTGAGTTTCTTTTGTGAATTGCCTTCGGTCTCCTCTCTGCCCAGAAGCGGGTGATCTAACATGGGACATACTGGTGAAATTTAGATCCGCATCAATAAATCTCCCATTTTAGAGGATTTACACTTTAGTTCCAAGTCACTTCTAGTAGAAGGTGGCAAAATGTAGCCCAATATTTGCTGATTTTTAAATTAAAAGCAGAGAACAATTTGATTGCAGAGACTTCAACCCAGGCTTTTCTTAGTAACTTTTTAATACGTTGATTAGAACTTTTTATTAATTCTGTTCAATATGTGAGGGTAAATCCCTTCATTTTGTTTTTATTTTTGTGAAATATACGGGATATTTACTCACCCTACATGGGAGTCTTAGCACATTCCTTTAAACTTTCTTCTAGCTTAAGACTAAACAAAAGCACAAAATGTGACGGAAGCAAGATTGATGGTGTGCCAGTGAAGGGATCCAAGATGGTTTATAATCCAGCCTTGTTAATTAAATTGGGCCTGAGACAGCCAGCTGCTTTGAGAAGTGAGGACAGGTCCCCTGTAGAAGCACTGTACACTGGACATATTGCTAGCAAGCAACAATGCGGCTCCTGGGTCTCCCACCACTTTTCCATGTCAATGGAGCGTTACGTCTTACAAAAGGCAATGACAGAAAAATGGAACACCCGCGTTATTGCTTGCGTAATTGCTTCACAGTGGTCCAGCACACCCAAGCAAACAAATGAGAAGAAGGTCAGTTGCTGGAAGGGAAGCTCTGAGGCTGGGCAGGTGGAGTGTGCCCTTCTAGAATCACCGCATAAAACTCAATTAGCACAAATCACAAGGAAAAGAGAAAACGGAAAGAGTGACACTGATCAAAAGGAATACATGTGCTGAGACAAAAATGACCGTCAGGGTCTTGGAGCAAGACAAAGGTGTGTCTTTTGCCTTCCAGTCAAGCACGTGTACAAGATGGAGGTTGGCATTTGAGGACACACAGTACATGCTGTGTCCAGATACCTTCAGGAGCAGTCAGTGCTTCAGCTGTGACTCCCAGGTTAAATTCTTACAGAGTCTGATCTGGGAAGGTGATGGGAAAATCATCTTGGCTGCTTTTTGCCTTAGAGTCTGAAGCCCTAATTCAAAGCGTATTAAAGCTCACTAAAGCTTATTAAAACACACCCCTTCAAACTCTTCCAGCTTGCCTTTAAGACATGATTTCTTTTCAAAGCTGCAGGGGAAAGTTACATTGCAGTGGAATGTCACCTTTCTTTAAGTAGAACAATAATTACACTCCCCATTACATACATATACACACACATATATATTTCATGGCAATGGAAAGTATCGTACAGAGGTATTCATTCATATCTGCAGTGAAACCAAGTATGTGGTGTTCAATGCTCATTGGACTTGACAAAAGAAATAATTTGATTTTGAAGGCGGGGGTCACGTCAGGGAAAATAACAGCTCCTACCCCTGAATTCTAGTTGGAGGCCTCCCGGCAAAGCGCTGGTGAGGGCGGTTGGCACTGCAGCTTGCCTTCAGTTTCCAGCCTCTCCAAATTCACCTCTCCCTTTTAATATACAGCCTTTAATGGAGCACAAAGGAGCTAAAATAAATGGTTTGCTAGAGGGCTTGATAAATGAGTTGTGAAATCAGTTTGTTAAAGGCGACCATTTTCCTTTTCTTTCTTCTCTTTTCCAGCTCAAAAAGAAGGGGTCCTGGCTTATTAGGGTGTTCAACAGGGACATTCCAACACTCCCGGCGGCTCCGGGTCACACAGCCTGGAGCACACAGCCCCGGGCCCAGCCGCACATGGGAGCGCTTACACAGGCAGTGACAACGCGAGGATAATTGAGCTGAAACCGAAACACCGGCCCTCCTCGCTGATTAAGGGGCAATTTTCTGCATGCAGTAATTGGATTACCCATCAAAACCTGCTTAGAGAGAAAAGGGTCTGGGCAGGCCATGAACAAAGCTAATGGCAAGGCTGTCATGAATAATTGTGAAGCGACACCCTCGCACTCCCATCTCCAGATGTGAATGTTAAGGGCAATCCCTGAGCCAACGCAGAAGGCAGATGGGGGCAGGACATGGCCAGGAGACTTGGAAGAGATGGCTGGCAAGGACTAGAGTCCCCTCAGATAGTGATGAAGGCTGTTTTGGCACGGGGGCAGCAGAAACAGGCAGAACCTGTGCAGGAGGAACTGCAACGGGCGGGAAAATGCACTGAGTTTGAATTTACTGAAACAGGACTAGATTTTTTTGCTCTACGTATGGAGGAACTGGCACTGGAAACAGTTAAGAAGGTGACAGAAATGATCAAGGGCATGGAAGAACTATAACACGAAAAGAAGCAGAAAAGACTGGGAACATTTACTTTAGGCAACAGACAAAGCTGAGTCTCCCCCGCTCTGATAAAAGAAGGAAAGACAAAGAATGGTCTGGGGAGGGTAGTGCAGGTCTTTCTGCTTCCTTGGACTCAGCACACAGGGGCCAAGAAAGAAAATCAAACAACCCCCCCGCAAAATTCAGAACCAATTCAGGGGCATACCTTTTCACACAACTGATAAGAAGGATGTGGAACTCGCTGCTGTGAACAGCTCTGAAGCCAGAAAGCCCCTCGCATTCAATAAGGCACTGAACAGGCTCACCTCCAAAACCCAGAAGGCTTAAGGCAACACCTGGCATTGACTTGCAAAGGAACAGAAAACCTCCTACTTCAGTTCTATAACAAACCTCTAATTCCTAAGGACTGAAGAGAGACATTCATGACTATCTCTCTATCTACAATAGTATTTCCTGCATCTCTTCATGAAGCATCAGCGCCTACCACCTACCATTAATCTGTCACTGAGGGGTTTGATGTAGCAGTTTCTTCTAGTATAGTAGTTAATGAAAAGAAAAAAACACTCCCAAGGCTCATATCTCAGCTAGAGTGAATCACCCTAAGGGGAGCCTCCTTCCACAGTCAGGGATGTGAAACTGCGCATTGCTGATGGCCACTGTCAAAATTACGTCTGGCAGAGCAGGACAGCACACCCTTGTTCCTATGTCACTAGTCCTGGGTTGCTCTCATTATGCCAAACATGCGTGTTAATCTCTTTGACTGAGATACCAGGCTGTCCTTTGAAGACCCAATGTCTGCTGCTGCTTCCACTGCGATGTTGCACCTTCACCCGTGCAGTTTCGTCTCACCCACAGTTTACTGGGAGGAGGGTGGCTAGCTCACAGGTACAACGAGCTGAAGTCTGGCATTTGCTGTAGCTTCGGTAACAGAGGTACCATTTAGGCTACTGCTTGAATTGATATACTCCTGATTGATACTCCTTTTCCTTCCAGGTTTACTGGTAACACTCTGGTAGACACATATTCATGTTTTAAATTGGATAGATAAGAGATAATTTAAAAAAATCAACTGTATCACAGATTATTCCATCCTGCTTCATATTTTTTTTGAAAATGCTACATTCAAGAATCTTTGGGTTTTTTTGTTTTACCTTTGAGCAAGTGCAAAATGAACTCACAATTCTTAAACATAGGTGTGCAAGTCAAAAAGCCTTGTGCCTAAAACATTCCACACAGTTACCCAACACCCACGACTAGTTTTTTAATAAGCCAGTATAACCAATAAATCATTATGTTTAAATATGGAAAAAATAATAAGATTGGTTTCTGAATGAATCAGGATGTCTGTACCAACAGTATTATCTTCAGTATTTTAATAAACTGGTTTCTGAGAATTGCCAGGTGCTGACAGATAGATTAACGCAATAAACTGGTGAAGGCTCAGAGCAGGTGAATGATCTGAGAACTACTAAGAATATCCTTGACAGTCCCCAGCAACTCTGGAAGAAGCTGACGTAGTTCATGGGGCAAACGTGTTTTCAGCTGCTGACTAGCAACTGATACTGTCCAACAGCTAGTAAAGTCTCCAAAAGCAGTTTGTACAGCCAGCTGGGTACACAACCTATGGCCTGAAAAACACCTATGATGCCTGGCAAAGATACGTTTATTGGGGTATTTATACCAGCATTTCTTGACAGGCAAAACTATTTTTCCAGTTTACTAGGGTGGATAATTTAATTTCAGTCTGTAATCTTCAGTTATTCCAAAAGGTTTGGTTTGCTCTGGGAATCCCTGCCATATAGCAAATTTTTTTTTTTCTGCAGAAAGGAAGACAACGTACTCTCTTGTTGACACAAATTAAAAGAATTTCTGTATATGAACTCACTCTTTAGTGCTAATGAGACATGTACGCACACACATCAAAGTAAAACATTTCCTGTTTAATACTGAAGAGGAGATCAGACGGAGCAAGCTCCTGAGGTCCTAACACAACTGCAGGGAACATACTATTTCTTCCAACGTGCAGAGATTGCCATCTATCTAGTGATGGCCATATTTTGGAGACATTTGCTCTCTGTGGTCTTCAACTATCCCAACGAAAATGATTAAAGAGAAGCGCAAAGCCATTCTAAAAGGTCTCCAAATTATTCAGCGATCGTTAGGTGGTTTTTTTAGTTAGGCTACTAGCTTTCTTTTCATCCCCAAATGTCTGAGTTTCGTAAGTATCTCAGTCAGGGCAAATAAGCTAGTACTTGGTAGAAATCGTGATTGCTGTGGAGATTCTGTGCTAATAGGGGAATACAATGTTTTTACTGCGCGTGCATAGAACTGAACATGTTTTTCATACATAGATTTCTAGAGAGGGCAGATATAAATAATATTTAATACAAGCTAAATTGCTAGCTGGAATCAGAGAAAGGGCTATCAATACACATGTGGCACAATAGCAATTTTCTACCTCACTGTATTGCAGTCATGGAAAATTCTCTTGAAGGCATCTGGCTACAAAATCGATTACGATTTATAAATTTGCTTGCTTTCACTCCAAAGGTTGGGTTTGAAGTGTGCCTTTGGGACTGTGCAGAATTCTTACTTTAATGCACTGGCACTGGAGTGCAGGATTCTGCCTTCAACACCGAAGGGCTATTAATGTCGTCAATCAAACACTGGGTCCTATAGTGCAGGCAAAAGAGCTTGGAGAGGCGCGCAAGAGCTCGGCTCTGTGAACAGGCTGGGTACCTGCATGCAGTATAGGCTACGTGACCTGACCCAGATGCACGAACAATTTACGAGATCAAATGTATTCAATCCATTTTAGAGGGTTTCAGCACCCTTTGACAGTGGTTGGATCTGGATTAAAGTAGTGCAAGCCCACGGCTGTGGACGCTTATCTGTTTTGTACATCCTAGGTTTTGGGGGATGTCATCCTAAGGGATGTCTCAAGGCAGCGGCCCCGATCTGAAGATGAGCTGTAACACATCTCAGTTACATTTGGACGTCAGAGCTCTATGAGCTGGGGATTTCATAGGCACAAAAGTGAGGGGGTAACCCCCAAATCATGCTTGAGCAAAGATTCAGGCATGAAGAACAATGTTCAAGATCTTAAGGACTGATTTGGAAAGGGCATGATTTAGTTTGCGTTTTAAGGAATCTGAACTGGGAAGTTGAACTGGGCAGTTTGTTTTCATTATTCCAGTTGCTGACTTGATTAGTAGTTACACACACTTCAAGGAATCTGTGTCACAAACTTTTCAAAAAAACCAAGAGAATAAAAAAGAAAGTAAATATGGGAATTATGTTTCAAGCTTACTTTTGTGACTTTTTTTTTAAATTCTTTCTTAGAAAAATCTCACACCTGCATTAGACGGGTGAGGTCAGTGACATTATGGAAGACTTCAATTGTTTTACGTGAGATGAACATCAAAGTCCTGTGCTTTGGACAGTTTCCATTGCACAGCAGTAGAAAGATTCATTATGTATGTGAGATATTTAGATTACTAAAGTTAACGAGAATGGATTTGCTGAGATTTAAAGCAAAAAATTCCAAGATTAGAGACAGGGGACTTACAGAATAAATTGAATGCAAACCCAGCAGCAAAAGTGTGTTTCTAATTTAGATTGGGTTTTTTTTCAGACCTGCCACAACACTGAAACAGCAAGGTGATGATGAAGTTGTTCTGTTACGGTCCTCTGTGCAGAAATTTTCCCCCCTAGTTTCATACTCCTGTGGTGTCAAATGCATTTGTGAACCCATAAAAATCATCCAGATCAGAAAGGCTGGGCAGAAAGAAATCTGACGTGAAATTTTGTGCTTTCATAGAGAAAACCTGTCTACCTCCCTAATGATTTTCACTTACAGCTACATTATTCCTCATTATTTTTACTTTCTCACTGGCATTTTACTTTCATCACCTGGAACAGCTCAGCAAAACCCAGAGAAGTCCAATGTAGCTACACCACAGAATAGTGTGTGCACAAGTACACGTACCCACCACCACATACTGCAGGTTTTGTTACTGCCCCACTTCCCCCACGCCTCGTTTCTACTGGAGCGTTTAATCTGAAATGGAGATGTGTGTGATGATTAGCTCCTTGCTGCGCAGCCACAGGGGTTTCTTCCCTCAGGGCTGGCAGCAATTTTTACAGGAACATTATGGGTATGTACATGGCACTTGCACAGCTAATCAGAGGAGAGAAGGAGGTATGTCCTCTGCCACCAGAACGAACCGTTGCAAAGAAGGAATTAATTTTCCCCATTCTCTGGCAAATTATAGCTCCTCTCCATCTGGCTCCTTCATGAAAGAAATCACAGGCGTCCCTCTGCTCTCTGTTCAGATGTGAATGTCTTATCGCTCAGCGTACATCCTCTCCTCACCTTTCTGCTTTCAGCCCCGCGCTGCATGCTCTCTAGAGCTCTTCTGCGACCTCCTGGCAGTCAGGTTTTAATCCACATCATTTCAGCTCTGCCTCATGCTCCCCTTGCGCTCCACCTGAATTCCTTCACCATCCCCTTCTCTCTCTCCTCTAATTTTCACTCTCATTTTCACTTTTAGCAGAATTTTGGCATTTTTATCCAACTCTAGCAAATCCACTGTAGTTGGAAGCAGTATTAGGAATACATTGACAGAGTCCTAGCAGTGGAAGAGTCTCATCAGAACATTGGTAGAGTCCCTGTTACTTGCCCCATTTTAAACCTCAGTGAATAAAAGCTGTTTCATATGCAATACCAATACTGCAGCAGGGAGAGGGAACCAAAAAGATTCAGAGCTTTTTCCTCCATAGAGCCTGTATTCTTGTGCTCCATATTCACCGTGATTTCTTTTTTTAGGCTTCATAAATTGTTGGACACCTCTCTTCTCTATGTTTAGCTAGTCCTCTTTCACATCTGCCTGTTCTCTTCTCTTCTGTGCCTATAATGAGCTCCTTGCTGCTATGTCTCCCTATTCTACCCAAGTTTTCTTCTTTAGCAAAACTTTCACAGTTTTGTTAAAGTAGCATGACTTCCTCATTCAGTCTCTCAGCTACTACATAATTTACCTGCACAAGAGATCTAATATTGTTTTGCAACTTGTTTGGAAAACAACACTGAATATGTCATTCTGGTACCCAGAAGACAAGTTCCTCCTGCAACATAGCCAGGATGGGAAAAGTAACTGTTTCTTCTGTTAATTTTATTTTTCTTTTTGTATGATTACTACTGTGGCTAAAAACATGAGACAATAAGGGATAGTTCTCAGAAATGGCACAAAATTTTAGAAATTACCTTTTCTCTCAGGAGTCAATTAGGTAAAACACCACTAATAATGGTTTCATCACAGTGAAGTGAGAATTATTTTTACATTAAAAGGCAATGTTAAAATGTACATTCAAAAATTTGATAAATCAGGCATGAGCTTAGGTACGTAAATGACAAGTTGTCATCATCTTACAGTTTAGACTACATAGAAATCTAGGCTTGACTGTCTTTGATGCAATCAGTTTACGTCAGTTTAACAAACCATTAATATAAAAACATCTTAGGAAGGACTCATGTTTCCATGGTGGTATTCTTAAAGTACTTCCAACTTTTGCTTTGCTCACACTGAGCCAGGCTGCATCCCACTGTTCAGGCTTTATGATCCATTACCAAATGCTTCTTTATGAAGTAAAAAAATCCTGACAAATCAAACCACAAAACCCCACAAACAACAAAAAAAATCCCACTGCTTTTTATAGACAAGATCACTGACACAATGTTTTGTTCAGTGCTCACAAATTTGTTCAGAAAATTATGACCTGATTTTAAAAGTGCTCTTGCTACAGAGATGCTAAAAAACATATATTCTTTTTTTCCCAGCTTTCTTGCTAGTGTATTCTCTCCTGATTCAGGTGGGCTGGAGAACACAGTAATTGGAAAAGAAATCTGGTAAAAAATGAGAACAAGAGGCCCACCCCCACTCTTACTGAAGTCAGTAGAAACATTTCCATTACCTCCTGCAATCACTGCATCCAGATACTGAAAATACAGCTCCAGATTTCAAATAGAATAGTCCAAATTTTCCTTGGGCTGAATGTCAACCACTGTGTTTAAACATGATTCTACTGTGCCTGCTCTCCAGTTCGCACTTGGTGCATGCCCACATCTCATACTTGCTCTGACTTCGGTTGTAAACAAAAATTGGATTTTAAAAATCACCCCCAAAAAACCCCAACAAAACCATCATTCAGTACTCCTTGCTGAAAGATGGCAGAAACAGAAACATTGTATGAGTGGATGATGGATGGTGGATGTTAGTTTGACCACAGATATGCATTTTCATATACATATATGTACATACATACATACACAATCTCTATATATACATTATAAATATAATAAAATATTGTAAAAATATTAATTTTGCTCAAATACCTGATTAAAGTGGATTAATCTTATGCTGCATTTATGTGATCTATCCAGTTGATATAATGGCCTTGTTAGAAGCCCTAAAATCTACAATATTTGCAATTGCTAAAAACAAAGAGTCTGTATTTCCAACAGTCACCTCGTGCCATGCCAAGAAGTTAGATTGGAGGTGGGCCCTCGTATCTCAGCATCAAGTTGAAGGACCGAGCAAAGTTGTTGGCCAGTGTGCAGCCGTGGGTCTCCTCTGCCAGGGGCAGGAGGAAGGCCAGGAGCAGGAGGAGCAAGAGGAGGAGCTGCAACGGTAGTGCTGCCCAGCACACTCGACGCAGGAATGAGCACACGCCTCCAGAGCGCTTCTGAAAGACACAAGCCGAAGAGCAACTCAGAAAAATAAAGACCTGGGGAGGTGAATTTCACATACATCAAACTGCCAGGCAGAGGGGCAGAACAACCCATGTTGTCCTCGCCCTAGGAACCGGCCTGGGTGCTTGGTAAGCTGCAGCTGACTGAAGCTGGTGCTTAAACAATTTCTTTTAGGAGAGTATCTCACTCTCTACAAGAATTCACTGCTGCAGACTGTTGTTCTCTAAAAGGAAAACATTGCTGACTTTCTAGTAGAAAAAAATAATTGCCTCCAAGTCCATTTTCCAATTACAAAGTGCTGGTTACATATGCTCATGCCAAATCTGCCGACTGGCCTCCTCACAGTAAAATGAGTGCTGATGCCTGGAAGAGAGGAGTCAGCCTTCTGCTCTCCATCAGCAGAACGGAGCTTAGTTTGCAGCTCAGCCAGCTCACAGTCATCTCCCCAGCTGCAATGTTCTCTTCGGATCCTGACTTTGGGGTCCATGAGGCTGACAGCCAGAAAAAAAGGCCTTGCAGTGCAGCTTGCCTCAATACCTCTTATACTTTACATTGCACATCTTAAACTTTCATGTGATGCAGGAGAATGAGAGTAAAAACAACACTGACCGCAAAGAGGACGTTAAAATCATATGTATTGCTGAGCAGTCACAGAAGAGACACACAAAAAAGTCACATTGCACTTTTCTTTATGGTTGTGCAAATCTAGAGTAGCTCAGTTAACCTCATGAATTTAATATGGATTAGCACAAACAGGAGAGAACATATTCAGGGCTACAGGATTCAGGAAAGATTAATTAAGAAGTGAGATTTCCACTGGCAGGATTCCTGAGTATCTCCTGCCAATAAGCTGAACTATGTGTGTTTCACAAAAAAACAGGCCGAATCAACTTTCTGTAAGGGAGTCCTGAAAAAGAGGGCTCAATAATCCGTTAATTTCATCAAACATGGATCTATACTCTAAACATAGAATTAATGCTTCACGCTGCTGCAGCACTAAGTACCAACCTACATCACAAAAATCAATGCAGAACATCCACTGAAGTGGGACCCACGTTTTCCACGAGAGGAAGTTAATTTGTCGTGTTCAAGGCACAGGCGATGCCAGTGCTGCAGCAAAATTAGGGCTTCTGGCCTCTGCTGGATGCTTGACCTCAAGGCAATGCCTTTGTCCCAGTACAGCACCACCACGAATAGTCCATGGGAAACATCAGCAGAGAAGATAAGGAGCAGAATGATGGTAAAGTTATTACCCTTTTCCATTTTTTAGGGTCTCTCTCTTCCACTGCTTTCTAAATTTCAGTCTCTTGCAGCTCTGTGCTTACAGAATTAATTATGAAGGTAAATATATAGCTAGCTGCAGCTACAGATGATGAGAGAGTTGTGCTGTGAAATCCTTCTTCTGTTTTAGCTGGTTTGCTTCCATTAAGCCAAATGGCTGATGAGATTTAATTGTTGTGCCAGGCAGATGTAGAGGCAGCAGAGCAACAGCTGCTCGCTCTGTCATTTCTGGCTTGCAGTATCTGAGCTGTAACGTGCTTGCTGAGGCCAGCAAAAGCTCAAGTCCTTGAACACTGGAACTCTCAGTAGTTAGTGGGCAATGAGTAAATGTCAGGCTGTAAGTGGGACTCTGACTTAAAGCACCCTTGGGCAACTTCCCTGGCTATAGCTAGCATTTACCCTTCAAATCAAAGCTTCACCAAGCTGGCTGCATCACAGGATTCATCTGCTCTTACTGTGACCTATTCTCAAACATGAGCCAAAGTACCAGGACTAAGCAGTTGTATTAAAAGGATTTTCCCTTCTCTGGTCCCGGAGTCCAGACCTGAAATCCTTCACCTCCCCTGGATTTCAAGGGCTTCTGTGTTTACAGTCAACGCTAAAACCATTGTGTGTAAGGGCAGCAGCCACAACTCTCAGTCAGAGCTTTCTGGGCTTGGCTCTGTAATGATATGAAACAGCCACTCCTTGGTGTTACCAGTATAAACCAATGGAATGTCACTGACAGCTTCTGTTTTCACTGAACATTTCTCATTCTCAGTTGTCCATGGCACTTGTAATACACAGCAATATGACAAATACATCTATCGTAGCGTCCCATCTCTCAGGAAAAAGCCTTCTCCAGGTTCCAGAAACCAAGGACAAGTTTGTTTGTACATATCAACAGGTGCAGTTCTGTCGGTGAAAGATCAGATTAGAGATACCTCTGCCTTGGGACAATTCAAACCATGCTCTTTCTTCTACCACTAAGAGATAATAACACTTAATGCTGATGTTGTTCAAGGGTAGGATCCTGTGACTGACTTTAATAATTTATTATGGCTGGAAGTCTCAAAAATGTTCTCACAAACTGAGAATTAGAAGTCCACCTCTCACTGACACAGTTATGAGAAGGACTGCCAGTCTTCCCAAAAGCACCTAAAACTTTTGCTTTACAGCTGTCCATGCTTTAGCATTGGTTTTGAAAGCTACTGCAGTCTTAAACTATTCTTTCATTGTCAGGCAAGCTGCAAAACCTGCCTTCCCAGTTATCTCCTTCTGCTGATGAACTGGTGGGAAACAGTGAGTGGGCTTTTCCAGTTGTGCCTCATCTCTGTTCCTGCCACAGCCCAGGGACCAGGTGTCTTATGGTCGCTCAGGTTTATTGTTGGCTTTCTACGATGACCACACTGTCAGTCAGTCACTCATGATGTTCCTACCCCAATTCTTTTGCCAATCCAGCATTTGATTCAGAGAAAGTCTCTGACTCAGCCCTGATCTCTAAAGCAAAGACTATTAATGCAATTCTAAGAAATGGGATGAGATTGAAATGTTATTTAAGTGCCTTGTTTTCAGATCTATTGGAAGGAGCCGTAAAATAGTATTGCTTTTCAAAGCTCATCCTCCAGAAAGAATTAATGTGAAATGGCTTTATCAACAAGCTATCGTTTGCTCTCCTTGGAGCTTTCTGCAGGGTATGATACTCAGGCCAACCATAGCAGATCCTAGCATCAGAAAAATCTGTGGAGGGACATTTGCCTGGGGACAGAACTTCAGAGAAGGAGAAATATTTTGTCTTTATCTGCTGTTTCTTTCACCTGCTTGCTAGATTTATAGGCATTTGTGTCTGATGAACTTTCGTCTGTGCTGCCCAGCTTCTCTGTTTTGTTTGATCACACAGCAAGGTCAGAATATTTCTGACTTCATTTGTTGCCATGGGAATGACTCTGCTATCACAAATATGGTATTATGATGTCTCTGCAGGACTGAAGATGAGGCACACAGGAGTTGTGAGGGTTTGGTGCTTTCAGCAAATTTGCAATGATAAGCCCTTAATATATGAGGGCCCCAACCTGCACATACTGAAATCCATGGGATATTTACCATTAACTTCAGTGTCTGCAGCAGGATTATGCACACAGACAACTAAATAAAGTCAGGATTGGGAACTACATATTGATGGAGTTCAGCAGATACCCTTACAAATGGATTCATTACTTATATTCCCAGGTTCTGGTGTTCTTGTGCAAATGAAACCTACATCAGTTCTGTTGCTTTGTGCTTGCTGGAACAATCGGTGACACAATTTTTTTTTTTTTGGTGGTAGTACTGCTAGAGGTGTTAAAGGATAGAAAATTTTGAAGGAGACACAGTAACTTGTAATAGGAGAGATGATACAGTTGGAAAAAGCAGGGAAGGTTTTGGGCACTGACTCCCTCTCCAAGTGTGAAAAAAGCAGCACTTCAATTTTACTAAGACTAAGCCAAGGTATTTTTTTAGGTCTATGCTGTGAGAGAGATGCTTTCAGGCTGTGGGGACCTGAGACTATGGCACCAACAGGGAATTCAGGGAGGCCAAAGTTCAAACCTTTGCTCTGCTGGCCTCAGAGTGATCAAGGCTGTACAGTCTACTTGGAGTCAGGAGCACACTCCCAACCCTTTAGCACATCATTCTGGGTTAGAAAAGGACAGTCTGACACAGTTCCACCTTTGTAAAAGACAGTTTGAACATTTCATTGACACGTGAGATCAAAGGTGGTAACCACAACGCTTGCTACATAGTGGAATTCCCCTTCTCCAATCCTCTAGCTACTGGCACCAGTACAGCTACTACCCAGCACCCACAGTGCCTTCAGTCCATGTGTCAGATCTAGGCTCCACAAAATATTCTGAAACCAGATCTTCCTCTGAGGAAAACTGGCAAAGATCCAGTGAAGTCAACAGAACTTTAATTTCCACCATGTTAGAATAACAGCTGGAATACCTGGGTATTGAGCCAAAGTGTCAGAGACATTTTTGAAACACACATGGAAAAGGAATAGGTTGACATTTAAAAAGAAAATATACTTTTAAAGTTCATCATCAAGGATAAATGTCCTCCCCCTTCTCCCTCAAAACACCAGGACAAGCAAGGACTGTCAAGGGGCAGACGGCTGTGTTTTGTGTAATGCTAAATGCATGCTTGTTGCCAAATGAACTGCACTGGCTGTGAACATTCACATTTGTACTCGATTCATGTTGGGGCGCTTGAATGACAAGCATCGGTTTAGATCTAGGGAGTCCTCAGCACTTAAATCTGCTTGCAGTTAATAACTCCTTACCAAATGCACCGTGAAAAATCACTTGGATGGAAAACAGCAGAAAAGCACTTTAGAACTTGCTACATAATATTCCTGTGTAGGTTGCTGAAGTTATTTGCTAAAAATCAGTGCAATCCCTGGTTTTCTATTGACCACATTCCAGGATATATGAAAACACACAGTTAATCTAGCTATTTGAGGGAGCAGAGGAATATAGTATCTTATACTACACTCATTAGTGGGTTGTTGCTGCTGTTTGTATGTCACCAGCATGCCTGACAAAAATCCTACCTGCCCCACTGAATCAGTGACCCAGCAGAGAAAAAACATTTAGTCTGGATTCATTCCTCTTACCTTTGAGTATTTCACTGAGAGAATATCCTGGGAAACACTCTGCTGCCTGAAAATTCCTGCTCTCCCCATGGATAGCACTAATGCCCCAGTGTCCTACAGACATTGCACAGACAAAGACTCCAACAGCCATGCTGCTTCATGCCAGTGCTGTACCCAACCCAAGTATCCTATGTGCTACAGCAATCGGTGCAGATGCGTCGGTACTATAGCAAGCATAAATAATTTCTCCTTAATGTTCTCAGCCTCCAGCTGCTTTCAGCTCAGGCAGTTTCCTAAGCCTGATGTAGCTTGTACGTCTTGCTAACACTCAGTGAATCTTTCTGCCAGATACTTCCAGTTTCCCCTTGAATCTATACAAACTTTAAAAGTTCTCAATATCCTTTAACAAGGAGTTCCACAGGTCAGCCAACAGACACAGAGAAAAAATCCCTTCTGTTAGCTTTGAACCTGGCTCCTAGTTCTTTCTTGTGGAAGAGATGGAGAGTCAACCCCCATCTACGCTCTCTGCACCATGCATGATTTTGTAAACCCCCAAGTAAAATGTTCAGACAGGATGAATCTAGGCCTACCTCCACAGTGGGCAGATCACCACGTAATTGACTTAAACTATAGCAATAGGTGCAGAAGAAGTACATCTTAATAGGATGAACACATAGGCCTTGGAAAGGATCGCCTACATAGGTATGAATTCTACCACTTCATTATTCCTCTGAGAATAATCAGAGCTGCCAGGCAGGCTGTAACATTCCTTTCATTCTGAGTAGGAGCATGCCATCCCCAAGCACCATCACTTTTTTGGGGAAAGCAGCTACCTTATCAGTGATATTTCGTCTCTGACAGGCCCTGGGTTCCTGCTACTTGAGATCTCACTGGGTACTAATTCAGTTGCCACTCACAGAGGCAGGTTATTACCAACAAGAAGAGATCAGTTCCAGGGGGAGCACAGGCTGCTCTCTCGAACCAAAGCAAATTGGGTTTTTACCTCAATGTGAGATAGTTTGAAGCTTGGCTCCTCATCAGTTCTCAACTCAGAGCCATGAACATCCCTCTCTAAGACAAGCAACATACTGCAAATCACAGCTGGTCTTTTCAAGAGGGAAATAATTTGGGGGAGCTGGGTACTACTTTCACCATAGAACTAAGCAGCCAACATGCTCTTGGGCAAAGCTGTGGCTCATCCCCATACAACCACAGCAGGAACTAAGAATTGGACAGTGTTGATCAGAGTTATGTGGCCTCTGCAAAAGGACAGCAAGCCACTGCGTTCAAAACTGTACTTTCCTAAACACAAACACTGCCCAGGTTAGGCAAACGGCTGTGAGGAATGAGTGAGGATGGCTGGGACCCCATTGAGTTCTGTGCTTATCATTCTCCATCTGATAAAGAGCTACCAGAATGAATGTGCTGAAGGCAGGTTAACTGAGGTCACACAAGCAATTTTAGCTCTGACATTTTCTATCTTCAGATTGCTTGACTTTGCAACCTTAACATTCTTTTCAATTCTGAAGAGCGTAAGTGTATGTAGGTAAATAAGTAGGCATACAGGCAAATTACTGGCTTCGTTTTCTCCCTTTGGGAGATTCTGGAGTACCTCGACACGGCTGGATGATAAGCTAAAATCCTTGATGATTTTAAAAGAAACAGAAAATGAGGAACAGCCAGCAGTTTACATCTGGGGTTTCAGGAGTCACATATGGCAGATATTTCAGAATTTCTGCTGCAGAGTCACTTAGAACTAAGTACTGCGCCATATGCTACTGTGACACAAATGGTTTTATAAATGTTAGCTTCTGTGTGCATATACAACATGACGTGGTTTTAGGAGAAGTGTGCCACAGGACAAGGGCTACAACCTGATCTGCTAAAGTAGTACGGATTTCTGTAATTCTCTAGTCCTAAACAAACAGAAAAAGTCCCTGGTTTGGTCCCATCTTCAGCACACAACCAGTGGAAATTAGTTTCTTTTTATCTGGAAAGTGTTTGATATGTGATAAAAGTTAGGAAGCACTGTGGAAGATTAGTAAAGTGGTAGGTGGGATGGGTCACTAAAAATATCTTAGTTCCATCTTACAGGAATACAGAATGGCAAACTCCCAATGAGGTAATTTTGAAGCACATATTCATATCCACCACTAGTTAGTTACATTTAGTTTCTTACGAGAAGTATTTGCACCAGGTTCAGGACAGGTAAGAGGTTTTCAAGCCAGTTGTACTAGTTTTGGCTGGGATAGAGTTAATTTTCTTCAGAGTAGCTTGTATGGGGCTATGTTTTGGATCTGTGATGAAAACACTGTTGATAACACATCCATGTTTTAGTTATTGCTGAGCAGTGCTTACACAGCACCAAGGCCTTCCCTGCTTCTCTCACTGCTGCCAGCGAGCAGGCTGGGGGTGCACAAGGAGTTGCGAAGGGACACAGCCGCGACAGCCGACCCCAGCTGACCAAAGGGATATTTCCTACCGCACGACAACATGCTCAGCAACACAAACTAGGTGGGGGTGAGTTTTACCAGGGATGCTGTTGCTTGGGGACTGGTTGGGCATCTGTTTGCTGGTGGTGAGCCGGTGGGTTATTTTGTATCACTTGTTTTCCTTGGGTTTGTTTTTATTTGTTTCATTCTCTTACTTATTAAACTGCCTTTATCTCAACCCTCGAGATTTCTCATTTTTACCCTTCTGACTCTCCCCCACATCCTACTGTGGGGAAACTGAGTGAGCAGCTGTAAAGGGCTGAGCTACTCATTGAATTCAACTGAATTCAAATAAAAACACAAGAATACTTCACCAGTTTTAAATACACTTATAAGCAATACAATTTATCCCAATAAATGTATTTTGTACTTAAGAGCAATACTGTATTACTATTAGAAGGAGAGTTACTGGCAGCTAGTAACTGAATGACTTTTCAGTCAGTGTATCTGAAATTTGGTAGGAGACATCAGTGCTCTACATTTATTCAACAAGGCAGAGAAGTAAAACTTCTCCCAATTTCCAACTTCCACTCAGCCTTGCAATTTGAAATAAACTAATTAAATTGCACATAGAAAGAATAAAAACTGAAATAAAGACAACATGTTCTGGAACCTGTCGAAGCAGCTACTGACATCAAAAGCTGGTTTATCATGTCAACAATGTATGGTTCCAGTTGCTTTACCAGTGACTTCTCTCAAGTCAAGATTAAACTTTTCTTAAAAATCAGCAGTCACCATATATAATTTGAATATTATTTGCATTTTATTTAAATAATTTAAAAACGGGATTATTTACTTTTTAAAAACTAATATGTATACAGTTTAGTGTATTGATTACAAGAATTTTTCCTACCATGCTTTTTACAGTAGTGTTAAATACATTTTTCAAGTATATAATGGAAATACGTTTCATTCCGCTATTGGTCAACAAATCTGTCTCTCGTTACCTTTCAGTTAGGATGTAAAATCGTATCTGCAGAGAAAATCATTCTAAGGTGTCTCCTTGGTGAAAATCTGCAAATACTTCACAACATGGTAGGCTACTAAAGGACGCACCTTTTCAACAAGGAAAGCAGGGGCCACCAAGCACCTACCTGGCTAACACCATGTTAACGTTAACAGAAAGGAAGAACCAGGTGTCCTGGGAAGCAAGATGCCTTCTCCATCTTGCACTGACACTGCTTCAGAGGGAGAGCATTGGCAAGGCACAGCAGTGGCTGAACCAGATAAAAGACTGAGACTCCCTGTTTTCTAGCATTTGGGAGAGCTGTAATGTAGATTGGTAAACCACACAAACTCTACAGAAATAAAAGCAGACAAACAGGCAGCCTCACAGGTGCAGTAACACGAAGGGAAGCTCGTGGGCCTGCTGGAGAGGGGAGGGGATGATGCTGTCTGGTAGAGCATACTTAACAGTGGGTCAGAGTTAGACGCAGCCAGGATTTTTCAGCTTTTTATTTTTTTGCCTAAGTTTCCTTTCTGAGCAAACATCACTGCTGAGGGAAAATAGGTCTATCTGCTAATTTTGAATGGTAAGATGCCCTTCCTCTGTGTTTGGGCCATGGTATAAAGCAGGTAGGCACAGACTTACAGGCACAGTGATGCAAAAAAAAAAAAAAAAAAAGATATATTCCCTATACTTATAAAAGAGATATTGAAAACTGAGGGAAGGACACCTTTTAATGAGTCTTTTCCATTTTACTAAGAATGTAATTGCACACAAGATTTCAAGTGGCTAACACCCAGCAGGACTTCAGGAAAAGAAACGGGCCACATACTTTCAACACAGAGGTACCATTAACACAGGCACGTACACACGACTCTGTGCATTTCTGTAATGTGACTTTCTGCCATGAAGAATTCCTGTCATATCTGCACTTGGGCAGAGCAGAGCACGTTACTGTTTTCTTCCTGGCATGCTGTGGCAGCTCTTGCTTTGCAGCTTCCTGAATGGCTGCATTAATTTGATTGACTCCAGATCAATGGTGTTTCTAAATAAGATTAAATTACATGTTCCTTCTGTCTGTGTTATAGGAGATTAGTCTTAGCAGAATCTCAAAGGAAGCAATTAGCTGACCACTGATGTAATGAATCCTAATTATTTTGTTTGTATAAACAATAAAGACAGAATCATTTGTTTAGCAAGAAAGTGTAATTAATCTGAGCACTTGAGAAAATAAATCAAACAGTGCTACCTACACCTGTAAATAATGAGCCTTTCACTTCCTATTTATGCTAAGAATGCTTACAGAATATTTACAGGTAGCTGGGAGCCAACCTTTGAAAGTAACATTTATCATAGTTATTATGGCACATTTGCTTGATTATGTTCTTGGGTGTGCTAGGTATCCTGCAGAAATATCCATCTACATTGCCCTGTCACCGGCACCTGCTAAAAATTCACTGCAGCCAGTGCAATTTCCTGCAGCTGTTTTTTGTTAATCAGCAAGAAGTTGCTCACAACGCAATCATTAGCCCGTACTGTTCCTAAGGGCACCAGTGGCTAGGGGCATGTCCTCAGCAAAGGATGAATGATCAGAAAAAAAGCACATTGATATACATGGAGCAGGCTCTATTCAGCCCAACATTTGGCCATGTAGGCTAGAAATGGAACAAAACCAGAAGGCAATGGAATGAGACTGGCTGCAGCTGGGTCTTCCCGTTCTCCAGGTTCATCTGCTGCTGCTGCAAAATATTCACAGTTCAAACAGGACAGACAAGCAGGGCCCCTGGGAAACTCATGTCACAGAAAGCAGAGATTAGTCCAAAAATACGCAGAATTCTGCCACCTCTGCTGATTTTGTGTGACCCAAAAGCATGAGGGAGCTGACAAATTAGAGATAACCTGATCCCATTGCACGCAGACTCACTGGATGTTGCAAATACAGTGATGCAGCCCTCAACCATGTGCACTTTCTGCAGATACCAACTCCTGAGACCAGCCACTCTCTCAGGGTAGTCAGTTTCCTTCACCATGGCTTTGAAAGGATATTCAAAACATACAAAAATATTTTCCCTAATCCTTCCTCCATTTCTAGCCACACTTTCAATGTTAAATGTGAATTTAAAATAAAGTGCAAAGCCATGAATTCTGCAGTTAGTTTGCTTTTCCTCTTCTCTCAGCCTGAACAGTGATGCATCCAAAAAGGATCAACATTATTTTCCGGTTCTCTTAAGTGATGCTCAGCAATCTTATGGCAACACAGGCTCACATCCTGATAAAAGCCTTAGCCTCAATGAAAAAGAAACCTCCTCTTACAGTGCTTGCATTCTCATTACAGTGACACCATTTCCATCCAGGACGAATGCCCTGAAGTCAGCAAAATCACACTGAAGTGAACAAGGTGTAAGTTACCACAACATTTGTACTAGCTGGAGGGAAACTGCAGATCACTTGTTGGTGCAATGGGAGCCATTTCCTTCATGCTTATGAGGTATTTCAGTTCCTCATTCCTCCCCACCCCGAGCTGTTTCTCTTTTATTTGTGTTCAGTAGCGATTAAAAACTCGTAGAATTTTTTTTTTGTGGTCTTGCTGTAGGCCTAATTGACAAAGGTTTGCTGCCTGCCAGTATGTTATTCCAGCATCCTTGAAAACTAACTGAAGACTTCAGTCTCCTCTAGAGAAGTTAAGGATGAATAAATACCACCTACCCTGAGGCAGGTGGGACAGATGGATTAAAAAATTATACCTAACTGCACAGTGGAGATGCGCTTATGCCTAAAGCTTTTGTTTTGTTTTGTTTTCCCCTACAAACAACTTGACCCAACCAAATCAAATGAAACCAGAGAATTCCTTGGTCAGCTTCTGGACTATCCCTCTAGGCCTCTTCTAGGGAAAAGCAGCACTACTAAATGTTTTGCTGCCTAAACACCAAGTATTACAATGTCACATTGTTTTTCCAGCCCGAAAAATTCTGGTGACCTTACTGTATGATCAACAGTAGTGAACAATTAATGCTGAGCCAGTCAGGAAAGAACACAAACTCTTTGGGGGTTTTCAGGAAGGCTGAAATGTGGCCAAAACTATTCAGGGGATGTGTGAAAACTACCTTAAATTGGTCCATATTTCTCTGGGGAAAAATATTGGAGATGCTACTCCACATCTGAGTACCAGAGGACTATCTTACCTGAATGAGGAAGTCTTGATCTCTGGCCATACTAAAAGTGCACTATACTGCACCCTTTAAGTATTGGTGTCTTCTAAAGAGATGTTGCAACAGGAGAAATCAAGGGTTTGATTTAGCTTAAGCTGATTATGTGATTATGCTCCTGCAGCACGTTATTCATCCAATCTACTCTACGTTGGGCAAATAAAGTCTTACTCTATTCCTTCTGAAAACAAAGGGAAAGTGAGATGACAGTACAAAATAGAAGCTAACAGTGTCTACAAACAAAGCAAATTGTGACAGAGAGAAAAGACAGTTCAACACTGCTCAGGTCAACAGAAAAACTCGCTGACTTTATGAAAATGGGATCAGAAGTGCTTCTTGGGTTTAATAAGAAACTGGCAGCATTTTATTTTCTTTAAGCTTCTCCTTATCATCTCCTGTACTGCTTCTGTTTCTTATGTCATCACTTTCAAAAGAAAATCCTTCACAGGAGGAATTCTGCTGCTTGGAATAAGGATTTAGTCTAATAACATTAGACAAATCTCTTGACTTTCTCTGTTTTTCTGCCTTAGAAAAAAGGTGGGCTGCATGATCCAAAGCAATTTTTCAGAATTGTCTAAAGAATTACAAGTCCAGTTTTCAGAACTATTTTAGGCACTTGGCCCCTAAAACCTTTACAGAGAGACTTGATCTCTTCCTTAGTCTCTTTTGAAAAATGAATTAAGTTCATACAGCATGTAAATGTACAAAAACTGAGTTCCTGTACTCACTCTCCCAGGAGATGGGTATTTAACTTCCAGAGGTGCAGTAAGCATAGCTCAAGAGTAAAAACTCTGTAATATTTTTTCTTTTTAAAATCAGGAGAAAACAAACTTCTTTTTTAAGGGAGGCTCTTAATAATCAAGTTAATGTCAAGAATCTTTAAAAAATTTAAATTAAAATAATTATCTGCAAAATGTCTCATCAAACATTTTTTAGCTTAATCATAGGAAACTGTCATACCTTTCTGAATCTGTCTGGTTCTTCCAAAGATCCCGCATTCTGTTTAAAAGAAAAAGGAAGAAAAAAAAAAAAAAGGAAAAGAAAAAGAAGCATGAACTTAAGATCCCAGTGGAGCCTATAAATAAGTATTCACCTCACAGGGGATGTGTTTCTTCCAAATTCATGATCGCCTGGATAGAGTGAACCATTAGGATATTGTTTTTTAATGATCTTTTTAACACACATTAGTCAGAACCATGCAGTGCTTTTGGGTTCTTGACCATTTGAATCGGATGAGCAGCTCTCCCAGCAATGGCTTTGACTTTACTGACACCTATTGACTATATTAATGTTTACACAAGGTTTTGGTCAACAAAGCATAACTCATTACAATCAATTCTCAGAAATATGCTCTTTATTAATAGAGGTCATGCTTACCTTCCCTGCACTTTAAAGGATTTGTACTCTAAGTAAGTTTTGGATTTGAAGACAACATTTCCCAAAGCAGAAAATTTTCAGGTGCCTCAGATTTTAGGTGTTTGAGTTCAGATACTTTAATCAGAAGATTAGACTTTCCAGGTGTGCATTTGGTACTTTCTGTGCGCAAATGCTTTGGAAGGTATCTTGAACACACAATGTAAGTAGTTAAGCTAGACAAATCTTAATTAATAATTATGTATGTTTATGCTAAGAACATGAGAATATTTTAGCATGCCCTGGAAGATCTTATATATAGGCATGAATTCTGCCATCCTTAGCATGTCTTACATATAGTAACTCTACAGCTTTTTAACCATTTGGTTCTTGCATTAAAATACCTCCTCTTTATTTCATTCCAGATCCTTAGCCTGTAAAGACAGTTCCAAAAACGACTAGGTTCTTCTGTGCACAGTTACTTTCTGAGTCAGTTCAGTGAGTGGCTATTCTGATCCCTCTGTCTCACAGCAGGAGACACAAATACTGAACCGCAAACATATTCTTACTGCAGGAACTGTTAAAAAAAAATAACTCAATGGAGAATGCTGTGTGGAGAAAGGACAAAAAGCTAGAAATCCATGTGCCCAGAACGACGTGTATATCGAAAATATTCACATGCACAAACATCTTAGTCCCAAACTGCATGCATATCTGACAATGGACAATTGTTGTTCTGTTTCGAATCTTTCACTTTGAGAAATATTCCGAGCATTGCTTACAAAGGGGAAAAGACAGTGCACAACTTTTATTTTAACACGAGAATTTCTGTTCTTAGACTTAAAAATACCCGGCTATGTTTGTTGTGTCTTTGATGACATTTACTGAGGGAGGTTTTAATTAAGCAGACCCACACATGTACTGCTGAATTATGACTGGCAATGTGAAGCAACCTAAAAGAGCGATGGCAGAGATCAGAAACTGTGAACCGAGTGCCGTCACCTACCGGTGAACTCAGGGACTCTTTCAGTTTAGATTTGTAGAGCATCCATCGGTAACGCAGGTCCTCCAGATCTTCAGAGTTTCCAGTGACAGGATGAAGATGAAGAAGGTCCTCAAAGAGACACTGACCATCAGGCACACGAGACTGCAGCTCCTGGAGGCAAAGACAAGGTAAGCATCAACTCAGAACTCAAGAAGGCTCTGCTTTTTAAATCTAGCATTTAAAAGAACAGGGGTACTAAATCAAACTACTGGGCAGTGTGGAATAGTGCATTTATATTTGTTATCACTTTTTTGGCCTAAAGTGACACAATGAGTCCACTCATCTGCAAGACCCTTGTAACCTTGGATATTTCTCTTTGTTTCATTTCTTACAGCATCCATTGTCATTGCATCTGGGTATAATCAACAGAAATACAAAAGATAGAGGCCAAGTACCAGACAATTATTTTAACCAGGTTCTTTTAATAAACACCTTTGCACACCACACTGGAAATGTCCAATCCAACAGCCAGAGGCCAAGCTGCTCCCCTCTCTTCTACCAGTCTGGCTCTGGCAGACCTTTCTTAGCAGAAGGGGTGAAATACTCATCCTAAAGTCCTGAGCTTCATCTAGTCTAGAGTCTTCCAAAGCAGCGAGTGTAGGTTTAAGGGGCTTTTATTTGTTGTTTTGGGGGAGTCTTTTTTGTTTGTTTTGTGGGGTTTGTTGGTTGGTGAGTTTGGGGTTTTTTGATGTTGCGTTTTTTGTTCTAATTCTCAAAGAATTTGAACTTCTTGCAATCTTTGTCTCCATCTTTGTTCCCTGAAAACTAACCTCCAGTTTGCTCTGGCGTGCCTTAATTTCTTCTGTAGAAGATGAAGTCACAGCAAGAGTTTTGATCAGTTTGGCGTTTTCTCCTTGTAACCACTCTTCAAAGTCATGTAGGAGCTTCAAGTCGTTGCTCTTACTTTGCCCTTTTTCCATCCTCTCCTAGATTATAGAACAAGAACAAAAAAGCCCTTAGCGTTATGTCAGACATTTCCTTTGAAGACCCGATTGCAAGATCTTAACCTCCAACCTTGTAACCCATAGTATCAGATGAAGCTGATACGAAGGCAGACAGAATCCCCCTCTCACCTGCTTATCGTTGGGATCTACATTTAAAAGAGGAAGGGCAGGTCCAGACATCCATCTGCTGTCCACATAGGCTGTTTTCTTCTTCTTATCAGCCACTGGTCTCTTTAACTGCCACTTTTTGAGAAGACTTGAAAACATAAACCTGGAGACATCAGTGCTGTGAAACATCTAAAGATGAGACATCTACATTTTGACCAGAGCTACAGGGGACACCTCTGCTGAAACAGCACTATTATTATACTATTATTACTATTAAAGTTATTTCCAACACTTTTTTAACAAAATAAAGATCAAGACAGGGATGTCTCAAAGCAGTACCAGTCCTCTAATTCTAGCATTTCCAAGTGTTTTGTTTTCTTTTATTCAGGGGAGTGAGGGACCAAAAAAATAATACATACTCCCTTGACAATATACCTTCCAGTCTGGTAACAGCAGGCGGTACAATCAAGCCTTCCTCGATTTCATCCATTTTTTTGCCTATTCTGACACTATGTATGAGTATACTCACATATGTAGCATGGTATTAAATTTCAATACAGACTAGCAAATACGAGCAGCAGTTTGACTCTGCACAGTGAGGGTAAGTAAGTCCATATTTGCCAGCTAAGAGAGGATTTTAGCTCTGTTTATACTCCTGCAGGTTTGCAAAAGGCACAAATCCCAGTGCAGACATAGCCTCCTCGGTGATATCTCCAGATCAGATGCCAAGGAGAACAGGCAGGTAAGGCAGAATGGCAGAAGTCACTCAGTCTATGTCCTGTTTCCTCTGACAGGGACCGGCAGTACCAGGGTGAGCCAGGTCCTAAGCAGACACTGCCTACTCCAAGCATGAGGTAAAGACAGCTTCATAGACTGCTCTGGTCCTCGGATTCTCTAAAATCGTTTTCTTGAAAGTAATGGTTTCCCATTCACAAACAATTAAATAAAATCTCATCGTGCTCCTAGCATTGTAACATAACTGTTCACTTTCACAGCACAAAGCATAAAGCATGAAGTGTGTCTGGTCATATAGCAGTAAACAGCATCCCCTTCAACGGACATGAGGAAGATGTACATGAACACTTACCCAGTTACCATCTCCTTCAGTGATCTCCATGAGTCCTTCAGCTGATCCAGCTCTGCCTGGACATGGGCAGTCTCCTCTGGAGAAGAATTCTCCATGATCAGCTGGCCATGAGCTTCCACAACGTGAAGCTGGATCTCCTTATCTGGAAACTCAGCTAGCCATCTCTGAAATGTACAGCCCTTACAGTTACTTCTAGGTATCCTGGGTAAAGCAGAGGCTATGTCAGACTGAAGGCCATGTTCAGTCCAGGACTATGCTAGTTCTGTTGGCATTAGCTAGAACATACCTAACGGGAAGAAAAATATGCTGTGGATTCTTGCAAAGAGCCAACATGGGTCAAAGAGCTTATGGCAAAACTTAAAGGGCACAAGCTGTCAATGCACTCACCCCTCCTGTAGCCTTCCCATGAGATATCTTGGTTTCCCCTACGAAGACAAAAGCTGCCAGCTGAAGTAACCTGCCAGAATGAATCCAGCACGCAAAATACTGCTGCACAGGGAAAAGCCAGCAGCTGTGGCTCAGTTCAGCACAGTCTAAGGTAAGCTAACAGGGTAAGGATATTCAATGTATCGATAAGTACATACAGGCAAAGGTAGGTATTGTCCAGAGAGACCACCCTGGCAGGAAGAGCTCTTTTTAAAACCACCCATCCTTTGATAATTCTTTATCCACCTCAACAGTTCTTAGCCATTTCTCACTGTTCTTGCCTTTTACCTAGCTCCACATCCCACGACACAGGGCAAAGCAGGGAGGCAGCAGCAGCCAACAGTTATCGCAGGAGGAATAAGACATCATTACTCTCCCCATCCAGGACACCCTCACTAGAAAACCCCTGTCCTTCATGTCTGAATGCTGCAGTCAATAATTAACATCTTAGACTAAGATGCTTTTATCACCTCAAGGTCTGCCACCCTGCCCTCAGTGTTCTGCTCTCCATCAGCACCCCGGCAGGAGGCAATCTTCTCCACGGTTACTGTGATCCACTGCTGGAGGTCAGAGAGCTTGTCATTATATGCCCAATGCTTCTGAACGTGCTCTTCAGTCTCCTGTATCATCATCTGAAAATGATAAAAATATGTCAGCAACTAAACACAGACAAAAAGCAGTTTGATTACTGGATCTAACACTGTGACTACTGGCATTGAATCTCATGAGCAAAAAGGAAAAAAACAGCTGTTAATGAAACACAGAAAACTTTGTCCTTTAGCATTAGTGGCACAGAAAACACCTACAAGCTCCTGCAGACCTGAATTCAACCACATGGGGGGGCATTAAGCACTACAATATCTCCCTTTTCAGCTGAAACTGAATAAAGAATATGTCTGGGTTTTTTATAACCCAGTCAACATTAAATACATCCCGAACTCCTTGAATCACAAATGATGGCACAGACTTTTTTGGCAGAAGTCCAGTTCAGCGATAAATGGAATTATTGAGATTGAAACTAGAATTCCACAGTGCATATTAGGGTAACACTTAATCATACATATTTTTATGGTGACTTTCATAACTAAGGTAATTTTATAAGCTCTTCTTGTGAGACTGCTTTGGAAGGTCCCTTTATTGCTACAGTTACTACCTACCAAATGCCTCAGGTCAAAACAAGTACTTCTGCAATTGCAACACTTTTCTCTCACCAAGGTTTAGGTCACAAAGCTATAAAAACCCAAACAGTTTGGTACAGGAACACTATCCAGGAATCTGCAGAGAAGTCCAAGCACCTCCATGATAATACAACTATGAGGTCTGACAGAAATCTCAGTCCCACTCCAAAGATAATTTCCATAGATAAAAAAAAAAAAAAAAATCAATGTGGATGGTATCCTATCCCAAAGGGAAATCACACTAGAAATAATCAGAGAATCCTGGAAGAGTTACCAAACTCGTAAGAATTCAGTGCTTTTTTGCCCTGAAATTAAAATACCTGTCACTCAAAGCATATAATCTTATATGCTCAAAGCTTTTTTTTTATTTTTATCTTTTTAAATAGTGGCAACTGATAACTCCCCAAGCAACTAAAAACTCTTTCTTATGTTACCTCCAATGATCTCTTCAGGGCCTGAGAGTCAGATGAAAGTTGGTTCATCTCATGCCTGTGTGTGGTATTTGACTGAACAAGCTTCTCTACCTCCTCCATTTGAATTGCAAGCTCTGCCAAGTCATCTTGGATCATCTACAGAGGAAAAGACAGATTACATACAGGTAATGTGCTAGATGTGGCATGGACCTCCACAAAACATACACTAAAATTAATTTCATTTGACAGTGTGAGGAGAAAAAACAAAACAAAACAAAACAATCACTGTCATTAAGAACATTGATTTTTTTCATGTCTAGAAGTAAATGTTTCTGAAAGAAATTGTTGGACATTCTTACATGTTACCTGTTAATAACAACAAAGACAAGTTGCTGGGAAGCTGCCAGAGGCGACACAGCATAATTAGCTAAGTACTGCAAAGAACCATGCTGATAACACCCCTGTGGTCACCATGGGTGAAGTGTCACCATATAGCTGAATCACTGTAGCTTACCATGGCAAAAAGGAAGAGTCACTTCCCCTCTCTCTTCCCCTCCTGCTCTTCTCTCCCCTCTCCCAGCTAACATAGCCCCACTGCATGCCTTGAGCAGGTTCAAAACACTAATAAAGTGGAAAATGATAAACTTTTTCTGTGATTATTTTTTTCCTTCTTTGCCAGCTGAATTAGCCCGTGGAGTAAACTCAGCACATGTCAAAGCTGTGACAAGGTGAAGTGCAGAAAAGTGGGGATGCAGAGGGAGGTGGGACAATGGGAAATCCCTGCTTTTGGAGTGAGTTAGATTTGTTCAGGTTATCTTGTGCAGTTTCACTTCTAGTGGGAAGTACCAGGATACATTTTCTTCAGCAATAAAACTAGCCCAAGAAGGTGTGGCACCAACAGCTTCCAGCTGCTTGTTCCTTCCTTCAAGCCCAGTTTGCCAGTTCTTCAGCCATGCTGCTTCAATTTCATCTACTCCATGCTATAAACTGGACCAAATGAAATTATCTAACACACAATCGATCGAGAGCACAAGGTACTGCATTCCTAATGCTAATAAAATATGAACAAACGGGATCACAGTTAACTGAGGATATCACAGTCAAACATTACTGTAATGTACCTGGAGTCTCTGGAGTTGTGTCTTTTTACCCAAGAGGTCAGGCCGTGGTTCCTTCTCTAAAACTAATTTGGCTTTGATGGCAGATAATTTCTTCTGCAAAGGTGCGAAACCAGCATCAAAGTCCTTATGTTGTGATATCAAATTCTAGATGGAGAAAGAAGAAAGATCCAGCATTCAACATACATCCCTTGGCATTATCTTTTTTCAATGTCCATTTCATACTTGGAACAAACACCAAGCTACACTGTGCAACAGAACGCAAATTTATTTGAATATTTGATCAACTTAGAAAAAACAACTGCACACAGCTGGTTAGTACCAAATTTATATCTATAAAACTGGCTTAGTAAAACATTGATCACTGTCTTTGTCACAGGCAAAGACTGTACACGGGCTTTGAAGCCCACCTGGAGTTTGCTCTTGCTTTGCAGCAGACTTCTGTGTAGAATTTCTCTCTCCTTTGAAGCTTCAGCTACTTCTTGCAGGAAAGATTTTGCTTTTTCCTCACCAAGGACATTGTTTAGCAAATCTTTCTTCAGCTGTAATGTCATCAATTTCTCTTTGAACTGGGAGCTTTCAGCTACAGCAGCCTAAAGGAGAAAAAATCTTCCAATGAAATCATACCAAAAAAATATAAATAAAAATCATATAACCGTATTATTCTCACAAAAGTCACACAACCAAAGCAGTATGACAAAGTCAGGTAAAAACAGCATGCTGGGCCAACAAGGGATAACAGAAGGTACCTGGACAGTGCCCAGTTAAAGGAAAAGTCTTCCTGATAATGTTAGAAGCACCGGGGCTGCATCCATTTTGTGAACAGAAATAGAGGAAAGCTGTACTATGGAAAGAGTTGTCTGTGCAGAGGAGAAGCCTAAACAACCAACAGAAAGGACAGCTTGAATGCTCATCCCAAGAATAAATTCCATCCCTGTTCACAGACACATTTATTCTGCAGATCACAGGGATGACAAAGTAACAAACACTCTCCTGGGCACACGCAGAAATTATGCATTTTGATCCCACAGCTATATTACCACACACTTCTTAACAGCGTTCACAGACTTCCCGTCCAGGGAGACTTGGGCTAATGCTAAATAACATTATCATCATTGTATAAGCCCTTTATTTCAGCCTATTCAGTTGACAACTCCAGATAAACAAACGAAGGGCAGAAAACAAGACATTCTGCTACAGCTCGAGTTCAGTATTGACCTCCTTACTGTGGGGTTTCCTGCCATACTGGAAAGACCCTTCCAGATGCTGCTCTCCAGCAGCTGTATGCAGGCAGCTGCATGCAGGCAGCTGCTGGCACAGCCTGCACAAACACAAAGAACTTAGTAACAGGTTTGCTACCTCAATGTGAGCCAGCTCTGGCTCCAGAGTCCCCAGGAGCATCTGGACCGATGACTTCCACCGTTCAAAATCTTGCAGGGGATTTTGGAAGAGTCTGCTCAGTTGGGTTTCTGTATCAGTGCTCATTTTAGACGTCTTGCCTTTCACACTGCAAGGATAAAGTGACAGCCAAGAGGATTACAAAGAAATCCAACTCCAAACATCCTATTCATCAAGGCATGAATTAATACAATACGCGTGTGTAAAGTGTATCCAACACAAAAGCCTCAGTCTATTTTACTGTCTGAGCCTGGGGCTGCGTACCGACAGCTGCTCTGTCAGTCAGAGACATCCAAGAAAACTTTATTTAGACGATGTAAGACACATTTGTCTTACGTGCAACTGTGTATCAGGAATTATTTTGCCTTTCTAGCAGCCCGCAGTCTCCCCTTGTATGTGATCTTCCTTGGCTGCTACCACCAGCATGATTTAACAAATCCTATTATTGGAGGAGTCTCACTGACGGATGGGAGCAACCGGCCAAAAGTGTCTAGAATTTAACTGCAGTTGCCTGTATTGTTTGACACATTACCGAGTCTTTGTTCCTTTAAAAAATTACATTAATAAATCTTTGAACACCTTATGTTACCTACAAAAAGAGGAAAACACATTTTTTTCAGATATAAATGTTTAAAATTTTGCAGAATCAATTGTATTTATGTTAATATATATGTGATTTGGGTAAAAGCTATGCATTTATCTATGTACACACACATATGCACAGCTATACACGTGTATATACATATATTGGGAAAAAAACCAAAAAAAATCAGCACACATTCTTTAAATACCCAGGCTTCTCTTATAAAAGTTCATCCAAAATACAGCTGAGTAGCAAGGCCTAGCAGTGGCACACCCCATACAGCTGCCTCCTGTTTTTCTCAGCTTTCCAGAAAAGCTTTTCCTCCCAGTTTGCAGAATCCTATTTGATATGGCAGAATGCAGCCCAAACTATATGTTCATATGGGCAGTATGCTACATATTCACAAGGCAGGCAGGCAAGAGCAAAGCCAATCAAGATTAATACTGCCTTTCTCTAAAAACAGAAACGACAATCTTACCTGTGTCACTGGGACGTTACGGAGCTAAACAAAGGCAAGCTTGCAGAGGCCATAAGCTCCACAAATAGAAAGTTCTGACGTTACATGTCGTTTGCCATTTGCTCTGCTGCCCCTGCCAGGCTCAGCGTGAAGCTGCCAGACTTTGAAACGAATCTTCGGACAGAATCTGGCAAAAGAGCAGCTGCCATTTTCTACGCAGAGGCAAATCCCCTGCCTCCTCTGCTTCTCTTTCGACACCGCTTACTTGTTAGTTTTTAAACTGTAATCCTTTCCCATAATGACCTATAACCCTTCCAGCAGGACAGCATACTGTGCACGGGACAGAGGAAAGTAAGCTTGGATACAGCAAAAAAACTGACCTTTCTTCTTCCTTAAAAAAAAGATCCTTTCTTCTAGTTTGCAAAATTTGCTGCAGCTTCTTTACTTCCTGATTCCAGGCAGCCTGGAAACGGAAACACTGAGTCTGGGGAGAGGCTAAACTTTCAGAGTTTCCAACCCAAGGCAAGTTGAAAACAGGAATCACGCATATCTGCCGCTGGGAGAAGGGGAACAAACTCTGCCAAATAATTGCTAAGGCTGATGAGTCACCACAACAAACTGAACAAGGGAGGGCCATAATTCTTCTAACCGTTCACTGTTACAGCTCCTGTCCTGATTTTCTAGTTGCTGTCATGAAAGGCAAGCAAAATACATATATTATTATTATAATAATGCTAAACAGATCAAATTAGCTGCCAACAATCTAATTTTCTTCAAACCATACACAACATTCATGATGCAAGATCATTGCTTGAAAATGGCCAGCAGCCTACAGCTCCTAGGAAATGGCTAAAATCACAGGTTTACTGAAACCTGGAGGCAGACGTAATTAGCAAAGGCCTTTCTTTTCTACCCGTCACCTACAATCAGATGACATACCACTTTTTTCTTAGGCCCTTGCTAATCCCTTCAATTTCTGAGAGAAGATTCCCCCCACCCCCCAGCATAATCAGACTTCCCACTACCTCTGATAGTGCTGTATTGCAGAGACAACACTCTCAGCGTGCGGCTGCACATCTTGGGAAAACCGGAGGAGCTCCTTAAGCTGAGCCTTCAGCCTCTCAGCCTTGGACTCTTCTGCAGCTAGAGCTGCTCTTGTTGCCTTAATCATAAAAATAATGAACAGATCACACCTTTTGTAGTTTCTGGCACATGAAATGAAGAGATAAGGCTGTTTCTCAGGGTATTCACAAGCCCCCTTTCCACTGCCTTTTTTCCTGATTGTAAGGAATATGGACTTTGCTAAGGCAGAAAACATTCTCAGAAACAGTTTTGTTCCTTCAGGCTCTCTCTCCTCTCCTCACACTGCCCAGCCTCTGCATCTGATCTGCAGGGTTCAGTCTGAACAGAGTGAACCACAAACAGGCCCAGTTTCAGTTCACTGATTGGAGTATATAACGAGATGCATTTCTGGAGCAGTCTTAACTGCATCTGTTTGCAGGAAGATATCTTTCTCAAAGACTCACATACACAGAAAGTTAATTCTAGGGCAACACAGGGAAACTAAACTAATAAAAAACCCATGCAAATGTAGCTGGATTGAACCAGTATGTATTTTGTGGATTCTTTTTGCATATACTTTTCCCACATAGTCCTGCTGAGTTCTAGACATACAAATAGCAATGAAAGGCATTTTGAGAACAGATAATAAATGCAAAACCAGCCCTCAAGAGGAAACGAGTGGTAAAGATTCTTATCTACTTTATGTGTGACAAACTTCTTGTGTTCATCTTTGCAACAGATCGATTCTCGTGTAAATACTGGATTGCTATAGACTTGGGACTTCTTAGGAATGAAGATGTCTCTGCCACTAAAGGAATACAGGTACCCACTTTACACAGATGAAGGATATAATATAGAAATGGTCTTACCAAATACCCCCAAAATATGTGTATTTGTGTGTGTGTATATGTATGTATGTATTTGTATATACAGTGAGGCACTATTTTCCTGCTTCTTTTTAAATAGAGCAAATCGTGTTGTTTGCTCTGTATTGTGCTCTTTTTGCACATGGTCCCTCTGAACTCGAGACAAACTCCAACATATCCTCCAACCCCACCCCGTCTGTCCAGAATAAGATAAAGGTTAGAACAGTTGGTTCCATTGTTGCTATTCACATTTTCCTCAGTCTGTTTCATACACACTCCTACTCTTTCCTTATCACCTTTAGCCAACGGGACAAGCACCTGTTGGATGTGACTGTGTGTGCAGTCTATGACTGCACTTGAACCTGCTGGGTTTAGGCATACAAAGGGTAACGACTTACACTGCATTTTCTCCACAGAGTTACAAGCTCGTCTTCAGGCTTCTCCCCTTCCCCAGGGTCCAGGTCATTTTCTAGTCTCTGTAGATCTTTTCTCAGCTCCTGGACATCTGCTTCTAATTGTCTGGCTTGGGATTCGTAGGCACTTTCTAACTGTTGGATCTTGAGCAATCTCTCCTCCTCCTCACTTATCAGCAGTTTCAACTTCTCCAAGGCTTTTCTAAGCTGTTCAAGTTCATCCTTCATTCTCTCAGCTCCGAGTGGGGAGGTATTCTGAATCACCTCTGCACACTGATTTTCAAGGTAGTTCCACTTCTTTCCACCACTCCTAATGTTTTTGGCAATTTCCTGAAGAAAGAAGTTAAATAAAGATTAGATGCAGGAATGGGAAGTTGGGGAAAAAAATGAAAGACAGTAGGAAAATAAGACCACCTCTCCTGGTTGTACATATTTTCTTCTTCAGTTCTTATTTCAAAGTATGTCTTTTTTTAAGTGACCAGAAGCCAGGGTTGGTGACTTCACTGCCTTCTGAGTAATACTAACTGCTACAATTCTGAAAATACTGTCTTGATTTTCAGAAATGCTTCTCACCTGAGGTCCCTGACAAAGCAAACAGGAACTGCACGCACATNAGAAATACTAATTATCAGATCTCTGAGAGATTTAAAGCTGAACAGTTTAAGCAGTGGCAACAAAATACNGATACTGTTCTCAAAACTGGTATTTTTATCACCAGCTCTAAACTCTCAAAACCTGTGAGCGTTCAGGCTCTACTTGGATCATGTTTACCAAATATCATTCGTTTACACAAGTTTAAAGGGCAAGATTCTCAAACAATCACACAACCACAGATCAGGCTTTAAGAAAAACAAAGCAGACCAGGTGGTGACTCATGCTACAGATGGGAGAATGATATGCACTGACGGTTTTAGGACCCGATACAACTCTCCTCCCGTAACCCATGTTACAATCACCACCTTATTTTGTTTGTGTTATTCTGTTCTGAAGTACACCCTTGTGTGGTTTGGGAAACATATATAGTCATGGAGAACACACAATCCCGGCTCCTTGTCAGAATTATATTGTTTAAGGACCTTCAGTTCCTTTAACTTGTGCTCTGCCGAAGACTTCGTTGCTTCTCCAATGCAGCAGTTTAATCTTTCTGTCACATCATTCAGCCACGATTGAAACTGGTTGACATTAGCACTGTACTGCTCGTGTTCCTTGGTTATCTTTTCAAGCAGTTTCACTCTGCTCTGTAACAAGAGACATCAGAAACCATGAGGACGGTGCTTATCTGGCTCTTTTCCTTTACACTGTAACCCAGAATCTATAAACAAGAGTCCCTTTCTGCAAGCCCCGACAGCATTTGGCCTCCACAGGAATTCACAGTTCTCCTCAAGACATAGGACACAAAAGGGTGTAAAGACTTGTCCCAGTCTGGGTCATGCTGGAGGCTCTCAACGGCTAGTCTCTGAGGAGACAAACCACAAGGTCCTCTCTGGTGAATTTCTAGCCCCTCCTTTCCAAAACTTCTTTTTCTCTCATTAGAAAAAGAAAAGAGACAGAAGTCTGTTTGTGGTTTTTACTCTGGGAGACAAGCAGGTATGCTCCCCATGCTGGTTAAAAATAGAGATGAGCACACAACTGATTGACTTTGCCTGTCTCTCAAAAGGAGAGTAAGAGAGACTGTGCTAGGGGCATACAAATTGTTTCAAAGGGTTCATTACAGGCTGTACACAACGTGACCGTCAACTTCAAGGTATCCCTAGAAATCATAAAGCCCCGGAACTTTCACACTTACTCAATTAGCAGATCACAAACTATCCTGTGGTGGTACTGCAGACCCTGGAAGCCAATTTAAGTCTATGGAAAGCAGGCTTCATTTTCCAAGTTACTGTGTGTGTACCCTGTAACCAACAAACCCCAGTCCTACAAGGGCCTGCACACCACGAGCTGCTCCCCACCGACCCAGCCTGGCACCCCTCACAACAAGGCAGAGGCACATTTGCTCTGATTATCCTTGTTTGTCAGCTGAATTTTAGCCCTTGCTGAGGAAAATTTTACACGAATCATGAGTAATCCTGTTATTGCTGTTTCACTAATACATTATCCAACCTAAGCGTTATTTCCCACAAAATCAGACTGATTTTTTTCTTGCCTTTCATCAGCTGGCATGGAGAGCAATCGAGGTACGCTCTGGTTACATTAGCAAAAAAATTGTTCTTTGTGCAATCCATTTAGTGCCTGCAGCACACTCGAAAGGCTTTGTTGTCACAGACAATGAGCTGAGTTTCATTTTCTGTAGTAAGGAACACATCCCATGCCTCTGAGCAGAGCTTCATCCCAGCTGCCCTCCCCAGAGAGCAGGGAGATAGCTGCAATGGTGGGCATAGTTTCAAGGTCCCCTCTGTGTTTTGCTTGTCTCTGCGAGGCTCTAGGCACGTCCCCACACCCGTCAACCTGCCTGAGGTGGCAGTGGGCCATCACCATCCTGTCAGCTTCTCTGCAGCTAGGCCAGCATCAGTCACCATGGGCTCTCCTATCCAGCAGAACACCTCACTTTGCTAAATCGTCTTGCCTTGATTCTCAAATCCACAGAGGTGTGTGCAGGTTAAACAATTCTCACCTTGACCTCAAGCTAGATACTTAAAGAATGCAATCTTATAGAGGTGTAAAGGGGCCAAACACTGAAGTGAAACAAGTCAGCCTGAGCTTACTGATTCCAGGGAATTAGGTTAATTTGTTGCACTGACAGAAGCTCCAAAGGGAGCAAGTCAGAATAACAAAGCAGAGATTATTAAACTCAAAAGTCTTATGCTAATATATAGAGGGCTAAAAAGGAAGTGGAAATGACCCACCCCTGGCGAGGGTATTCAGCCCAAACAAAGGAGCGCAGTTTGGATACTCCAGCTGGCCTATGAGGTCAGGCAAGAGACGTCATGGGTCTGGAGAGACTGTGCTAGCTGACATACAAACGGCTTACAAAGAGCTGGCTGAGCCCCAAGGACAGGCAGGGAAACTTTCTAATGACGGAAAATACAATATCGTGTGCTTCTGTCAGGTTAGCTGTTCGGGGAGCAGGACATTGTTAAACTCCATCTCCACATGTACTTGGGTCAATGTGAGGACACATTAGGCAAGGACAGAGCCCTGGAAAGAGTGAGAGCACCGACAGGAAAACAAAGGGTTTGCCACGGCTCCAGAGAAGAGATGTGTCTGGGCACCGTATGCCCAGCCCCAGGTGCTCACGGAGGGTGGACAGAGGCACGGCAAGCCCTCTCCCCTGAGCTCCCCTTATAGCCAGCAAAGGCCAATGAGCCTCCTCGGGAAGGCAATCTAGAGCACATGCAGGAAGTTCCGGCCTTAAATCCCTCTGTGGTATCTCGAGTCCAGAAAGCTCCTGTAGTCCTTCCTGGTGCTTTCAGTCTTAACTCTAGGGTACGTGAGGGCTGGCATTATAAATACCTAGGTTTCAGTTAACAGAGACAGCATGTACTGACATTCATTTGATGTGCTCAGACATATTTGATATATTTGACTAAATATCAACACACTGTATATCAGAACTTCTCTTATAATCTTCAGTCATCATTTATGCTAAAACCCACAACCATTTACGTCTGCATACTGTTACACAAGGGAAAGCACATAGGAAATGGCTGCCACATCTAAAAATATCTTTGTCATTGTAATTAAAAGAAAATTACGTGCTTTCAAAATTTGGGAATGATAAGGACACATTAGGACTAAGAAGGAAAAAAAACCCCACCATTTGCTCATACCAGAGAAGCAATGTCACATGCAAACCATTTAAGAAACACTGTTCAAGAGCTTGCCTTCTGATAGAGCTGGACAACTGCAAGGGATCTAAAAATGCTCTTCAAACACAAGTGTAATCTACAGACACCAGTGAGCCTCCTCTGGCAGGCAGCTCAGGCATTCAGCTGGCATCTGCAAGTCACATTTAGCCTGGCCTCTCATCAGGCAAGGGGCCGGAGCAACCCCCTTACAACTCCTACATCCCTTTCATTCATTCCTCCCTCCCGTTGTAGGAGCTGGCAGGGTTTCTCTAACTAGTGTTACACTTCCCAACACGACTCCCAAGGTGCCTGTAACCTTGGCATTAGCTAATGAACACTGCATTTACTTCAGTTACAAAATCCAAGGCTTCCCAACTCCCTTCTTTGTTCCATACCTCCTGAAAGAGGGATTTCTTAGCTAGATTCTCTCACTCCATCCTTCTATGAAATCTGGTATTTGTAACCAATGCCAAAGCAAAGCTTTTTCTAGCACCTCAGTTCGCTGGAGACATAAAGACGTATTTTATCTAAGTACTACGAGGCACTTCCTGATCTCATTTACACCAGCATGTATCCAAGTCAGTAAGAGAAATTACACTATGTAAAACCAGTCTCAGAGAGGTCACATTCTGGCTTTGAGTATTCAAATGACTTGTTTGAAGGAACTGCCTTATTAAAATAACTAATGGCAGTCTCCTGCTTCAAAAACCAAAACCAAACCTTGGTTAGAAAGGAATGAATGACAATTTTAAATGGCAATCTAGATAGACAACACCTGAATTCCCAGGAAACTTCTTATTTGTAAATCCAGTTGCCTTGTAATGAAAAGATCTACCTTTAAAAATACTCAATGCTGAGGCATAAGACTGTTGGTGACTTTACAGCCTCTCTGCAGCAGCTGCAGTAACATGATTTCCAAATATGCTCTGGTTTTTGGAGACACTTATTAGCAGCACTTTTATATTTATGGCTAAAAAATATCTGAATTTCATGCTCATAAAAGGTGCCAGCTCGGGTTTTGTTGTTGTTGTTGTTTTGGGTGAATTTTTTTTAAACAGGAAAAAATATCTGTAGAGCGAGTGGAGCAATAGCATGAGCATCCCAGTGGTGTTGTTCTTCCAGTGTGATCTGAAGTTAACTTTGTATGACAGCAGCCACAGGCGAAGAGCACACATCAGTGTCAGGCTCCAGTTCTTGGCTGGGGTGTAGGTGTGGGAACAAATAGAAGGCAACATTATGATAGAGGCAGACAGCAGAGCCAATGCAATGAAAGAGTTTTGTATTTGCACCAGGTAACTCTAGCCTATGGAATTCCTGGAAGCCACTGTGAGATAGAGACTAGATTTTAATCTCTATATGCTTGAGATAGACATGTCTATATATTTTTCAAATACTCCTTTGAGTATTTCCGTTGATATGGGCTAGCAAGAAACTGAATTCTTCTGCCCACCTGCAGATGTCTGCCCCTTAGCCATGCGACGTGGTCCAATCCTGTCTTTACCTGAGTTTTAGAAGTGAAAAGTATGAGCCTTATCCGAAATCTTCACCCAGGAATAGGGTAAAAGAAATCACCGGCACTGAAAGATAAACTAGGATGTCTTACACCAGCCTGTCTAACAACTGTTCAAGCTAGAAGATTAGCACCAGGCAAGAATTAGTATATGTATGCAGTGAAAATCTTCCAGATACTGGAATTGGCTAGCTGAGCTCAGTGTTGGGCCACAGCTGACTCCCACCTCTGTGCTTCCCATTTCTGCAGGGAAGGAGTGCAGCTCTGGATCTGGACTAATGCCAATTCATCCAACAAGGGTGCATGCCTGTAATATTCCCTGGCTCCAGGAATGGGTACTTCACATCTGGTTATACAAGGATCACTAATGTGCTGAAAGATGAGACACAATTCAAACTTCATACAGAGATGACCTGAACCAATATTCACTAGGCCACAGCAAGCAGCTTGCAGTTACTTTACAACAACATACTATAAAGCGCAGTGTAAGAGCATCCCAATTAACAGCTTATCTTGGGACATGATGACTGTTGCAAACAGTCCACCGACTGGAAGAACAGGGGTCCTCAGCTCTGCTCCTTTTTGCAGTCCTACCAGCTAAGCCCCACCACTCAAGTGACAGATAGCAAACAATACCGTATATTGCTGAAATCTGAACACCTCCCACTCTTTATAGGCATACCTGAGCTTCTTTCCTGATTCCTTCATATTCCACCCTCATTTTCTTCTGAACATCATCATCAACGCTGGGGTCACCTATCCTGCTGAACAAGGAAGCAGCTTCCTCTAGCATCCTTTCCAGCAGTACCGATTGATTTAAGACATCATTCAGCAGAACCTGAGCATGGCCCAGCTGCCACTGCTTCTCCTTTAAGCCAAGCTGCAACTCAATGTCAGGCTCCAAGGTCACCCTCATGTTGTGAATCCATGCATAAAACTCATCTTGGGCTTCCAGGTACTCACTCCAGTGCAGCCAGATCCACTCAATACGGCTGTTGGAGAGAGCAAGAGAGATGAGTTAGTCAGATGAAATTATGACAGGAGCAGTTGAGACTGGTAAGCTCAAAAGGCTTTCAAAGCAAAGGACAAGGTTCTCTGCAATTTCAAGCTGCTCTGATTCCAGAGGGTCCAGATTCACCTTCCAGGTCCTCTCTGCTCAGGGGAAGAAATACCCTGTACAAAGTCCCTGTACTCATCACTCAAGACCATGAAGTGGGCTGGCTGTGAAGGCAGAAAGCACTGAGGTCCCACAGACCCTCTCTGCCCACACAGACCCTCTCTCCACATCTTCATGGGACTAGGATTAGCAGTGATTGCCATCTACAATCCACGTAGCAGAGAAAGGTGAGGAGCACTTTATGAAAGCCCTGTGTGAGACAACTGCCTCAACACACCACAGAGCAGTGTTGTGCAGAGTACGTTTGTCTTACCTGTGACAGTGAGTAATGTATATTGCTGTCTCTTCCCACAAGGCTTTAATGTCTTTCAGTTTAGATAGTACCTCATGCTTCTTATCCTCACTGATGCTGCGAAGAGCAGCATCTGCCTTCACAATAATCAAGTCCATTTTCAAGCTGCCTTCTGGTTCCAGTGCACGTATTTTCTATGAGAGAAACAAATGACACTGAAAGCACAAAAAGAAAGCAAGCATAACTGTTGCCATTTAAACTCTGTTTTTACCCAGGAATCATGAAATCCCTGCTGCAAAGCTTCTCCTGAACAGCAAATATTAATTTTTCTTCAAATTTATTTATTCTTGAGCATCTGAAAAGATGGAACTGAACTGAAAACCACAAAGCAACTGAAAAAAATTTTAACTTAGCTATAAAACCCAGACCATCTTCTATCAAATATCTGTGGCTGTGTTTCAACTGTGATTATAAGTTATAGCGCTATGTTGCCAGTTGTTCTCCCCACCTGCCAAAGAGTGTAGAGGCAGTCTCCACAGGGTACACTGCAACATCTCAATTTTAAGCTCTACTATAAGAAAACATGAAATACATTAAAAGTTGGCTCAGAATACAGGCCAAGAGAAATTAACTAGTGGAATTTTCTGCCTGCTACCAACTTTTGCTTTGTCACTGAATTGCTAAGCTATGAATTGGTGAGAACATGTATCTTACACAAATTGGAATGCCAGGGACTGAAAGTTAAGCAATCTAATTTTAAGTAGATTCTCTTCCTCTACCCAGAGATGGAAAATCAGCACAACTTCTATAAAATGTAACAGATTAGTTATGTCCTGATTTGGATGTCAGCTTTCAGCCTCATTTTATCCAAATTTCTGACACCATCAGATTAGCTTTTCCACAAACTCCTGGCAAACTGCAGGCTCTCAAGTTCTATGGCAAAAGCTTCTATAACGAAAACACTGAGAGGTTCAAAACCAGAAACCACTTTTGGAAAAATTAGGCCCATGGGATTTGTTAAAAAAAATCACGTCAGTTATTGCAAAGGTGAGACCAAATCACAGGCCATTGGATTTCCAGTCTCACATTCTGGGAAAAGACTGTTCTTTTGGCATGTACACAGCACATCTGCATGTGACGTACAAGCAGCTGCTTGGACAAACCATCTACTGTGAAAAGTGTGATTAAAAGAATCCAGGAAAGCAGGGCAAAGGGTAGGGCAGAGAAAGAAAATAAAAGCCATAGCTACCAATCAACAGGAAAAATTTGAGAGCAAAGCTGTATTCTAAGCCCGACATTTTTCAAGCAAGTGAAAGCAAACAACAGCTGGAGAAAAAGCAGTGGCTTTGTACAGGCATTCTTCTTTTTCAAATCTGTTTAAGTGTTCACTATCTTTGGCTGGCATTTTCATTAATAAATTAACAGAAAATAAACCACAGGAAGGATGCATGAAAAAAAGGCAAGATGCAAAAAACTAACTGAAAAATGATCACTGGATTTGAAAAACAGCCAATAGGTGAAGCAGCGAGCACATCACAAGGAGACGTGAGCTGGACAGGGAAGCCAGGCCCAGGAAGAAGGCAGGATGAGGGAGAAGGAAGTGGATAAAGTATACACAGAAGAGAGAACAGACACTTGTTATTCTTTAGAATGATAAATTTCCAAAGTCTGAACTGAAAAAAAATGTTCTAACATGATTTTTTGCATGCTGTACACCTCTTCCAAAGCCCACAGAAGACAATCGGCTTCAGTTCAGGACATATTAAATCATGACAAGCCTCTAAACCTTATGTCTTGTTATCTCTGCCACGAATGCACCCCTTTTGCCAAACTACCACTCTCCCTACCCAAGTTCCTGTGCTTCTTGCATGTTTTTTAAGGCTGTACATATCACAGTTTCCCAGACAAAAGGAGAGGGTGAAAATAATTTAAGGGTAGAAATAAATCTATAAACCAAGAGGAAATATTTCAGATTTTCAAGACTGACATGCAAGTCTAGCCATCATCCATCACTCCATGAACAGTCTCTATATTATGCCAGAGGCAAGGTCCAGCTTCCAATGAGCCACAGTTAAGGAAAAAGGCTGAAGACATCACTGTACCATCATGTAAACAACCTTTTCCTCCATGTAAGCCTGCAATGTTTTTTTGGAGTTGTTAAACTTCAGAAGAGGCAGCCCAAACACGAGCAGACACATGAAAAGACAAGACATTTGGGTAAATAATGATGGAAAAATTTGGCCATTTAATTTAAAGAACAGACTAGCTGGAATTAAAGGTAATACAAGTATAAAAATAGTTTCAATGTTAATCATAGAAATACCACCACTCCCTCTAATCATGAATGGCAGAGATAGGACAAAAAAAGAGTGTTTGTTCTCTGAGATTACAAGAACAAGATAACGTAAATTAATGAAAGTGAAATCACAGTAAGAGCAGGCACAATCTGCAATGGGATCTCTGTGAGAAGTTATACAAGAGATTAAGTAGGACCAGAAAAAAACGAAAACATTACAATCCATCTAATGAAAAAGTAAAAGGGGAGCTGTAAACCGTCTTATCATGATGGTTTATGGAAAAGGACAAGGGGATTACTCTAGAACAGCCCATTAGGACACTGCAATCTATCAGTGCCAGAGTCCTAGAGGAGACGGAACACTAATATGATCTGATTCTCTCGTACTATATGCTGGACTTCTGCAAATCACTATCTGGTAATTGCCAGCAGCGACTCAATTGTTTCAGCTTTGAGCATAGGAAAGTGTAAACATTTTAACCTGCCAAACCTGCTGCTAGTCTTCCAAACCAACCTGAAAAGCTTGGAAGCTTGTGATATCAAATTGCCATCTTTTTCTATAAAGTCTGTAAACATTCTGCAGATGGAAAAATTAGAAAGAATACTGATGTAAATCCATCCACACAGGACCAATATTCCAGCAAGCAGGGGCAGCTGACAGTTTTCTAATGGAAAACTCCAGAGTTCGCAGCAATAACTGCTGTAACAATGGCAGCAGTAACAGCCACCTCTGAACCACTACATCACTCCTTCCCTTACCTCAGTCTCCCTCAGCCTGGCTTCTAGGGCAGATCGAGGTCCCTTGGTGTTATCATTGATCCTGAGTCTCTCTTGGATGGCCCTCATCCAAGCTTCTGCATTCTCCACGCTGGTGTCAAACTCATCCTGTAGCTGCTGAGTCATTTCATCTGAAGAAGCTGAAAGGATAAGAAACTGGGAAGTAAGTAGGTTTTGGTTAAGACCTAAACAGGAATCCATGCATTCAAGGCAATCTAAAGGAACAAGGGGAAAAAAGCTAATGATGTTGTGTCTTTCCTTTTTAATTATAATACCAAAAAAATAGCAGTATCGCGATTCAGTCAAGCACAGAGAAGACATTCACACTGCAGCTTTCCCAAATGAAAATTTACCAGGAAACAAAAAAAAAGGTGGGGAACTGTGGGAGGCGTCATTACAGTAAACAGATTTATTTCAAAACTTCAAATTAGATTAACATGGTGTTTGTGGTGCATTCCAGATTGCCTACACCAATCAAACACTTTCTGCCTCTTCCCAGAGCCTACTCAGTACAAAACTCTCCCTATGCCCTTCCAGGCTCATGTACTGAGCATGTGACACCAGACTAGAAGAGCACTTCAGCACATGCTTACCTTAGAGGTATATAAACCCTTTAAAGCTGGTGAAATCAGGATCAGATGCTAAGGCCCTCAGCTGATTTGCTCTGCTGAGACCATGGAGAGGTTATCCGAATGCACATGCAGTGTGTCTGGGATACACAGACAACAGGAATTGGCCAGCAACTGCAAAGACAAACCACTCACAAGCCATCACACAGGAATATCAACACTGATGGATTTCTTCTTTTGCCATCTCTTTTATTCCATATCAGATGCCAAGCTTTTAATTTTCCCCTCCTTCTCTTGTCATCCCTTCCCAACCAGCAGGTGGATATGATGGTTGGTTGTTCTGTTGATGTGCTCTTGTGTCATAGAAGCATAGAATCATTTAGGTTGGAAAAGACCTTGAGAATCATCAAGATCAGGAGTGAAAAGTGCATCCGTCCAAGCCCTGAGCAGCCAGTTTCTCCAGGAGAATGCTGTGGGAAATGGCATCAAAGGCTCTACTAAAGTCTAGGTAGAAAACATGCACATCCTTGCTCTTAACCACTAAGTGGGTCACCTTGTCATAGAAGGAGATCAGGTTAGTCAAGCAGGACCTGCCTTTCACAAATCCATGCTGACTGGGCCTGATCACCTGGTTGTCCTGTACATGTTGTGTGATGGCACTCAAGATGATCTGCTCCATAACCTTCCCTGGCACCGAGGCCAGGCTGACACACCTCTAGTTCCTGGGATCCTCCTTCCAGCCCTTCTTGTAGATTGGTGTCACACTGGCGAGCCTCCAGTTGTCTGGGGCCTCCTCACTTAGCCAGGACTGCTGATAAATGATTGACAGCGGCTTGGTGAGCACTTCTGCCAACTCCCTCAGTAGCTTTAGGTGGATCCACCTGGCCCCATATACTTGTGTGTATCTAACTGGGTAGCAGGTCCCTGATCATTTCCTGTTGGGTTATGGGGGCTTCATTCTGCTCCCTGTCTCTTTCAGCTCAGGGGCCTGGGTACCCAAAGAACTGGTCTTACTATTTGTTTCGGTTTCGGCTGCCGCCGGCAACAAAAGCGCCACGCGGCCGCCCCTCCCCCCGCCGGCGTGCGGAGGAGAATGGAAAGAAAGAGGCAGAAACCGGTGGGTCGGG